>Ga0335069_10006634_pt1 | contig 16798 bp, 15 predicted proteins | sample Lox_Sample_11_FD_206714 | JGI IMG/M metagenome (GOLD analysis project Ga0335069, IMG submission 206714) | Soil microbial communities from Loxahatchee National Wildlife Refuge, Florida, United States - Lox_Sample_1.1 | ecosystem: Environmental > Terrestrial > Soil > Wetlands | place: USA...
GCGTTGCGTAGACGATGATCGGCGCCACCAGGTTGGGGAGGATCTCCTTGAAGATGATCCGCCGGTTCGACGCCCCGAGCGACCGCGACGCCTCGATGAACTCCTTCTCCCGAAGCGACAGCACCTGCCCGCGGACGATGCGGCCGATGTACGTCCAGTTGACGAACGCAATCACGAAGATGACCACGCCGAGCCCCGGCTTGATCAGCCCGCCGAGGCAGCCGGCGGCGTTCGAGCACGCGGCGGCGAGGCCGAGCGCGAGCAGCAGGATCGGAAAGGCGAGCAGGACGTCGATCAACCGCGAGATGACGGTATCGACCCAGCCGCGGAAGAAGCCCGCGGTCATCCCGGCGACCACGCCAATGAGCAACGACAGACCGGTCGCTGCGAACGCGACGGTCAGAGACACCCTGGCACCGTAGAGCACCCGGGCGAACACGTCGCGGCCGAGGGGGTCAACCCCGAACAGGTGAGACCGGCTCGGCCCGGTCGGAGTGCCGTACGTCTGGTTGAGCGCCGCCGGGTTCTGGACGTTCGGCCCCGGCGCCCCGACGAGTTTGATGATCAGGGGCGCGAAGATCGCGGCGAGGATCAGCAGGACGATGAAGACGAGCGAGACCATCGCCACCCGGTCGGTGCGAAAGCGCCGCCAGAACAGCTCCATCGGAGACCGAGCGGCAATCTCGACGCCCTCGGACGTGAGCCCTGCTGATTCCTCTGCAACGTGTTCGGCCTCGATCAGGATCTCGGGCTGGCCGGTGCTCATGGCCTAGCTGGAGTTCCGCGCCATACGTATTCTCCCTCCCACACGTGGCAAGGAATACCACAAAACTCCCGCTACTCATGCGCCGCTAACGGGGTCACAAAGTAGCTACGCTGCCTCGTTACGCTTGCTCAGCGTCCGTCCGCCCTCGTAGCTCAATGGATAGAGCACGCGCCTCCTAAGCGCGGGATGCAGGTTCGATTCCTGCCGGGGGCACCTGGTCAGAGCTGCTCGCCCCAAGCGTCCGTGGCAAGCCGCTCGCGAGCCGCGCAGCGAGCGCGACGACTTCCCCAAGCGGTCCGATCCCCTCTCCTCACGATCTCGCACTGTACCGGCGCGCGGCCGGCAGCGCATCGCGCCGTTCGGTCGGCTGCTAGCGTCGCGCCTCCGTGCCCGAGAGCTCGCTCGACGCATCGCCCGCCTCGGAACGCACAAGGCTGTTCATGCGTCGGCACGCGTGGTGGGCGACCGGCGCCGGGCTCGTGCTGCTGTCCCTGGTGATCGTCGCGTGGGCCGGGACGCGACCCGGGTTTGACCCGTACGGCTGGCTCGTATGGGGTCAGCAGACGATCACCGGCTCGCTCGACACGAATGCAGCTCCCTCGTGGAAGCCGCTCCCGTACCTGTTCACGGTGCCGCTCGCGCTCGCCGGCCATTACCAGGTCCGGCTGTGGATGATCACCTCGCTCGCGGTGTCGCTGAGCGGCGTCGTGTTCGCGGGGCGGATCGCCGATCGCCTGGTCGGGGCACCGCGCGAGCGGCGCTGGGCCGGCCTCGTGGCTGCGGCCTTCGCGGGTCTCGGGATCCTCGGTCTGAGCGATGGGACGCAGGGCTACTCGCACTATCTGCTGAGCGCGCAGTCGGACCCGATGATCGTCGCGCTGTGCCTCGGTGCGATCGACTGCCATCTGTCCGAGCGACCGCGATGGGCGCTGGCACTCGGCGTGCTCGCGTCGCTCGGCCGCCCCGAGGTGTGGCCGTTCCTGGCGCTCTACATGGCGTGGGCGTGGCGCGCAGTGCCATCGATGCGCCGGCTGATCGTCGCCGGCGCGTTCCTGCTGGTCCTGCTGTGGTTCGGGATCCCGGCGATCACCGCACGCAGCCCGTTCGTCGCGGGCGCCAATGCGCTCGGCTCCGGCCGCGCGCTGCACCACGACAAGCTCTTCGGCACGATCCGCCGGTTCCTCGGGCTCCACGCGGCGATCGTCGAGATCATCGCGCTGTCCGTGGTCGGCGTTGCGCTCTGGCGCCGTGAGCGCACGATCCTCGCCCTCGCCGCCGGAGTCGTCGTCTGGGTCGTGTTGGAGATCGCCTTCGCGCTGCATGGCTGGCCCGGTCTGCCGCGCTACATGTTCGAGGCGGGCGCGGTGGTCGTCGTGCTCGCGGCCGTGGGAGTGGGCCGACTGCTCGCCGTGCCGCCGGCGATCTCGCCGCTCGCGGCGTGGGGCGGGATCGCGCTTGTCGTCGCGATCTGTGCCGGCCTCGTCCCAACTGCGCTGTCGCGCGCCCGCAACGAGCGCAAGGATCTCCGAGCGCAGCGGGCGCGGACGACCGAGATCGACAGCCTCGGCTCGGCGATCACGAAGTTTGGTGGCGCCGCCCTGCTGCGCACCTGCGGCGCGCCGCTGACCCGGCTCGAGTACCAGACGATTCTCGCCTGGCAGCTGCGGACGAACGTCTCGAGGGTCGGCTTCGAGTTCAGCCCTGCGATCCGCGGCGGCGAGCCGATCGTGCTGTTCACGCCGACGCGCCTCGGCTGGAAGGTCCGGGCGCTGCATCAGCGGCTGCCGGCATGTCGGCGGCTGCCACGTTACGCGCAGCCGAGCGCCCGTCAGATGCGGGGCCGAGCGGCTACTCCCGGTCCGGCCGCTCCGGGTAGACGTCGTCGATCGTCGTCAGGCTGACGAACGGGGCGCCGGCGGCCTGCTCGATCGCTGCGGCCCCGCCGGCGAGGCGGTCGCAGATCGCCAGCACGCCGCAGACCTGGCGGCCCTCGTCGCGGAGGGCCTCGAGGGCGCGGATCGTCGAGCCGCCGGTCGTGACCACGTCTTCGACGAGCATGCAGCGGTCGTCGTCATCGAGCACGGGCCCCTCGATCCGGCGGGACAGGCCGTGCTGCTTGACCTCCTTGCGCACGAAGAAGGCCTTCACGTCGGCGCCGCCGGCGAGCGCCGCGCATGCGATCGGGTCGGCGCCCATCGTCATCCCGCCGACGGCGCTCGCGCCCCAGGCCTGGGCCTGGGCGGCGACGAGCTCGGCGAGCGCGAGGAAGCCGGCGGGGCGCAGGATCGCGCGTTTGGCGTCGACGAGGTACTGCGCGGTGCGCCCGCTTGTGAGGACGACCTCGCCGATCACGAGCGCGTGGGTACGTAATTCGTCGATCAGGCGCGCGCGCGCTGTCGGCTGTGCGTTGAGAGTCATCGCTCGAGGCTCATCGTAGTGCCGGCTTCGGCCGATCTCGGTCCCGTGATCCACCGCGCGCTCGTATTGACGGCGTTTGTGTGCTGCGGTCTTGTCGCCGCATCGTTTGCGTTGTTCGCGCGCGATCAGCTGGCCGGCGCCTCCGCGCATCAGCAGAGCCAACTCGCCGCAAACGCGCCGATCAGCCCGGGCGTGACGCCGATCCATCACAGCGGCGCGCAACCCCGCCGGTTCATCGACGGAGCCGCGAAGGTCCTCACCACCCCGTTCCGCGCGATCATCCAATCCGACAGCGCCTGGGTGGTCCACGGCGTGCCGACCTTCCTCGCACTGCTCGTGTACGGGGTCGGCCTCGGGTTCCTCGCGCGGTTCTCGAGCGGTTTCGCCAGACCCTAGACGGATCTGCGGGGATCAGTAGTAGACGTCGACGGCGTCGCCCATCCGCAGCCAGTTGTACGCCGGGATCGCGTCGGGGATCGGAAGGCGCATGCAGCCGTGGCTCGCCGGGTAATCCGGCGCCGGGTCGTAGCCGTGAATCGCGTAGCCGCCGATGAAGAAGCTCGAGTAGTACATGCCGTCGGGGAGGTAGCCCGGCGTGCGCTGGTAGATATGGAAGTTGCCGAGCACGGTCGGAGTGGACGGCTTGCCCGAGCTGATCGGGAAGATGTAGTTGACGTTCGAGCCGTCGACCAGGGCGAGCAGCTGGAGACCCAGGTTGCCCTCCGCGTGATGCCCATGAGACCCGTAGCGCACCTTGAACTCCCCCCAGCCGTTGAGCAGCCAGGTGATCGTCTTGCTGTCGAGTGACTGCGAGACGCCCCAGCGCAGCAGCCGGTGGTAGGCGTCGATCGCCAGGCCGGTGCCGTTGTCGTAGAGACCTGTCTGCGGGATCCAGAAATGCAGCGCCGCGAGCCGCTGCTGGATCAGCTGGACGAACCGGCCGCCCGAGCCGAAGCCGACGTGCGTGTCGAGCGCCGAGAACGCCCGGCTGGCGGTGAAGCCAACCTGGGCGCTCGTCTTGTCGTGCGTGACCTGAACCTTGACGGTGCCGACGCCCGGACTCGACAGCCTCGTGGCGAAGCGGCCGTAGAAGAAGCCGCGGCCGGGCTTGATCCGCAGGCGGCTCTGCTTGACCAGCCGCGGACCGAGGTACGCCTTGACCGTCACCCATTGGCCGGCGACGTAGGGATGGATGACTCCGTCGACCTCCACGCTGCGGCCCGGGACCGTGACGGGCTGATGCGCAACGGCGTAGATGCCAGGGAAGAACAGCGCCAGCGACCCGCGCTTCGGCTTCGGCTTGACCGTGGTGGTCGTGCTCGTGGTCGTCGTCGTTGACGACGTCGTCGTGGTCGTGGTGGTCGTGGCCGTCGAGCTGCTGGTTGACGTCGTCGTGGTGGTCGTCGTGGCCGAGAGCGCGCCGGTGGTTGAGGCAGCGAGCGCGGCGGTCGGAGCCACGAGTCCGATGCTGGCGAGCGCGAGCAGGCGAAGGAGTTTCCGTGACATCAAGAGAAAGTAAATCAGCCCCGCCCCTGGATCGGTCCGCCGAAATATCACACCGCGGCGACGACTCGACGGGCGTCGCCGTGCGCCGGCGCCCGGCCGCTACGACGGCACCTGCGCGGACGGCCGCGAGAGCGGCCACGTGACCGCCGCGATCAGCGCCATCGATCCGATGATCAGAGCGATGATCGGTCCCGCGCTCCAGTGCAGCTCGTTGACGCCGAGCGCGAGCGAGTTGTTGAACGAGTGCAGCGCCATGCAGGGGTACAGCGATCCGGTTCGCCATCGCACCAGGCAGAGGACGAAGCCTAGGAACCCGAGCGGGATCAGGTACTGCGATGACGCCGAGCCGGTGTGCGCGAGTCCGAACAGGATCCCGGTGATGATCGCGGCGATCCATGTCCCGATCTCACGGCCGAAGACCCGCACCTTCATTCGGCGCAAGGCGCCGAACAGGAAGCCCCGGAAGAAGAACTCCTCCGCCATCGGCGCGACCGCGCAGACGAACACCGCCGCGGCGGCGAGCGCAGCCGTGCTCTTGCTGACGCCGAGCTCGCTCGGCAGCTTGTCGCTCCCGTGCAGGTTGAAGATCGCCGCGTACGCGAACGTGACGACGTAGTAGCTGATCCCGGCGACGGCGAACGCGACAAAGCCGCGCCAGAAGTCGATCCGGCGAAAGCCGAAGGACGCGGGCGTCGCATGGCGTTGGACCACGCTGAAATACAGCGCCGCGGCGACGAACGACAGGTCGACGGCGACGTCGCTGATGATGCTCACCGCCGGGGTCGGATGCTGAAAGCTCGAGCCCGCAGAGGCGCCGATCGCGGCGATGATGATCGCGAAGAACTCGCCGAGCGCGAACCCCGCGACGATCGCGGCCGGGGCCGTCCACAGCGGCCACGGGGCCTCGTCGCGGTCGGGCTCGGGCGCCGGCGCGAGGTGCGAACCGGATTGCTTGCTGAGCGCCGCGTCGGAGGGAGGAGGAATGCTCGGCATCCGCCGGGAGGTTAGGGCTCACGCGTGACGATCGGCGCAAGCTCCGACAGGCTCGCGATGATCCGTACGTCCGGCGGCACCGCGCTCGGAGGACGGCGCGCGAGCAGCACCGGCTCGATCCCGGACGCGCGTGCTCCGGCGACGTCTTCCTCGATGCTGTCGCCGACGTGGAGCGCCTCCGCCGGACGCGCGTGCGCGAGCGCGAGCGCCCGCTCGAACAGCGCCGGCGACGGCTTGCGGGCCCCGACCTCGGCCGACGTGACGATGGCATCGACACGGGACGCGAGCTCGAGCCGCTCGAGCACCCGATGCAGCGACACGTCCCAGTTGCTCGCGATCACGACCCGCCAGCCGGCGCCACGCGCGATCGAGATCGCCGGCGCCGCGTCATCAAACGCGGTGAAGCGAAGCGATGCCAGCAGAGCGCTCGTGAGCGCGTCGATGCCGACCCGCTCAGTCGCCTCGGACCGCGGCAACGCGGAGCGAAGGGCCTCCGCGCAGCGGCGCCGCAACGCCGCCAGGCTCGCCTCGTCGCGCCCGAGGTCGAGGTGCGCACGGTAGTAGCGAATCTCCGCTGCCAGCGCGGTGGCCGCTTCGTCCTCGGTGACCTCGATCCCGAACCGGTCACGCAGCTCTCGCCGCAGCGCCGGAGCGGGCGGCTCGAGCTGGACGAGCGTGCCGAGCGCATCGAGCAGGAGGGCCCTGGCCATCGCCGAACCCTATGCGCGCCGGCGGTCGGGCGGTGCACGACGCCACCCGAGTGGAGGACCGCGACCACTCGGGCCGAAACAGCGCCGTGGCTACACTGGGCTCCGATCTTCCGGCGCCCGGGACCGTGCACTGCGCACCCGCGCAGCTGGCCGGCAGCCCACTCCATGAGCCGACGCGAACGACAGCGGCGCCGCAAGCGCAACCGCGGACATCCGATCAGGCGCGCCCTGATCCTCACCGCCGTGCTCTGCCTCGTCGCGGTGGGGCTTGGGATCGCGGGCGTCGCCGGCTGGGTCGTCAGCGTCGCCGAGTCCGCGCCGAACATCGGGCAGCTCAAGCCGCGCGACCAGGGCCAGCTGTCCGAGGTCTACGCCAGTGACGGCAGCCTGCTCGGTTACATCACATCGGACACGCTCCGGACGTATACCCCGGGAGCGCAGCTCCCAAAAATTCTCAAACAGGCAACGGTCGCGATCGAGGACCGCCGCTTCTACCAGCACGGCGGGATCGACTACGAGGGCATCGTCCGCGCCGCGGTCAAGGACGTGCTCGGAGGCGGTCGCAGCCTGCAGGGCGGCTCGACGTTGACGATGCAGCTCGTCCGCAACATCTACCTCCCGTATCAGCTCGCGGACACCCGCTCGATCCGGCGCAAGATCATCGAGGCCAAGCTCGCCGAGGAGCTCGAGCAGAAGCATTCAAAGGACTGGATCCTCACGCAGTACCTCAACGACGTCCCGTACGGGACGCTCGGCGGCAAGACGGCGGTCGGGGTCGGGGCGGCGTCGCAGCTGTTGTTCGACACGCCGGTCCAGAAGATCAACCTCGCCCAGGCGGCGCTGCTGGCCGGACTTCCACAGGCGCCGTCGGCGTACAACCCGTTCCTCGATCCGGCGCTCGCGATCGAGCGCCGCCACGAGGTCCTGGCCGCGATGGTGCAGTCGCACTACATCACGCAGGCGCAGGCGGACCAGGCCGACGCATCGCACCTGCAGGTGCACCACAACAACGCATACGGCCTCAAGCGCGAGCCGTACGTGTTCGACTACGTCAAGCAGTCGCTGATCGACAAGTTCGGACTGAAGACGGTCGAAAACGGCGGACTGACGGTCTACACAACGATCGACCTCAAGCGCCAGCAGGAGGCCCGTGACGCGATCCTCAAGAACGAGGGCCAGCCGGGCGATCCTGCCGCGGCGCTCGTCAGCATCGACCCGACCAACGGGCACATCCTGTCGATGGCGACCTCGTCGACGTACGGCCAGACGAACTTCGACTACGCGACCCAGTCGCGCCGCCAGACCGGCTCGGCCTTCAAGGTGTTCGTGCTGATGACGCTGATCCACGACTATCACGGCGACCCGAGCCAGACCTCCTACAACTCGCACGAGCTTCAACCGGGCTGGCTGCCGGCATACCCGGACTACCACGTGCAGACGGCCGAGCACAGCTACGCCGGCGACATCAGCGTGACCCAGGCGACGACGCTCTCGGACAACACGGTGTTCGCGCAGCTCGCGCAGGACGTGGGGATGGACAAGGTCACGGCCACGGCCCATGCGATGGGCATCACATCCCCGCTGAGCGGGTTCCCGTCCGAGGCCCTCGGTGCGGTCGCCGTCTCACCGCTCGAGATGGCCGACGCCTACGCGACGATCGCCAACGGCGGGGTCCACATTCCGGCCACCGCGATCACGAAGGTCGTGTTCTCCGACGGCAGCGTGAGCAACCTCGGTGATCCTCCCCGCACGCGCGTGTTCACCGAGGGGGAGGCATACGCGGGGACGCAGGTGCTGAAGACCGTGATCCAGAGCGGCACCGGCACCGCCGCCGACTACGGCTGCCCGGCGGCCGGCAAGACGGGCACGACGAGCAACTACACCGACGCGTACTTCGACGGCTACACGCCGCAGCTGGCCACTGCGGTCTGGGTCGGCTACCCGAACTCGACCACGTCGATGTACGACGTCAATGGCCTCGGGCCGGGATTCGGCGGCACCCTCTCCGCGCCGATCTGGCACGACTTCATGGTCCAGGCGAGCAACGGCTACTGCGGCGACTTCCCGACGCCCACAACGCCGTTCACCGGCACCGCGTTCTTTGGCAAGTTCGCGACGACCGGCAATCCGACGCCGGCGCCCGGAACCGGGACGACGAGCACGACGAGCACGACGAGCAGCACGTCATCGAGCAGCTCGCTCACCAATCCGCCGGCTCCGACGCAGACGAGGACAACCGGGTCGCACTCGACGGGCGCCGCGCCCGGGGGGAATCCCACCGGCGGCAGCGGCATCAAGCGGCCCTAATACGAAGCCTAGGTCCACGCTGCTAGCGTTCTCCTCGCTTCGCACCCCCGTGCGTGCGCGCATCCACACTGGGAAGACTGCATCCGATGGCCAAGGAAGAGAAAGTCGAGCTCGAAGGCGAGGTCGTTGAGGCGCTGCCGAACGCGATGTTCCGCGTCAAGCTCGACAACATGGACCGCGTCGTGCTCGGCCACGTCGCCGGGAAGATGCGGCGGTTCCGGATTCGCATCCTGCCGGGCGACCGCGTCAGGGTCGAGCTCTCGCCGTACGATCTCGATCGCGCCCGGATCGTCTACCGGCACCGCTGAGCGCGTCGTGCCGTGCGCGAGCTCGAGCTGATCAGCGCGCTCGAGCGTGCGCTGTCCGCGAGCGGCCCCCATGTCATCCGCTCGCTCGGCGACGACGCGGCGGTCGTGCGCGGGCGCGGCTACGCCGTGACCTCGGTCGATGCGATGGTCGACGGGATCCATTTCCGCAGCTCGCAGCTGCGCCCGGAGGAGATTGGGCATCGCGCGCTCGCGGCGGCGCTGTCGGATCTCGGCGCGATGGGCGCGCGCGCCGGAGAAGCGTATCTCGCCCTCGGACTGCCGCGCGGGACCGAGCGCGATCGCGCGCTGGCGCTCGTGGACGGCGCCCGGGCCCTGGCCGAGCGCTGCGGGGTCACGATCGCCGGCGGCGACGTGACCACGGCGGGAGAGCTGGTGCTGTCGTTCACGGTCGTCGGGTGGGTCGAGGATCCCGCCGAGATCGTCCCCCGCGACGGGGCACGGGTCGGCGATGTCGTCGCGGTCACGGGCGCACTCGGCGGCGCCGGCGCGGGTCTGGCGATCGTCGAGGGGCGTGCGACGGCCGCGACCGACGAGCAGTCGCGGCAGCTGCGCGAGCGCTATGCGCGTCCGACCCCGCGGCTCGCGGAAGGACGCCAGCTCGCGCGCGCGGGCGCGCGAGCGATGATCGACCTCTCCGACGGACTCGCGACGGACGCGCGGCACCTCGCCCGTCGCAGCGGCGTACGGATCGAGCTTGCACTGTCAGCCCTTCCTCTGGGCCCGGGTGTGGCCGAGGTGGCCGGCGCCCTCGGGAGCGATCCCGGCGCGTTTGCGGCGAGCGCCGGCGAGGACTACGAACTGTGCGTCTGCCTTCCGCAGGCTGCCATCGCGGGCGACGCGCTCGCCTCGCTTCCGGTGTCGTTGACGGCGATCGGTCGAGTGGTCGAGGGGGAGCCGGAGCTCGTGTTCACCGACTCGCGGGGCGTGCTCGCAGGCTACGAGCATTCGCTCTGAGCGGATGCTCGGCGGCCCAGGCGCGCTCATCGGACTGCACCCGTTCGGCGCGGGCGACAGCGAGCTCACGGAGCCGGCGCAGAATGGCCTCCGCCACGGCCGCAGGCTCGACCCGATAGTCGCCCTGCTGGATTATGTCCCTCATGTCGGCCACCTTCTCGCGATCCTCATCCATGGGAGTCCCCTTCCGCATCGGCATCCCGCGCCTGTCACTCGATCGGGTCCGGACCCTACTCGACGTAATTCCCGTTTATGGGGCTTTAGGTTTAGGTCGTGATCGCTAGGAGGTCGGCAGGGTCGGGGATTGCGCGAAGCTCGCGCGCCCGGGAGACGATGTGCGATCCGTCGCGGCCGACACGGCGGCGACCGTCGCGGCCGTCGGCTGAACCTCCTGTAGGCGAGCGAACACGATGATGCGCTGCGCGGCGCTGTAGAGCGGGTTGCACGCCGACAGGACGAGCCGCTCGTAGCCGACGTTGTTCGTGACCCACAGCGCCGTCGGCAGCACGATCTTGTGGTACTGCACGATGTAGGTGAAGCGCGCATAGGGCATCTTCAGCACGATCTGATCGCCGGGCGCGAGCGAGTCGATATGCCGGAACGGCGCCAGGTAGGTCGTGCGATGACCGGCGATCGCGACCGTCTGCCCGAGCCCGGGGAAGGCGGTCCCCGGATAGTGACCCGGTCCCTTCTCGAGGCTTGTGGTGTCGGTGCCCTGGACGATGTCGAAGCTCGCGCCGATCTTCTTGATGACGATCCGGCCGATCGCAGCGCCGGTGGTCACCTGGTGCTCCTCGCGGCGAGCGAGAAACGAGATCCGCTCGTTCATCGTCTGCAGCGTGCTGAGCGCGTGCTGCTCGAGCGGGTTCAGCGGAGCCGTGTGGAAGCTGAGAAAGCGCTTGTCGATCTGACTGCGCTTAATCGTCGCGACGACGGCCGTGATCGGCTCCTGCCAGACAAGCGTGACGGCGGCGTCGAGCACCAGCAGCACGCCCGAGATGATCAGCACCGAAGAGATGTCGCGGATCAGTCGCCTCATCGCCGGATCGCGGATTCCGTTCCACCGAGCGAACCGGGTCCAGCGTACCCGATCGGACCGCGCACGGTGATCGGCATCTGCCCTGGCGCCGGGTCGCGCAGGGCGCGCAACATGAGCAGGATCACGCTCGCCACGCAGCCAAGCAGCACCGACCACAGCACCGCGCTCAGCACCGTGAACTGTCCGCCGATCAGCAGCAGGACGCCGCTCCAGAGCACGCCGATCGGACCAAGCCCGAGCGAGTGCGCGTAGTACAGGACGACGAGCAGCGGCGGCGCGAGCCCGATCGCGATCAACACCCCCGAGACGACCGGGCGCATGCGGACCTCGGGATCGACGACCCACATCCAGAGATGCAGCGCCGGGACGAGCAGAGCGGCGGCGAACGGGTTCGCCCGCCAGACCACGAGCGCCGCGATGCACATCACAAGCAGCAGCGCCACGCTCGCACCCTCGGGTGCGGTGCCGGCGAGCCCACGCGGGGCGCCTGCGGCGGAGACGATCAGCGGGCGCAGCAGCGCGAACCCGAGCACGATCGCGAGCCCGCACAGCAGCAGGACGGCGATGCCAGCGCCGTGCGGGGTGACGACGTCCGCTGCGACCGGGCCCGGCGGAGCGTTCGCGATCAAGCCGGCGACGCTGAAGCCGAGCACGACGAGCAGCGCGAGCACGAACGGCGCCGCGCTGGCCAGCACCCAGACCATCCAGCGGATGATCGAGTGGCCGCGGCGCCGGGCCCGCGCAACGCCGTCGATCGTCGCCATCAGCACCGGCAGGATCAGCGCGAGCACGAGCAGGCGGACCGCCCACGCGGGCACGACCTTGCCCTGGAGCAGGAGATACGGCGCCGGGGCGGGCACGTTCGAACCGGTGTCGAGCGCGTTGACCGCCTGCAAGACCGCCTGTCCCATCCCGATCAGCCGCGCGCCGCTCCCCACCGGCTCGTTCGCGGCGGGCGCGTGCTCGCCGGACACGGACACGAGCACCGCAGGCACACCGAGATCGCCGAACGGAGCCTGCTCGGAGATCGTCAGCGGCAAAGCGAGGTGGGCGAGCTGACCGCCGAAGCTGGTGCCGCCGGCCTTCAGGTTCGCCTGTGCCGCCAGCGCGGCCCCGACGGTGTTGCGAAGCATCGTCGGGGCGACGTTCTGGCTGTTGGACCACGGCACCACGACCGGCCCGCGAACCGACGTGCCGGCCAGGTTCCCCAGCGCGATCACCGCGTCGACCGGACCGCCGAGCGATCGTGCGAGCTGCGTCGCGCCGGCCAGTCCGGCCGATCCGCTCGTCGATTCGAGCACGATCGTGCGGTGCGTCGTCTCGCCGGCGAGGACGCGTGCGAGCTCGAGCAGCGTCGCAGTCCCGGACAGGTCGGCCACCGACGGCGACGACAGCGAGTCGCGGTGCGCGACGATCACGATGCTGCCGGTCGACAACCCCGGCCGCACCGCGGTCACGGTTTCGAGCGTCCGTGTACCGTCGGCGGTGCGACCGGTCCACAGGCGCCTGGAGACGCCCAGACCCTGGATCGCGCTCAGCCGCGAGTAGACCTCATCCGCCAGCGCGTTGTCGCCGGTCGAACCGGGCCGGCGTTGCGCGTAGCCATTCGGCCCGGCGAGGCTCTGCATCGTCGCGAACGCGTTCGTTCCGTTGTATGCGTCGGTCGCGAGCGGCGACCCCAGCGGCCCTCGCTGATCGTGCAGCGAGAACGCGAACACGATTGCCGCCAGCGCGACCGCGATAAACCCCGTGCGGTAGATGCGCGGATCCAGCATCGGCAAGTAGAGGTTATCCGGGACAGCGCGGGAAGCCGATTAAGGTGCATCGAAGCCGTTAAACGCGGATCATTACTCTTCAACTGGAGAGGAAGGAGCCCGTGGCCGACCGCTCAGCCCGCATCCTGCTCGTGGACGATGAGCAGTCCATCCAGACGCTGCTGTCCTATCCGCTGCGCAAGGAGGGCTACGAAGTCGTCCAGGCGACGGACGGTCGGGCGGCGCTTGACCGCTTCGAGGAGCAGCCGTTCGATCTGGTCGTGCTCGACCTGATGCTGCCGAAGGTGGACGGGCTCGAGATCTGCCGGCGGCTGCGCAGTCGCAGCTCGGTGCCGATCATCATGCTGACGGCGAAGTCGGAGGAGATCGACAAGGTCGTCGGACTCGAGCTCGGAGCCGACGACTACATCACCAAGCCGTTCTCCCTGCGGGAGTTCTCGAGCAGGATCAAGGCCGCCCTGCGGCGCGCGGAGATGAGCCGCCCGATCGAGACCGCGCCCGACGAGGCCCCGCTGGTCGTACAGGAGCTGCGGATCGACTTCCCGAAGCGTTCGGTCCGCGCCCGCGGCGACGAGGTCCAGCTCACGTTCGTCGAGTTCGAGATTCTGTCCGCGCTCGCGCGCGCGCCGGGCCGCGTGTTCACGCGCGACATGCTGCTCTCGCGCATCTGGGGCGATTCGGCATACCGCGATCCGCGCACGATCGACGTCCACATCCGGCACCTGCGCGAGAAGATCGAGCGGGATCCGAAGGATCCCGAGTACCTCTTCACCGTCCGCGGTGTGGGCTACCGCTTCCGCGATACCGAAGGGTGACGGGTTCCGGCAGGGTGGGCCCGATGAGGATCTCGCTGAGCAACAAGCTCGTGCTGCTGTTTGCCGCGGTGACGTTTTTCGCGATCGGGGCTCTGTACCTGTACGTGGCGCCGGGCCTGCAGACGCGGTTGATCGACGAGAAGCTCACGGAGCTGGCGACCGCCGCTCAGCACGAGTCGGGCCCGATCGCGGAAACCGTCGGTGGGCCCCAGCGACTGCAGGAGATTCGCGCCCGCGTCAACACGGCGGCCGCCGCGTCGGGTGCGCGGGTGACGCTGCTGTCGGTGTCGCTCGGGTTGGCGCCGTACGGGCCCCAGCTGTCGTTGCTGGCCGATTCGAGCACCGCGAGCGCGGCCGAGCGCTTCGCCTTCCCGGTCGCCGAGAAGGCGATCCGGAGCGGTGATCTGACGACCGCGACGGAGCGCACGCGCGCCGGCACGTTCGCCGAGGCCGCCTACCCGATCACCTACCAAGGTCGCGTCGTGCGCGTGATCGTCTACTCCGACCCGGTCTCCGACGTCGACCGCAACGTCGCGATCGTGCGCCACGAGATCCTCGTTGCCGGCGGGATCGCGCTGCTGGTCGCGCTGATCGGCGGGTACCTCGTGGCACGCGCGCTCGCGGCGCGCGTGAAGCGGCTGGAGCTCGCCGCCGAGCGGGTCGCCGCCGGCGAGTTCGAGCACCCGATTCCGGTCGACTCGACGGACGAGCTGGGGCAGCTTGCGGTCGCGTTCAACGACATGCAGCGTCAGCTCGCGCAGCTCGAGCTCGCGCGCAAGAAGTTCATCGCCACCGCCTCGCACGAGTTGCGCACGCCGATCTTCTCGCTCGGCGGGTTCGTCGAGCTACTCGAGGACGACGACCTCGACCCGGACACGCGCAGGCGCTTCCTCGATCAGCTGCGCGCTCAGGTCGAGCGTCTGCGCAAGCTGTCGGTCGACCTGCTCGATCTGTCGAAGCTCGAGGCGGGGTCGTTGGAGCTCCGTCCCGAGGAGGTCGACCTCGGAGAGCTGACCCGATCGGTCTCCGGGGAATTCGAGCCCTCGCTTGCCCAGCACGACGCCCATCTCGAGCTGCGGCTGACCGGGCGGCGGATCGAGGCGCTGTGCGATCCGGTGCGGGTCGCGCAGATCATGAGGATCCTGATCGACAACGCGCTCACCCACAACCCGCCTGGAACCCAGATCGTCGTCACCGCCGCGCGCGACGACGGGCACGTGCGGCTTGCCGTGCGCGACGACGGCGAGGGGATCGAGCCACAGGCGATGCCGCGGATCTTCGAGCCGTTCTATACGGCCGACGACGCGCAGGGGTCGGGCCTCGGGCTCGCGATCGCGAGCGAGCTCGCCGAGCGGATGGCGGGCCGGTTGTCGGTCGCGTCCGCGCCCGGCGACACGGTGTTCACGCTCGAGCTGCCGAGCTGACCTCGGTCAGCTTCAATGCGTGACCGTGGCGGTCGATCACCACAGAGAGCTCGTGCTGGCGCTCGCGCAGCGGTTACGGGGGGTCGTGCTGCCCGAACTCGGCTCGCATGCCGGCCGCGCGCACCGGGGTGACGGCGCCGGGGGCGATGTCACGTTCGCCGTCGACGAGGTTGCCGAGGCGTCACTGGCCGCGTTCGTCGCCGAGCACGCCCCGCGGATGGCGTTCTACTCGGAGGATCGCGGACTGGTCGCCGCGGACGATGCGACGCACGTGCTTGTCGTCGACCCGATCGACGGCACGCGCCCCGCGATGGCAGGGCTCGAGTCCGCCTGCGTGGCGGTCGCGCTCGCGCCGCTGGACGATGGCGAGCCGACGATGGGCGATCTCGAGCTCGGATGCGTGGTGGAGATCAAGAGCGGCGATTGGTACCTCGCGGTCCGCGGCCGGGGGGTGCAGTCGACCCGGCCGGTGGCATTGAGTCGCGACGCCGACCTCTCGCGGATGTTCTGGGGCTACGGTTTTCGCGGCCGTCCGGCGCGGGCCAGCGTCGAGGTGCTCGCCGAGTTGATCGATGGCTCGTCGGTCGGCGGCGGGACGTTCGAGCTCGGGTCGCAGTCGTTCGCGATGACGCGGGTGCTGACCGGTCAGCTCGATGCCGTGATCGAGGTCGGCTCGCGGCTGATCGACGAGGTGCCCGGCATGCGGGCGGAGTTTGAGCGTGTCGGCGGCGGGCAGGTGTTGAACAACTCGCCGTACGACCTCGCAGCGCCGTGGCTGTGCCTCACCGAAGCCGGGGGAGTCGTGACGGACGGGTGGGGAGAGCCGCTCGACCGTCACCGCCTACTCGGCTCAGGACACGCATTTCAGATGTCGTCGATCTCGGCCGCGAACCGCGAATTGCACACGCAACTGGTGAGCGCCATTGACAGCGGCGTAGCGCGCCTGCAGGCGTTGCGCTCCTGACCCGATATCGTGCCGCGCGGTTGCTGTTTTTCGCGCTCGCCAGCCATGCTCCAGCCCGTTCCCGTCGCCCATAAGCACCTCTCCGACTACGCGAGCATCGTCGGGCGCCCGCTCGTCGATGAGATTCGGGAGCGCGCCGACCGGCTGCAGGGCAAGCGTGTCCTGCATCTCTCCGCGACCGCGTTCGGCGGTGGCGTGTCCGAGATCCTGTACACGCTCGTGCCGCTGATGGTCGATGTCGGCCTCGATTGCGAGTGGCACGTGATCTACGGTCGCGAGGAATTCTTCAACGCGACGAAGATCATGCACAATGCGCTCCAGGGCAACCCACACGACCTCAGCGAGCAGCAGTGGGACACGTGGCGGCGCTACAACGAGATCAACGCGCGCGAGCTGTCGGACGGCTGGGATGTGTGCATCGTCCACGACCCCCAGCCGGCGCCGATCTGCTCGCTCGTGCCGCAGAAGGCGCGCCATTGGGTGTGGCGCTGCCATATCGACCTCTCGACCCCGAACCCGGCGACGCTCGAGCGCCTCGCGCTGTACCTCGACCACTACCCTGCGGCCGTGTTTCACCTGCCCGCGTACGTGCCGGCGGGGATGGACGGCCGCGCCAACATCATCCCGCCCGCGATCGACCCGCTGGCGCCGAAGAACATGGCGTTCTCGCCCGAGGACGCGGTGTACATCTGCGAGCAGTTCGGCATCGACGTCGACCGGCCGCTGTTGTGCCAGGTGTCACGCTTCGATCCATGGAAGGATCCGCTCGGCGTGATCGACGCATACCGCATCGTCAAG
>Ga0335069_10006635_pt1 | contig 16795 bp, 13 predicted proteins | sample Lox_Sample_11_FD_206714 | JGI IMG/M metagenome (GOLD analysis project Ga0335069, IMG submission 206714) | Soil microbial communities from Loxahatchee National Wildlife Refuge, Florida, United States - Lox_Sample_1.1 | ecosystem: Environmental > Terrestrial > Soil > Wetlands | place: USA...
GACGTATTCGCCGGACAGGGCACCGGGCGCCACATCAGATGACGGCGCAAGCACCGCCCACACCATGACGCCGCCCTGCGTGTAGCCGATGTCTACGCCAAACTTCGAAATGTGACCGAAATAATGTTCGGTCGCTCCCTTCACCGGCTGATAGGTGCACTTCAGGTCGCGTGTCGATCCGAAGATGACGCCCCATCCGCTCGAAACGTTGCAGCTGAGCATGCCGACCTTAACGCCGGCGTCACTCTGCGCGTAGCTCGCAGTGCTGCCGAATGTGGCCGCGACGGCAAACGCTGCCGCGGCAAAAGCCAAACCGACATGACGCATGACTGAAATCTCCTTGGCTCGTTTTGCACGTTCACTGATACAGGAAGCGATGTATGCGTCCCCTGCGCGAAATCAATAATCGAAGGGGTGCGGCAAGATTGATCTCGCGCAAGGCGTTTGCGCATGCGCGGCGGGATGATGATCAACGTGACGATGGAGTTCCGCCATGAAAGCGCTTGTGTATCAGGGTCCGGGCAAGAAAGCGCTTGAAGATCGTCCGATGCCGAAGGTGCTGGCGCCGACAGACGCAGTCGTCAAGATTGTCAAGACAACGATCTGTGGGACGGACCTCCATATTTTGAAAGGTGATGTTCCGACATGCGCTCCCGGCCGCATTCTCGGCCACGAAGGCATTGGCGTGGTCGAAGAAGTCGGAGCGGCTGTAACGTCCTTTCAACCGGGCGATCGCGTGCTGATCTCCTGTATTTCCGCCTGCGGCAGATGCGACTATTGCCGCAGGGGCATGTATTCCCACTGTACGCATGGCGGCTGGATCCTGGGCCACAAGATCGACGGCACGCAGGCAGAATACGTGCGCACGCCGTTCGCCGATACGAGTCTTTATCGTATTCCCGAAGGTGTCGACGAAGAATCGCTTGTGATGTTGAGCGACATCCTCCCGACGGGATTCGAGTGCGGCGTGCTCAACGGAAAGGTCGAGCCGGGATCGACGGTGGCGATCGTAGGCGCCGGCCCCATCGGGCTCGCCGCACTCTTGACCGCGCAGTTCTTTTCACCCGCCCGCATCATCATGATCGATCTCGACGACAACCGTCTCGAGATGGCAACTCGTTTCGGGGCGAGCGCCATCGTAGATGCGAAAGACGGTCAGGCAGTCGCGAAGATCATGGCGATGACGGACGGGCGGGGCGTCGATACGGCGATCGAAGCGGTCGGCGTCCCGGCCAGTTTTGTGATGTGCGAAGAAATCGTCGCACCGGGCGGCATTATCGCAAATATAGGCGTTCACGGCGTGAAGGCCGATCTGCACCTTGAAAAGCTGTGGGACCGCAACATCGCAATCACGACGCGCCTCGTCGACACTTCGACGACAGCGACACTGCTCAAGATCGTGCAATCGCGGAAGCTCAATCCCCACCGATTGATCACTCATCGCTTCAAGCTCGACAGAATCCTCGACGCCTATGACACCTTCGGCCGCGCCGCCGAGACGCGGGCCCTCAAGGTTGTGATCGAGGCGTAACGAACGCACAGAGGTCATCTATGCGCCGACGCAACAGACTCCTGGGATGCATCATCGGAATAGCGTTCATAGCGAATGCGGCCGGCGCGACCCCCAAACACGATCAGCACCGGACAGTCGCCTCGATCTCGCCCGACCAGAAATCGGCCACGATGGACGAATTGGAGAAGAGCCGGAAAACGACTTTCGACGAGGCTGCGCTCGTCTTCGTGTGCGAGGCCGACCTGCTCCGCGGTGCGCATGAAGCAGTCGAGGAAGCGTGCGGCCGCGCCATCGCGCTGAAGCCGTCGGACCCTACGCCGCACAAGCTGTTGGGAATTGCGCGCTTGATCGACAACCGCTTCGAAAGCGCCGCGTACGAGTTCAAGCGCGCCGTTCGCCTGGCGCCGAACGATCCCGGAAGCCAGATCGGGCTTGGCGAGGCGCTACGGGGGCTCGACGATTATCAAGGCGCCGTCGGCGCGTTCACTGCCGCGCTCGCGCTGTCGCCGCGCGATGGAGGGATCTGGAATGCCCGCTGCTGGACACGCGGCCTGTTTGCCAAGGAGCTGCGGGCCGGACTGGCTGACTGCAACACGGCGCTTCGTCTCATGCCGGGACACCCTGCGAGCCTGGACAGTCGCGGCCTCATCTATCTGCGTATGGGCCGGCTTCGCCTCGCGCTACGGGACTACGACGCTGCTTTGGCGGCGAAGGTAAAGCTGCCGACCGCGTTTTACGGGCGAGGCGTCGCGCGCTTGAAGTCGGGAGACATCCAAGCAGGCTTGCGCGATCTCCGGCAGGCTCGCTCGCTCGACCCGACGATCGATGATGCGTTTGCTGAAGCGCCGCTGATTACACCTGCCTGCAATGCGGCGCTCAACACCAGATTCGTTCGGGCAGTCTGCATGGAGCCGATGTCACGCGTGCCGGAGTCGAAAAAACCTCAATTGCCGCGGTCCGGCCGTTCCGCAGCGAACGACGCAGCCGGGCAGACCGGACGTGTCCTGACCGTGACGCTGTCCCGGTAAGACTGCTTCTCGCAATCCTCTATTCAGGCGCCGCACCCAGCGAGCCTGTGGCGAGCGCCAACGTTGCCGCTGCGGACAGGGCGGAGCTGTAAGCGTCGGCCGACGCATTCCGAGCTGCAAGCAGTGCGGCTTCCGCAGAAGTGGCATCCGTGAGAGAGCCTATGCCGTGGCGATAGGAAGAGGTCGCCGCATCGAACGTCGTTTGCGATGCGTCTTCGAGTGCTCGGGCGGCGTCATATGCAGATAGGCTGGTCCGCAACGTGTTCTGCGCGCTGACGACTTCGCGGATGGCGTCTTCACGCGCGCGCTTGAAGATTGCTTCGGCGCGGTCGGCATTACTCTTGGCCTGGGCCAACGCTGCGTCGCGCACACCGGCATCATAGATGGGAACAGTGATGCCGGCGATGACGATGGCACCGAGTTGATGATTCGTGAGATTGAGTGTTGCAGGAGTCTGGCCGACGGAGGGAACGGCGTTGATCCCAAGCTGGCCAGTCGCGTAAGTGCCGGTGGCCGCGACGAAAAGTTTAGGCAAGAACTCCGCTTCAGTGGCTTTTACATTGGCGGCGCTTGCGCGCTCCGCAGCATAGGCACTCAGCATGTCGGGACGCCGCGCCAGCGCGTCGGAGACAATGCGGTCCGCCGAGCTTGTCAGTGCGAAAGAGAGCTTCCGGTTGGAAATATCTGCGATCTTGATCTCGGCGGTCGGCGGAATTCCTATCGCCGAGAGGAGAGCAAAATAGGTGTTCTGGGCGGCTCCGTCCGCCTGGACCATTGCAAGCCGCGCTTGCGCTGTGGCTTGCCTTGCTTGCGCCGCCTCGACGACGGTGCCGATGCCGTGCTTGAAGCGGGCTTCTGCAGCGGCTTGGACGTCCTGGGCGTCCTTTAGCGAGCGTTTCGCGTTTTTTGCTCGCGCGCACGCCGCCGCGTTTGCATAGAATGCGATGCTGACATTGTAGATGACCTGTTGGTGCGCGCCGGTGAACTGTATGTTCGATATGACGGACATCTGCTTCGCGGCGTCGACGACGTCCGAGCGCTCACCAAAATCGAACAGGAGCCACTGCGCCGAGACGGCGGAGATCACGCCGTTGCCGCCAGTGATGGCGGACGGTGATTCCGCCGAAATATGCCCATGGAAACCCTGATAACCCGCGAGTACGCTTGCCGTCACATTCGGCAGAAACGTGCTCTCCGCAATGCCGGCTCGCAGTGCGGCGTTGCGCGCATCATCCCAGGCAACACGTGTTTCCGGATTGTCAGTCTCGGCAATGTCGATGAGCTCAGGCAGTGTGTAGGGGTGCGTCGCATTCACGCTCGCTGTCGGCGGCATGACACCAAGCGCAGGATTGGACGGCAACAGGTAAGGTCCCGACGGGTTTTGTGAAGGCAGCTCGCCGGGAACAATCTCGCCGGCTTCCGTAGTCTGAGGCTGCCAAGGACGGTCGTAGCGGGGCGGCGCCATCCGGAGCGCTGACGTCGCGCAGCCGGCAACCAGGAGCGATGCGAGTGCGGCAAGGACTTCAGTCTTGCGCAAGCCAATCTCCCTGCATGACGAATTCGAGCGCGCGGATCCGGTCATCGACAAATGCGCTTACAGGCCCTTGCGGCTCCCGGTCCGCTACCGGCGGAGTTTCTCGCTTCGCCAGTGAAGTGAGGCGGATAGACGCGCTCGTTGCGTCATTCTGATCAGGATCGACCGACAGAGCCGGCGCGATTTGTCCAAGGAGTTCGGCAATGCGGCGATGAAGATCGAACCAGCGCTCCGGCGGCCGAATGCTCCGAGGTTCATAGGCTATGAGTGCGATGTTGCTTTCGAGCTCGCCGAGCGCTCCCTGCCCATCTGCGACCAATAACCTCCGGCAAGCCGCGTCCGTGGAAAGCTTCAGCGAGGCCAGGGACCGCAGCACCGCACCAACGCCGTCCTCTACGCGCCCCCTGAGACTCACTGGCCAGAGCTGCGTGTGGACCACGAAAGCGACGAAGTCGCCGAGCATGAGGCCGACCACGCGGTCACGCGCGACGACCAGCTGATGCGAGGGTGCGGCGCCCTGTATGACGCAGAGGAAAAATGCAAATGCAAACTGGAAACCCATGTACGAAATGCGAGGCGAACCGGCCGCAATCCATCCTCCTGCCAGGCTGCCGACCGAGACGATGACCAGAAGCGCCGTGATCGAATCGTAATTCGGTACTACGAAAATAATCGTCAGGAGGCCGATGGCGGCACCGAGCATACCGCCCGCAACCCTGAGCGTCAGCTTTTCCATCGTTTCCGCAACTGTCCTCAGCGAAACGATGTAACAGGTGATGAAACAGGTATGGATGCCGGGCCAGTCGAGCACCGAATACAGGATGTAGCAGAACATTGCCGCGATGGTCGTCTTGAGCGCGTAATACACGTGGATCGGATCGGTGAATGCATCGGGCAGGAAAAAGCCGGACTTCTCCTTCGGCGCTTCAGCCGGATTCCCCTTGGATCCGTCGGTGAGCGCGGAAAGCGCCGCGACGATCTCGGTATAAGCCGCAGCAGCGGGCGCAGGCATATCCTTGCGATCCGGCATCTCGACATCGGCGGGAAAGCCACCCCGCTCCAAAATTATCCCGATGCGGTTGAGCGTTCTGGCAAGGCGCACGCGCAGATCTTGCGGAAGCATGGCGTATGGTGCGTGCAGCGAGAAATCGATGGCCGAAAGTATCGCTAGGCCGGAGTGTGCCGCCCGTCCAAGCGCCCGGAGCCCATCGGCGGGGGACGTGTGCTCGAGCGCGGCAAGCCGGAGGCGCTGCAGGAGCTCGGAATTTCCTCTGCGCAGGAGGCGTTTCGATGTCTCGGTATTGTCGGCGTCCGGCCTGATCAGAACCTGCGCGGCGCTTCGCATCTGTTCGGCAAGCGCGCGTCGAACCAGGGACAGGGGACTGGGCCCGAAGAGGATATTGCAGAGGATTGAAGCGGCCGCCGGGATTCCGACAAACAGCCAGGCATAGAGGAAGCCGCGTGTGGCCAATTCCCCGGCCGGCGTCGAGCCGAGAAGGTCAAGCCCATAGCCGACGATCAGCGCAGCCGTCGGACCAATCGGTTGAATCTTGCTGCTTGCCGACGCGAGGAAAAGAAGCGCGAACGAAACCAACGCAATGCTTGCCACGAGCAGCGACGCGTCATCGACGGCGATTTGCGCAACGATGAAGATCAGCCCAATTACGAAGGTAATGACCACGAGGTAAGCGAGATCGGTGATGACGCTGGAAGCGCGGTCCGGCCGTATCATGAAGAACGCGATGTATACCGTCAGCGCCGGATCGGGCGTGCCATAGATCTGGACAACCAGCGTAGTCAGCGCGCAAATCGCCGTGAGGCGCAGCGTGAATTCGAGCCGTCCGGGAGCCGGCACCAGAAGGCGGAGGAAACGCGCTGCGATGCCGCGTGCGTCCTGTTTAAGTTTGTCAGCGACAAGCAGCGCCATGGCGAATCTCGACGATTGCACTCGCCCCGAGCCGCGCCAGCGCGCGCGGCGGATTGACGAGCCTTATGCGCACGGGAAAGCGATGCGCGACGCGAACCCAATTGAGTTCGGGTTGCACATAAGGAACTGAGCGCGGCAGATTGATGCGATCCTCGGTGAGGACGCCCCATCCCGTTCCGTCGACGATGCCGGTGATCGGCTGCCGCTGATCGACGAGGGAAAAAACCGTGGCGCAATCGCCAACGGCGATGTCCGTCAGATCGGTTTCGCGGAAATTGGCGTTCGCGTACCATTGCTCGGTGTTGATAAGCGTGAAAAGCGATTGTGAGGGAATGACCATTTCCCCGCTCGAAATCGTCAAGCCGACGACGAGACCGTCATGCGGTGCGCGCACGGTCGTGTCGCTGAGCGCCCGTTCGGCAATTCCAACAGCGGCGATGGCTGCCTCGACGGCGGCAAGCGGACCTTCATCCGTGATGATGGCTTCCCGTGCTCCTTTTGCCTGTTCCCGCGCCTGGGCCAGCGACGTTGCGGCATCTTCCCTGACGACCTGCGCCTGATCGAGTTGTTGCACCGGCACGTAACCGCTCGATGTCAGCGGCGCGAGCCTGCCCGTCGTGCGCGCCGAGAGCGCATAGTTTGATTTTGCGCGTCCGACCTGCTCGCCAGCGACGGCTGCACCCGAGCGTTGTGCGGCAATAAAATGCCGCTGCGTATCGACGGCCGCACGTGCAACGGCGAGATTGGCTTTAGCCTGGGCCAGCGCGAGTTGATACGGGTAGGGATCGATCTGGAAAAGCAGGTCACCTCTGTGGACAAAAGCATTTTCTCGGGCCGCGAGCTTCAGAAGCTTCCCGCCGACGGCAGGCGCGACGTGTACGACGTCGGCGTCGATGATGGCGTCGTCTGTTTCCGGCTTGCTCCAAATGATGAGGAAAAGGACAAGAGTGGTCGCTGTGGCGATGATCGCTGCCGAAATCGCCATTCTCTTCCCCCCCGACGGCATCTATCCCACCCAGACAAGCCAGATGAGGCAGGCCACGAAGATCCCGACGGCGACGCAGACATAGAGCTGGAGCGGCAACAGCTCGTCGAGACCCGTCGCGACTAAAGCGATACGCGCGACGATTGCCGCTATGACGCCGACTATCCCGCACGCGAGCCAAGCGGGGAAATGCGACCCGACAACTGTTAGCGAAGGAGCCGCGCCGCATCCGGCCAGGACGCCGATAAGGGGACTGAGCACCAGAAATTGCCGCCGCGTGGCAATCGCCGTCAGCGGCTCTCGAAGGTCCATCGTTAACGGGGCGTTTCGAATTCGGAAGGGCATTGCTCGGAAAACGCCTCACAGGATCAGTCCGCGGGCCCTCCTTAATCGCGGAAACCATCCGGTATTCCGGAGGCGCCAACAATTGGGCGAAGGTCCAATGAAGGCGCTCGAGGTCCAAACGGTGTTGTCCGTGTGCCGGTAAGACTCCATGGCGATTTTGCTTTGCCGGACCGGCTTAGACGTCCTGGGCGTCCGCGAGCAATTCGGCACGCCACCAGTAAAGGTCCGGCGGCCGCGCTAGCGATTGCGTGAACAGGACTGGGAAATCCAGCCTCGGCCGGCGATCCCTGCCGCGATCGGACCGGTCAGTAACGCTCCGGGATCAGGCGTCGGCCGCTTAGCATTTCCTGGTCGTCATATTTTCCACGCCTTGATCGTTTCGGCAGCTTTACCTTCTTGCGCTTCACTTTCTCGTACGGGATCAGCGACAGGATATGCGCGATGCCGTTGAGACGTGCACGTCTCTTGTCGTCAGAAGGCAGGATGCACCAGGGCGCATAGTCGCGGTCGGTTGCAGCCAGCATCAAATCACGGGCCTTCGAATAGTCGTACCAACGCGCAAACGACTCGAGATCCATGGGGCTGAGCTTCCACTGGCGGAGCGGATCGTTGATGCGCGCGTCAAAGCGCCGTTGCTGCTCCTCCATTCCCACTTCCAGCCAGATCTTTATGAGAATGATGCCGCTGTCGACGAGCCACTGCTCGGCTTCGGGACATTGCTCGAGAAAGCGCGTATGTTCCAGATCGGTACAGAATTTCATCACATATTCGACACCTGCGCGGTTGTACCAGCTGCGATCGAAAATTACGATCTCGCCCGCCGCCGGAAAATTGGCGATGTAGCGCTGTAGGAACGTCTGCGATTTCTCGCGATCCGACGGAGCGGGAAGCGCCACCACGCGAAAAACGCGAGGGCTCACGCGTTCGGTAATCGTTTTTATGATCCCGCCTTTGCCGGCGGCATCGCGCCCTTCGAAGACGAGTATGATGCGGGCGCCGGTTGCTTTAACCCAATCCTGAAGGTAGCAAAGCTCGATCTGCAGCATCTTCAGTTCAGCCTCATATTCCTTCCGGTGAAGCTTCGTTCGGATGTGCACGTTCTTGTTTTTTTTCATGCCGCGCCGTCATTGCCGGGTCCCGGCACGGCGTACAGCGCGAATTCAATGGTGAACGATTCCGCATTGAAGGCGACGATCAGCCCGCTCATGACAGCTCAGTCCACGACATTGGCGCCTCCGTCGACATAAATCGTGCCGCCGGTGATTCGCCTGGCGAAGTCGGTGGCGAGATAGGCGCACGCGAATCCGACATCCATTATGTCCACAAGTTCCCCCAACGGCGATTTCTTCTCGGCCTCGTTCAGCATCAGTTCGAAGTCTCTAAGGCCAGATGCCGCGCGCGTCTTGAGTGGGCCGGGCGATATCGCATGTACGCGAATGCCGGCCGTGCCGAGTTCGTAGGCGAGGTAGCGGCAGGATGCTTCGAGCGCGGCCTTCACCGGACCCATGATGTTGTAGTTTGGCACGACGCGACTCGCACCGTAATAGCTCATTGCGAACATGGTGCCACCATCAGTCATGAGCGGAGCCGCCAGCCTCGCCATGCGGACGAAAGAGTGGCAGGAAATGTCCATCGCCGTGGCGAACCCCTCGGCGGAGCAGTCGAGAAGGCCGCCCTGCAGATCGGCGCGCGGCGCGAACGCTATCGAATGCACCATGGTGTCGAGCTTTCCCCAGCGCGTGCGGATAAGATCGAAGACAGCTTCCAGCTGGCCCTGTGCCGCGACATCGAGTGGTGCGGTGATGGCTGCTCCGAGTTGCTGTGCGAGCGGTTCTACGAATGGGCGCGCCTTGTCGTTCAGCCAAGTAACGGCGAGTTCGGCGCCGGCTTCGCGGAACGCCCTGGCGCAGCCATAGGCAATCGAGTGCTCATTGGCGATGCCGACTACCAGTGCCTTTTGTCCGCTTAGGATCGGCCGGATGTTTCCGCCCACGTGACTCTCCTCTAACGAATGGCAGTGGCGGCCCGCTGCGATGCCGCAACCATCAAGGCGACAGCGCATGATGCAAGCCGGGTCAGGAGGCTGTCGGCGCGGCTTGTCAGGATGATCGGCACACGCGCGCCGAGAACGATTCCGGCCGCGTCTGCGCCGGCGAGAAACGACAAGCTCTTGGCGAGCATGTTACCGGCTTCGAGATCCGGTACCACGAGCACGTTGGCGTTGCCGGCTACCGGCGAGACGATTTTCTTGATCGTAGCCGCTTCGGGGCTGATGGCGTTGTCGAGCGCAAGCGGGCCGTCGAGCAAGGCACCGGTGATCTGCTGGCGATCGGCCATCTTGCACAGAGCGGCCGCTTCGAGCGTCGACTGCACGTTCGCATTGACGGTTTCCATAGCACTGAGGATGGCCACGCGCGGCTCGCCGATACCCATCGCGTGGGCGAGATCGATCGCGTTCTGCACAATGTCGACTTTCTCTTCCAGCGTCGGCGCGATGTTCACGGCGGCATCGGTGATGATCAATGGCTTGTCGTGGCGGGGTACGTCCATAATGAAACAGTGACTGATGCGACGCGCCGTGCGCAGGCCGGCATCGCGCGACACAACCGCGCGCATGAGCTCGTCCGTGTGCAAGCAGCCTTTCATGAGGGCATGCGCATGCGCCTTCCGGACGAGCGCGACAGCCTTTTCCGCCGAGTCATGGCTGTGTTCTGCGTCGACAATTTCGATGGCGCTGATGTCGAGCTTGGCTTTCGCGGCGACGTCACGGATCCGCGCCTCCGGTCCGACCAGTATCGGCGCGATCAGTTTTAGCTTGGCGGCTTCGACTGCGCCCTCCAGTGAGACCTCATCGCACGGATGCGCCACGGCGGTTGCTACAGGCGGGTTGCGCTGCGCGCGCTCGACGAGGCGCTCGAACTTCTCACGGCGCAAAGTCTCAGCCATGAAAACCCTCCCTTGCGATGTGCCGATCCGGCTCTGCCTTGAACTGCGCATCGATTTGCGCGAGGCGATTCGCGCTTTCTTCGTTCAGGTTTCGCGTTTTGACCACGCTGTGGAGTGCACCCAACCAGGCGCGACGCTGTTTGGCGTCGCCCGGCAGGAGTTTCGGAATGGCCTTGATCGCCCGCTGTTCGTCGAGCCGAACCAGCATCGCCTGGTCTGCCAGGCGCAATTTGAGCTCGGACATTTTGGGCCGCGCATCGGTCTGCTGGGCGGCTCGCAACATCCTCAGTCTTGCAAATGCGCGTTGATCGACGCTGTCTTCGGCCCGCAGGACGAAAACCAGCGCACGCAACGCCGCATCAACTGGTGTGCCTGACTCGAATCGCTCTTCCAGATCCGCACGGCGCCGCGCTTCGCTGGCTTCGCGGACGAGATCGCGTTCCGTGCGCCGGCCAGGCGACTCTCCGTTCTTGTTAAGACCGACCGACGCCTGCACGAGAGGCGAACCATAGGTGCTCAGGAAGATCGCCTCAGTGATCGCATCGCGTTGATGGCCATAAATGTCCCAGAGTTTTTCGATCCAGCCGGATGTCGTTTTCTCCATCTGAAGCAGTGGATTGTCAGGCGAAACCGGCTTTCGCTGTTCCCGAATCCTTCTCGCCAGTTCCGGAATGGGCCACATCATCGGATTCCTGTCGGAGAAGGCAGCAAAGCGCAGGCGGTTCGGATGCGCCCAGCGCATCGCGCCCGCCGCGGGTTCCGACGCCATGGCGCGTACGGCCGGTTGCACAATCGTTTCGTAGAGCGCTTTGTTTACCTCTGATACGCGTGCCGCAGTGGCGAAGCGCTGATCGTCTGCGGCATCATTCCCGCCGAGCGCGCGAATATCATTGACTGTTCGAGGTTCCAGGCTGAAGAGATAGTGTCCCTCGATCAAGTGCGGGTTTTCAGTGTCTTCATCGACGCCCGTGATGACTGCCTCGGGGGCATCAGATCGATCATGTCCATGCTGGACACGAATTCGCGGTGCTCTTTCGATGCAACTTTTCCGGATACGAAGATGCCGAGATGCCCGATCGATTGGTGCAGGCAATAGACGATGGTCTGGCCGTTCGCGACGATCTCGCGCTCGTGATCGTAAAGGTCGACGATCCACGAAAGCGCCTGCTGCGGCGGCGTGATGTTGTCGCCCCAGGAGCAGAAGACGATGATGGGCGACCTGATGTTGCGCAGATCGATCCTCAACCCATTCTGGCTCCGCAACGCACCGGCGGACAATTTGTTGCCGACGAAGAGATTGTCGGCGATCCACTGCATTTCGCCAGCATTGAGGAGGACCGGGCTTCCCCACCAGGTTTCGAAGTCGAGAAAGCGCGGGCCTTCCGTGTCGACCTTGGAATAAACGTTGTAAGGTTTGGTCCAATGCGTGTTCGCTGGATTGAGGGCCTCGAAATTGGCTACGAGATTGGCGCCGTCGAAAATTCCATCGCCCAGATCTCCGACAAGCGTCGTTAACCATGTGCCGCCGAGTACGCCGCCAAGATAGCGCAACGGATTCTTTCCCCGCACGCCGGCCCAGTAGGAGAGGGGGGAACCCGCGAGCAGAATCGGGCCGGCAATATCGGGTTCGGCCGCGGCGACAATCATGGTCTGCCAACCTGCCTGGCAGTTGGCGATGATTACAGGCTTGCCTCCGGCTTTGGCGTGTCGCGCGGCGACCTCTCGGACGAACTCCGCTTCCGCGCGGCAAACGTCCTCGATCGTCTGTCCTGGCACAGGCTCGGGGAGGAATCCGATGAAATAGCAGGGATGGCCGGCGGCGAGCGCCACACCGATTTCGCTTTCCTTTTTCATGCCGCCGATGCCCGGGCCATGTCCCGCACGCGGATCGACCACGACGAAAGGTGGCTTGCCGGGATCGATCGTCGTTCCTTCATGCGGAATGATGCGAACGAGCAGATAATTCACCGGCCGAAGCAGTTTGCGTCCGTCGCGTACGAGTTCCGCCTCGAACCCGAGAACGTGGGGGACGGCGTCGGCCTTGTGCGCATGATAGTTGTTACCGCGCTGGCGTAGGACATCGAGAAACAGGACCGATCGCTGCCAGGCGTCGAGCCAGTACTCTTCGATGAAGCCGAAGGGTCCGGGCGCGGTCATCTCAGGGTCCTCGTTCAGCTTGCAACTGCGACGCCGCTATCACGGCTTGCTTCGTTGGCGCGGCAGGCTCGTCACTCCAGCCGCCGCCGAGTGCCTTGTAGAGATTGACGACGGCGATCAGCTGATCGCGCCGCGTCTGCGCCAGCGCATATTCGGCCGGATAGAGCTGCTGCTGGGCCTCAAGCACTTCGAAATAGCTGGCCCGCCCGCCGTCGTACCGCACGAGGGCGAGGTCGATAGAATGTTGCAGGGCCTTGACCTGGTCTTCGTAGTTGGCGCGCTGCGCCACTAGAGTCTGCTGCGCAATCAGCGCGTCGGACGTCTCCTGGAAGGCGGTCAGAATGGTCTTCTTGTATTGCGCGACCCTTTCGTCCCAATACGCCTGACGATTGTGGTAAAGCGCCTGAAGGCGTCCGCCCGTGAAGATCGGCCCCGCCACCGTTGCCGCGGCGCTCCACAGCGAGAAGCCGTGCACGACACCGTCAATCCCGATGCCTTGCCCGCCGGCCAGCGCGCTAAGCCCGACCGTGGGATAGAAGTTCGCGATGGCGATGCCAATCTCCGCGTTAGCCCCGACCAGGTTCTGCTCCGCCTCCAGAATGTCTGGTCGGCGCTTAAGCAGATCCGTGGTCGCTCCGAGGGGGGTCGGCGGCATCGTCTGCTCGGTCAATGGGCGCCCGCGCGCGATGCGGCGCGCCGGCGCGCCAACTAACACGCTCAGGGCGTTTTCCTGCTGAGCGATCTCGCGCGTGAGAAGGGAGATGTTCGCGACGCTGGCGTTGTAGGCTGCCTGCGTGCGTGCAACGGGCAGCAGGCTGTCCTTGCCGGCCTTGTAGCGGTCGTTGAAGAGGTCGAAGGTCTTCTTGTAGGCAGCGGCGCTGTCCCTGGCGATTTCCAGCTCGCGATCGAGCTCGATCAGCTGGAAATACCCGGCGGCGAGATCGCCCACGAGCGTCAGCATCACGCCGCGGCGCACATCTTGCTGGGCTAGCAGATCCGCTTGCGCCGCTTCAGTCGTTCTCCGGATGCGTCCCCAAACGTCGACTTCCCAAGCCGCGTTGATAAATCCGCCGAAGGCGCTGTAGGTCGTGCTCGTGATGGAATTTGCGCCGGGAACGATAGCCTTTTCTCCTCCCGCGAAATTGTCATAGCCGACCTGCGGCAGGCCTTCGGAGCGAGCGACCGCGACGAGCTCTCGTGCCTCATTGATCCGCGCCACGGCGATCTGAAGGTCATAGTTGTTGCGCAGGCCTTCGCTGATCAGCTCGCGGAGTGCCGGATCCTCGAAGACGCTCGACCACGCCATGTCGGCGATCGAGCTGCCGCTTGTGGGTCCTTCCTGCGATCGAAACAGATCCGGCATAGACAGCGCGGGCCGTTGGTAGTCCGGTCCGACGGTGCAATCGGAAACGACCAAACAGGCGAACAGGGTCGCGAGCGTCGATGTCAGCCTGAGTATGATGTCCGACCTCACAGTCATTACCTCTTACTGCACCTGCGCCAGCATCTTCCGGAAGCGTGATAGGCTGTAGAGCGTGTAAACGACACCGATGGCGAACATGATCGCCATGCTCTTCCAGACCATGGCGAAGGTCGCGTCGCGGAAGAGAACGGCCTGCGAGAAACTCACGAAATGCGTCGAAGGCACGAACTGCATGACCTTCTGCAGCCACAACGGCATGCTTTCGAGCGGCGTGTTGCCGCCGGAGAGAAGCAGCATGACGATGAAGACCGGAAATGCCAGAAGCCCGAATTGCGGCATGGAGCGCACAAGCGTCGCCAACATGATGCCGAGCGCCGTCACGGAAAAAAGGTAGATGATGAGACCCGACGCAAACAGCGGTATGGAGCTGATGACGATCGGTACACCTATCGTCGCTTTCACGACGACGAACAGCGACGCCATGGCGGTGATGACGACCACCAGGCCGTTCGCCCAGATTTTGGCGAACATGAGCTCGGAAGGTCTGAGCGGCATCACGAGCAGATGTTCGATATTGCCGTGCTCGCGTTCGCGCAGAACCGCCGCGCCCGTCAGGAAGATCGCGAGAACCGAAATGTTGTTGATGATCTGATTGACTGCGACAAACCAGCTCTGCTCGAAGTTCGCGTTGAAATGGCCGCGCGTGTTGACCTTCACAAGTGGCTTGTTTTCCGGCTTGTTCGTGCCGGGCCACATCGGACTCACCGCCTGTGTGATGATCTTCTTCAAATATCCGGGCCCGCGGCCGGCCTGGCTCATGGCGGTCGCGTCGACGACTATCTGCAGCGTCGGATCGGCGTTCTTCTCGATGTCCTGCTGGAACTTCGGTGGCACATTGACGATAAAGGTGTACTTGGCCGTGTCCATGTCGCGATTGATGGCACTGAACGTTGTGGCGGCGGCCGGAAGAAAGAGGGGCGGCAGCATGGACTGCGAGATCAGCCGTGCCGCGCGCGAGTTGTCCTCATCGACGACCGCGACCGAGGCATTGACGACGTCCATCACCGCGCTCTTCGCCGGCGTGTAGACGGAGAATGTGAAGCAGTAGAGTATCAGCGCAATCAGGACCGGGTCCTGCGAGAGGCTGATCAGCTCCTTGATGCCGAGATGAAGGACGTGCCAGGCGTGTTTCATTGCTTAGACCTCCTGCTTGGGAAGCAGCAGGACAGAAATTGAGAAGTAGATCGCCGCGATCAGCATGAGCGCGATGATGTTGGGCCAGAGCGTGGTCAGGTCCAGGGCTTTGGTGAATGCACCGATGCTGATGGACTGGAAATAGGTGCTCGGAAAAATCCTGCCCGCGAGAGCGGCGCCGCCCGTGAGGGATGACACGGGGACGAACATGCCCGAAAACTGCACGGCCGGCAGGATCGTGATGATGGCCGCCGCGAAGATCGCCGCCGTCTGGGTGGTCGCGAACACGGAAATCAGGAGGCCGAAGCCGGTGCTCGCCAGCACATATACGATGCCGCCCAGAAGCAGCGTCGGAAAGCTTCCCTTTATCGGCACCTGAAAAAGCAATACGGCCAGCGCCACGAGCGTGACGAACTGGATGAGCGATACTCCGACATAGGGGAGTTGCTTGCCGAGCAGGAATTCGGCCTTCGTCGCCGGCGCCGCGTAGAAATTCGCGATGGAGCCGAGCTCTTTCTCGCGCACAACACTGAGCGCCGTCAGCATGCTCGGTATGAGGATCAGGAGCAGCATGATGTCCCCCGGCACGAGGGCATAGACGCTGTCGAAGGATTGGTTGTAGAGCGCGCGCGTATCAGAGTTAAACGCGGTGCCCCTGGCCGGATAATCGTTGTCCCTTCGCATCCGGCTCTCGAACTGGGCAACCGTATTTTCCACGTAATCGCGCACGGTTTCGGCCCGGAAGGGCACCGCCGCGTCGATATGCGCAAAAACTTCGGGCTGCCGACCCTGAATCAGGTTTTTCTCGAAGCCCGACGGAATTTCGAGCGCGAAGCGCAGCTCGCCGGTTCTCAGGCGCCGGTCGAGGTCGTCATACTCGCGGACAGGTTCTTTCTCATCATAATAGATCGAACCGCGGAAGGCGTTGGCCAATTGGCGGCTTGCGTGCGTGCCGTCAAGGTCGAGAATTCCGAACGCGACGTGATTGATGTCGAGCGAAATTCCGTAGCCGAACACCACCATGAGCAGGATGGGTCCCAGGACGGCGAAGGCAAGGCGAACGGTGTCGTGGCTGAGTTCGATGGCTTCGCGTCGTGCGAAGGCCCAGACGCGCCAAGGACTGAATTTCCCGGCTCTTGCATCGAGGTGGCTCTGGGGTTCGCTCGCCGTCGGTGCTTCGGCAGGTTTCGAAGGTGCCGGTGGTGGCGCATTCTGGGGCGCTGCGTCCTCGAGATAACCGATGAAAGCCGCTTCCAGATTCTCCGCCTTGCGCTCGGCGACAAGCTGGGCGGGTGGTCCCTGTGCCAGCACTTTGCCCTGGTGCATCATCGACATGCGATCGCAACGCTCGGCTTCGTTCATGAAGTGCGTCGACAGAAAGATCGTGACCCCGTCTTCCCGGGACAGCCGGATGAGCAGCTCCCAGAATCCGTCGCGCGCCACCGGATCCACGCCCGATGTCGGCTCGTCGAGAATGAGGACCTGCGGCTTATGAAGGACTGCGACGGCGAGCGATAACCGCTGCCGGATACCGAGCGGCAGGCTTTCGGCGAGCGTGTCCGCCACGGACTCCAGATTGAAATCCGCGAGCAACTCGTCGACACGGCGGCGTCCTTCCTCTTCTGGCATGTCGAAAAGGCGGGCATGCAATGTCAGGTTCTGGCGAACGGTAAGTTCGGTGTAGAGCGAGAAGGCCTGCGTCAAGAAGCCGACATTGCGGCGGGACTCGACGTCGCCGCCTAT
>Ga0335069_10006636_pt1 | contig 16789 bp, 18 predicted proteins | sample Lox_Sample_11_FD_206714 | JGI IMG/M metagenome (GOLD analysis project Ga0335069, IMG submission 206714) | Soil microbial communities from Loxahatchee National Wildlife Refuge, Florida, United States - Lox_Sample_1.1 | ecosystem: Environmental > Terrestrial > Soil > Wetlands | place: USA...
CTCCCGCAACAGGATCAGTGAACGCCGATGTATGAAGTCACGGTCGAGGCAGGGTTTTCATCCGGGCATTACCTGCGCAACTATCACGGCAAGTGCGAGAATCCGCACGGGCACAACTATAAGGTGCGGGTGACGCTGGCAGGCACAGAGCTGGACGCGACGGGCCTGCTGCTGGACTTCAAGATGCTGAAGCAGGTGTTGCGGCCGGTGATCGACCGCATCGATCACCAGATGCTGAACGACCTGGAGCCGTTCTCGGCGCTGAATCCCTCGGCAGAGAACATTGCCAAGTATTTCTACGACCAGACCAATGAGCAGCTGGACGGCATGACCAAGGGCCGCGTGCGGGTGAAGGACTGCACAATCTGGGAGACGGATACGACGACGGCGACGTACTACGAGTGATTGCGCGTCAGGCGGGTTTCGTGGCGACGAGGATGCGCAGTGGCGGCCAGGTTCCGGTCCAATCCAGCGGAAACATTTCGACGGCGAGGCCGGCGTTGGTGAACTCGCCGGCATACTCCTTCATCAGCTTGTAGTCGGAGACAACGGCGACACCGCCGGGCTTGAGCACACGCGCGATCTCGTGGCAGGCCTTGTTACGTCCGGTCTTCTCGTAGATGTTGTGGAGGCAGAGATTGGACAGCACCACGTCGAATGAGGCATCGGCGAAGTGCATCTGGCGTGCGTCCTGGCTGAGGATGGTTGTCTTGGCCTCGATGCCTTCGAGGGCTATGTTCTTCTTCAGGCCTTCGGGTCCGTTGCCGGAGAGATCTTCGGCGTTCCAGATGTCGATGCTGGTGGCGTGACCGGTGGTGAGGCGCCTGGCTGCGCCGATGAGCAAGAGGCCGCGGCCGGTGCCGACGTCGAGTACCTGCTCTGCGCCTGTCCAGTTGACTTTGGCGAGGATGCGGTCGCGGTGGCGGAATTTGCCGACCAGCGAGTAGAGCAGCATGAGTCCGGCGAAGAGGAAGAACCAGGCAGTTGGCCAGAGAAAGCCGGGAAAGAGGAGGAACTCGATGTGGCCGATGACGACGCGGGGGAAGACGAGCGCGACAACGAGGAAGAACGAGCCGGCGAGAAAGAAGTTGCGGATGACGTTCGGCGCGTCGATACCGTAGTTGGGCTTTTGGGCCACCGCATGCTCCGTCCGGCTGAGGAATGAGAGCCATCCTATCATCGGGGTGCTTTGGTGTGGCGAGAATCGAGAGGCACGAAAGTCTCTAAGTTCTCGGGGCTTTCATTGCGAGAACTTGAGCGGGCGAGAGGCCCTGTTCGCGAAGGGAGCGAAGGCTGAGAGCATCGTGGCGCTTGGCAAGGCGCTGGCCGTGCTCGTCGACCACGAGGCGGCAGTGGAACCAGGCAGGGTCGGTGGAACCGAGGGCGCGATTGAGCAGGATCTGGCGCGCGGTGGACTTGAGCAGATCGGCGCCGCGGACGACTTCAGTGATCTGCATGGCGGCATCGTCGACGACGCAGGCGAGTTGATAGCTGGCCACGCCGTCACGGCGAAGGACGACGAAGTCGCCGAAGTCGCGGCCGGCGATGAAACGCTGGGGTCCGAGGTTCAGATCGACGAACTCGATGGCTTCGCCGTCGGGAACACGGAAGCGCCAGTTGGCGTGGAGGGATTCGGGGTCGATTGATTCGCTGGTCAAAGAAGGCCCAGGCAGGGAGTCTGCCCCACGCAGTGGTGCGCGGCAGGTGCCGGGGTATACGGGTTCGTCGTCGTCCGGATCGGCGCCTTCGTGCGGAGCACTCAGTGCGGCGGCGAGGTCTTTGCGTGAACAGCGGCAGGGATAGATGAGACCTTGTTGCAGGAGCTTTTGCCAGGCAGCGCGGTAGAGCGCGTGGCGCCGGCTCTGTACATAGGGAGCGAACGGACCGCCGAGGTCGGGGCCTTCCTGCCACTCGATGCCGAGCCAGCGCAGGTCTTCGAGAGCGGCTTGGGCGTAGGCAGCACGGCTGCGGTCGGGATCGAGGTCTTCCATGCGGAGGAGCAGGGTGCCAGGGGCGTTGCGGGCGCGTTCATACGCGGCCCAGAAGGTGAGGGCGTGGCCGATGTGCAGGTAGCCGGTGGGCGACGGCGCGAGGCGGCCACGGTATGGACTTGCCGTCCAGGCAATGGCTTCGCGTGGCGATTGAGGCGACTGCACCATTCCGAGATTGTTCCACGGAGGGCGGACGCCGCCCAGAAAGGCCTTTACGTCGATTGGTTCGGAGGGGTATCCGATGGCGGCGGAGCGAAGCTCCTTCCAAGAAGTTACGACAGGCGAGCAATCCCTGACAGCAGGCTAGCTTTCGCAGAATCCCGCGCCGCAGCCGCCGCCCATGCCGCCGCAGCAGGGACCGCCGGAGGCGCAGGCGGGCATCTCAGTGGCGTGAGCGTGGCTTGCGCCTTTTGTTATCGCGCCGGCGCCGCCGCTGATGAGGCGGTGGACATGGCCGCCGCAGGAGGGGCAGGTCTCGAGGGCAGCTTCAGACATCTTCTGGCGCTTTTCGAAGTGGGCGGCGCAGTCATCGCAGAGGTATTCGTAGGCGGGCATGGTTCTTCTCTATTTCGATGGTACGGCAAGGCGGGTCGGCGCGCAGGTGATCCGCCTCACCTCCCATCCCCGGGTCTGTCGTGGTTCCTTTCCTGTACGTAATGCGCGGGGATTGTTCGATCATGGGCTTTCGATGCGGGCGGGCAAACAGGTTGGTCAGCGCGGATCGGCCCGTTCGAAGGGAATCGGAAAGACGAAGACCGGTATGGGTGCGGGGCCACCGAGGTCGGCCCAATTGTTCACGTTGACGGCGGCCAGGAACTTTCCATCTTTCCCGATATAGAAGTTCACGCGGAAGTCGGGATTCCCGGCGTCGTCGCGCACGACCATGGTTCCGCTGCAGTCCCTGGGATCGACTTTGTACCAGCCGGTCATCTTGCGATGGACGGGGGCGAATGTGGTTCCTGAGGGCATGCCGCCGTTGATGCTCAGTGTGTCCCATGCGGTGAGGGCGCTGGCTCCGTCGGGGACGTCAGCAAAACCATCAGGCGCGGGCCGGTGCGGATAGAACTGGAATGCGCCGGACATGGCGCCTGCAATGTAGCCGGAGAGCATTTGCGCGGGGTCGTTTGTATAGAACTGTCCGATTGCCCACCCTGCGGTGCTGTAGGTGTAGGCGCCGGCGATGGTGCTGTTGCGGCAGCCTCGCGGCTCGGCCGGACGGGTGATGGTTTGCACGATGAGACCGGCGTTGGTGTGGATCATCTCGACGCGCTGGCCATCGGGCGTCACTGTGAGTTGGAAGTCGTCGACCAGAGGCATCTGGTTCGCCACGCCGGTCAAGTGGGCTGTTCCGGTGCAGAGGACAGGGGCTTTGCTGGTGTCCCATTTGAGACTGTAGGTTCCGCTGACGTCGGCTCGGGGAAAGACGCCGAAGTCAGCGATCATCATCGATTCGGTGTTCTTGACGGTGCCGCCGGTCTGGAAGGTCATCACGCCGGCGCCGGCGTTGGGAAGAAGTGCATAGTTTCCGAGCGTCGAGCCCAAGAATTCCACGGTGTTCATGAAGCCGGCAAAGGTATTGGCATAGGAATGGCCGGCGACGAGATAGCTGCAATCGGCTCCCGTGGTCTGCGCGCGAAGCGCAGGCGCCAGAAGCACGACAAGGAGACTGGCGAGAACAACGATATGGAATCTTGCTTTCACGGTGGGTCCTCCTAGTCTGGGGTGGTTTGCCCCGGTTCGGGTCTTTTCAAACTTGCCTGGCGCGGGAACCGGCAGGCGACCGGTTCGCAGGGCCGGCGCCCTGCCGTTCTGCGACGCCGAGTTCCGTCGGTTCCCCGCGCACCCGGCGAGCGGCTGCGATGGTTGGCCAGCGACTTCGCTCGTCTCGACGACATACTCTCGCCCAGGTGGAGCGAAGACGCAATACACAAGGGGCAAGAATCGAATGAGCAACAAACGAGCGTGTAAACGGCTCAAATGGCGGACGTTTCCGCGGGCAGATTTGCACGGACTCGTGGGTTCGCGCCGGCGAAACCAGGGGTATACTACTTTCGCTTCCCCGCGAGCCGGCGCCCATGCAATTTGAGGCTCAGGGATCTTCTCGCGCGCACTTCGGGGCCTTCGAACTGGAGCTTCCCTCGGGGGAGTTGCGCCGCTCAGGGACGCTTCTCCACCTTTCGCCTCAACCCCTGAAAGTTCTGGTGCTGCTGCTGCAGCGACCGGGTCAGCTTGTGCCCCGGGACGAGATTCGCCAGCAGATTTGGGGCGCAGAGACCTTCGTCGATTTTGAGCACGGTCTCAACTTCGCCATCAAGAAGATCCGGGACACTCTCGGCGACGATGCCGGCACGCCGCGTTATATTGAGACGCTTCCGCGGCGCGGCTATCGATTTGTGTGCCCAGTTGAGTGGACCAACTCCCCGGAGGCCCCCTCTGTTGCGGAGGCGAGTAGGGTTGCACTACTAGAGAAGGGAGAAGCCACCGGGGAGAGCAGGGCTCGACCTTCACGGCTGGCGACGCGCAGGCTCTGGCGGCGTGCTCTATGGGTGGTACCCGTTTTGCTGGTTGTTGCCGCGGCGTTGGTTGTGTTCGTGTCGGACCGCGTGCGCGAACGCATGGCGGCGGTGTTGCATCTTCCGCTGGTTGGAACGCCCCCGCACTTTGCATCCATCGCTGTTCTGCCCCTGGAGAGCCTTTCGAGCGACGCGCAGCAGGAGTATTTCGCTGATGGGCTCACCGACACCTTGATCACCGACCTTGGGCAGATCGGCACCATGCGTGTCATCTCACGCACGTCGGTGATTCAGTACAAACGCGGCAAGACGGCGTTGCCGCAGATCGCGCGCGATCTGAATGTGGATGCGGTTGTTGAAGGCACGATTCTTCGCTCGGGATCGAAAGTACGGATCAGCGTCCAACTGCTGGACGCGCGCAAGGACCAGCATTTGTGGGCAGGCGCCTTTGAACGCGACGCCCAGAACGTGATTGCTCTGGAGAAGCAGGTGGCGCTGGCCATCGCGCACGAGATCAGCGGGCGGTTGGCCCCGGCGACGGAGATGCGGCTGAAGGAGCCTGCGTCGGTCAACACCGAGGCATTCGACGCTTATCTTCGCGGGAGCTATCTTTTAGCCGAACGGACGCCGGAGGCCGAGACGAGCGCACGCGGGTATTTCGAACAAGCGCTGCGCGCGGATCCCAACTTTGCGCCTGCCTACTCCGGTCTGGCTCTTTTCTATTCTGTTGCGTGGGGATTGGATCCCGATTATCCACGCGCCGAACAGTATGCGCGCAAGGCCATTGCACTGGATCCCGGTCTGGCGGAGGGGCATGCTGCTCTGGGATATATCCGTCTGTACGAGCACAGCTACGCGGAGGCGGAGCGGGAGCTGAAGTTGGGGATCGTGCTGAATCCGAACTATGCGCTTGTGCACAATCTCTACGCGGACTACTGGCTGCAAATGGGACGCCCCACAGAGGCACTGGCAGAAAACAGCAAGGCGCTGCAACTCGATCCGTTTTCGTTTCCCTATAACTTCATGCGCAGTGGAGTCTTCTATTTTCTTGGGCAATACGACGCCGCGCTCGATCAGCTACAGGTAGTTACCGCCTTGAACCGGAAGGCAGAGGACTTCGATGACTGGCGCGTATACCTCGAGTGGCTTGCAGGGAGAGTGCCGGAAGCGCTTGCGGAAGAGCGGAAGATTGCAAGTGACTTGCATTCCCCGCAGCTTTTGCACGAGACGGAGGAGGTGGCCGAGATCTATGCGAAGGAAGGCCGGCGTGGAGCCCTCGTCCGGGAGGTAGCGAATCGAGTTCGGGGCCGAGCGCGGTGGCTTCGCTCCGGAGCCAAGCTCACGGGGATTTTTTATGGAGGCAGAAGCATCACCTGTCTTTACGCTTTGCTGGGCGACCGGGAAGCGACGCTTCGCTGGCTGAAGGAGTCGCTCCTGCGGCAGGAACTGGGGACCGAGGACCTGATGTGCAGTCGTGAATTCGATTTCCTGCGCTCCGACCCGCGGTATCAGGAGTTGCAACGGCAGGCGGGTCTGCCCATTCCGATCGGCTCATGATGTTGCAGATCGATTGCCCGGCTGGGGACTCTTGATTTGCCGCAGCGGGTGGGCGGAGCTATGCTGCGAGGCATGCGGTTTCTTCCCCTTGCGGTACTGCTGGCTGTCCTGGGTGTGTATTCGTTTGGCCAATCACAGACTGTGCCGGTTGCCTTCGACGTTGCGTCGGTGCGGCCGAGTGGGCACGAAGTGGGTCCCGACTACAACAACCAGATCACCGAATCGAGTGCGGGATTCACGGGGCACAATGTCACGTTGAAGAGGCTTGTGGCCGAGGCGTGGCACTGCCAGCTGAACCAGGTGGAGGGACCGCCGTGGCTCGATCGCAATGAGTACGAGGTGGAGGCGCGGCTGCCGGAGGGCGCGAGCGAGAAGGAGATTCCGCGGATGCTGCGGAGCCTGCTCGCCGCGCGGTTCCATTTGAAGGAACACAGCGAGACGCGGGAGATGCGGGCGTATGTGCTGGAGACCGGGCCGGGCGGGGCAAAGAGTCAGCCGGTGAGGCCGGGGGAGACGGCTGCCGCGGGGCAGGGATTTCACTTTCGCGGCGACATGCGGCAGTTTGCCGATTTGCTGGCGGTGCAGTTCTCGATTCCTGCGCCGGAGAGTCCGAATGAGCCGGTGCGAGCCGGCGGGCCGCCGATCCCGGTGCTGGACAAGACGGGATTGGAGGGGATCTATGAGTTCAGCGTGGATATGCGGCCGGAGATGGGCACAGACAGCTTTACCGCATGGAAGAGGGCTCTGGAAGAGCAGCTGGGCCTGAAGATCGAGAGCCGCAAGGATGCGGTTCCGGTGGTGGTGGTGGACGATGCGGCCAAGGTGCCGACGGGGAATTGAAGGCCGGCGAGGCGACTCAGGCTATTCGGAGTCGCCGTCGTCGGCGTGGTGGTGGTGGCTGTAGTTGCCGATGTCGTCGTCGATGTGGTCAGGGTCGACGGAGACCTGCACGATGTCGAGTTCGTCGTGGTCTTTGTCGACCACGAACAGGCCCATGTGGTCGCCTTCGGGACGCATGTAAATCAGCGATTGTTCTCCGCCGTGGCGGCTGGTTTCGCGAATGACAGGCTCCCAGCCGGGGCCTAGCTTTTCCTGCACGAGTTGCTGGAGCTCGGCGCCGTCGACGTCCCCAGGAAAGTTTTCGAAGTTGGCGATGTGCAGATTGCGGACGCTGCCGTGGGTGGCTTTGCGCGAGGCAAAGCTGATGAGGCCGAGGAAGGGGATGCGCATGGCGCGGGCGTGATAGCGGCCTTCGATGGAAGTGACGACGCCGTTGAAACCAGCGGAGCCGCCGCCCGCAAGGACGACGACGGGAACGGCAAGAGTCACGATGCAGAGGATCATGCCGAAGAAGAGCTTCATTGGTCACCGTCCTTCTTGACCTTGGTGGTGTCCTTGTTCTTTTCCTTGACCTTGATGTGCGGGTCTTTCTCTACCTCAGCTAAGGCGCCGAGACCGGCGATGCCGTGCAGCCTGCCGAGGTCTTCGACGCGAATGGGGCCGAGGATGAGCACGATGGAGAGCTCACGGGGCTCGGCGTTGAGGATGAACATGCCCTTGTTTTCGCCGTTGACGACACGCATGAGGATGTCGGTGGTTTCGCCGGAGCGGCGTTCGTGCTCGTGGACGATGGGCTGCCAGTCGGGGGTGCTGAAGGCGCGGCGCAGCTGATCGAGTTGCTCCATCGCATACTCGCCGTCCTTGTCGAACTCGTAGTCGCGGACGTAGATGCCGTCGAGGCCCTGGATGAGCTGGCGGACGTTGTCTTCGTCATCGTCCTTGTCGTGCAGGAACTTGGCGGCGAAGGCCAGCATATTTTTGTTGAGGGTCACCTCGGTGACATCGGAGGCGCGCGCGGCGAGGTCTTTCTCGAGCTGCGGCGGGAGCATCAGAGGCGACGGTGGTTGGGGTGGGGGTGGAGGTTGCTGCGCGAGGACGGGCAGGGCGAACGCGGTGGCAGCGAGCAACAGGGTTGCGAGTCGGGATTTGAGGATGACGTTCATATGTGTTTGTCCAAGGTCACTTGTTTTTCCCAGGTCCCAGAATCGGGACCTGGGGCACCCATGTCCTGTGAGGCGCGAAATCTCTCCTATTCGTGGTCGGCGTGGTCGCGCGCGGCGAGCCGGGCCTGAATCTGATCGAGCGTGCGATTGGTGATGCGCAGCGCGGTGAGCACTTGCTCGCGGGCGGCTTCGCCCTTGCGCTGCTGGTCAACGTAGTGCCAAGTGAAACCTCCGCCAATGCCCGCGGCGAGGACGAATGCAGCGGCGATGCGCTGCCAGAACACGACCCGGTTGTGTATCTGCGCGGTGCGACGCTGGGTGCGCTGGTTGAGGATGCGGCGCTTGAGCCCGGGCGGCGCGGGGCGGCGCAGGAAGGCCTGGCGGAGCTGGTCTTCGAAGCCGTTCATTTGGTCGCGATCATCCATCGGATAAGGCTCCTCCCATGCTTCGTTCGGGCCTCACGTAATCCTTGAGGTGGCTCTCGGCTTTGGCGCGGAGCAGCTTAAGCCCGCGCTGCAGATTGCTTTTGACGGTGGAGAGCGGGGAGTCGAGTGTTTCGGCAATTTCCTCGGGGGTCAGGTCTTCCTGGTAGCGGAGCACGAGGGCTGCGCGCTGCGGCTCGGGCAATGTGGTGAGCAATTGTTCCAGGCGCGCGCCTAAAGGAGTGGACCTCTCTTCGGCCGGGGCGCCGTGGTTTTCTTCGATCTCGATCCACAGGTCGATTCCCCGCACGCGGCGGCGGCGCATGGCGTCGGCTGCACGGTGCATGGTGACACGGCGAAGCCAGAAGAGCGCGTGATGGGGTGACTCGAGGCGGTTCATATTCCGGTCCAGTTCGAGAAAGACGTCCTGCGCGATCTCTTCGGCCAAGCCACGGTCGCCGGTCATGCGCCATGCCAAGGAGAAGACCATGGACTGATGCTCGTCCACGAGTCGCTCGAAGTCGGGCAGCCAATCACGAGGCATTGGAGATCGCTTCTACCTTCTAATCCGCAGGGAAGAGCGGGTTGGGATGCAAAAGGTACGTGTTGGACCGAGAAAAGGTTCTGCAAGCGAGCGGCCCGGGACCGGAGGAACGAGGCCGCCAAGTGCTACGGCGCGTAACGGTGCAATGTTACGACGAGTAACGGAAGATGGCAAGGGATTGGTGACGGTGTTTGACATATATATCTAACAGATATATCTTTTAGATATGTCGAAGATCAACGGAACCGGCTATGTGATTCTCGGGCTTCTGTCGGTCCAATCCAACCTGTCGGGCTACGACATGCGCAAGGGGATCGAGCAGAGCGTGGGCTACTTCTGGGGCGAGAGCTACGGACAGATCTATCCGACGCTGAAGGCGCTGACGGCTCAGAAGCTGATCAAGCCGGCGGAAGCAAAACGTGCGGGACGCAAACGGCAGGAGTACGCAATTACCGAAGCGGGGCGGGAGCGCCTGCATGCATGGCTGGCGCTTCCCTTTCATAACGATCCGCCAAGGAATGAGTTTTTGCTCAAGCTGTTTTTTGGGGCGCAGGCTGCTCCGGGTGTGGCGCTGGAGCATGTGAGGGATCTGCAGGAGCGGAACCGGCGCGCGCTGGAGACGCTGGATGCGATCGAGGCGTCGGTGCCGAAGGATGCGCCGCCGAATCCGAATCTTCCCTACTGGATGTTGACGCTGAGCCTGGGGCGGGCATTCGCAGTGGCCGCGCTGGAGTGGGGCGAGAGCGCGATGAAGATGCTGGCGGAACTGGAGGCGAGCGGGGCGAGGACGAAGCGGAGGCCGGCGACGAAAGCGAAGTGAGTAATCTGCCGGGGAGGTCCACGTAAGGAAAGGAGAGTTGGATCCATGGGCAAGAGTGCTGGAGTACTGCGGATCAGGCAGGTGGGGGCCTGGATTCTTTTGGGTGTTTTTGTTGCGGGATTCTTTTTCAGGCCGATCGGGGCGTGGACAGGGCCGGTTCTGAGCGCGTGGTTTGTGGGCACGCAGCGGCTGCGGCGGGGATTTCTGTGGATGCTTGCGTTTGCTTTGGCCTTCGGGTTGCCGCATCTTGTGGTGGGCATGATGCATGCGGGCGCGGCGGGTGCGCTGGGGTATGCAGGCTGGATGCTGGCGTCGATGGCGATCGGCATTCTACCGTTCACGTTCTATCGGAAGGTGAGCGCGCAGCTGCCGGCATTTGTTGCGACGCTGGCGTTGCCGATGGCGGGTGTGGTGGTGAGCGGATTCGGCGATCTGCCGGCAGCGGGCGGGAACACTCCTTTCGCGCATGTGGCTTCGTTCCATGCACTGGCTTCGAAGTTCCTGGTGTATTGGTTCGCGGCGGTACTGGTGTGGGCGTGGAACCAGGAGTTTCGCGCGGCGAGGATTGCCGGGGGCGTGAGCGTGTTTGCGGTGGCAGACGGTGCGCTGCTTGGGTTTGGCTTCGTTTTGTCCTCGCAGGCTTCGGAGCCGCTAGCGGCGCCGCTGCTTTGGCTGTGCCTGGGTGGAGTGGCCGTGCTGGGTATCTGGGCGCTGGTTCTGGAGCGCACGCGCCGAGGTTGGAAGTGCGCGCCGGAGACGCTGAGAATTCTGCAGAGTCCGGCGTCGGGGGCCGTGCTGGCGCTGGCAGAGGAGAACGGGCACGAGGTGCTGGCAAGCACCCAAGGCGAGCGGTTCCCGATTCGTGACGGGATGGGCGACCTGCGGAGCGCGGAGGATATGACCGGGCTCAACGAAAAATACAACCGACTCTACGAGACGATCGGCGGTTTCTACGACGACTCGCAGCGGGTGGTGTGCGCGCTGCAGGGGTTCGACCGGGATGCCTATGTGATGAGTTATCTGGGGCGGCTGGAGGTGAAGGAGGGCGACTCGGTGCTGGAGACGTCGGTGGGCACAGGGCTGAACTTCAAGTATCTGCCGCGGGGAACGCGCTTATGCGGTGTGGATCTTTCGCCGGAGATGCTGGTGAACTGCCGTGCGAATCTGCAGCGCTGGCAGAGGCCGGGCGATCTGTTTCTGGGCAATGCGGAGTGCCTGCCGTTTGCCGATGAGAGCTTCGATGTGGTGTTTCACGTGGGCGGAATCAATTTCTTTAACGACCGGGGGAAGGCGATCCAGGAGATGATTCGCGTGGCCAAGCCGGGGAGCAAGATCCTGATCGCCGATGAGACGGAGGAGCACGTGAAGGCGGCGTATGAGCGCGCGCCGGGGACGGGTAGCTACTACAAGAACCGCACGGAGCCGGTGAAGCCGCCAGCCGATCTGGTGCCGGAGGAGATGCAGGAGACGCATCTCGAGATCCTGAACGTCGTGGGCAAGAACCGGTTCTATGCACTGACGTTCCGGAAGCCGCACAAAGCGCAAGCTTAGTCCAGCCGTTCGTGAACGGCCAGACCGCGGCGTCAGGCACGGGAGCGGGCTGCCTGGGGATCGCCTCTAGGCAACTGTGGCTGGGGCGTGAGTCTGGACCCAGCGAATCAGCGTGATGTCTTCTTCCTTGATGTGGTGGCGGAGCCAGTTGGCGAGGAAGTTGGACAGAGTTGTGGAGAGAACCATGTGGCCCTCTTTGTATTTCTTGATCAACTCGACGACTTCGTTGGTGAGGTCGACATGCTTGGCGTGGTGCTGTGCATACGCCGGATAGCCGACCTTTTGCATCAGTTCTTCTTCGGATTTGAAGTGCTCGACGGTGTAGGTCGCGAGGTGCTCGAGGGTGGGGCCCATCTGCTCCTTGCCTTTGCCGGCGAGGATGGCGTCGTGGAGCTCATTGACCATCCGGAAGAGCTCCTGATGCTGCGTGTCGACGACCTTATATCCCGTCTTAAAGCTGTCATCCCATACTGCGATTGCCATGTTCCCTCCGCAAATGCGTGCATGCGGGGGCCGTTCCACAGGAGAGCATTCGACTCCCGGCCAACGATTGTGGTCCTGTTTCGTCCTGAAATCCAATGGAAAAGGGGCCGGAGTTCTTCCGGCGTAATTAAACGGGAACGAGGGATACGCAGTTGGGGCAAGCTTGCAGACGCGGAAAAAGCCGAGGGCTTCAGAACAGATCGGGGATGGCGTGGAAGGCGATGCGGGTGGGAGCGGCCTTGTAGGCGGTGAGCATGGCGGCAGGGGCAAGGGTGGTGGTGCCGTACTTGTGATTGAGCTCGTCCATGGTGGCGAGCAGGCGGGTGCGGCTGGCGGAGTCCTCGAGGGTGTCGAACAGGTTGAGGGAGTGCAGGCGATCGGGGACGAGGTTGTTGAGCTGGACGCCGACAAAGTAGGGCTGGTCATATTCTTTGGGCCGGCTGTTCCAGAGGCGGCTGAGGGCGGCGATGAGGGTCTGATTGTCCTGGCACTCGGAGAGGCGGACCTCGCTGTGCCAGCCGCGGGTGGGGACGCCGAAGCGGCTGACGGGAGTGTTCATCTGGCGGGGGACGGAGAAGCCGATGGCAAGACCGATGGATCCGGCCCAGAGATCGGCGGCGCGCAGGCGCATGGCGGCTTTGTGGAGTAGCTTGTGGGCGACTCCCCAGGCTTTTTCGGCGGTGCGCATGTCGGGGGAGAGCACGTGGGAGTGGCTTATGGATTTGGCGTGCTCGTTCTCGGACATCTCGAAGTCTTCGCCGCGGAGCCAGTGCCAGAGGCGTTCGCCCCAGACCGAGCCCCAGAGTTCGCCGGCCTGTTCGCAGTCGAGGGCGAGGAGCTGGGACATCTGGTAGAAGCCTTTGTCGTTGAGGCGTTTCTCAGTGCGGGCGCCGATGCCGGGCAGGTCGCGCAGGGTGAGCCGGGGGAGGGCTTCGGGCAGGACGTCGAGGGGGAGCGCGACCAGGCCGTCGGGCTTTTCCATGTCGCTGGCGATTTTGGCGAGGTAGCGGTTTGTGGCCAGGCCGACGGAACTGCGCAACATGGGGCCGACGCGTTCGCGGATTGTTTTCTTGACTCGGAGGCCAAGGTCCAACGCCGCGCGCAAGGGCCGTTCGCGGCCCATGAGTCGGCAGGCCATTTCGTCGATGGACATGACGGAGCTGACAGGCAGGCAGCTTTCGACGGCTTCAACGACACGGTGGTGGTAGTCGACGTAGATCTCGTGGCGGCCTTCGACGAAGACGATTTCGGGGCAGAGGCGCTTGGCGTCGGCGACGACGGTGCCGGTTTTGACGCCGAAGGCTTTGGCCTCGTAGCTGGCGGCGATGCAGACGGTGGTGTCGGCCATCATGGGGACGACGGCGACGGGACGGCCGCGGAGTTCAGGGCGGACCTCCTGTTCGACGGAGGCGAAGTAGGAGTTGAGGTCGACGAAGAGCCAGTTGAGGCAGGGGCCATCCTGTGAATCGGGGTTGGATCCAGGACCGTTTTGGGAAGGGCTGGCGGCAGAGGGAGTGCCCGGGCCCGAGAGGCCCAATTCCGCAGACCATTCTTCGGGCGGGAGTTCCGGTTCCGGGATGGGAGCGGTTGCCATCTCGCGAACTATTTTCGCCTTTTCTTTGCCGTTACGCAAGGCGACCTGTCGAAATCCGTTGCGTCTAATAGTGCTAGACTGGTGGCGCTTTGATCCGTACAAATTGGGGTCCGCAAACCGGTTGGCCGCGCGATCCTGTGCGGATTTTGAGGCGGTACAATCGCTTATGCGTGGTCTAACTCACTGGATCGTTGCGAATGCCAACCTGCTGGCCTTCCTGGTGACGGTGGGGGTGGCGTTCCTGCTGGTTTGCTGCATGGAGTGCACCAAGTGCCCGGCGCGCGAGAAGGACGAGCTGTTTAAGCGCCACGAAGTCTAAGGGGCGGCCCCCAAACACAGAACAATCAGCTTGAGAGAGCCCTACTCTGCGGGCAGCCGTGTGCCTTGGTGGAAGCGGATCTGCCATTTGCCGGCGTGTTTGACCCAGATGGAGCTACGCAGGACGGCGTCGCGCTGACCAGTTGCGGCGTTTTCGCGGACGGTTCGGCAGGTGACGAGGATGGCATCGTCGGCGAGGCGATGGCAGGCGAAGTCCTCGAGGATGGGCGGGGTGTAGGACTCCGTCGCGAGGAGATGGAGTATTTCGTCGCGACGCCAGATGCGGCCGGAGGCACCGAACTCAAAAAAGTCGCCAGCGAGCAAGGCGGAGACCCTGGCCTGATCGCGGCGGACGGCTGGATCGAGCAGGAGCATCTCGGCGTGGAGAAGCTCGGCGGCGACGGCTTTGGAGACGGGACGAGCCATTAGGAAAGACAGTTCACAGTTCTTCGTTCACAGTTCGCAGCGACGAGTCAGCGCGATTCCTGTGCGGGTGGCATCAAGTATTGCTCAAAATGGGCCAGGATGCGGTTGTAGAGATGGGTACGGGCCTCGGAGCCGCCGATGGAGTGGGTTTTGCGCGGGTAGACCTGGAAGTCGTAGGGCAGGTCGGCGTCGATGAGGCGCTGAATGTACTGGAGGGAGTTCTCGAAGTGGACATTGTCATCGCCCGTGCCGTGAACGAGTAGCAGGTGGCCCCTGAGGTTGGCGGCTGAGTTGACGACCGAGAAGTCCTTGTAACCGGCGAGAAGTTCGGAGGGCGTGCCGAGGTAGCGCTCGGTGTAGATGGAGTCGTAGTCGCGCCAGTCGGTGACGGGAGCGACAGCCACTCCGGCGCGGAAGCGGTCCGAGTGGGAGAGCGCGTAAAGGGTGAAGGTGCCGCCCCAGCTCCAGCCCCACCAGCCGAGGCGCTTGGGATCGAGTTGCGGGTATTTGGCAAGGGCGGCATCGACGACCGTGAGCTGGTCTTCGAGCTGCACGGGACCGAAGGTCTGGTAGGCGGCTTGCGCAAAGTCACGGCCACGCATGCCGGTGCCGCGGTTGTCGGCGTGGAGAACCGCAAAGCCATGTTGGGCGAGCAACTCATCGAAGAGCAGGCCGTCGGACCATTTGTCGCTGACTTCCATGGGGCCCGGGCCGCCGTAGGGGTTGACGATCAAAGGCACGCTGGCCGGGTTCGTCACGCCTTCGGGCAAGAGGATTGTTGCGTATAGAGTGGTGCCGTCGTGGGCCTTGACCTCGAGGTTCTCAGGGGCGCGGAGGCTGTAGGGATCGAGCGCGTGGGTCGACCAGTAAGTCTGGCAGGAGTCGCCGGTCTTGCAGAGTTCGAATTGCGGAGGCTTCATCCGGGCGGAGTACTTATCGCTGTAGAGTGTGCCGTTGGGCGAGAAGCTGGGCTGGTGATTGCCGGCGGCAGTGCTGAGCAGCTTGCGTTCGCCGGAGAAGCTGACTTGCCAGATCTGCTGTTGCTGAGGGTTGCCTTCGTTGGAGGCGTAGTTGACCAGTTTGCGCTGGTGGTCGACTGAGTAGACGGAACTGACTTCGAAGTCGCCCCTGGTCAACTGGCCCTCGAACTTGGCGGGCGCATCGGTCGGGTGGTTGCGATCGTAGCTGTAGAGATAGATGTGATTGTGGCCATCGTGCCAGGTTGTGAGGACGATGTCGCCGCTGTCGATATCGACGTCGTAGTTTTCGTCGAGAAACTTGTCGTCGCTGAAGTCCAGAATCTGGCGGACGGTGCCGGCGGGGTCGATGAAGTAGATGCTGCGATGTTTTTGATCGCGCGTGAGAACCTCGGCCCAGATGGTTTTCTGGTCGACCCAGCCGAAGCGCGGAATGTAGTCGCGCCCTTCGTTGACGGGCAGCTTGACCCAGGAGACCTTGCCGCCGCGCGGTGTGATGACTCCGATGCGGACGCTGGGGTTGGAGTCGCCGGGCTGGGGATAGCGCTGCATGACAACGCCGGCGTGGGTCGGGAGCCAGTCGGTGAGAGGGTAGAGAGGCACGTCGGACTCGTTCATCTGCAGGAACGCGATCCTTTGCGAATCGGGAGACCAGAAGTAGTTGCTGCGGACGTCGAGTTCTTCTTCGTAGACCCAATCGACTTCGCCATTGAGGATGCTTTCGTTGGGCGAGGGGACAATGGGAATGGGTGGAAGGCCCACCGCGTCCCGGAGGCGAACCAGGGTGAGGCTATGGCTGCGAATGAAGGAGATGAACTCCCCGTTGGGCGAGAATTTGGGATCGTCGCCGGAGGCCTGGCCGGTGAAGCCGACTTCGATTCCGGTTCCTGAGCGCAGGTCGTAGACCCAAAGGCGGCCATTGGCGTCGAAGAGCAGATGCTGGGAGTCGGGCGCCCACTGGTAGGCAGCCTGGTCGTAACGGATGCGGTGATCGCGGTCCTGCTCGGAGGCCGGTGCGCCCTCAATCGAATTGATTTTGGTGCGGCTCACCAGCACATGCGGCTTGCCCGAGCCGGGATCGAGATCGATCAGTTCGCCGCCATCGAGATAAGAGAGGTGCTTGCCGTCCGGGGACCACTGGATGGCTTCGGGGAGGTTCCCGATGAGGGGGCCGTGCGCATAGATCTTCTCGACTGTGAGGGGGACGCTCTGGGCGTGTGCCGGAGGCGGATTGTGCAGCAAGGTGAGAACGAGAAGAGCGAGGGAAGAAAGCGCGCGAGGCCGCGTCAAGTGGAATCCTCCGGAGGCAGGAGTCGGGAAGGGAGAGGCTCAGACTGAAGTCTAAATCAGCGGAGGGAGAGGCCCGTTCTCGCGGGCAGGAGATGTGGAATCGGGGAGAGGTTTGCAAGCAGGGGGGCGAGGTTGTATGGTCGCGGCATGCACTGGGCAACACCGGAAGAGCGTCGCAGCGTGGGCCAGGCGCGGCGCAAGCAAGTTGGGCGACAGGCGCACGACGAGCTGAATGCCAAGGCGCGGCCAGCGCCGGCACTGACGTTGCTGCAACGGGCGGAACGCGGGCGTCTTGCACCG
>Ga0335069_10006637_pt1 | contig 16788 bp, 14 predicted proteins | sample Lox_Sample_11_FD_206714 | JGI IMG/M metagenome (GOLD analysis project Ga0335069, IMG submission 206714) | Soil microbial communities from Loxahatchee National Wildlife Refuge, Florida, United States - Lox_Sample_1.1 | ecosystem: Environmental > Terrestrial > Soil > Wetlands | place: USA...
GGAAATCGCTGGGCGGAGTTGATCCACTGATCGCGAACGTTGCGCGCGTGATGGGGGAGGGAATCGAGCGGATTCAGATTCGCGAAAAGGATTTGACAGCGCGGCAACTGGCGGATCTCGTGCGTCATGTTCTTGAGCTGCCAAATCCGCATGGAACGAAGATTCTGGTCAACGAACGGGCCGACGTCGCGATAGCCACGGGTGCGCACGGGGTCCATCTTCCCGCCGGCTCTATCTCACCGGCCCGGCTGCGGGGGATCACGCCCGAGGGGTTTCTGATCGGAGTGTCCTGTCACTCGATGAGCGAACTGGAACGCGCGGCGGTTGAGGGTGCGGATTTCGCGGTTTTCGGGCCTGTCTTCTTCACGCCATCCAAGGCGGCTTACGGATTGCCTCTGGGGTTGGATCTGCTTCGCCAAGCCGTGGCGTCGGTGCGCATGCCGGTACTCGCGTTGGGAGGAATCACTCCACAGAATGCTAGAGATTGTCTCGACGTAGGCGCCGCGGGAATCGCGGGAATTTCGATGTTTCAGCGAAGCTAACCCGCGGTAGCGCCCACTTCACGCGCACGCAGTTCCTTGATCCGGTCGCGCAACTGGGCCGCTTTCTCAAATTCGAATTTCTGCGCGGCTTCCCGCATGCGCTGTTCGAGCTCCGTAAGAAAATGCTGACGCGCTTCAGGAGTCATTTGTTCAATGTCTTCGTCGGCTTCGACTGGGACGGTTACGTAATCGCTTTCGGCGATGGCCACCAGGCTCATATCGATCGGCTTGATGATGGACTGCGGTGTGATGCCGTTGCGCTCGTTGTATTCCACCTGCACGCGGCGGCGGCGAGTGGTTTCCTCAATCGCACGGCGCATGCTGTCAGTCATCACGTCGGCGTATAGCACGGCCCGGCCCTCCAGATGGCGCGCGGCACGGCCAATCGTCTGGATGAGCGATCCGCTCGACCGCAGAAAGCCCTCTTTATCGGCATCGAGAATCGCCACCAGCGAGACTTCCGGCAGATCGAGCCCCTCGCGAAGCAGGTTGATTCCGATTAAAACATCGAATTCGCCTCGACGCAGATCGCGAAGGATCTTGATGCGGTCGAGCGTTTCGACTTCCGAGTGCAGATAGCGGCAGCGCACGCCGGCTTCGGAGTAATATTCGGCCAGATCCTCGGCCATGCGCTTGGTCAGCGTGGTCACGAGGACTCGTTGATCCACAGCCACGCGCTTGCGAATTTCGCCGAGCAAGTCATCCACCTGCCCCTTGATGGGCCGCACTTCCACTTCGGGATCGACCAATCCGGTGGGCCGAATAATCTGTTCCACGACCACGCCGGCGGATCGGGTCAATTCGTACGGCCCCGGGGTCGCCGAAACATAAACCACCTGATTCACGCGATTCTCGAATTCCTCGAAAGTGAGCGGCCGGTTATCGAGTGCGCTGGGCAAGCGGAATCCGTGGGCCACCAATATATCCTTACGCGAGCGGTCGCCATGGTACATGCCGTGCAGCTGCGGAACCGTCTGGTGGCTCTCGTCGATGAACATGACCGAGTCTTGCGGCAAGTAATCCAGTAAAGTGGGCGGCGCTTCACCAGGCAGGCGGCCGGAGAAGTGGCGCGAGTAATTCTCAATGCCGTGACAGTAGCCGATCTCGCGCATCATCTCCAGGTCGAACATGGTCCGCTGATAGAGGCGCTGCGCCTCAATCATCTTCCCTTGCTTTTCGAGCTCTTTCTTCCACCAATCGAGCTCGGTCAGGATGCCGGCCATGGCCGTTTCCTTCGTCTGGTCGGACATGACGTAATGCGTTTTCGGATAGATGGGAAGGCGCAGGTAGGTTTGGCGCACCTGACCGAGCAGCGGGTCGATCTGCGAAAGGCTCTCGATCTGGTCGCCCCACAGCTCGATGCGATAAGCGTAGTCGTCGTAGGTCGGATAGACCTCGATCACATCGCCGCGCACGCGAAAAGTGCCGCGGCGGAAGTCCAAATCATTGCGCTCGTAGAGAATGTCGACCAGCCGGGAAACGATCTGGTTGCGCGAGATCTTCTCGCCTTTCTCCAGCATGAGCAGCATGCCGTAGTAGGCTTCCGGCGACCCTAGACCATAGATGCAACTGACGCTCGCGACGATCACGCAATCGCGGCGCTCGAACAGCGAACGCGTTGCCGAGAGGCGGAGTTTATCCAACTCGTCGTTGATGGTCGCCTCTTTTTCGATGTAAACGTCGCTCGATGGGATGTAAGCTTCGGGCTGGTAGTAATCGTAGTAACTAACGAAGTACTCGACCGCGTTTTGCGGGAAAAAGGACTTGAATTCGTGATAGAGCTGCGCGGCTAGCGTCTTGTTGTGTGCGAGCACGAGCGCCGGGCGGCCGATCTGCTCGATCACTTTGGCCATGGTGAATGTCTTACCCGATCCGGTGACGCCGAGCAGCACTTGGTGCTTTTCGCCGTCGCGCACGCCGCGGGACAGTTCTTCGATGGCAGTCTCCTGATCGCCTCGCGGCCGATAGCTCACCGCCAGATGAAACGCCATATTTTTAGGGTAACACTGCGCTCCAAATGACCCGACTGGTTCACTGCGCGGCTTCGCGTATCGCGTCGAGCGTTTGCCGTGCCGTAGCAAGCCAGGAGAATTGAGAGGCGCGCGCCGGGCCCACGGCCGACAACCTCTCGCGCAAGCGCGCATCGGTGACGAGGCAATTCATGGCATCGAGCATTTGTGCGTCATCGCCGGGATCGAACTGGAGAGCGGCAGTACCCGCAACACTGGCGAGCGGTTCGATGCGCGAACAGGCTGTGGGCAAGCCGGCGGCGAGAGCCTCCAGAACCGGCAGCCCGAAACCCTCAAATGTTGACGGATAGAAAAACGCCCAGGCCCGCGCGTAGAGGTCATATAAGTCTGCACGCGGAATCCAGCCGGTAAATTCGACGGAAGCCTCCAATCCCAAATCCTCACGCAGCCGCTCCAGGTTCGCCGAATGAAATCCACGCAAACCGGTGATGACGAGGCGGAAATTGGGCCGTTTCCGGTGAAAAGCGGCAAACGCATGCAGCAGCCGGTCGAGATTCTTGTGGGGATGCAACGTGGACACCGCGAGCAACATTGGCTCCGGCTTGCGTAGATTCGCAATGGCGAAGAATTTCGGATCCACGCCCAGCGGCACTACGCGAATCTTCTGAGGCGGCAGTCGATAGAATTTTTCGAGATCCGCACCGGTCGCCGCGGAATCGGCAATGACTATTCGTGAAAGATGCGCCGACCAGTACAGGAAGAAGCGCCAGAAGGGGAGATCGAACCAGCGAAAATGCTCCGGATGGCGTTTGTGCTGCAGATCGTGAAACACGGTGACCTGCGGACATCCGCAAACGAGCGGCGCCGTGAAGCCGGGATTAAACAGGACATCGACGCGGTACGCGGCTGCAGCGAGCGGTAGAGCCGACTGCTCCCAGGCGATGCGCGCGGGCCGGAACGCTGCTCTAAAGGGCTGCTCCAATACATGGAAATTGGCCCGTGACGGCCCCAGTTCCCGCCCGGTCTCCTGATTGGTGAACAGGAAATACTCGTTCGCGCTATCGATCTCGCCCAGCGAATCCAGCAGGTTGCGCAGGTAAATCTCAGTACCGCCGACCGCGCCCGGTATCAGGTACAGCGCGTTCACTCCGATGCGCATGTCAGCGCCGATTGGCCAGTGCAGCCTCCGCGGCCCTCAACGATTCGATCGCCGTCTCGTTTTTTGGATCGATGGCTAGAGCGTGCCTGAATTGGGCGATAGCGTCCGCCAAATCTCCGCCGTTCTGGTACACGCCGCCCATGTACACGTACGTCATGACAAACGATGGGTCGAGCTTGACGGCCTGCTGCAGGGCCTCCATGGCTTCCACGTTTTTCTTCTGTTTGCCGTAGATCATGCCGATCTGGGAATAAACATGCGCAGTGGGCTTCAGGGCGGCTGCCTGACGGAGTTTGGCAAGCGCTTCGTCTTCGCGGTTCAGGCAGTCGTAGGCTAAACCCCAATCGACAAACACGCTGGCGTACCAGTAAGAGTGTTTCGCCGGCGGATCGAGTTCGGCCGCGCGCGAGTAATGGGGCAGCGCCTTGGCGCAATCTCCCTGCTCACGGTACGCTTCAGCCAGGTGAAACTCGGCGCGGGCCACGTTGGGCGATTTGGCCACCGCGTCTTCCCATAGAAGCCGCGGATCGCTCCAAACGGCGTTACGTGCGTAGGTCGTGACGCCGGCGACGAGCAGCACGCCGCCCAGCAACGCTATCCAACCGCGTTGCGTGACATCGACGCGCCGCAGGAACTCCAGCACGATGAACAGCAGGCCGATCATGGAAAGGTACAGGCGATACTCCACGACGGGATCTTTGATCGGCAGGAATGAGGAGGTGGGCGCCATCAGAATCACAAATAGAAAGAATCCGAAAGCGGCCAGTGGATAGCGGCGGCCGTAGTAAATGGCAGCCGCAGCAGCCGTGAGAATCGCGACTAACCCGATGAGGGCTCCGTGTTCCAGGATCGTGTACGAGATCGGAAAGTCATAATCCACGCGAAGGCCGACCGGAAACAGAAACAGCCGGATGTAGAGCCAAAATGCGCGGCACTCGGTGAAGAAATACTGATACCACGTGAAGTCTTTGAGGCCGAATCCGGCTCCTCCGGCTCCCTGGACTATGGCGGTGCGCAATTGCGTGAAGAGATAGGCGACAACCAAAACGAAACTTGCCGCGACTGGTAAATACAGTCTCCAGTTTCGGTGGATGCCTTCGAAGGAAAACGGCGGATCCCAGAAGTAATCCGTAAGCAGCAGCACCAAGGGCAGCATGATCGTGTGTTCTTTGGTCAACACGGCTGCGCCGAACAAAACCAAGACTAACGCCGCCCGCGTCCACGTGGTTTCCGTTTGTCGACGGTAGAGGAAAGCCGTCCAGGCGCCTAGAAACAGCAGCACGCTTAAGTCTTCCGAGCGGCTGGTGATATAGGCCACGGCCTCCGAATTCGCAGGGTGCAAAAGGAACAAAGCGCCGGCAAACCCGGCGAGAATGTCACGGCGCGTGCTCGCGACGTTGGCAAATTGCAACACCTTGCGCGCAATCAGAAAAACCAAAACAGCGTTCGCCGCGTGAAAAACTACGTTGAATGCATGGTATGAATACGGCTGAAATTGGGAAAGCCGGTAGTTCATCCAGTAGGTCAACATGAGCAGAGGCCGAACGCCCTTCAGCCACGCGAAGAAATCATCTACCGGGAACGTTCCGTTTCCGAACGGTAGAGTGCGGTCGTCAAAAAGGAACGGGCCCTCGAGCGCCGGCCCGTAGACCCAAAATGCGGCGAAGAGGGTGACAAACCCAGCAAGAAAGAATGGCCAGTAAGCCCGGTGAGAAGCATCGGCCGCGGCAGCCCGTTTCGTGGCGTTTCGCTCTGCTCGTCTGGCGCGGTGCTTCTTGCCTTTCGATTCGGAGAGACCTGTAGCCGGCACGCCTGCATCCGACGGTGCGCTTGCGGTGGGCGACGGCTTGGCGGCCCTGTCAGCTCGCCGCATGATCCTTCATCATCCGCAAATGATATTCAAGAATGGCGACGCGCTGCGCGAGGGCGATGTTGTCGTCCTTCAATTGGGAAATGATCAGCGAGAACCGGTAGAAGATCAGCAGAAAGACACACCCCACCATGAGGACCAACGCGAGCGGAGGATACGTGACGCCCAGAAGATCGGCGACCGCGCGCAGCAGTCCTCGTGCTCGCGAAAAGAAGAGCAGGGCCGCCGCTCCAACCAACCACGCTACGGAATATTCCACTCGAATTCTGGCGCGCCGCACCGACACCAGCACCAAAATGATGAGCAGCACGCTCACCCCTGTCATCGCGTTCAGGAGGCGGTCCAATTCATGCCCTCCGGGATTGCTTCGGAATCCGCCGCTCGTACTTCAGCACGTTCACGAAAACTCCAAGCAACACATGAACAATATAGTAAATGGATTTCATGGGCGTGATGGAGGAGCGCCCCGTGCGCCGGGGCCGCATGTGGCAAGGCACCTCGGTAAACCGGAATCGACGGCGTTGCAGCACGACTAACGCTTCAATTTCCGGATACTCCAGGGGGAAGCTGCGGCCGAAGACCCCGAGCGCGTTGCGGTTCACTCCCACGAATCCAGATGTGGGGTCGCGTACGGTCTTGCCGAGGATGGGACGCAGCACGATGCGAAAGAACCGGATGCCCACCGTTCGCACAGCGCTGGTGCCGCTGCCGTTGTTTTCGAGGTAGCGCGAGCCGATCACCATTTCGCAGCCGGATGTTCGCAGTGTTTCGAAGACGCGAGGAATGTCGCGGGCGTCGTGCTGGCCATCGCCATCGACGCGAATCACATAGTCGTAACCCAGCTCGAATGCGAGTTTGTACCCTGCTTGCACGCAACCGCCCAGTCCCAGATGGTGAGGCAACGTAAGCACTTGTGCGCCCGCGCCGCGTGCCAGGGTGACCGTGGCGTCGCGAGAGCAATCATCAACCACCAGCACCGGAACACCGGGCATGACTTCTTTCACGGACCGCACCACACCCGCGATAGCACCCTCCTCATTGAAGGCGGGAATCAGAATCAAGAGCTTGCCGTCGGGCACCGGTTGGCTCACAATTCCGCTACTCTTCGCGTGCGAATCGAATGGGCCCGCAGCAACTGCACGAAAGCCTCGGCCGAAAGTTTCGCGCTGCCGCGGATTTCACGCCGCTTCCGCCACAGCAAACCGCTATGGCGCATGAAGCTCAAATGCGCGCGGATCGCAATCAGGGGCAGTCCCCAGGGCGGGTTCCCCTCGCGGCGAAACTGCGCTGCGGTGCCACGCCCAAGCGCCATCGACCGAAAGTGCCACCAGTACCTCGCCAAAGTCGCCAAAGGCACCGCCCACAACGTTCGCGCGGGAAAGTTTTTCGCCACTACGAACAGGCGATTACGTTCGACGTAGTAGGCCTTGAGCCGGGATGCCCTTCCGGCCGAGTGCGAATAGTGATGGTCGACCACGGCCGCCGGCACGTAAAGACAATTCCAGCCGGCCCATCGCGCGCGGAGGCCGAGATCGGTATCTTCGCAGTACAGGAAAAAGTCCTCGTCGAACAGCCCGATGGCGTCGAGCATCGACCTACGGTACAGCGCGGCGGAAGCACTGGGGAACAGCACTTCCTCTTCGCGATCGAACTCCGTGGCAGGAAACAAGTGCCCGCGCTGCTTGCTGCTGCCATCGCGCGCGATTACCATGCCGGCCGAATCCAGATGTTCCTCGCCGAAGAATCTTACTTGCGACGCAAACATACCGGCATCGGGATGGGCATCCGCCGCGGCAAGCAGCGAAGCCAACCATCCGGGGCGCGGAGCGGCATCGTCGTTCAGCGCAATCAGAAAGGGCGTCTGCGTCTGTCGAAATGCGAGGTTGATGGCCGATCCGAATCCGACGTTGCGCGCGGGTTCGATGATCTTCACGCCCCGCTGTTCGGCGCCGCTCGAACGCACGCGGCCTGCGCCGCTATTGTCCACGATCACCACTTCGAAGTCACGATGGGTCTGCTTATCAAGGGCATCGAGACACTCCAGCAACCTGTGGTCCGCAGAAAGCGTGGGAATGACAACGGTTGCGGCTGGCTCGGGCAAATCCCGATTTTAGCAGGCGTCAACGCGTTCCTGAATTCTCGTACCACTTCAAGTTTGCCGTTGCCGAGCCGATGCAGGCCACGTCGATGCGGCCGTCGCCGTTCAGGTCTGCCGGCGCGCAGGCCGCGGCTGCGATGCCGCCGTCATCCAACACCTGCTTGGACCACTGATCGTGATCGAAGTAATAGAGGAAGACGCTGTGCCTGCCGCCGCGAACCCCGGCGATGATCTCGTCGTCGCCGTCGCCATTCAGGTCCGCGGTCCAGATCGTGTGTCCGTCAACCAATGAATCGTCGATCACCCGCCGTGTCCACGCAGTACCATTCTGCCGGTAAACTGCTACTTGACTGCCGTGCCACGGCTCGATGGCTGCAATATACCGGGCTCCGCCGGCCTTCCCCACGGCTACGTCACTCGATCCGCTTTTAGGCCATGGCGCAGGATCGCCCTTCGCGATCTCAGAACGAGTCCAGAGACCGTCTTTTCCAAACTTGTAAAGATCGATGCCCGCGAAGCTTGCCGTGAGGATTTCGTCGCGGCCGTCGCCGTCCCAATCGACCACAAAGACTCCGTGAACTACGCCCTCATTCTGGTCTCCGATGAGTTCGCGTTTCCATTCACCCGGCCGGTAGAACACCAGCGGTGTGTGGTCGCGATACTCCGGTGCCTGCGCTTGCGGACCGGTCAATGGCGCATTCACGAGAACTTTCTTGCCATTTCCGTAGATATCCGCCCATCGAAGCCGATGGGACGTGGCTAGTCGATCAATCTCCGTCACCTTCCACGGGCGACGCGGATCTCCATCGTGATGCAGCACGGAAACGATTCCGGGACTGTTCTTAGCCTGGTTATCAAACCCGCTCGCCAGTACGATCTCCGGAATACCGTCCCCGTCGGCGTCCCAAGCGGCGCAGTTGATCATGCGCGAGAATCCGCCGGCAATCACATGCCGTTCCCAGGTGGGATTTTCGTACCAAACCAGCTCCGGCATGCCGCTGGCGAGCGCAATGATGTCGGGCTTGCCGTCGTGGTTCAGATCCGCGATCACCACCTGATAACCGCCTGTCAACCCTGTGGCGATAGTGTGTTCCACGAAGCGTGCCGGCCCCGCAGCCGAAAGCGCGCCGCAAAATACGAGAAGCCCGGCGTAACGCACGCCTCAGTATAGAATGAAACCTAATGCCCATCCGGACGACAGTTGTTGGCAGTTACCCGGTGCCCCATTGGCTCCTGGGTGACAATTCACGGGTCACGCTGCGCGACGCCATCATGGTGATCCTCAAGACGCAAGAGCTCGCTGGTATTGATGTGGTCGCCGATGGCGAGCTGAACCGTTTCAATCCCAGCCATCCCGAAACCAACGGCATGATTGACTATTTCGTCAGCCGCATGGACGGGATCGCGACACGATTCTCGGTTAGCGACCTGGACAAGTTCCGCGGCGACTCCGGGCTGGCGTATCGCGCCGAACCGGCGGGCATTGTTACCGGCGATGTAGGCGAGGGTACGCTCAACCTGCCTCGCGATTTCGATTTGACCAGATCATTGACCTCGCATCCGCTGAAGTTCACGTGCACCGGTCCGCACATGCTCGCCAAGGTGCTCACCGACCGGCATTACGGGCACCCCGCCGAGCTGGCCATGGGCATCGCACGCATCTTACGGTGCCAGCTCGAGCGCATTAATGCTGACGTCGTTCAGCTCGATGAAGCCAATATCAGCGGCCATCCCGAAGATCAGGATTGGGCCGTTCCGGCCATCAATCATGTTTTGGAGGGTATTCGCGGCGAGCGGGCGGTTCACGTCTGCTTCGGCAACTATGCCGGGCAAAGCGTCCAAAAGGGTCTGTGGTGGGATCTCATGCCGTTCTTCAACCAACTCAAGGCCAGCCACCTGGTGCTCGAATTCGCGCGCCGCGGATACGACGAACTGGAGGCCTTCCGCGACCTCGACAAGCGATGCGGCCTCGGCATTGGCGTGATCGACATCAAGGACAACGCTATCGAGACGCCCGATGCCATCGCCCAGCGGATCGAGCGCGCCGTTAGACTCCTGGGCGCAGACCGTGTGCATTATGTCCATCCGGATTGTGGTTTCTGGATGCTTCACCGCACAGTGGCCGACGCCAAGATGCGCGCCCTGGTAGCGGGCAGAAATCTGTATGAAGGCCGCCGCTAGCGCTCTACTGGTTTGCGGCCTAGCGTTCGCCCAAAGCGATCACCTCGCCAACATCCGCCAGCTCACCTCCGGCGGCCAGAACGCCGAAGCATACTGGTCACCCGACGGCCGGCGCTTGATCTTTCAATGCACGCGCCAACCATATTCGTGCGATCAGATGTTCATCATGAATGCCGATGGCTCGGACCTGCACCTGGTTTCGACCGGCAAGGGCCGCACCACCTGCGGCTATTTTCTGCGTGATGGCAAACACATCATTTACGCTTCGACGCATGACGCCGGCGACGCCTGCCCTACGCCGCCCGATCGCAGTAAGGGCTATGTCTGGGGCGTGTTTCCCGGGTACGATATTTATCTCGCAACCGACACCGGACAGATCGTCAAAAAACTCACGAATGCCCCAGGCTACGACGCCGAAGCCACGGTGAATTGGAAAACGGATCGCATTGTGTACACGTCATTGGCGTCCGGCGATCTCGACCTTTGGTCGATGCGGCCCGATGGCACCGAAAAGAAGCAGATTACGAAGGCAATAGGCTACGACGGCGGCGCCGTATTCTCGCGCGACGGCAAGAAGCTCGTCTGGCGCGCCAACTATCCTTCCACGCCCGAGACCATGCAGCGCTACAAAGAGTTGCTGGCCGAAAACACCACGGTGCCGATGAAGATGGAGCTTGTAGTCGCCGACGCGAACGGCACGGGTGCCCGCACGATCACTAATTTTGGCTGTGCCAGCTTCGCTCCCACATTTACCCCCGACGGCCGGAAGATCCTGTTCGCATCCAACAAAAACGATTGCGATAGTCGCAAGTTCGAGCTTTTTCTCGTCAACATCGACGGCACCGGCCTTCAACAAGTCACCGATTTCGGCGGTTTTACTGCGTTCCCCGAGATTTCTCCCGACGGCAAGCGCCTGGTCTTCTGCTCCGACCGCAATGCCAAGGAGCGTTACGAATTCAACATCTTCGTGGCCGATTGGCATTAGTCCCGGCGCCATGAAGACCGAGTTCCGGCAAGCCATTCCCGCCGTAGAAATCCGCAGCCTCATGGCGTTCGATCGCAAAGTTTTCCCGAAGGCCGATCTGTTTGACGCCGATTACTGGAAGGCTTGCGTGGTGTACTGGCTGATCGTCGACGGAGTCAAGGCCGGCTGCTGCGCATTTGAACAGAACGTGGATTTTCAGGACGATGGAGCTGGCGGCATCAACCCTCCACGCAAAGGCTCGCTCTATATTGCGTCGACCGGAATTCACCCGAAATTTCAGGGCAAAGGCTTCGGCGCCCTCATGAAGTCCTGGCAAATCTGCTACGCCCGCCAGCAGGGCTTTAAGCGGATCGTTACCAATACCCGGCGCTGCAACACGGCCATGATCCGTCTCAATCGGAAGTTCGGCTTCCGCATCATCCGAACCAGCCCTCGCTATTACTCCGATCCGGACGACTCCGCCGTTGTCATGGAACTTTTGCTCTGAATCGTACGTCCCAGATGTAATATCCCCAGGCTTTTGGCGGTCACTCGACCCAATGAGGTAACTTTTTGGCCTTGCGAAACACCAAATGTATTTAACGGTTTGAAAAGCCAGTCAGATATGAGGACGCTATTAGAAGCTACGGAGGCACGCATACGGCAGTTGGAACAGATTCGGGCCGCGTGCGCGTCGACTATAGCCGCTGAAAGAGAACTGTTGCGCATCCAACGCGCCACCCCCGGAAATGGACGGACCCCCGGAGCGCTCGCGGTACGTCACGGATCCAGGAATGGCAAGGGCCCGGCGGGGCGCTCCATAGCGAACGGTGCGCCGTTGAGCGCGCGAAAGCAGATTGTGAAGCTGCTTGAGGACAACTACCCCAGAGATTTCGATCCGCAAGAGATTTCTCGAAAGACGGGAGTGATCACCAAGAGCCCCTCGGGTCGCCTTTCCACTTATTCGCTGCTGGCGCGCCTTTACCAGGAAGGAAAGGTCGATAAGCACGGCCCCGGCCGGTACTGTGCGGTGGCCCCTCCGAAGCGCGGAAGGCCCAACTAAGCGTCAGCTCACGGCTTTTCCATAGAATTTCTTCAATCCGCCGGCGATGAGTCCCGCGTCGAACACCGCCAGCGCGCCGGCCACAGCGGCGATCGAAATGTGCGGGCACTGTGGCGCCAAGGTCCCTCGCAGTCCCTCGCTGGCATACACCAGTGGATTCAGCAGCACCAGCCTCTGCAATACTGGAAAACCGCTGAGCGCACTCCACGGATAGTAGACGCACCCGAAAAAGATCATCGGCGCGAGCACCAGGCTGAACATCAGGCCGATCTGCGTCTGCCCCACACTGCATCCCAACATCAGACCGCCGGAGGCCGAGAATAGCGCCACCAGCAGCATCACCACGCCGAACAGCAGCGGCTGGTGGAAATTCAATCCGACTCCGGCCCCCAGCACCAGCCATGCCGCCAGCATCACCACCGACCCGGATACCAGGGCCTGGATCATGCCGGCTAAGATCTTCTCGACCGCTAGCCACTCAATCCGCATGGGCGCCAGGAGCCGGTCTTCGATCTCTCGCGTAAATTGGAATTCAGCAATCAGTGGCATGGACACGGCTTGGATGCCGGTCATCACCATACTCATTCCCATGATGCCAGGCACGAGCATTCCTTTGTAGCTTGCGGGCATCATTCCGGCGCCGGTCATCACACGGCCGAAAACGAACGTGAACAGCAGCGGCTGCAGCATGGTTTGCGTTAGCAGCGCCCAGAGATTGCGCCGGGCCACATGGGCGTCGCGGGCCAGCATCGCCAGAAAGGTCTTCGCGTTCATTGCCGCAAGCTCCTCCCGGTATGGTGCAGAAACAGATTCTCCAGGCTGGGCTCTGAAATATTTACGTCGCACAGTTCCGTGCCCGAGTCCCCTACCGTGCTTACGATCGCGCCGATGAGTGGCCCACCCCGATCGGCATAGAGATCCACCGCGTTACTGTCGGCGCGGACCTCCGTCACGCCCGGCAGTTGTTGCAGCCGCTCGATCAATTCTGCGGATCCCCGCCCTACATGCAGCCGGATCAGGTAGCCTCCGGGAATGGACGCCTTCAGCTCCGCCGGCGTCCCCTGCGCAATCACGCGCCCGTGGTCCACAATGGCGATGCGACGGCACAGTTCGTCTGCCTCATCCATGTTATGGGTGGTCAACAGGATCGTTTTGCCGCGCGCGTTGTACTCGCGGATGATCTCCCAAAGCAGCAGTTTGGTCTGCGGATCGAGTCCGGTGCTCGGCTCATCCAGGAATAGCACTTCGGGCTCGTGCACCATAGCTCGCGCGATGGACAGCCGTTGCATCATGCCGCCGGAGAAGCCCCGCACCATGTCATCGGCTCGCGTCGTCAACTGGAAACGCTCGAGCAGCCCTTCGGCTCGGCGTGCGCGCTCGGCTGACCCCAGGCCGTAATAAGCCCCGTGAAAGAGGAGGATCTCGCGCGCTGTGAGTGAAAAATCCAGGTTCGGGCGCTGCTGCACAACGCCGATCAGCCACTTGGACTCGACCTGTTGGCGCCAAACATCAAAATCGCCGATACGCGCTTCACCGCTCGTCGGCCGCACCCGCGTTGTCAGAATCCCGATCGTGGTGGATTTTCCGGCGCCGTTCGGACCGAGTAAGCCGAAAATCTCGCCCGGATGGATGGTGAGTGAGATGCCATCGAGTGCGACAATCTCAAACGCTTTCTTGTTTTTCGGGGCGCTGCCGCGCATCCCCATCATGCTGAAACCCATCACCCCGGCAGCCATCGGCGGCGGTGATGTGTACACTTTGCGTAGCTCTTTGGTGGTGATGCCAACCCCCACATACCCTCCGCGACGGATCGCGGCTATGCAAACGAAGCCGGCCGATCGTATGCAATTAGGTTAGCAGGCGCGCTTCAAGTTCTGCCTTTTGTCTTTTGCGTTTTGCCTTTTGACTTGGCGTCCGTGAAATAGTCCGGCGCCTCCGGTACCGCGGCTCCATCTTTTCGCGGCGATGACGCGCCGTAATTGACGCCGGTTGCGGAGTCATGCACCACCACTTGCCCGCCGCCCATCCAGCTTGAAAAATCTCCTTGCACGTCGAGTTTGTGGCCGCGGTTGGCCAATTCGGCGCGCACATCCGGCGGCACGCGGGCCTCGATCATCACGTCACAGCCGCCGAAATTCAGCTTTGTAAAACGCGGGGCTTCGAGCGCCGCCTGGATGTTCATCTCGTGATCCACCAGGTACGAAACAAACTGCGCGTGCGCCTGCGCCTGATTCAATCCGCCCATGATCCCGAATCCGACATGCACCGGTCCCTTCTCCATGAATGCGGGAATGATGGTGTGGAAGGGTCGTTTCCGTCCGGCCAGCGCGTTCGGGTGCGCGGGGTCCATTTCGAACAGCCCGCCACGGTTCTGCAAGTGGAAACCATATCCCTCAACCACCACGCCCGAGCCGAACGAGAGATAGACGCTCTGAATGAGCGATGCGATGTTCCCTTCGCGGTCCACCACAGAGAGATAGATCGTGTCACCGGCGTATTGTTTCGGCTCACCCGCCGGCGGCGCGCACTGCGCATGAGCCAAATCAATCTTCCGCGCGCGGTCTTCGCCGTAGCGTTTCGAAACGATTCCCGCGACCGGCACTTGCGCGTAGCGCGGATCGGCCAGGTAGCGTTCTAAATCGGCATATGCCAGCTTTTGTGCTTCCATCTTGATGTGGAACGCGTCGGCGGTGAGCGGCTCGTACGAACCCAACGGAAACCGTTCCATAATGTTGAGCATCTCGAGCGTTGCCATTCCCTGGCCATTCGGCGGCAGCTCGTAGACTTTCCATCCGCGATAATCCGTCGCAATGGGTTCCACCCATTCCGAAGAGAACTCGCTTACATCGGCCGCCGCCATGGTACCGCCGCGCTTGTCCGAGGTGCGCAGAATAGCTTTAGCGATGGGCCCGCGATAGAACGTCGCGGCCCCCCCATCGGCGATCAGCTCCAGCGCCTGACCCAGCTCCGGGTTGTGAAACATCTCGCCCACCGCTGGTGCACGGCCGTTCGGCATAAAGATGCGGCGGCCGTTTTCGTCCATTTCGAGCGTGGTGGTGGCGCCCGCCCACGCGCCGGCAATCATCTCCGTCACGGGAAATCCGTGCTCAGCATAGTAAATAGCCGGCTGCAACAGATCCCGCCACGGTAACCTGCCGAACTTCTGGTGTAGCTTCTCCCAGCCGTCCACGCACCCCGGCACAGTCACCGATTGAATGCCGTTTTGCGGCATGGTGCTGATGCCCTTGGCACGCAGGTATTCGATGTTCAGAGCCTTCGGCGCCCATCCGCTGGCATTGATGCCAGTCAGCTTGCCGGTCTTCGCGTCCCAATACATCGCAAACAGATCACCGCCGATGCCGTCGCTGTTGGGTTCCACGACCCCCAATACCGCGTTAGCGGCGATTGCCGCATCCATCGCCGACCCGCCGCGGGCAAGAACCTGTGCGCCCGCCTGAGATGCAAGCGTCTGGCTGGTCGCGACAATTCCGTGGCGCGAAATCACCATCGAGCGCGCCTGCGTCCGGTCTTGCGCATTAGAGGTCACGTTAACAAGCATGGCAATAATGAAGGCGCACCAGTGTTTCCAGCCTGAGGTCATGGATCGAAATAATATCATGCCACGCAGGAAACAGACTTATACGGGATTCAGATCCTGCACCAGCACGGCCATAGAGGCCCCGCTCTTCAAGCCGTTGCGAGTTAGGATCTCAATTGCACTCGCAGGAAACAGGGTATTGTGTTGGAAAGCCTTGGTGCTGGATTGGATCGCTTTGATAACATGATCCATCCCGAATGCGGACCGGTGGTGGCCGGCCATACCGATCAGTACCGTGCGGATAATGGCATAGTAAGTCATCATTAACATGCACTGAATAGAGATAGAATTGGCGGCTCCATGTAAGCCGGACCTCCGATTCATTTCTAAGCGGCCAAGCGGAACCAGATTTCCGTAAACATAGGCCGCGAAGTACTGTTCCATCAGGGATTGGTTCTGGTCGAAAAACGGGACATAGTAACTAGCCCATGCATCCGTGTAACGTCTGATTATATCTTGTAAATTAGACTCCGGAGTCCATTGCAGGCCCTGCATAAAATCCTGATAACAGTCCAGAAACCGACGTCCCGTGAAGTCGGAAGTGATCCGGTTGACGACAAGTTCCAGAATAGTTACAATCTGAGCGCTAGGCTGAACCCGGAACTTACTCAGGAGTTCGTCGAATTGTTTGTCTCTTACGGCATGCAGGTAGCCGTGCAGTAAAGCAGGTATGTCACGGTCGTTTTGCAGGCCTGCCATTTCACTTAACTTATCGCAAAGGTGACCGATAATAACCAGGCGCTTCCAAAGAGGATAAGTTCGCTCTCGCAGGATAACTACAATTAGATCTCTAACCGCGAAAAAATGTGGGTATGTCTTGCCTTCATAACTCGCATTTGGTATTCCGGGTACCCGCGACGGGCCCATACGAAAACCGGCGACCGGGCCAGCAGCCGGAAGCAATTCCATTGGATGCGGGTCCAACAGCGCGATGCGCGCCACCTCCGGACAGGATAAGTCCAAGCTTCGCTCCATGGCATCGCCAACTCGGTTCATGATCCGCGGATAGGTCGCACAAACATCCGATAGAAAGTCCTCTCCGTGCCTGCTCTGGATCGAACAGAGGCCTTGTGAGAGGTAAGGACAATGAGTTTCAGAGAGCTTGAAACTGGCATATTCGTCATCGCTTGCATACTGAGAGTTAATGACAACGAGTTCGCTTACTGATGGACTGAGTTCGGGGTTCTCTTTGTACTTATCATAGGTCGCACGATCTATGTTGACACCCCAGCCATCACAGCAGGTGTCTTCGCAGTCTGCACCAATGCACCGAAAAGTTTCGTAGTGCCGAGGTTGCACAATCCTCGGAGGAGCCGACATTGGGTTGAGCATAGCACTGCCGG
>Ga0335069_10006638_pt1 | contig 16784 bp, 16 predicted proteins | sample Lox_Sample_11_FD_206714 | JGI IMG/M metagenome (GOLD analysis project Ga0335069, IMG submission 206714) | Soil microbial communities from Loxahatchee National Wildlife Refuge, Florida, United States - Lox_Sample_1.1 | ecosystem: Environmental > Terrestrial > Soil > Wetlands | place: USA...
CCGATCCGCAGGTCGACCCGGATCGCCGGGCCTGGCACCGGGCTCAGGCCGCGACCGGGCCGGATGAGGAGGTCGCGCTCGAGCTGGAGCGGTCGGCCGGGCGGGCGCAGGCCGGCGCGTTCGGCGAGGCCCTGGAACTGCTCGCGAACGCGGAGGCCAGGCCCTTGGATGAGCTCGCCAGCACCAGGGTGGACCTGCTGCGCGGGAACGTCGCCTTCGCCTCAGGGTCCGGCAGCGATGGTGCCGCCTTGCTCCTGCGCGCCGCCAGGCGGCTCGAGCCGTTCGACTTGGAGCTCGCGCGCGAGACCTACCTGACCGCCTGGGGCGCGGCGTCCGTGGCCGCCGGACCATCCGGGGAAGGGGATGTCCTCCCGGAGATCTGCCGCGCCGCCCAGGCCCTCCCTCCGCCGGGTGCTCCGCGTCCCCTTGATCTCATGCTCGAGGGCCTCGTCCAGCTCACCCCGCAGCAGGAGCAGATCGCCCGGCTGGCCCGCGACGGCCTGTCCAACCCGGAGATCGGCGCGCAGCTGTTCCTGTCCGCGCGCACGGTCGAGTGGCAGCTGGCCAAGATCTTCACCAAGCTTGGCATCGGCTCCCGCCGGGAACTGCGCGCCGCGCTGGCGCGGCTGGGGCAGGACGGCCAGCCGACCTAGCCGCGGCCTCAGTGGCCGGCGATCTGGCCGCCGTCGATGTGCAGGATCTCCCCGGTGATGTACCGCGAGGACTCCAGGAACAAGATGCCGTCCACGACGTCGCTGACCTGGCCGGGCCGCCCGAGCGGGGGAAGCCGGTCCCCGAGTCCCTCATAGCTGTCGGCCGGGTGCACCGGAGTCTGGATGATGCCCGGGGAGACGGCGTTGACGCGGATGCCGCGGGAGGCGTACTCGACGGCCAGTGACCGGGTGGCCGCAGCCAGGCCGCCCTTGGTCAGCGCGGCCAGCACCGCGGGCGTGCCGGAGTCCGCGACCTCGGCCAGGGTGGCGCTGACGTTCACCACGTGGCCGCCGTACCGCGCTGCCATCTCGGCGATGGCGCGCTGGGTGAGCCAGAAGAACCCGGTGAGATTGACCCCGACGATGGTGGCGTAGTCGGCGGCGGTGTAGTCGGTGAACGGCTTGGAGATGAACACGCCCGCGTTATTGACCAGGGTGTCGATGCGGCCGAAGCGTTCCAGCGCCGCGCCGATGATCGGTCGGCGGTGGCGGGCTCGGTGATGTCTCCCTCGACGGTGATCATGTCCGGGTCCTGCGACGGCTTGATCTTGCGGGCGCTGGCCACCACCGCCCAGTCCCGTCCCCGGTACCCGGCGACCAGCCCGGCGCCGATGCCCCGGGAGGCGCCGGTAATGATGGCGACCTTGCCGGTCATGGCATGCTCTGCGCCGGGTCGGCCAGCTCGGGATCGCGCGCGGCGGCCGGGACAGCGGGTGCGGTGGTCATGACTCCTCCGATGGCAGGTTGCCTGCCATTACGGTCGCGCCGCGGGCGGCCCGGTCGCGCCCGTGAAATCCCTGGCCGGTACCCTGGTCGGCCCGGGGACCTATGACCCGCGATGCGCCCAGGCCGCCAGGCCGGGCTCCGCCAGCCGGCGCACGCGCGCCTGGTACCTGCCCAGATCCGCCAACCCGAGAAACGCCCGCCACTGGCCGCTGGTCCCCCGGTGGAAGAAACCGGCTGGGGTCGGGCCACAACCCGTCGATCGTGACCTGGGGGGCAACCTCGCCGGCGCGCTCTCGCATCCGGTCGAACCTGGCTTCGGCCACCAGGCCGGGCCAGATGTTCTCGCCGATCGCGATCCCGAGCAGCCCGGCCAGGCGGCGCATCTCGCCCTCGAGGTCGGCCTGCAGGTCGGCGTAGTGGACCAGCACGACATTGGCCGCCTGCCGCCGGTCCCAGAAGGTGCCCGTCCGCGGCCCGGCGTATTACCTTTTAACTATGTATATAGATAAAGAGAGTGATCGGGCGGGGGACGGCACGGGCGTGACGTCGCGGATCACTTTCCGGCTGGACCCGGGGTCGGGGGTGCCGACCTACCTCCAGCTGGTGCACCAGGTGGAGCAGGCGCTGCGGCTGGGTTACCTGGCCCAGGGCGACCAGCTCCCGCGGGTCAAGGACGTGGTGGGCTCGCTTGCCATCAACCCCAACACGGTGCTAAGGCCTACCGGGAGCTGGAGCACCGGGGGATCGCGTCCGGGCGCCCCGGGCAGGGGACGTTCGTCCAGGCGGCACCGTGAGCCGGCTCCTTGACCGGTACACCGGCACCGGCCCGGCGTGGCTGACCCGGCTGCACGACACGTTCTGGGTCACCTACCGGCCCGGGTCGCGGTACTGGCTCTTCCAGTTCGCCCTGGGAGGCGGCACCCTCCTGGCCGCCCTGCTGCTCGGCGCGGCCGCCATCGCGCTGATCCGGTACCGGCGGGCGTGATAACTGGGGGTCTACCACCAGTTTGGGCATGTAACCAAGCACGTCGACTATCTGCCCTACGGAAATAGGCCCCTTCCGGAGGACCGTGACTTCATTGCTGGTACTGCAATCGACGATGGTGCTAAGTGAGGGAGGTATGATTCCGGAATCCAGGAACACCACTACGTGATGAGCGAGATCTGCTACATCGTCAACACCGCTGATGATCGGGCTGCCGTTCTTGCGGGCCGCAGATACGGCGAGCGGACCGCTGCCCCGTAGCAGCTCCTGGCTTACCGCGTGCTTCGGAACACGTACCTGGACAAGTTCGGGGTGCCCGCCGATATCCCAGGTTACCGTGGGCTGAGCAGGGACGATCAAGGTAAGCGGACCGGGCCAGAAAACATCCGCGAGCGCTATGGCATCATACGAGGCGGGACGGGCTATGCCTTCCAGAACGCTCCTGTCACTGATCAGCACCTGAAGCGGAGCCGTTTTCTCCATGCCTTTGACCGAACGGATCCTGCGGGCAACCGAACCGGAGAAAGCGTCACCGCCCAGGGCGTAACCGGTGTCCGTGGGCAGCACCACGAGCTCGTCTGCCGCGATGGCCTCCAGGGCCGCGCTGAGGCCCTGGCTCCGCGCGCTCTCGTCCGTACAGTCGAAGACTTGCACCACTCGCTCTCCTCAAGCACGAGACGCCGGCTTGCCCGACCGAAAAGTACCACGTCCTGGCGGTTGGAGCTTGATGACCTCGCCGTCCGGGACCGAGCACGCGGCCACGGGCCGGGGGCCGGCGGGATAGACTGGCCGATCGTTTCCTCGACGAGGTAACGCCATGGAAACCGTACGAGCCCGGACGCCGAGGGAGTTGAAGGATGGCCGAGTTCAAGCACCTGCGACCGTGCCCGGCAACCGGGACGATCAAGCTGGCTGATGCCGCCAAGGTCGCCGGTAACCTGAAGCGAGGCTCCCTGGCGGTCCTGCCGACCGAGACCGGGTACATGCTCGCCGCCCTGGCTACTTCAATACCGGCGATTGAGCGGGCATTTACGGCTAAGGGCCGGGCCGCCGCCAAAGTCATGCACGTCGCCTGCAGCTCGCTGCAGATGGCCGAGACCATCGGTGAGCTTAATGAGCCTGCGCTCAGGCTGCTCGGGGAACTGACGCCCGGACCGGTTACCGTGGTCGTCAGCAAGACGCCGCTGCTGCCAGATACCTTGGTGTCCCTCAACGGCACGGTGGGAATCAGGGTCCCGGACCACCCGGCGACACTGCAAGTTATCAATGAGGTCGGAACTCCCCTGACGGCCACCAGCCTTAACGTCTCAGGCGCGGGCTCAGCGTCAATCGGCAAGCTGGACATGCAATTCATGGAATGGCCGGACAATGAAGTGGTGTACGTGGTGGAAGATGACGATCGAATTATGTTCGGCGCGCCTTCCACCCTGGTCCGGCTGACAGGTGAAGACATCGAGATACTGCGGCAGGGTCCGATATCGGAGTCAGAGGTTCGCCGCGTGGCGGGCCTGGCGGAAAATCTCGAGGTCGCTGACCGGAACGCCGGGCGGTGAGCGGGGGCCAGGCCCGCGGCCAACGGCTCCGGGGCCTGCCGGGTATCGGCTAGCGCGAGCCCGGCCCGCGGGCGAGCGCCGCGACGGTCTTCCAGAGGATCTGCAGGTCCAGGGCGAATGACCAGTTCTCGACGTACCTCAGATCGAGCCGGACCGAGTCGTCCCAGGACAGGTCCGAGCGGCCGGTCACCTGCCACAGGCCGGTCAGGCCGGGTTTCACCACCAGCCGGCGGCGAACGTGCTCAGCGTAGTTCGCCGCTTTGTCGGGGAAAGGCCGGACGCGGCCCGGCCAGTGACAGCAAGGTCATGCCGGCCGTGGGCCGGACCGTGGCCCGCGGGCCGGCCACGTCAAGCAGAGCGGGCGAGACGTACAGGTCGGTCCCGGCGCCGGCAACCGGCCCGCAGGCTCGCCAGGGTGACGCGCGGGCCAGCGCCGCGGCGGAAGCAAAGACATGATCCCGGCCCCTTTCGATCGGTAGCGGGATGAGACGAGATCCGGTACAAACTGTCCCTCCAGACGGGAACGGCCGTAAAGGCAAACCGTGTCCGGGTTTCCCCGCCGCAGGTCAGCGGTTTGTTCGGTCCATCTATGCCGCCGCGCCCGCCGGTCCAGTGTTCCCGCCGGGCGCAGCACCGTGGTGAGCCACCCGCCTGCCGCTACCGGGCCTCCTGCCGTTACCACCGTGACCACCCCTGTTCGGCTAGGGTCTGTACACCACCCAGCCTGGCCGAACCGGATCAAAGGTCCCTGCAGCGCGTTTCCGTGCTTCCTGCCCGGCCGGCCGGCCGCCGGCCGGGCAGAAGGAATACCGACGGAACTTTCACCCATCGGTCACGTACCGGGTCGCGGGCAGGAGGGAACCGGTCGGCCGCGGCTTGCCGCTATTCCCAGCGGAAGAAGCGGCGGGCCAGGAAGCCGAACACGACCGCGTACGCCGCCAGGACCAGCAGCGGCGCGGCCGGCGGGAACCCCTGCAGGATCGAGTCCTGGATCGCCTGCACCGCCGCGCCGAGCGGGGTGTAGTTGCTGATGTCCTGGAGCGCCCCCGGCATCAGCGCCCGGGGCAGCCACAGGCCGGCGAAGAACATCAGGGGGAAGAACGCCAGGCGGCCGATGACGCTCGCGCCGTTCGCCGTCCGGGCCAGCGCGGCGATCAGCAGGCCGATGGGGAAGAGCCCGGCGATGGACGCCGCGAGTGAGACCACGAGCCCGCCGGGGCTCTTCGGGGCGGACATGCCGAAGGCGGCGACGGCCGTGGCGAAGATGACGGCCAGTGCGGTCACCGCCGCGCACAGCTGGACGAGGGCCTGCGCGGCCAGCAGCCAGGAGGGAGGTACCGGGGTGGTCGCCAGCCGGCGCAGGACCCCGAGCTCGCGGTAGGAGACGAGCGGGATCGGCAGGCCCAGCAGCGCGAGCATGGCCAGGCTGAACACGATGAGGACCGGCAGGTACGCGTCGAACAGGGTCAGCCCGCCGAGTTGCGGCAGGGCCTGGTGGAACGCGGGCAGCTCGCCGAAGATGACCAGCAGCACCACCGGGAGGAGGACGCCGGCGATCAGCGCGACCGGCCGCCGCCAGGTGAGCCTGGCCTCGTTGAGCGCGATCTGGCGGAACGCGGCCCCCCGCGCCGTTCCCGGCAGCGGCGGTGTCCGCCGCGGAAGAGCCCGCCGCGGGCGGGCCGGCCCCAGGCGGGCCGGCCGCAGCAGTGATGGTGCGAGCGAGTTCATAGCGCCGCTCCTTCCTTGTCCAGGTGGCTTCCGGTGAGCTTGACGAAGGCATCCTCGAGGCTGGATGAGTCGAGCCGCACGTCGCGGGCGGTCACCCCGGCCGCGGCCAGGGCGAGGATCACGGCGTTGACGAGCTCTCCGGTCCCGGTGACCACCACGTGCTGGCCCTCGTGCCCGACCGCCGTCACCCCGGGCAGTTCGGTCAGCAGCCGGTCGTCGAACGGGGCCGAGGGCAGGAACCGCACGCTCTTCCCGCCCCGGGCCTGCACGGCCAGGCCGGCCGGGGTGCCCAGCGCGGCGATGCGCCCGCCGTCGATCAGCGCCACCCGGTCGCACAGCCGCTCGGCCTCCTCCATGAAGTGGGTGACCAGGATGATCGTCACGCCGCGGTCGCGCACGCCCTCGATGAGCTCCCAGGTGTCCCGGCGGGCCTGGGGGTCCAGCCCGGCCGTCATCTCGTCCAGCACGGCGATTTTCGGCCGGCCGATGAGGGCCAGCGCGACCGACAGCCGCTGCCGCTGCCCGCCGGACAGGGACCGGTAGTAACCGCCGAGCTTGCCGGCCAGGCCGAGCGCCCCTGTGAGCTCGCTGACGTCGGCGGGATGGCGGTAGAACGACCGGTACTCCTCGAGGATCTCGCCCACTTTGAGCCGGTCCGGCAGCGCGCTCGCCTGCAGCTGAACCCCGACGATCTCGCGGACCTCGGCCCGGTCGGCGCGCGGGTCCAGGCCGAGCAGGCGGATGGTTCCCGCGTCGGGGATCCGGAGCCCGATGGCACACTCGATGGCGGTGGTTTTCCCCGCTCCGTTCGGTCCCAGGATGCCGAAGATCTCCCCCTCGGCCACCGAGAACGACAGGTCGTCCACCGCGACCACCGGCCCGTAGGTCTTGCGGAGATGCGTGACCTCCACCGCGGTTCCCGGTACGCCCATGACTGCCTTCCCGTCCGCGCGCCGTCCGTCCGTACGCGCTGCTTGCTCCCGGCACGCCGCCGGTCGTTGCCTGACAAAAACTGATATCAATATGATAGACATATGGTATCTTCAACGTCAACCGGAGGTGATGCAGGGAGCGGCCGGCATGGTGCGGCTGGCGCGGTGCGGGGAAACCCGGCCATGACGGGCTGCCGCCCGGCGGGCGCGTTCATCCTGCGTGGGTGAGGCACACGGGGCATGGCTGGCCAAGACTTATCTGCGAGGGTGTCCGCGGCCGGGCGCCCGGACGGAGGTGAGGTCGAAGTGAATTACCCGTTGTGGAACCTTTTCCTGACCATGCTCTATGTATTCGTCTGGGCCGTGCTGATCTTCCTGGTCTTCTGGGTGGCGGTGAGCATCTTCAGGAGTAAAGACCTCAGTGGCTGGGGCAAGGCGGGCTGGCTCATATTCGTCATCCTGGTGCCCTACATCGGCGTCTTCGCCTACCTGATCGTCCGCGGCTCCCGGATGGCCACCGAGCAGGCCGAGGTGGCCTACTCCCCGCAGAACGAGGCGTACCGCGCCTACGATCGCTTCGAGTCGCGGGGCAGCGCCGATGAGCTCAGCAAGCTGGCCGACCTGCGCGACCGGGGCGTCATCACGGACGCGGAATTCCAGAAGGGCAAGACCCAGCTCCTGGGCTGACGGAGCGCGGCCCGGACGCCGCCTGGCTCGATCCCCTGGGTACTTTCTTAGCAGCGCAATTCCGCTCGGCTGAGGAGTACCTGATGATCAAGCGGCTGCTCGTCGCCAACCGGGGCGAGATCGCCGTCCGCATCATGGCGACGGCCGCCGTGCTCGGCATCGAGACGGTCGCGGTCTACCCCGCCGACGACGCCGGCTGCGGCCATGTCGGCCGGGCCGACGCGGCGGTCGAGCTGCCCGGGACGGGCGCGGCGGCCTACCTCGACGCGGACGCGATCGTCGCCGCGGCCGCCGGCGCGGGCTGCGACATGCTGCACCCCGGGTACGGCTTCCTGTCCGAGCAGCCGCGGCTGGCCGAGCGCTGCGCCGAGGCCGGGGTGCGCTTCGCCGGTCCCGGGCCGGGTACGCTCGCGCTGTTCGGCGACAAGACCGCGACGCGCGCCCGGGCGCGCGAGCTTGGCGTGCCGGTGCTGGCCGGCACCGGCAGCGATCCCCCGGTGGAGCAGGCGCGCGCCCTGCTGCGCGAGCACGGCGCGGTCATGGTCAAGGCGGTCGCCGGCGGCGGCGGTCGCGGCCTGCGGCCGGTGACCCAGGAGGCCGAACTGGCCGAGGCGATGCGCCGGTGCGCCTCGGAGGCGACGGCGGCCTTCGGCGACGGCCGGGTGTACGTCGAGCGGTTGCTGCCCCGGGCCCGGCACGTCGAGGTCCAGGTCATCGGCGACGGAACCGGCGCCGTGGCCGTGCTGGGCGACCGGGACTGCAGCCTGCAGCGGCGGCGGCAGAAGCTGATCGAGATCGCTCCGGCCGCGGTCGGCGACGCGGTCCGCGCCCGGCTGGCCGAGGCGGCGCTGGCCCTGACCGGCTCGGCCGGCTACGCCGGGCTGGCCACCGCCGAGTTCCTCGTCCAGGACGAGGAACTCGCGTTTCTCGAGGTCAATCCCAGGCTGCAGGTCGAGCACACGGTCACCGAGCAGGTCACCGGGCTGGACCTGGTGGAGCTGGCGCTGCGCGTCGCCGACGGCGCGACCCTGGGCACCCTGGCGCTGGCCCCCGCCCTGGCCGCTGCCTTGGGCGGCGCGCCGCGCGGCGTCGCGGTCCAGGTCCGGGTCAACGCCGAGACCCTGCTGCCCGACGGCACGCTGCGGCCCGGTGACGGCACGCTGAGCCGGTTCCAGCCCCCGGCCGGGCGCGGCGTGCGCGTCGACACCGCCGGCTACCGCGGTTACACCGTCAACCCCCGCTACGACTCGCTGCTGGCCAAGGTGATCGCCGACGGCGCCACGCTCGGGGAGGCGGCGCGCCGGGCCGCGCGGGCGCTGGCCGAGTTCGACATCGCCGGGGTGCCCACCAACGTGGCCCTGCTGACAACGCTGCTGAAGACCCTGCTGCAGGCGCCCGGGCCCGTGACGCCCGACGTCGGCTGGGTCGACGCGCACGCCGCCGAACTGGCCGCCGCGAGCGCGACCCCGCTCGCCCCCGCGGCCAGCCGGGAGGAGGGGGATGCAGGGGGAGCCCATCCGCGGCGGGGGGATACGGGGGAAGCCCCTCCGCAGGAGGGGGATGCGCTGGTGCGCGCGCCGCTGGCCGGGACCGTGGTCTCGGTGGCGGTCGCGCCGGGCCACCTGGTCGCGGCGGGCGACGAGCTGCTCGTCATCGAGGCGATGAAGATGGAGCACGAGGTGCGGGCCAAGGCCGGCGGCGTGGTGCGGGAGGTGCCGGTGGCGGCGGGCGCCACGGTGCCGGCCGGGGCGGTGCTGGTCGTGCTGGCCGGGTCCGGGGACGAGGCCGGCTCTGCGGCGCGGGCCGACGACATCCCCCTGGATCACGTCCGGCCGGATCTGGAGGAGGTGCGGGAGCGGCACCGGATCGGGCTGGACGAGGGCCGCCCCGAGGTGACCGGGCGGCGGCACGCCGCGGGGCGGCGGACGGCCCGCGAGAACATCGCCGGCCTGGTCGATCCCGGGAGCTTCACCGAGTACGGCGCGCTGACGATCGCGGCCCAGCGCCGCCGCCGGCCGCTCGGCGACCTCATCGCGCGCACGCCGGCCGACGGCCTGGTCGCGGGCACCGCGACGGTCGACGGCCGGCCGGTCGCGGTGATGTCCTACGACTACAGCGTGCTGGCCGGCACCCAGGGCTTCATGAACCACCGCAAGACCGACCGGCTGCTGGAGCTGGCCCGCCGCGAGCGGCTGCCGGTCGTCATCTTCGCCGAGGGCGGCGGCGGGCGCCCCGGCGACACCGATACCACGTCGGTGGCCGGCCTGGACGTGCCGACCTTCCGGCTGACCGCCGGGCTGTCCGGCCGGGTGCCGCTGGTGGCCGTGGTGTCGGGCTACTGTTTCGCCGGCAACGCGGCCCTGGCCGGGGCCTGCGACGTGATCATCGCGACCCCGGAGGCCAGCCTGGGCATGGGCGGGCCGGCCATGATCGAGGGCGGCGGGCTCGGCGTCGTCGGGCCGGACGAGGTCGGGCCCATGTCAGTCCAGGTACCGAACGGAGTGGTGGACCTGCTGGTCGCCGACGAGGCTGCGGCGGTGGCGGCGGCGCGGCGCTACCTGTCGTATTTCGGCGGCTCGCGCGCGGACGGGCCGGCGGCGCACGGGGACCAGCGTGTGCTGCGCCACCTCATCCCGGAGAACCGGGTGCGCGGCTACGACGTGCGGCCGGTCATCGAGGCGCTGTGCGACACGGGCAGCGTGCTCGAGCTGCGGGCCGGCTTCGGCACCGGGGTGCTGACCGCGCTGGCCCGCATCAGCGGGCACGCGGTCGGGCTGCTGGCCAGCAACCCGCGACAGCTGGGCGGGGCGATCGACGGTGACGCCGCCGACAAGGCCACGGCGTTCCTCGGGCGGTGCGAGGCGCACCGGCTGCCCGTCGTCTCGCTGGTCGACACGCCCGGCTTCATGGTGGGGCCCGCGGCCGAGCGGACGGCGATCGTGCGGCGGTTCGGTGCGATGTTCGTGGCCGGCGCCCGGCTCACCGTGCCGGTCTGCGCGGTGGTGCTGCGCAAGGCGTACGGCCTGGGCGCGATGGCGATGACCGGAGGCGACCTGCGCCGCCCGGCCATCACGGTGGCCTGGCCGACCGGGGAGTTCGGCGGCATGGGCCTGGAGGGCGCGGTGCGGCTGGGATACCGCAAGGAACTCGACGCGATCACGGACCCGGGAGCGCGCCAGGCGCGCTACGAGGAACTGGTCGCCGAGCAGTACACCCGCGGCAAGGCGGTCAGCACCGCGATGGCGTTCGAGATCGACGACGTGATCGACCCGGCCGACACCCGGGCCGTGCTAACCGCCGTGCTGGCCCGGGCCGCGCCCGGCACGCCTGGATAGGACATCCTGTACGCAGGTGGCTATCGACGGCGGGAAGGAATGATGGTGAACGAGCCAAGAGCGGAGACGGGCGGCCCGAATCGCACCCCGCGCAGCGAGATCCGCCCGGCTGTCTCGGCCAACCGCAAGAAGGAGCCCGTGCTCCTGCTGGACCTCTCGACCAGCATGAACTGGGGCGCCGCTGACGAGTACGGCCCCGAATGGCCTGATCCCGGCAGCCGCCGGGCCATCGTCGTTGAGGCCCTGCACGGTCTCGTCCGTGTCCTGGAGCGGGAGGACAGCGAGGCCGCCCCCGAGCAGGCCGGCGGCAGCGACGAACTAGGGGGCCTGATGGCCCACGGGTTCGCCAACCGGCACGTCGAGATCGGCGACCTCAACTCCAGCAACCTGGAACGCAGGCTCAACCAGATCAAGTGGGGCGGCAAGACGTACATCATGCCCGCGTGGAAGGCCGCGCTCGCGGACTACGACGAGGAGTTCGGCGACCGGGACCCCGACGAGCAGCCGACCATGCTCACCCTCGTGGTCACCGACGGAGAGGCCGACGACTGGCAGGACTTCGAGCCCGTCCTGGAGAAGGCCACCGCCAAGCGCGTGTTCGTGGTCGCGATCGTCGGCCACGGCCGCAAGCACGACGCCACCCTTGCGGCCTACCAGCAGGCGGCAAGGAAGAACGCCGCACGGGACAAGTTCGGCAAGGTGCACGTCGAAGTGGTCTCGTTCGACGCCGTGACCGACCCCGAGGAGATCGCTACCGACCTGGTAACGCTGGTCAGCTAGGAACCGGGGAGGGGTCGCCGCGGGGCGAGGTCCAACAGCGCCGGGCGATCAGGGCAAGCCGCCCGGAAGGCCGCCAGCTCGCGCCGCCGCCGGAGGACACCGTGGTCGCCTCGCGCAGTTCGGCCTCGGCCAGCAGCCGCAGGTGGGCTTCCGCGCGCTCGCGGTTCATACCATCAGCTTTATCCTTTCTTCCCGCGCTCACCAGGGGCCGGCCGCAGTATCTGGGGGTGTTGACCCTGGCAGGTCAGAGGCGCAGAATGACGGCCTCCATCAGCACTCAGGCCCGTGGGGCCGGCAACGACGCGAAGTGGGAGGCAGTGTCATGCAGGACTTCAAGAGGGGAACGGTCCGGGCCAACCAGCTGACGTTCGAGTACCTGACCCAGGGAGACGGGCCGCTGGCGCTGTGCATTCACGGTTTCCCGGACTCGCCCTTCAGCTACCGCTACCTGCTCCCGGCGCTCGCCGACGCCGGGTACCGGGCGGTGGCCCCGTTCAACCGCGGGTTCGCGCCCACCGAACTGCCTGATGACCGTCACCACATCCACTCCAGCACGATGGTGGCCGACCAGATGGCGCTGCACGAGGCGCTCAACGGCGACGGCGACGCGGTCCTCATCGCGCACGACTGGGGCGCGGTCGGGGCCTGGGGAGCGGCCGGCAAGGAACCTGAGCGGTGGCGGCGGGTGGCGATCCTCAACATTCCGCCGTTCGCCCTCTTCGGCGAGAACATCGTCAAGTACGACCAGATCAAGCGCTCGTTCTACTTCTGGTACTTCCAGAATCAGCGGGTGGCCGAGGATGTCATCAGGGCCGACAACTTCGCGTTCATCGACAACATCTGGGCAGACTGGTCCCCCGGCTACGACGCCTCCGAGGACCTGCCCAAGGTCAAGGAGTGCATCAGTGATCCGGCCCATTTCAAGGCGGCGCTGGGCTACTACTGGGGACAGTTCGACCCCAACCGGTTCGGCTCGGAGGAATGGGCCGCCGAGCAGGCCGCAGCCTGGGGCAAGGACATCACCCAGCCCACGCTGTACCTGCACGGCACGCAGGACGGCTGCCACGGCATGACCCAGGAGCAGGTGGACCGGGTGCCGCAGCACTGCGGGCCCGGATCGCAGTCCGAGCTGATCGACGGGGTGGGGCACTTCATGATGGTGCAGCGCCCGACCGACATCAACAAGCGGATCCTGGAGTTCCTGCGCGCGTAGCCGGGCGGCCACCGGGTGCGGGGTCAGCCGCGGGCGCGGAGTTCGCGGCGCAGGAGCCATCTGCTCGAAGACGTGCCCCTGCGGGCAGCAGTAGTCATACAGCGGCGTCGCCCCTCCAAAGGCTCACCAGTTCTCGATCGAGCTGGCGAAGATCGCGGCAATGTCCTCCTCGGTGACCGGGCGCGGGCAGGTGGCCAGCAGCCGCTGCTGCTTCATGGTGCCGGGCACCAGGTCGGGGATGTCCGCCTCGGTGTAGCCGACCGCTCCGATGCCGTTGGGGATCTCGATGTCGCGCATCAGGTCCACCACGGCGGACGGAAGCTGCTCGCGCGGGTCGTTCAGCTTGTCCTTGTCCGGCGCCAGCAGGGCGGCCGCCGCCAGGTGGCGCTCGGGCGCGCTGGGGAAGCTGAACCGGAACGCCTCCGGGGCGGTCAGCGACACCGACATCCCGTGCGGCACCATCGGCTCGGACTGCGGGTAGCCGGGGGGCCGGTAGTCCCTGACCATGCCGGCGATCGGGTAGGCGTTGGCGTGCGGGATGTGCACGCCGGAGTTGCCGAACCCCATGCCGGCGAAGGTCGCCGCCAGCATCATGTTGCTCCGCGCCTCGAGGTCGGAGCCGTGCCGGAACGCCTGGCGGAACGAGGCGGCGAGCAGCGTGAGCGCCTTCTCGCACCACAGGTCGGAGACCGGGTTGGAGCCGCAGTAGGTGACGCGCTGCTCGGGCTGCTTGCGGTCGAACGTGGTGTACCAGCGGGCGGTGTAGGACTCCAGCGCGTGGCAGACGATGTCCATCCCGGCCGAGGCGGTGACCTCCGGCGGGATCGTCAGCGACAGCAGCGGGTCGATCACGGCCAGCGTGGGCCGCAGCCGCCAGTGGCTGATGCCGGTCTTGACCCGCATGGACAGCACGTCGAGCACGCACATCGCGGTGCTCTCCGAGCCGGTCCCGGCCGTGGTCGGGACCGCGATCAGCGGCTTGAGCTGCTGTCCGGGGGCCTGGCCCGCGCCGATCGGCTTGTTGATGTAGTCCATCAGCGAACCGCCGTCGGTGGTCAGCAGGTTCACCGCCTTGGCCGTGTCGATGGACGACCCGCCGCCCACCGCGACGAAGCCGTCCCACGGGCCCTGCTCCCTGGCGTAGCCCGCGGCCTTGTCCATGCTGTCGTCGGTCGGCTCGACGTGCACGCCGTCGAAGATCTCCGAGGTGACGCCGTGCTTGCTCAGCGAGTCGGCGATGCGCGCCGGGATGCCCAGCCCGCTGATCCGGGGGTCGGTCAGGATGAGGACCCGCCTGGCCCCGAACTGGGCCATCTCGAAGCCGATCTCGTCGACGGCGCCGGCGCCGAACTTCAGCGGCGGCGCGCCCCAGGTGAAGATGGTCTCCTCGGTCAGGTTGATGCCGGGTGCCTCAGTCATCAGCGGTAGCCCCCCGCGGGCGTATCGTCCGGTCCGGGGCGAGCAGGAGCCAGGTGAGGCCGGCGGTCATCGCCCCGCACGGAAGAATGCTGGCTGTGGTTCCTGTGGCCATACCGGACCTCCGCCCAGATATATCGCTTCAAGATATATTTCCACCCTGCGCCGGGCCGGCCAGCAGTGTCAAGGCTCGACGCGCCGCCTAAGACGGGGCCCTGGGTACCCCCGGCTGGACGCCATGAAACCGGGTTCAGCGCCACATCGGCACGCGCGGGCAGCAGGACGTGGAAACCCTACCCGTTCGGCATCAATGATCGTGAGCCGTTGTCCATCTCCAGGTCTGCCCAGCCGAGCCATTCGAGGAGGCGGTAGCGGCCTTCCATGGCGGACTGGCAGCATTTCAGCCGGTAGTACCCGGCGCAGCGCCAGGCGGCGGCGTGTACCGGGACATCCTGGCCTCGCTGGCGCTGGGCATCCTGATGGACGCGTTCCTGGTGCGGACCCTGCTGGTGCCGTCCACGGTGGCGCTGCTCGGCCGGTGGAACTGGTGGCCGTCCTCTTACGGCCTTCCTGCCGAGGAGCTCAGCCGAGGCCGGAGGCTTGGCCGAGACCGGAGGCTTGCAGGACAGTGCGGGCGATAACCTGGTAGCCGGCCTGGTTGGCGTGCTGGTTGGGGCCGCGGGGCGGGGCGGCGCAGGCCCAGGTCCACCGGCAGAGCAGGGCGACGTTGCGCGGGACGTTCTGGGGCCCGGTGGCGAAGTCGGAGGTCTCGAAGGCGCCGAACACGTTCGCGACCCGGGCGCCGGAGTTGGTGTAGACGTTGCCGAGCAGGTGGTTGTAGACGGCGGCCAGCCGTTCGGCGGTCCGGGCGATCACCTGACCTGGCAGGCCGTTGCGCCATTCGGCCAGCGCGGGCAGGTAGTAGTTCACTCCGACGATGCGGACCCCCGGCCCGGCGGCGGCCTTCAGGCGGGCCATGATCGTGTTCAGGTGGGTGACGGCGGACGGGATGTCGTTGACGGCACACTTGGCCAGCTGGGTGAGGCCGGGCTGGGCGCCGCATTGTTCGGGGTCGTTGCCGCCGATGTCGATGGTGACCAGGAGCACCCGGCCCTGGCCGGCCTGGCCGGCTTGGCCGCCTTGGCCTTGGCCGCCGTTCTCGCGGTGGTCGCGCAGGAAGGCGGCCGCCGCGGCCAGCTGCGATCCGCCCGGGTAGCGGCATATCCCGCCGTTGATCATCGTGGTGGTGGTCTCGCCCGGGCAGCCCAGCTTGACCAGCTCGAGTCCGGGATGGCTCCGGCGCAGCGCCGCGTAGACCATGTCGGGATAGCCGTCGCTGGTCTCGACGCTGGTGCCGGACGCGTCCGGCTGGACGCCGCGGGACAGCGAGTCGCCCAGGGCGAGGTAGTAGCTGGGTTCGGGGGGCTTGACGAGGGCCTGGGCCGGGGCTCTGGCGGGCGGGGACGCGGATCCGGAGCAGGCGGTGAGGGCCGCGGCGGCGGTGACGGTCGCGGCGGCGACGGCCAGCAAGCGGCGCAGGATGCCGACGGGGCGCATCGTCATGCCGGCCAGGCGCATCGTCACCTCCTGGGATGGCCGCGGTCCGGGTAGATACAGCCTAATTGCCCGTTTCCAGCATCGGCGGCATGCGGCCGGGCGGGCACGGCGCCTCTTTGCCGCACTCCGGCCCCCTCCACTGGGGTGCGTGTGCCATCGGCCCCGATAGACGGGGCCTGTGCGCCACGCACCCCATTCGAAAACGCCCGCTTCCCTAGACGGTTGATTCCAGGGGATAGCTGAGCAAGAAGAGGCGGCCTGATACGTGAAGATCGACGACATGCTCAACGACTGGCCTGACCTGCGGCCGGCCCAGGATGCTGCACTTACCAGGCGCAGTCGTCAACAACGCCAATCAGGACGCTGACCTGCTTAACGCTGATAAACCCGAAAAGGCGCCGTCGTCGTCCAGCGGGCGTTGGAGCGCGGCAACCTCGTCGCCGCCGAGCTCGCCGCTCGTGAGCTCGGAGACATCCCGCTCACCGATGCGCTCGAGCTAACCGCGTTGATCGCGTTGCACGACCCGGAACGCGGGCGCGCGCAGCGGTACGTTGGCTGCGCTGGTGGCTAGAGCTGGTCCGTGAGCCGGACGGCCCGCGAGGCACGTGCTCACGGGCCCGTCGCGCGGAAGATGCCCGGCCATTCGGCGGTGAGGCTCGAGTCGAGTGTGCAGCGCGCGATGGGCAGGCCGCGCTCCTGGTTCGCCGTCGGCATCTCGATCCGGCCGAGAAGCGTGTAGCCGCTGCAGAAGCCGGAGGCCTTGCCTTGCCCGAAGCCGACGAGGATCGCGTGTCGTCCGGCGACCGGCGGCCGCCAGTAGCGGAAGGTCACGTCGGCCGAGGCGACCGGCGGGAGGCCGCGCCCGAACAGCTCGAGCGCGCCCGCCTCTCCGTAGTTGCTCGCCACGACGACATCTGCTCCGCGCGCCAGCCGTCCCACCTTGGCGGCGAGGGCCGGCCAGCCGAGCTCGTCCTGGTAGTCGGTACGCGCCTTGACCACCCCGTCCCGGATGGCCGACTGGAGCGGCAACACCGGCAGCGTTCCCGGGAGCGACACGGCGACCATGGTCACGTACCCCACAGCGACGGCGGCGGCGAGGAGCCGCCTCCTGGTCGCCCACCGCTCGAACGGCACCGCGCCCGCTGCGACCGCGAACAAG
>Ga0335069_10006639_pt1 | contig 16783 bp, 9 predicted proteins | sample Lox_Sample_11_FD_206714 | JGI IMG/M metagenome (GOLD analysis project Ga0335069, IMG submission 206714) | Soil microbial communities from Loxahatchee National Wildlife Refuge, Florida, United States - Lox_Sample_1.1 | ecosystem: Environmental > Terrestrial > Soil > Wetlands | place: USA: Florida...
CCCGACGGAACACAAATCCAGATTGAGGCCGCGCCGCCTGCCGAAAAGGAAAAAGGCGACGCCGGGGCCGACGACAAGGGCGGAGCCGCGGATGATAAAGCCGCTCCCGTTGAGAAGGCCGTCCCTAACGGGAAAGCTGCTCCAAACGTAAAGGCTGATTCGGGAAAGACAGCGCCGGACAAAAAGACAGCTCCTGACAAGAAGCCTGCGACAAAGGGCAAGGAGTAGCGGCGCATGGCGTTCGGTTCCGAAGAATCCCAGGAAAAGAAAAACGGAGCGGCACAAGGTGAAGTACACGAGCCTTGGTTCCGGAAACTCTCGCGCCCTATTCTATTTCTGACCATCAGCACTGCCCTGGTCGGCGTATATCTGGCGGTCAGCATTCCGGTCGCGGTTTTTCCCAGCACCGATTTCCCGCGCATCGTGATTGGCGTGGACAACGGCGTCACGCCGATTGACCAGATGCTGGTGACGGTGACCAAGCCGATTGAAGAAGCCGTCAACAGTGTCCCCGGCCTGCAAAAGGTGACATCCACAACCAGCCGGGGTTCCGCGGAAGTGGATCTGTTCTTCGATTGGAAGTCAGATATGATCCTGACGCTGCAGCGCGTGGACGCCGTGGTCGCCCGCTTGCAGGCGGACCTCCCTCCCTCGGCCAAAGTTGAAACCCACCGCCTGACCTTCGCGGTGTTTCCGATCATTGGCTACAGCCTGACCTCCGATACCGTGCCGCCCAACAAGCTTTGGGAGATCGCCACCTACGATCTCAAGCCGCGTCTTAACCGGCTCGATGGTGTCGCAACCGTTATCATCCAAGGCGGCCGCGTTCCCGAATTTCAAGTCACGCCGGATCCCGCGCGCTTGCAGGCTGCGGGAATTACCGTCCCGGACATTTTGGAAGCTATCCGGCGCACCAACATGATCGATTCGCCCGGATTGATCGAGCACGAACATCAGCTCGTGCTGGGACTCATTAGCGGGCAGGTCCGCACTCCGGAAGAGATCGGGCAAATCGTCGTGAAGTCTTCCCCGGCCGGCGTTCCCATACGTCTCGGCGACATCGCGAAGATCGCACCTTCGGTTGCCCCGGTCTATACCATGGTGACCGCCAACGGCAAGCCCGCCGTCCTTCTCAACGTGAATCGCCAACCGGAAAGCAACACCCTGGATGTCGCCAATGAAGTGCACGACCTCATCCAGCAGCTCACCCTCACTTTGCCTGCCGGTGTTCATCTTGAGCCGTTTTACGACCAATCCACGATCGTTCACGACTCCATCTCCAGTGTTCGCGATGCCGTGCTTATCGGCATTTTGCTCTCTTCCGTTATCCTCGTGCTGTTCCTGCGCGACTGGGGAACCTCCCTTGTCGCCGGCCTCGTCATTCCCATCACTTTGCTCATCACCTTCGTCGTCCTGAAAATGACCAATCAGAGTTTCAATCTGATGACTTTGGGCGGCCTCGCCGCCGCTGTAGGTCTGGTCATCGACGACGCCATCGTGGTGCTCGAAAATATTGTGCTGCATCGCGATGCGGGGCAAAGCCGATTCCAGGCCATTCAAAGCGCCTTGCGCGAGCTGACGGTTCCGCTTATCGGCTCGACCATTACGCCCATCGTCGTTTTTCTCCCGCTGATTTCCATCACGGGGGTGACTGGCACGTTCTTCCGTGCCCTCGCCGTTACCATGACCGCCTCCCTCGGCACTTCCCTCCTTCTCGCTTTAACCTGGACGCCGACACTCAGCCAATACCTTGTCCGCCGCAGGGAAACCACCGAGACCGTGCCCGATTCCGCCGGTCCGGACATGGCCGCTCTTCTTGCCGCGGAAGAAGCGCACCTTTCGGGTTTCTTCGGTCGTATTGTGCACGTCTATGCGCGAACCATGCGTGCGATTCTGCAACGGCCATGGGTGCTGGCCCTCAGCTCCGTTTTAGTCATCGTCCTATCCTTCTTGTGCTACAACTCTCTCGGTACCGACTTCCTCCCCGCGGTGGACGAAGGCGGATTTATTCTCGACTACTTCACCCCGCCCGGCAGCTCGCTTGCTGAATCCAATCGTATCCTCCTGCATATCGAAGAGATTCTGAAATCCACCAAAGAGGTAGAAAACACTTCCCGGCGCACCGGTTTGCAGCTCGGCCTTGCTGCGGTTACCGAGGCAAATAACGGAGATTTCACCGTTAGGCTGAAAAAAGACCGCAAGCGCGCCATTGACGACGTCATCGCCGACATCCGCGCGGAGATTAAAAAAACTGAGCCCTCGGTTGACGTGGAGTTCGTGCAGTTGCTGCAGGACATGATCGGCGACCTGACCAGCGCTCCGGAGCCCGTTGTCATCAAGCTTTTCTCCCAGGATGGCAAGCTGCTGAATGACACCGCGCCACGCGTGGCGGACGCCATCAGCAAAATTAAAATCGGGAAAGCGCACCCCGTTGTCGACGTTCTCAACGGCGTTGAAAATGTCGTCAGCGGCCCGGCCATCACGTATCAAGTGAATCCCGCGGTGGCGGCGCGTGCAGGATTCACAGCCGAGGAAGTCGCCGTTAACGCCGCGGCGGTTCTCGAAGGTGAACCGGCGGCTACCCCTGTGATTCTCAACGACCGCGCGTACACAGTTCGTGTTCGCTTTCCCGAGCAAAGCCGCTCTTCGCTCGACAGCATGAGTAGCGCTCTTCTGACCAGTTCCACTGGCCGCACCGCCACTCTTGGCTCGTTGGCCACTTTGAGCGTGGATCCCGGCCAGACGGAAATTCGCCGCGAGAATTTGCAGCGCTTGGTGCAAGTTACCGGGCGTTTCGAAGGTGTGGACCTAGGCACCGGCATTGCTGCGGTTCAGAAAACCGTCGCCGATATGCACTTGCCATCCTCCATCCGCGTCGAATACGGCGGTTTGTATGCCGAAGAGCGGAAATCGTCCGCCGATATGCTGGTGGTACTAGTTTTGGCTCTGGTGCTGCTCTTTGCCGTCCTGCTTTTCGAATTTCGCACTTTTTCTGCGCCCACTGCCATTCTTGCTTCCGCGTTGCTTTCCAGTTTCGGCGGATTTCTGGCTTTGCTGATTACCAACACTTCCTTCAACGTGGCTTCCCGCATGGGTATGATCATGGTGATCGGTATCGTGGCCAAGAACGGCATTCTTCTACTGGATGCCGAGCATCGCTTCCGCAAACTCGGTTTCTCCGCCGAAGAAGCGATGATCCAGGCTGGCCGCCGGCGCCTGCGTCCCATCGCCATGACTGCCCTGGCGACCGTGGCCGGTATGCTCCCGCTTGCCTTCGGGATTGGCGCGGGTTCCGCCATGCTCAAGCCTTTAGCCATCGCAGTCGTGGGAGGCATTCTGAGCTCGATGGTCCTTTCGCTGGTATTTACACCCACGATTCACTATTACCTGGATGGCATTCAGTTTGGTCGCCGCGAGGAGCCTGTGGAAGCCTGAGGAAGGCACGTTTTACGTGTAACGATGTTTTAACCGGGCATTTACAAAGAATCTCCTACATTCTATTTCCTGGATCGAACCATGCACATCCTGGTAGTGGAAGATGAGCCGGAAATGGCCGGACTCCTTACCCGGGGACTCCGTGAAGAGTCCTATGAGGTAAGTGTGGCGCGCGATGGCCGCACAGCGCTGGAACTTTCCGCGGCCAACGCGTTTGACCTGATTCTGCTCGACGTGATGCTCCCGCAGATGGATGGTATCCAGGTGGCCAAGCAGTTGCGCCGCCGCGAAACCGAAACGCCGGTGCTGATGCTCACCGCCCGCGATTCGCTGTCGGACATTGTCAAAGGCCTGGACGCCGGCGCTGATGATTACCTCACGAAGCCTTTTTCGTTGACCGAGCTTCTCGCGAGGATGCGTGCGCTCGTGCGGCGAAGCCAGTTCCGCCGCAAAAATGTCCTGGAAGTGCAGGACCTGGTCTTGGATTTGACCACCCACCGCAGCTTTCGCGCGGGCACGGAGATCTTTCTATCCCTCACAGAGTTTCGCCTGGTGGAATTGTTGGCAAGAAATGCCGGGCGCATTGTCTCGCGTCACGAAATTCTGACCAACATCTGGGGGCCGGGGCGCGAGGTGAGCGAGAACACCCTCGATGCCTTTGTGCGCCTGTTGCGCAAGAAAGTGGACGAAGCTACGGAAACCAAACTGATCCAGACCCACCGGGGATTCGGATATTCGCTGGGACCGGTCCAGGGCGCATGAAGTTCACCATCCGCGCGCGGCTGACGGCATCGTATTTTCTCGTGCTGGCGGCATCATTTACCGCCTTCTTTTTCATCTGCGACGTAGGGTTCCAGCGCAGCATCCAGGCCAGTGTCAACGATGCGTCGCGCAGCAATCTTGAAATCGTCCGTCGAGTGCTGGACAACTCTGTGGACAAGGGCCTATCCAAAGTCCAGAAAGAATTGACCGAGCTTGCCGACTTGTGGGCGAATGGCGCGATTTTTGAGGTGGCTGGACCGGATAGGCAGTGGATCTACCGGCCGCGACAATTTCAAGCTTCCGTTCCGAAACTCGAACCTCTCAATGGAGAAGCTCTGAGGTTTATCACCACAAATCTCGAGCTGCAACAATATCGGATCGCCCGGCAAAGGGTTTGGGTGGATGGGCGGGTCTACCAGATTGACGCGGCCGTGCCGACCGAAGCGTTTGACCAGGCGCTGGATAATTTTCGGCTGGTCGAGAAGCGGTTCTTGCCACCGCTGGTTGTGCTGGCCTCTCTTTTGGGCTACTGGCTGAGCGGCCGAGCCCTCGCTCCTGTGAACCGCATCATCGAAGGCGCGGAGCGCGTCGGCGTGCGTAATCTTTCCGAACGGCTGGAAGTTCCCAAGGCCCAGGATGAGCTGCGGAGGCTTACGGAAACGCTCAACGCCATGCTCGAGCGCATCGAAAACTCCGTGAAGCGCATCACGCAATTTACCGCGGACGCTTCCCATGATCTGAGGACGCCGCTGGCGTTGATTCGAACAAACGCCGAACTCGCGCTGCGCCGGCCGCGGAGCGAAAGCGAATACCAGGAAACGCTGTGCCGCATTCTGGCGACTTCCGAAGAAACGACGGAACTCATTGAGAAACTTCTGATGCTGGCGCGCGCGGATGCCAACGTCGCCCAGTTCCGTCTCGAACCCGTGAACTTGTATCCTGTGCTGCAGCGGGTGGCGCAAAAAGCGAAAGTGCTGGCGCTTGGAAAAGGAATTATCTTCTCCGAGTCCGTCGTGCCTTACAGTCACACCATCCTGGGCGACGAGGCCGCCCTGGAGCGTCTCTTTCTCAGTATTCTTGACAACGCGGTCAAGTACACGCTTTCCGCGGGACAGGTTTCGTTGTTGTTTCATCTGGAGAACGGCCAGGCGGTCATCGAGATCACGGATACGGGAATCGGAATTCATCCGAAAGATTTGCCACACGTTTTTGAGCGGTTTTATCGGGCGGACCAGACGCGCTCCCGTGAAACGAGAGGCTCGGGCCTGGGGCTGGCCATTGCGAAGTGGATCGCGGAAAGGCACGGCGGCTCGATCAAACTGGAGAGCCAGCTCGGCTGCGGCACGCAGGTCACCATTCAATTGCCCCTTGCCGATGAAGAAATCCACGGACAGTACGAACGCGTTTCCGAAGCGCGGGAGATGCCCGCCAATCTCGTCTGAAGCAGCCCGCGAAACTGAAAATCCTTTCACCCCCTCTTTAACCTGTCTTTAACATGCGTTCATCCCCGATTCAGCACCGGATGCCTTGATAGAAGCAACAAGCGGTGTTGGTCGCGTAGCCTTGTGTGTCTACCTTTCTCGCTCTTATTGCAAGCCACCACGGCGCGCAGCGGTCGGCGGTCACTGAGCGCGGAAGTAAAGATTACCGGACGAAGCGGGTGCACGACGGCGTCCGAAACTCAAACAGGTACCGGAAAACAGGACTGTTTTCAGAAGTAAGGAGATTTCCGATGAAAAGCATCATCCGCCTAGGGACAAGTTTCTTGCTCTTGGTGATTTCAAGTTTAATGCAGACCGCATTGGCACAGACAGGCAAAGGGAGTATCACCGGTATAGTCAAGGACAGTTCGGGGAGCGTGCTACAGGGCGCCGAAGTCGAGCTGCAACCAGGCACGATTACCGCAGTAACGAACCAGCAGGGAGCCTATTTTTTGAACAACCTGACCCCAGGAACCTACACCCTCACGGTTTCCTACGTCGGATTTGCCCAGTTCACCAAAGCCGTGACCATTACTGCCGGTCAAGTGACCACCGAAGAAGTTGCGATGCAAGTAGCGTCCGTGAGTTCCGAGATACTTGTAACCGCCGACCGGGCCTCGGGTGAAGCGGAGCAGTTGAACCGGCAGCGCACTGCGGACAACGTTTTGCAAGTCCTCAGCAACGAGGTTATTGTCAGCCTCCCCAACGCCAACATCGCGGATGCTGTCGGCCGCTTGCCCAGCGTGACTCTTGAACGCGACGAAGGCGAAGGGAAGTACGTGCAAGTGCGCGGCACGGAGCCGCGTCTGACCAATGCGACAATCGACGGTGTCAACATTCCTTCGCCTGAGTCCGGGGTCCGCCAGATCAAGTTTGATGCCATTCCCTCGGACATCGTGGAGTCCGTGGAAATCAACAAGACCCTGCAGGCGAATATGGATGCCGATGGTATCGGCGGCTCCGTCAACCTGGTCACCAAGACTGCCAACGAACGGCCCACGGTCAACATTTTCGGGCTCGGGGGCATCTCGCCGATTCTTGGCGGCCGCAACAACTACCAGACCACGGCCACCCTCGGGAAGCGATTTGGCACCAGCAAGAAATTCGGCCTTCTTGGCGGCTTTTCCTACGATTACGAAGGGCGCGGTATTGATGACATCGAGCCGGTCCCTGACATAGCCAACTTCGACACTCCTCAGCAGCAGCGCTACTTCGACTCCATTGACATTCGCGAATACAGGTACTATCGCTCGCGTTGGGGTGCGGTCGGCAGCGCCGACTATCAACTCGGCCAGGGCTCCAACCTCTATGTCCGGGGTCTGTACTCGCTCTTCCACAACTTCGGCGACCGGTGGGTTTACACCCTCAACGACAACACCCAAGGCGTGACCCTTCTTAATTCGAACGGGTGCCAGACTGACAGCAGTGGCGTCACGATTGCGCCTTGTACTGCTTCTCCGTCATTTGATAATTCGATTCGACGTCCCCGCTACACGATCGCTAATTTGGTTTTGGGCGGCAAGCACGTGCTCGCTACCACCTGGTTCTCGTGGGATGTCTCCGGTTCCTTCGCCAGCGAGAATGACAATGGCTATGGTGGGGGCAGCTACGGAGTGCCAACACCCTCGACATACACGGGCACTTGTACCTTTGATCCTGCAGCCACGGCGAAAGGCCTTCTCTACAGGCCTCAGTGGTCTCCTGGCTGCTATACCGAGGCCTACAACACCAACCTCATGGCATTGAACGACCTCAATATAAGTCGCGGGAAAACCGCCCAGACCAACTTTCAAATCGCAGGCGCTATGGGCAAGCGATATCACATCGGTTCGCATCTCGCCACGATCGAGATCGGCGGAAAATTCCGGAACGCAAACAAATACGATCATAGCTATGCGGATGATTACGCGGTTCCGACCATCGGCGGCACGGAAAACAATGCCAACGATTATGCGGAAAGCATCCCATTCAGCCAGTTTCTCAGCACCTTTCACAATTCCAACTACTACAACAACAGCTACACCCTGGGCACGTTTGCGGACTACTACAAATCGCAAGCGTTTGTTCTTGCAAACCCTGGGCTTTTCGACTTTACGACTGGGGCTACGGGAGCTCCCAATTTCTATAGTTACATCGAGCAGGTTTCCGCTGGCTACGTCATGAACACAATCGACTTCAATAAATTCCGGTTCATCGCTGGAGTCCGCGTTGAGGGCACGAACTTGGACACCGTGAGTTGGGACAGTCAGACCAACACGCAGACTTTCAAGGGTGGGGGCGATTACATCAAGGTGTTGCCCAGTGCATCGCTGCGCTACGCGTTGACCAGCAACAGCGACTTTCGCCTTGCATTCAGCCGCGGGCTTTCGCGTCCTGACCCCCAGGACATCGCGCAGGCTTTTTCCATCACCGCTCCCGCAGGAGGAGGCCAGGGGAGCATCAGTTTCGGGAACCCGAACCTAAAAGCGGAAACAGCGAACAACTACGATTTCCTGTTCGAGCACTACTTGAACACCTTCGGAGCGATTCAGGCCGGGTTTTTTTACAAGAGTTTGTTTGACCCCATCGTGAGCACGTCCCAATTGGTGGAAAACTACACTCCGCCGCCGCCGTATAACACATCAGGTTACATCGGGAACTATATAATTTCGCAGCCCCTGAACGCCGGAAGCGCACACCTGTTTGGCTTCGAGATTGCCTACTTGCAGCACTTCAGCACACTGCCGGGATGGCTTAGCGGATTTGGGCTTTCGGCCAATTACAGTTACACCGATTCGGGGACTGGTGGTCTTCCCGGGCGTTCAGATCATCCTCACTTGTTGAGGCAGGCGCCGAACACATGGAACATCAGCCCGACGTATGACCGTGGGAGGTTTTCCTACCGGGTCGGGATTTCCTACAATCAGGAGAACATCTACTCCTACCAATACCAGGATGGAACAGGAGGTTCGACCCCAACCGCGGGTGGCCTTAAAGGTCCCAACGGCGACACCTACTTCTACCCGCACCTTCAGATTGATATGCAGGGCAGCGTGCGGCTCGAAAAGGGCTTTACGTTCGTGGCCTACATTCTCAACGTTAACAACGAAGTGTTTGGCTTCTATAACGGCAGCAGCGCATACATGATCCAGCGCGAATATTACACGCCGACCTATGCGTTAGGTTTGCGATGGTCTCCTGCGCTCGAGGGCAAGTAGCGACCGGTAGGAGCAGAAGCTTCACCACCCCGGGAAGGCCGATGGGTACCTTGGTTATCAGGGCCCGTCGGCCTTTTCCATGTGGAGGTTTTCTGAAAGGAATTTCAGATGCCATTTAGGCTGTGTTTAACCTCGGGTTGATACAAACGTCGCTCCAGGAGAGAAAAGATGAACAAACGGATATTCCCGCTACTTCTGCTTTTGCTGGTGATTCCCTCGCTTGCTTGCGCCGCCACAAACTATCAGATTGCGAAAAAAGTGACTGTGCCTGGCGCCGGAGGTTGGGATTACGTGATTGTGGACGATGTTGGCCGCCGCGTTTACATCGCACATTCCACCCAGGTGGACGTGCTCGACGCGGATTCGCTGGCGTTGGTGGGGACGATTCCGAACACGCCGGGCGCACATGGCGTGGCGATTGCCTCCGAGTTCGGCCGCGGCTACATCACCGCCGGTAAGTCGGACGCCGTGATTCCTTTCGATCTGAAGACGCTGAAAGCTTCTCCGGAAATCAAGGTCGGCAAGAAGCCGGACGCCATCGTCTATGAACCGCTGACCAAGCGCGTCTACGTGATGAACGGCGACAGCGACAGCATCACCGTGCTGAACGCCGCGGACGGCTCCGTCGCCGGTTCGATCGATCTCGGCGGCGGCCCCGAATATGGCGTTTCCGATGGCAAAGGCAGCTTCTACGTGAACCTGGAAGAAAAAGCCGAAACCTTGCACATTGATGCGAGGACACTGAAAGTGTTACACCGTTGGCCGCTGGCGCCTTGCGGCACTCCCACGGCTCTGGCCATGGATGTTGCCAACCAGCGCTTGTTCATCGGTTGCCGCAGCAGGCACCTGGGGGTGCTGAACGCGGAGACCGGCAAACTGGTGTTCACTGCTCCAATCGGCGAACGCGTGGACGCTGCGGCCTTCGATGCCGACGCAAAGCTGGTTTTCCTCTCCACGGGAGATGGGAACGTCTTCATTTTCCACCAGGATTCACCGGATCATTATTCGCTGGCGCAGCAATTCACTACGGTGAAGGGCGCCAAGACCATGGGTTTTGATCCGAAATCAAAACGCCTTTTCGTGCCCAGCAGCAACAACGGCGCCATGGAAGTTCTGATCTACGAACCAAAGTAGCGTGGGAAGCACTCCGAAACGGACTGGAGGTGCGGTGTTTTAGCCCCGGCCGCATCACTGTCTGGCAAAGGCCGCGCATCTACACCGCCGTGGAGAATCTGCCTAAAATCCGTACAGCGCAACCACCTGTTTGGTCTTTTTATCGATGAGTGCCAGGGCGCCGCGTTCCGCTGGGAGGCGAAGCCGCAGATGCGTGCCCGTCACCGCGTCTTCTAATTCGATGTTCGTGTCGTGATTTGTCTCCGACTCCAGGATGTAGAGCACCGCATCTTTCAGCTCCATCGGGTAAATCAACACGGCAGCGGGGTTCTCCGTGAGCATCTGGAAAGGAGACACGATCCCAAGCCGCGTGAGGAGATTTGCGTAGATTTGTGCAGCGAAGGAGGAATCCCGGGCAAGCTCGGCGGGGTACGATTCCAGGAATAGGTTCCCTTTTCCGATTGCAACCTCCTTTCGCGTTGTGCCACCGGAAAATCTCCAGTATTCCGCCAAAGATTGTTTTTGCTGGTCAAACGGGATCATGGGGGCGGCCGGGGTTGGGTCGGACCATGCCGAATGCATGGTGAGCGGTTCGAGCGACGCACTGACGCCGAGCGGCGAGAGCCGGTCAACCACATGCCAATGCTCATCGCGAACCACGGGTCCGTCCACCAGCAGGTTGCCGCCATTTCTGACGTAGGCCAGCAGTGCCTGCCAGGTGCTTTCCTGAAGCGCCAGCGCTGAGGGGAGAATCACCAGCTTCGGTGCGCCTAGCTTCGCGATCTGGTTTTCCGCAATCAGATAGCAGGGCTGGTGAAGATCGTAACCCAGCGCGCGAACGGCATCCCGCTGCGCCGCGATCTGCAAGTCGTTCCACACGGAATATTGCGCCGCTTGCGAAGTGACCACGGCAATCTCCGGCTGCCTCGGATTTTGCAGATAGGGTGACGCCGCTAGCGCGAATTTCGCAAGATTCCTTAACACAGTGGCCTCTGGCTTCTCCGTGCCGTCAGGACGCACCGCGCCGATCGGCGTCTCGCCGCTTTCCGTCATATAGGAGTTGGTATTCCACAGCCACTCGATGGCCCCGGAGCCTTGCACGAAGGACAGCACAAATTTGCGCTCGAAGAGCATCGCCTCCTGTTCGGGAGTCCGTCTCGTCATTTCGTCGAAGGTAAGTTCGCGCTGCACGCCTGTTTCCTGCACCAGCATGGGCAAACCGGGTTGCTTGGCGGTCAGCGAATCCCAGAGTAGCGCGTCGTTCTGCCACCAGGAATGGCTTGTGGTGAAGTCCACAAAAGGTGCGAAGAACGTTGGCGACAACCGGTCCACGTTGCCACCCTCATCCTGACCGACGGTAACAAGTTGCATCGCGCCAGCAGCGCGGATTGTCTCGCGCATGCCGTGCACCCACTCAACAAATTTCTCCTGTGCAAACAGGTAGTAATCGTAGATGCGCAACGAGTTCACACCCCTATACATTCCTTGCGGCGAAAACTCTTCATCGGAAGGCAGGGACACGGGGAACTGCACGGCGTCGGCGGGAAGATTCCACGCGGCGGCCAGAGCGGCGCGGTCCGGATAGCGCTTCGAGAGCCAGTCGTTCCATGCGGCTTTCTCGATCCAATCGCCATCTGGCCGCATCGTCCAAAGATGCGTGGAAAAGCTTGGCTCGTTGATCAGATCCCAGGCCAGAAATGGCACGTCGCGAAAGCGGGCTGCGACGCTGCTCACCAGATTCTGCTGCCTCCGCACTGCTTCCGGATCGAGAAACGCATTCGCCCCGCCGAGAACGTCCGGAAGAAACGCAAAGAAATTGAACTGCACGGGGAGATCATATTTTCTCGCCGTCATCAGATACGCTTCCAGCGTGCGCAATGTACGCTCGTAGGGCCGTCCCGTTTCGTCGCAGATCTTGTCCCACCCCGTCCACCAGCCGGAACGCAGCATATTGAGCCCGGCCTGATGGATCTGCGCCATATCCCGATTCCAGACGTAAACATTGGGATGATCAAAATACAGCCGCTGCACTTCGCTGGACATGTAAGTCGTGCCGACCACGGCCAGCGGCTTCCCGTTTACCAGGAAATAGTCGGCATTGACGCCAAGATGAGGCCCGCTCTGAAGATATTCCTCATCGCGAATCCAGAACCCGGAGTGGTAAGTGGCGATGAGCGTGGACCCTTCCATCAGGCGCGCCTCAATAATGTAAAGGCCTCTCTTCGAAACAGCATGCATTAGCACGGGATTGGAGACGGGTAACGCGATAATCAATGATTGTTTCTCGGCGGGCTGATCTTCGGGATAACACGTCACTTGCACTGCGACCTGCCTGGTGGGCTTTCTCGCCGAATAAAAATTCGTCTCCAGTTCGATGGGCTCACGGGGAAGATAGAGCGGCAGGCTCGGACGAACGGAAAAGTCGAGGGCACCCGCTAAAGCGCGAAGCGCGAGTTCTCGCAGCAGGTTGCTCGAGTCAGGCGAGGAATAGAAATCGGATGCAAGGTCCGCGGAGAGAAAAATCCAACGGCCGCCATCAAATCCCGAAGAAATATGATCGATCTGCTGAATGGGGACGGACATGCGGCGGCCGCTGGCCTCGCCCCAAACCAGAGCATCCAGCCGGGCATCTAGGTATCCCGTCGAACCTCCCCGATGGTAAGCGTCGTTCCCGCTCAGACGAATCACGGGGCTGAAGGCGCGCAGCCAGCGGAACTTCGGAAGCGAAATGGGAATATCAGGGTTGGCAACTAGTGTTTCGCCCTCGGAGCCCGGCGTGGTTTGATACTGGTCCATCAGCAGCGGGTGCAGAAAGCGCACCGAATCCTCCCGCAAGTGCCAGCCGCCGGCATCGTGATAGGCAGCGCGCGTGAACGGGCGGCCGCCCAGAACCAGCAGATTCCCCCCGCGCCTCAAGTAACCATAGATCGCGTCCCACGCGCTTTCCGGCACCACCGAGCCCTGCGGAAGGATGAGCAGCTCTGTCTTCTGATCCTGAAGTTGAGTGGCAAGTTGGTCGGTGGCGGTAAGGTGTGCGCCAGGAAAAATCTGACTGAGCTTCGTGGGAGTCGCAACACTGGAATCGGCGGCGGGCAGACCAGACTCCGACCAAATCACGATGCCAGAGTACTGTTGAGCGCGACTCTGGGCAGGCCCGAGCAATGCCAGCAGGCAGACAAAGGCGATCAGAAACGCGGCAGAACGGGACATGCTCTCGTAACCCCAGGCAAAAAATCAACACGGCAACTTTATACCATCTCTCCCCGAGGGATCATGAGGAGAGAAACCTTTGGGGAAGTCCGGAGGTGTGGCAGTATCTACCAAATAGGAGGTCCGCGAAGGTGCGGAGAAGGGAAACACGATGCCCAACATAGGCACGACGAGTGCTTCAGTGGAAACGGCAGGGGGGGGCACGCAGAGGAGCTACGGGGGAGCACTGGCGGTTGTGACCACATTGTTCTTCATGTGGGGATTTCTCACCTGCCTGAACGATATCCTGATTCCTCACCTGAAATCGATATTTGATTTGAATTACGCGCAGACGATGTTGGTGCAGACAGCGTTCTTTGGCTCGTATTTCATTTTCTCGATACCTTCGGCGAAGTTGATTGACTGGATCGGATATCAACGGTCCATGGTGATAGGGCTATTGACGATGGGGGTAGGCGCGTTTCTCTTTGTGCCGGCTGCGAGTGTGCCGTCGTATCCTCTCTTTCTCGGAGCGCTGATTGTGCTGGCGGCGGGCATCACCTGCTTGCAGGTGGCGGCGAATCCGTACGTCACGGTGTTGGGCAAACCTGAAACCGCATCGAGCCGGCTGAATCTTACGCAAGCATTCAATTCTCTGGGTACTTTCCTTGCGCCCTTTTTCGGTGGCGTGCTGATCCTGAGCGCGGCGGCGAAGACCATCGAGGAAATCCGGGCCCTGCAGCCGGATGCGTTGCATGCCTATCGCTTGCAGGAAGCCGCGACCGTGAAGGGTCCTTACATTGGGCTGGGCATTGCACTGGTGGCACTGGCCCTTGCCATCGGCTTGTTCAAATTACCGAAGATCGAACACGCCCAGCACAAGGTCGGCGAAAAGGTCGGCGATTCGATCTGGAAGCATCCCAACCTTATCTTTGGCGCTATAGCGATTTTCGTATATGTGGGAGGCGAAGTCTCCATCGGGAGCTTCCTGGTGAACTATTTCCACGAGCGCGAGATCGCGGGTCTTGCGGAAAAGATCGCGGCGAACTTCGTCTCATTTTACTGGGGTGGGGCGATGCTGGGGCGCTTCGTCGGGTCCAATTTCCTCGGTGGTGCCAAGGCCAAGTATATGTGGTTGACTTCAGCAGTGGCCGTGGGACTTATTTTATTGTCGTACCCGATTGGAAACGGTTTGCCGGCCGGATACCAACCAAGAACACCGAACCTGGCTTTTCTGGCGTGGCTGGTCTTTGCCGGGCGGCCGCTCTTCGTCCTCGTGGCAGTAGCTACGGCAGCGATCGCTTTGCTTGCCACCTTGAGAGGTGGTCAGGCTAAGGCGCCAACCGGATTGCTGCTGGCGATTTGCGCCATCTCAGCCAGCGCATTGGTTGGAATTTCGATGCTCAGCACGGGGCCATTGGCAATGTGGAGCATTATTCTGGTGGGCTTTTTCAACTCGATCATGTTCCCGAGCATCTTCACTCTGGGTGTGGCTGAGTTGGGGCCCCTGACCGGGGACGGTTCGGGATTGCTCATCATGGCGATTGTAGGCGGAGCGATCATCCCATGGATGCAGGGCACGATTGCCGACAAAATTGGGATCCACCACGCGTTCTTCGTGCCAATCCTCTGCTATCTGTACATCTTGTTTTTTGCACTGATTGGGTCGAAGCCGAATAGCGAGCGGCGCGCGCTGGCGTAAGGCTGGGCGGCTGCGCAACCATGACTTGTGGACCATGGGGTTGAGGCGGCAGGAGCAGAAGGGCAGGATGTGAGTCCCGCCCTTCGGAGAATTCACCGAACGGAAGAAGTTTACTTGGCCATTTCCAGGCCGGTAAGCTTCAGGTCATCGCCGCTGATCGAGCCCTTCACAACGACGTGGTGGCCGGCATGTGCGGCAACCGTCTTCTGATCATCAATGTTGTAGACCTTGTGGTCTGCGTCGTTGACGAACACGTACTTGGCTCCCTTTTCGTTCACGCACTTGGTTGCACACGCCGCGTGCTTTTCGTTTGCGCCTTTTGCTCCGCAGGCACTGTCCGAGATGTAGCCGGTCCAGCTACTGTCGGCGCCAAACGTGAGAACTGCGGCACAAAGTGAAAGTGCCAGTCCAGCTGCGAATTTAACTTTCATAGGTTTCCCCTCCTGAACTTCTGCTTCACCAACGAACCCCCGTCAGGGCGCTCCTTAGGGTGTCACACCATCAACTACGTGTCCAGACCCGCCATCAGACGTAGGAAATGTGGACAAGAAAAAAGGGGAGGACCTTCTCGATCCTCCCCTTGGTCTCAGGCCCTCAGGATATTGATTTGTGGACCCGGCAATCGCCTACTGCCCGGAGTTGTTGCTCGCGGCAGTCGCGGCGCCGGGGGTCTTCGGCGTGGACAGGTAACCCGTGATCTGGTTCTTGTTCACGTCGAACACCACGATTTCAGAAGGAGCGGTACGCGTGGCGCCCTTCATGTAGAACTGCACCGGTTCACCCGCGGTCTTGTCCTTCTTTTCGATGGACTTGTCATCCGCCAAAACAAGGATAGTGTACTTGGACTTCTTTGAGTCGGTCTTGGTCAGCGAGATAGCTACGGGGCCAACGTGCTGCGGCGTCTTGGCCTTGTTGATGGTGAATTCGTAGTAGTTGCGGTCGCCGCGACGCTTGAGTTCTTCAAGGTCATCGTGGTTGCGGGCAATCAGGCCGCTCATCACGCCCATATCACCGGTTGCGCGATCCAGGCGGCCCTTCGTGGTCTCGAGGTCGTTCTTCACGCCGCTAACATCGGTTCCGAGCTTGTTGACGTCATCCGTGCTCGCCTTCGTCGCGAGTTGCGAATTGACGTTGGTCTCCAGACCGTTGAGCTTCTTGTCATAGGCGACGACGGTAGCCTTGGACTGTTTGCGCGCCTTATCCAACTCATCTTGGGTTAGATTCAGCTTGTCCGTGACGACCTTGAGATCGCTCTGCAGCTGTTGATTCTGTTCGTCCTCTTTGTTCAGGCGCTGCATCAGCGCGTCGTTCTGCTGCTTCAGGGAAGCCTGGAGTGTCTGCTCGGTACTCTTGCTCTGGTTCATCGCCGAGAAGCCCACGCCAACTCCCAGCAAGGAAATAGCTCCCAAACCCGCTATCGCCAGGCCCACCCACCGAGGCATGGCTGCCTGGGTATTGGAATCTTGAAACTCGCTCATGTACGTCGTCTCCTTTTGCGGCGTTCTCGCCGTATGACCAGGGAAATGCGCACCCGCAGCGCCAAAGTGGGCGAGCGGTGCGCAAGTCATATAAAGTACTGAAAAAAAGTTGGTTATCACCAATGGTGATTGCGCGATGAGGCAGTTTCAGAAGTACTAGAACTAGTAAAGATTACAGGTTTGTTTCCGGACAGGGAATTTTTGCCGCGAGCTATTCCCGCTGATCCACAGGAAAATCACAGCCTGTAAAAAGAAAAACGAGCAGGAAACCTGCAGGTTCTTCCCGCTCGTAATCTATACAAAATGCTTAGGTTAGTTACTCTGGTCAGGCGGCTTGGGAATCGGCAGTCGGCTTTGACTGGCCGAAATACCGATCCAGCGTGGTGGTTGCCGCATCCAGAACTAAGCGACAATCGGCGCAGTTCT
>Ga0335069_10006641_pt1 | contig 16781 bp, 18 predicted proteins | sample Lox_Sample_11_FD_206714 | JGI IMG/M metagenome (GOLD analysis project Ga0335069, IMG submission 206714) | Soil microbial communities from Loxahatchee National Wildlife Refuge, Florida, United States - Lox_Sample_1.1 | ecosystem: Environmental > Terrestrial > Soil > Wetlands | place: USA...
TGGCCGCGCACGTGCCACCGGAAGCCGGCGACCACGCAGTCGCACTCGCGCTCGTGCTTGACCTTGAACATGACCCGCTTGTTCGCCTCGTACTTGCCCGCCGCCGCCTTGGCCATCACGCCGTCGAGGCCGGCCCCCTCGAAGCGCTTGAACCAGTCGGCGGCCGTCGCGCGGTCGGTGGTGGCGGGCGTGAGGTGCAGCGGCGGCTCGGCCCCGCCCAGGCGCTGCTCGAGCAGCGCGCGCCGCTCGCCGAACGGGACCTCGCGCAGGTCACGGTCGCCGTCGCACAGCAGATCGAAGAAGACGATCGACACCGGGATCTGTTCGGCGAGCAGCTTCACGCGCGAAGCGGCCGGGTGGATCCGCTGCTGCAGCATCTCGAAGTCCAGCGCCGAGCCGGAGACCAGCACGATCTCGCCGTCCAGGACGCAGCGCTCGGGGAGCCCGGCTTTCAGCGCCGCGCAGAGCTCGGGGAAGTAGCGGTTGAGGGGCTTGCCGTCGCGGCTCTGCACGGTGAGGTCGTCGCCGTCGCGGAAGATCAGCGCCCGGAAGCCGTCCCACTTCGGCTCGAAGATCCAGTCGCCGCCGTCGGGCAGCGCGTCGACTCGTCGCGCGAGCATCGGCGCAACGGGCGGCGACACGGCGAGCTTCACGCCTCGATCCTACCGGCCCCGCACCTCGCGGTCCTCGGCCCGACGCCGAAGGAACTATCGGGACATCTCGCACGGCGGGGCGGTTGTACCCGTTGAGGGAGTCTCCGAGCAGGAACACAATTTCGTATCCCTTCTCGAGCGTCGTTACGACGACCGCGGGCCCTTCTCCTCCTCCGGCTTCGCGATCACGCCGCCCGCTAGTCTCCGGGCCATGCGAGGGGGTGTGCTTCGGGTCCCGGGCTTCCGGACCGCGCTCGCGCTGGCCGCGCTCGGCGCCATCGCGACCGCGTGCGAGGAGGCGTCCGATCCGGTCGCGCTCCCGACGACGCGCGCGCAGGAGCAGTCGGAGCTGTTCGTGGAGCAGGTGCCGATCTCGCAGGAGGAAATCGGCGCTGCGGTTCTGCCGGAGGCGAGGAACGAGACTCCGGCCTCGCCGGCGCCCCGGACCTCGCGACGGATGCCGCCGCGACCGCCGCGCGCACCGGCGGTCACGAGCCCGGAAGCCGCCGCGGAGTCGCCGCACGCCGAATCGCAGGTCCCGCTCGACGTCCTCCTCCGCACACCGCTCGAGCCGGGTCCGCCGAAGAACCCCCTGGTTCTTGGTGAGCCGGGCGAGCCGCCCGTGGCGGCCGCTCCTCCCGCGAGCGGTCTCGAGCGCTGGAAGGACAGCGTGCGGATCGAGCGCCACTCGGAGTCGTATGGAGTGACGGGCCCGCGACAAGGGACCCTCTCGCAGACCGAGGCCGGCGTCCGCATCCCGGTCGATGATTCGATCAGCGTGAACGGGGGCGTGCGGGTCGATCAGCGCGAGCAGCCCGGCGCGCCGCCGCCGGAGCGAATCTCGGGACCGCAGGTCGGAGTCGAGATCAAGTTCTGACGGGGCCCGGCCCCGGCGGGATCTCGCTCGCCCGGCGCCATATGTCGGGTTCGAAGACCACTTCTACGAAGGAGGTGGCATGAAGATCCTCTATCTCGGCGTCGTCGCCGGGACGTCCCTCCATCGCAGGACGGCCCTCGAGCGCCTCGGCCACCAGGTCCGGCACCTCGATCCCGAGTCCACCCTTCCGAAGGACTAGAAGGACTACCTCCGCGCGAAGTTCCGCTACGAGACCGGAGCGCTGCTCAGCGATCGGCGCGTCGCGCACGACGTCCTCGCTGCGCTCGGTCGCGAGACCTTCGACCTCGTGTGGGTCGATCACGGTCGCTGCGTGGGGCCCGTGCTGATCGAGGGCCTGCGCAAGCGGGCGGGAGCCGTCCTCAACCTCAACGTCGACGATCCGTACGGCTGGCGCGATCGGTTCTCCTGGCTCCTCTACCGGCTATCGCGTCCTACCACCTGGTCGTCGTCGTGCGTCGGCCGAACGTGCAGGAGGCGATCGCGCTCGGCGCCCGCAACGTCATGTGGGTCTGGCGCGCGGCCGACCAGGTCGCCCACGCGCCCCTCACGCCGACACCCGAGGAGTGGAGGCGCTACGCGAGCGACGTGAGCTTCGTCGGGACGTACTTCCCCGAGCGCGGCCCCTTCCTCGCCGAGCTCCTCGAGCGCGGCGTGCCGCTCTCGATCTATGGCGACCACTGGCAGCGCGCCCCCGAGTGGCCGCGGCTCGCGGCGCACTGGCGCGGGCCCGCATCCCGTAGCGATCGCGCGTACGCGCTGATGGTGCAGTGCTCGAAGGTGTCGCTGGGGCTGCTGTCGAAGGGCAATCGCGATCTCCACACGACCCGCAGCGCGGAGGTCCCGCACCTCGGCGCGCTCTTCTGTGCGGAGCGGACGCCCGAGCACGAGGCGCTCTACCGCGACGGCAAGGAGGCGGTCTTCTGGTGGGACGCCGCCGAGTGTGCGAAGCAGGTGCCACGCGCTCCTCCGCGACGAGCCGCTGCGCCGCGAGATCGCCGCCGCCGCGCCCGCTGCATCGAGAACGCCACGCTGAACGAGAGGATCGCCGAGGCGGTACTCCAGCGGGTGTCGCAAGGAGTCTCCGCGGGCCAGCTCGCCGCGTAGCTCCGATGGGTCAGGCCGTGCAGCACCCGCTCTTCGGTGCCGAAGGCGGCGGAGCCGGCTCCGGCTCGGCGTCCGCGAGGAAGGCGTACATCTCCCACGCGAGGCCGTCCGCGTCGCGGACCCAGAACTTGTCGGCCTTCGCGTAGCAGCAGGTCACGCCCTCCTCGCTGAAGGGCTCGAGGCCGTCTACCTGCGCGCGCTCCAGCTCCGTCGCGATCGCGGCGGAGTTCGGGCGGCGAATACCGAGGTGCCCGACCGTGCCCGGCTTGCCGCCGAGATTGAGCGACAGGACGAGCGGAGGGTCGGCGAGCTCGAACTTCGCGTAGTCGGCGCGCAGCTTCGCGGGCTCGGCGCCGAGGATCCGGCGGTAGCGCTCGACCGCATCGGGGATGCTCTCGACGTTCAGCGAGACATGGAAGGCGTTGGACATGATGGATTCTCCTCGATGAAAGGTGGTTGGATGGACGCGCGAAGGGATCAGGGCATCAAATCGGTCTTCCCGATCGCCTGTACGCGTCGCGTGAGCGCCAGGCGGTCGAGCGATTCGATGGGAAGGCTGACGAAAAGCTTGATCCGGCTCTCGATCTCGGTGTACACGCGGCGGAAGGCCCGCAGCTTCTGCTCGTCGTCGCCCTCCGCGAGCACGGGATCCTCCGAGCCCCAGTGAGCGGTGACCGGCTGACCGGGCCAGACCGGACAAGTCTCGCCTCGCGCGCGGTCGCACACGGTGAAGACGAAGTCGAGAGGCGGCGCGCCCGGTGAGGAGAACTCGTTCCAGCTCTTGCTGCGGAGTCCCGACACGTCGTAGTGAAGACGGTGCAGCAGCTCGAGCGTCAGCGGGTGCGGCGCGCCTTTCGGCTGGCTTCCAGCGCTGAGCGCGCGGAAGCGGTCCCCACCCCAGCGCGCGAGCGCGCACTCGGCCATCAGGCTGCGGGCCGAGTTCCCGGTGCACAGGAAGAGCGTCCGATGAAGTCCTCGGGCCATGTCCGATGCCTCGCCGAATATCGATTGCGATCGATGTTGCGTTATCCATCGATGGATGTCAATATCGACCCATGCCGATGAGAAGGTCTTCGACTCCTTGCTGCGCGCCGGTGCTGAACGGCCGTCTCCAGGCGACTCAGGCCGACGAGCTGGCCGCGATCTTCCGTGCGCTCGGCGACCCGGGACGGCTGCGGCTGCTGAGTTTTCTGGCCTCGCAGCCAGGCGGAGAAGCCTGCGTCTGCAATCTGACCGAGCCGCTCGGACTCTCGCAGCCGACGGTCAGCCATCACCTGAAGGTGTTGACCGAGGCGAATCTGCTCGGGCGTGAGCGCCGCGGCACCTGGATCTACTACCGGCTGCGGCTCGAGCGGCTTGCCGAGCTCTGCGATGCGTTGATGCCGCCGAAGCGGCTCGCGAACGCGATGCAGCGCCGGGAGGCGAATGCATGACCGAGATCCGCACCCTACCGATCGACACGCCGGCCGTCTGGACCGGCACCGCGATGGCGGGTCGTCACGACTGGGTCCACGTCCTGACACCCGCCGAGGTCGCCGACCTCGATCGCGCGGTCGCGTTCGCGCGCGGACTGGAGAAGCCGCTCGAGGTGTTGACGCGCGATGACTTTCCGCTCGGCGCGCTGGCGAGCGCGGTCGAGCGCTGGCTCGACGAGCTCGAACACGGCCCGGGCTTCCTGCTCGTGCGAGGCGTCCCGGTCGAGCGCTACGGCGAGCGCGACGCGACACTCGCCTACTGGGGCCTCGGCCTGCATCTCGGCACTGCCGTCTCGCAGAACGCGGCCGGCGACCGTCTCGGTCACGTGCGCCACTTCGGCATCCGCAAGCGCGACCCGAGCGTGCGTCTGTACAAGACGCGCGAACGGCTCGGCTTCCACACCGACGGCGCCGACTTGATCAGCCTTTTATGTCTGCGACCGGCGAAGTCCGGCGGGACGAGCCGCATCGCGAGCTCGGGGGCGATCTACAATGAGATCCTACGACGCCGGCACGACCTCGTGCCGGTTCTCTACGAGCCCTTCCCGTTCGATCGCAACGGCGAGGAACGCCCCGGCGAGCCGCCCTTCTTCATGCTCCCACTCTGCCGCTACACCGACGGCTGGCTCCGCACGTTCTACATCGGCTGGTACATCCGCGACTCGCAGCGACACGCGAGCGCTCCGCGTCTGCGCGCGACGCAGCGCGAGGTGATCGACCTGATCGACGAGATCGCCGCCGACCCCGCCGTCCACCTCGACATGGACTTCCGCGCGGGCGACCTCCAGTGGCTCAAGAACTCCGTGATCCTGCACGCGCGCACCGAGTACGAGGACTTCGAGGAGCCGGAGCGGAAGCGACACCTGCTGCGCCTCTGGCTCACTTCGCACCGCGCCTTCGCAGACCGGGATGCGCAGCTCAACGCCGGCATCCCACAGAAGCAAGGGGTGCGCTCCGACGCGGAGCTCGCGTGAAGGTCTGACAGGAGCCGTCGGTCCGAGCTCTGTGGTATGGAACCGGTCCTACGACGGAGGAAGCAGGGATGAGCGACGCGAGCGCGACGATGAAGGCATGGCGGACGCACCGGTACGGCGCGCCGCTCGAGGTGCTCCAGCTCGACCAGGTGCCGATCCCCGTGCCGGGGCCCGGCGAGCTGCGCGTGCGCGTGCAGGCGATTCCGCTGAATCTGAACGATCTCGAGCGCATCAACGGCGGCAACATGATGGTGCGCCCCGATCTCCCCTACGCGCCCGGCATGGAAGTGATGGGCATCGTCGACGCGTGCGGCGAGGGCACCGGAGCGCGCACGGGCGAGCGCGTCGTCGCGATGACGAAGGGCGCGCACGGCGGCTTTGCGGAGTACGCCATCTGTCCGGGCATCACGGCGTTCCCGATGCCGGAGTCGATCCCGCTGCCCGACGCGGCCGCGCTCTACTTCCCGTTCCATCTCGCCTGGCTCGGCCTCTTCGACCGCGGGGAGCTGAAGAAGGGCGAGAGCGTGCTGATCCACGCGGCGGCCGGGGGCTCCGGCACGGCCGCGATCCAGCTCGCGCGCAACGCGGGCACGCGCGTATTCGCGACCGCCGGTGGCGAGGAGAAGGTGGATCTCTGCCGCGAGCTCGGCGCCGACGTCGCGATCGACTACACGAAGGACGACTTCGCCGAGGTCGTGCTCGCCGAGACGCAGAACCGCGGCGTCGACGTCGTGTTCGACAACGTGGGCGAGGCCGTCGTGGACAAGTCGATGAAGTGCATCGCCTACAACGGGCGCTACCTGATGATGGGCTTCGCGTCCGACAAGACGAAGGTCGACGAGAAGTGGATCGTGCCGCGGCGCGTCGCGGTCGGGAACTTCAAGCTCTGCGGCGTGCTGATGGCCTACGCGCCGCCGCCCCTCGCGCAGATGATGAAGAAGGGCATGGGCTGGAACTTCGCGCCGGCCGCGCTCGGCGAGAAGATCACGCGAGAGATCGTCGCGCTCGTGCAGGCGAAGCAGGTGAAGCCGGTGATCGGGCGCGTGATCGGGTTCGAGGATCTGCCCGCCGCGATCGACGCCATGGCGAACCGCAAGACGATCGGTCGCACGATCGCGAAGCTCTACTAGCGCCGCGGGGCCGCACCGTGCAGGCGTGGCAGATCGTGCGCTACGGACCGCCGGCGCGGGCGCTCGAGCGGGTCTCGCTGCCCGAGCCCGGCGAGCCCGGGCCTGGTCTCGTGCGCGTTCGCGTGTCGGCGGTGTCGCTCAACTGGAACGACCTCGACATGTGTTACGGCCGATACCCGACGATCCACCCCGCCCTGCCCTTCACGCTCGGGATGGATCTCTGCGGCGTCGTCGACGCGGCCGGACCCGGGCTCTCGTCCTGGCTCGGTCGACGCGTCGTCTCGACCGGGCTCGGCGGCTTCGGCGCGCTGGCGGAGCGCGCGTTCGCCCCGGCCGACTCGCTCTTCGACGCGCCGGCGACACTCGACGACGCGGAGTCCGCGGCGTTCTTCATCCCCTTCCATACGATGCACCTCGCGCTCTTCCGACGCGCGCGTCTCACGGGGGGAGAGACGCTGCTGGTCCACTCGGCCGCCGGCGGCCTCGGATCCGCCGCGGTCCAGCTCGGTGTCGCCGCGGGCGCGCGCGTGCTCGCCACCGCCGGCAGCCCCGAGAAGGTCGCGTTCTGCGAAGAGCTCGGCGCGGACGTCGCGATCGACTACCGGAAGGAGGACTTCGTCGCGCGCGTGCTCGACGCGACCGGCGGGCGCGGCGTCGACGTCGTCTGCGATCTCGTCGGCGGGCCGATCGCGATCCCGTCGTGGCGCTGCGTCGCGCACGAGGGGCGCTATCTGGTGGCGGGCTTCTCGTCTGGAATCGAAGCCGGCGAGGCGGGCCTGCCGATGCGACCGATTGCGAAGGGCAACTTCTCGGTCGTCGGCGTGATGCTGGCCTACCTCGACGCGCGGATTCCGGGACTCCGCGACGCCGGCTTCAGCCCGTTTCCGCGCGAGGTGGGAGCGCAGGTCCACGAGGAGCTCGTGCGCTGGCAGGGCGCGGGCCGCATCCGCCCGATCGTCGGCCGCCGCGCGGACTTCGACTCGGTTCGCGAGGCCTATGCCGAGCTCGAGGCGCGCCGCACGCTCGGCCGCACGGTGATCGAGGTCGCGGCGGATCGCGTAGAGTGAGGGCCCACGCGAGAGGAGATCCGATGTCGACCCCGACCCCGATCGAGAGAGAGGCCCGCGAGACCTACGCCCGCTTCGTCGCGCTGCGCGACCGGATCGACGCCGGCGACGCGACCTGGAGTCAGCTCGCCGACTTCTTCACCGAGGACGCCGTCTACATCGATCCGGCCTGGGGCCGCATCGAGGGCCGCGAGAACATCCGCGGGTTCTTCGAGAAGTCGATGGCGGGGCTCACGGGCCACGGCTGGTCCACGCCCGAGAACTGGACGATGTGCGAGGGCGCGCGCCTGGTGAGCCAGTGGGACCAGATCCTCGGACACCAGGAGGACGGCACGCCCTGGATGGTCGCCGGCCTCTCCATCTTGTATTACGCGGGCGGGGGCCGCTTCTGCTACAGCCACGACATGCTGAACATGACGCACATCGGTGAGACGATGAAGGCGATGGGCTGGCGTCCGCCGGCGACGTTCAACATGCCGCCGCGGAAGCCCGACCGGAACATCTCGCTGCCGCCCGCGTGGGCGCACCTCGAGAAGAGCCGCGCGGGCTAGTCGGATCCGCGCCGGGCGTCCGACTACACGTCGCGTCGTAGAGCGCCAGCAGCTGCCGCTTCTGGGCGTCGCCGAAGATCTCTCCCGCGTTCATGGGCTCGTACACGCCGGCACGATGGAACAGATCGGGAAGCAGCGCGAGGTAGCCGGCATCCGCGATCTGCTGGCACAATCGGGCCCATCGTCGCGCAATTCGCGGCGAGCGCGAAGTCCCGGCAAAGCTATGCGGCGCCCGCGAGGCGCAGATCGAGTCGCGACGCCGCGTCGAAGCGCGCGGCGACGTCCTTCCAGTTCCACAGGTTCCACACCGCGTCGAAGAACTTCGCCTTCTCGTTGCGGTACTGCAGATAGTAGGCGTGCTCCCACGCGTCGAGGACGAGCAGCGGGACACCGCTCTGTGCCAGGTTCGACTGGTGGTCGTAGATCTGGGTCACGAGCAGCCGCCGGCCGATCGGCTCCCAGACGAGCGCCGCCCAGCCCGAGCCCATGATGCTCGCGGCCACCTCGTTCATCTGACGGCGGAAGCTCGGGAAGCCGCCGAAGTCGCGCGCCACGGCCTCCGCCAGGGTCCCCTGCGGCTCGCCGCCGCCCCGCTTCATCAGGTTGTGCCAGAAGATCGAGTGGAGGACGTGGCCGGAGAGATTGAAGGCGAGCGACTTCTCGAGCGCCGCTACGTTCGTGAAGTTCGCCTTCTCGCGCGCGGCGTCGAGGCGCTCGAGCGCGGCGTTCGCGTTCTTCACGTAGGCGGCGTGGTGCTTCGCGTGGTGGAGCTCGAGGATCTCGGCGGAGATGTGCGGCTCGAGCGCGTTGTAGTCGTAGGGAAGATCGGGGAGGACGTAGACACCCATCGAGGGTCTCCTTCCGACCTCGCGCGGGTGCAATCGCCATGCCCGCGACGGGCTCCTCTCGAAACGCGCGCGCGCCGCGAGTGTCGCGCGAGCGTGCAGATTCCACTTTCGACCGCACGCCGACCGGCCGGCTCCCTCCCGCTCACTCTCGCGCGTAGATGCTCACCAACCGGGCGACCAGCACGGCGAGATAGAGCTGTCCGAAGACGGCTTCGAGTACCGCGAGCGAGCGAGCCGCCAGGCTCGCGGGCACGATGTCGCCGTACCCGAGGGTCGCCAGGGTCACGAAGGAGAAGTAGACCGAGTCCGCGAGCGTGAGCGCACCCGTGGCCCGCGCACCGGCCAGGGATGCCGGCTCGACGAAGTCGAGGCTCGCGAAGAATGCGCCGAATCCGAGCCCGACCAGGAAGTAGACGCACAGGGCTGCGGAGATGTGCTCCGCGTCGACATCCTCCGCGGCGAGCACGAAGGACAGCACGAAGCCCCCCATCGCGACGCACCACGTCCCGAGCAGCGCGCGAGCGAGCGCGGTCCCCCAGTCGGCGCCGCCGTGCAGCATCACCCAGACAAGCAGAGCGGCGCCCGACACGAGCGCGAGCGCGCGCGAGGTCGCGGGCAGCGCGGCGACGAGCGCGAGCACCAGCATCCATTCGAGCGCGCGCCCGCGCGCGCCGAAGGCTTCGAGCACGGGATCGACCCCGATGGCGAGGATCAGGAGCGCGAGCAGGCACGCGAAGCGATGCCGGAGGTACGCGTCGAAGAGCGTTCGCATCACGGTGCCGGGGCCGCCGGAAGATCCTCGAATCCCGCGACCGCTGCCACCGCGACCGCGCGGATCGGAGCCATGCGCTCACACCATCGTGTCGTGTACGTAGCACCAGCGCCAGTCCTCTCCGGGCTCGTGGGACCGGATGATCGGGTGTCCGACGTCTTGGAAGTGCGCGCGGGCGTGCCGGTGCGGCGACGAATCGCAGCAGCCGACGTGGCCGCAGGTCAAGCAGAGCCGGAGGTGGACCCAGCGCGAGCCGATGCGCAGGCAGTCTTCGCAGCCGGGGGCGCTCGGCACCACGTCGCGGACCTGGCGGAGGTGCGGATCGCTGCCACGCGGCCGATCGCTCGTCACCCGATCAGCTTACGTGGACCTCGCCAACCTGCACATCCGTATCCTCCTCCGCATCGCGACGGCGAGCTTTCCTGGCGCGGCCGTCGTGTAGGCTGGAGGCGCGACCAAGCTGATGGCCGAGCCGCAGATCCGCGTCCACCACTTGAGCGTGCGCTACGGCGCGCGCCAGGCGCTGCGCCACGTGTCGTTCGCCGCCGCCGCCGGCGAGATCGTCGGGCTCCTCGGTCCCAACGGCGCGGGCAAGACGAGCGCGCTCTCCGTCCTCGCGGGCCTGATCCGGCCTGTCGAAGGCACGGTCGCCCTCTGCGGGCTCGACGTCGTGGCGTCGCGCGCCGAGGCGCAGCGCGTGACGGGGTTCGTTCCGCAGCGCCTCGCTCTGTATCCGAGCCTCAGCGCGCGCGAGAACCTCCTCTTTTTCGGGCGCGCCGCCGGACTCCGCCGAGCCTCGGCGCGCGTGGCCGCGGAGCGCGCTCTCGCGCTCGCGGGCCTCGAGGAACGGCGCGACGAGGCCGTGGCGGCGTTCTCGGGCGGTATGCGGCGGCGTCTCAATCTGGTGTGCGCGCTGCTGCACGAGCCGCGGGTGCTGCTGCTCGACGAGGCGACCGTCGGGGTCGATCCGCAGTCGCGCGAGCGGATCTTCGGCGCGGTCCGCGAGCAGGCGGCCTCCGGTGTCACCGTTCTGTGGAGCACACATCAGATCGAAGAGGCCGAGCGCCTGTGCGACCGCGTGGTGCTGCTCGACCACGGTCGCGTCGTGGCGGACGGCGTTCCGTCCGCGCTCGTGCGACTCGCCGGCACGCCGCCGCACGTCGACCTCGTGACGCGCGAGCCGCTTCCGGTCGGCTGGGAGCGCGGCGTGCCCGGCGTCGGACCCTGCGAGCCCGTCCCGGAGGAAGAGGCCGCGGCGGCCGGCGGCGCGCTCGTGCGCGTGCGGCTCGACGAGGTGGCCGGCGCCGCGCGCGTCGTCGAGCGCGCGACCTCGCTCGGTCACGAGGTGCTCGCGCTCGAGCTCCACCGCCCCGACCTTCAGGACGCCTTCATCGCGCTGACCGGGCGCGAGCTGCGCGACTGAACGCATGCGCGGGCTCGGCGCCGTCGTCGCGAAGGATCTCCGTCTGCTGCTGCGCGACCGCGCGGGGCTCCTCTTCCTCGGGCTCGCGCCGATCGTCGTGATCACCGTCGCGGGCCTGTCGCTCTCGACGCTCTACGGTGCCGACCCGACCGGCCAGACCGCGTACACGCTCCCGGTCGTCGACGAGGACGGCAGCGAGGAGTCGCGGGAGATCACGGCGAAGCTCGCGGGCGAGCGGGAGCTCCAGATCCAGCTGATGGCCGACCGCGCCGCGGCGCAGTCGGAGGTGCGGGATCACAAGCGCTCTGGCACGGCGCTGGTCATCCCGGCCGGCACCGGCGAGGCGCTCCGCGAGGGCCGTAGCGCGGAGCTGCTCCTCTACACCGACCCGGTCAAGTATCTCGAGCGCATGCACGTCCAGCTCGCGCTCGCGCACGTGCGCGACTCGTTGGTGGGCGAATGGGGCGAGAGGGCGCGAGGCGACGCGAAGGCGCGCATCGCATCGATGCGGACCGAGCTCGAGGGCGTGCGCGCGTCGCTCGGGTCGGCGCAGAGCACGCTCGACGAGGCCTGGCAGGAGGCGCAGCGCCGGCGCGCGGACGCGTCGGATCGCATCGAGCGCGAAGCCGAGCGAGCGCGCGATTCGCTGCGGGTGCGCGCCGCCTCGGAGCTCGGCGCCGCGCGAGAGCGCGCGGCCGCCTCGGTCTCGCGGCAGCTCGATGCGCTGCGCGAGCCGATCGCGCGCTGGCTCGCCGCGCTCGGCGAGACTCGCGAGGCCTTCGGCTCGTGGCTCCGGGAGCTCGAGCGCCTCGCCGGCAGCCGCGCGGACCGGATCCCGCCGCCGCCGGTCTTCCCCGAGCCGCCGCCCGAGCTGGCGCGCTTCGCCTCGGACGGCCTCTCGCTCGAGGTGCCGCCGCCACCCGCCGCGCCGGAGTTCGCATCGTTCCCGAAGATCGAGCTGCCGCCGCTGTCGCCGCCGCCGGCGCTCGACCTGCCCGCGCTCGCGCTTCCCGATCTGCCGCCGCCGCCCGGCGCGCTGCGGCTCGTCGAGCAGGGCATCTCGGGCGCGCGCACCACCGTCAACAGCTTCGATCAGAATGTCCCGGGCTTCAGCGTGACGTTCCTGCTGCTCGGCATGCTGCTCGGCGTCTCGCTCGGTCTGCTCGACGAGCACGACTGGGGCACGTTCGACCGCCTGCGCAGCCTGCCGATCGGACTCGCCTGCGTGCTCACCGGGAAGCTGCTGTCGCGTTTCTGCGTCGGCGTCGTGCAGATGATCGCGCTCTTCGCGGTCGGCCGGTTCGCGTTCGCCATCTCGCTCGGCCCGCAGCCGCTCGCGCTGCTCCTACCGATCGCGGGCATCGCATTCGCGGGAGCGGCGTTCGGATTGCTGGTCGCGGCGGTCGCCCCGAGTCGCGACTCCGTGCTGCCGGTCGGCTCCGCCGTGGCGATCGCGATGGCCGCGATCGGTGGCTGCTGGTGGCCGATCGACCTGGAGCCCCGCTGGATGCGTCAGCTCTCGCTCGGGCTCCCGACCCGCTGGGCGATGGAGGCCTTCAACGATCTGATGATGCGCCAGCGCACCGTGTCTGCGGTCTGGCAGCCGACGCTGGTGATGCTCGCGTTCGGGCTCGCATTCCTCGGGGTCGGCGTCGCGCTCTTCCGGCGGCGTCTCTCGACGCCCGTGGAGGGAGGCTAGTCGCGATCGCGACCCTTGTTGGAGTCCTTGTCGCCGTCGTCGTCGCTCGCCTTCGCCGGCACGGAGTCCTTCTTGTGCGGCTTCTGCTCCTGCTCCGGCTTCTGCTCGGGCGCCGAGCTCGACTCGCCGGGATTCTTCCGGTCTTCCCGCTGCGCCTGGCGCTGATCCCAGCGCGGGTCACGCGGCGGCCGCGGCTCGACCTCGTCGCGCTCCTGATTCGGGTGGTCGCGCTTGTCGCTCGCGTCCTCGTGCGCCGTGCCCGGATCGCCGTGGCGCTCCTCGCGGGCGTCGTCGTGCGCATGGGAGTCCTCGCGACCCGCTTGCGCGTCGTCGTCGCGGGTATCCGCGTGCGCCTCGTGGCGATCCTCTCGCTGCTCCTCGCGGGCGTCGCGCCGCTCGTCGCGCTCGGCGTCCTGTCGCTCGTCGCGCTCTTCGCGCTGCGCGTCGCGCCGCTCGCGTTGCTCGTTCTGGCGCTCGGCGCGCTCGGCCGCCGCGCGCTCCTTTTCTGCGTCCTCGCGCGCCTTCACCGCGTCGCGCCAGGTCTGCTGAGCCTCGTCTCGCTCGATGCGGGCGCGCTGGCGATCGAGGCTCGCGGGAAGCTCCCGGACGTCGACGAGCACCCAGGGTCCGCGCGGGCCGTTGCCGCGGTGCCAGCGCCCGCCGGTCCAGCGGTAGTACGCCCCGCGGTAGTAGTACTCGTCGGGGTAGTCGCGGACCCAGTAGCCGCCCCAGCCCGCGTCGTAGACCAGCGACACGTCGTGGTCGTAGTAGTGATAGACGTATCCGTGCGAGGCCGACGCGGGCGGGCCGTAGTAGACGACGGAAGGAGCCGACGGCTCCGAGCTCGGCGGATATTGGTAATGGTTTTCTACGCAGCCCGAGAGGAGAAGCGCTGCGAGCGCTCCCGTGGCGAGCACGAGGGCGCGGTTCTTCCGCGGAGCCCGCTCGGGCATGGCGATCCTCTACTGCGTCACCCAGCGAGACTGGAAGTCGACGGTCGCGTCCGCCACCAGCTGCCTGACGAGCGCGAGCCGCGACTGATCCATCTGCGGCGCTTCGAGACTGCCCTCGCCGAGGGTCGTCAACGCGAGGTTTCCGGCCGGCACGCGCCCGGTCGAGCTCGTCGCCCAGACGGTGGCGCCCTTCTTCGTCTCGAGGATGCGGGCGTTGAGCGCCCCCTCGATCTCGACCTTCGCGCTCAGCGACGCCAGGTTGCTGAACGTCTGCAGCGACATGCTCGGGCGCAGCTCGCTGCTGCGAACGTCCGCGACGAGCAGCGCGTCGATCTCGTACTTCTCGCCGATCTTGCGAACCGTCGCGGGATTGAGGCCCGTGCCTCCCACTTCGGAGACGACGTCGCCCACGCTGCCGAGCTCGAGCACCGGGGTGCCGGGCTGCGCCGCCTGGAGCGCGGCCATGAACTGCTCTCGCGCCGCGGGTCCGAGCGAGACCTCGCCCTGCGAGGTGAACTCGAGCATTCCGAGCGTGCCGAGCCTGGAGAGATCCATCACCGGCGGCTGGAGGATTCGCTGCGGAGGAGGAGGCGGCGGCGTCGAGGAGCAGGCCGCGAGTGCGGCAACGAACGAGAGCAGGGACCCGGACACCAGAGACCCGCGAATGCGCATGGCGGTCGCCTCCCGCATCCGCATCCGTTCGGCCGGTCGCGGGGTCACCTTGAGGTGGGGAGGTCCGGCCCGACACTCGCATGCGCAACTAGCGCGAGAACACCCGGACGATCAGATCCGCCCACATCGGAAGCAAGGTCGCGAAGTATCCCGCCATCCACAGGAGCGTGATGAGACCGCCCCACGCCGTGGCATCGGTCGTCGGGTTGCGCTCGTGGAGCGCACGCCGCAACCCCGCGGCGAGCTGCTTCCGCGACATGCGCGTCCACGGTCGCAGCGTCTCGCCGGCTCGCCTCGCATCCGCGATCTGGAGTCTCAGGTTCGCGACCTGCCACGAGAGGTACACGACGGCGAAGAGCAGGTTGATGCGGAGGAAGATGGCGGCGTCGCCGAGCGCGCCGCGATTCGGGTAGAGACCCGCGCTCGCGACCGCGTTCGCCGCGACGAGGATCGCCCAGCCGAGCTCCTCCCAGAAGTAGAGCGCGAGCCGCCCGGTGAGGATCGCGCCCCAGACGAAGAACTGGGAGACGACCACCTGTACGACCATCAGCCAGGAGAGCGCATCGACCCACCCGATCCGATCGACGTCGAGCAGGCGGATCACGCGGGAGAGCTGATAGACGAAGGCGACCTCGGTCACGGTCGCGAGCAGGCGGGTCAGGAATATCGAAGAGAGCGGCGTGTCGTGGAACACGACGTTGTGCTTGTACTGATTCGGGAAGAGACAGCGGAAGGCGGACACCGCGAAGAGGATCTGCGCAGGGATGCTGAGGCTCGGGTCGGCTGTGCTCTCGGGCGGCACGAAGGTGTGGAACAGAAAGGTGAGATTCAGGAGCGCGCCGAGCTTCAGCAGCCAGAGGAAGAACGTGAAATCGCGGAGCATCGTCGGGTCGTGTTTCGAGCCTGCGCGGGCGATCGAGCGCGACAGTCTCCGATATCCGCGCGTCCCGTGCCCGTCCGCGCGGTTTGCCCCGCGCCCGCGCCCGCGGTAATCGACACTCGTGGCGAAGCCTCCGTATCGCGTGCGTCCCGAGACGGCGATCCTCACGCGCGGCTTCGACCCCCGCCTCTCCGTGGGCGCGGCGCGGCCGCCCGTCTATCGCACGTCGACCTTCGTGTTCTCGAGCCCGGAGGCGGCCGAGCGCGCGTTCGCGATCGCGCTCGGGAGGATCTCGCCCACCGAGAACGAGGACGTCGACCTCATCTACGCGCGCCTCTCGCACCCGAACGCCGAGATCCTCGAGGATCAGCTCGTCCCCCTCGAGCGCGGCGCCACCTGCGCGGCCGTTTTCAACTCGGGCATGGCGGCCATCGCGACCTGCTGCTTCGCGTTCCTGCCGCGCGGCGCGGCGCTGCTGCACACGCGGCCGCTCTACGGCGGCACGCAGCACCTCATGCATCAGCTGCTCGAGCCGCTCGGCTTCACCACCGTGGGGGTTCCCGCCGGCGATCGCGACGCGCTCGCGCGCGCCGCGGCGGCGCTCCCCGATCTCAAGCTCGTGCTGGTCGAGACGCCGGCCAATCCGACCTTGCGCATGAGCGACATCGCGCACACGGTGGAGACCGCGCGCTCCCACCCGGCGCGGCCGCTCGTCGCGGTCGACAACACGTTCCTCGGCCCGACCTTCCAGCATCCGCTCGAGCTCGGCGCCGATCTCGTCGTCTATTCCGCGACGAAGTTCCTCGGCGGGCAGAGCGATATCCTCGCCGGTGTCGTGCTGACGCGCGACCCCGCGCTCGTTCAAGAACTCCGTGGGCTGCGCGCGCTGTTCGGGAACATCCTGCAGGCCGACGAGTCGTGGATCCTCGACTCGCGACTCGCGACCGTCGCGCTGCGCATGAACCGCCAGAGCAAGAACGCGCAGCGGATCGCCGAGCGGCTGGCGGAACACCCGCGCGTCACCCGTGTGTACTACCCGTCTCTGTTCGCCGACACCGAACAGCAGCGCATCCGCGATGCCCAGGCCGACTTCCCGGGCTCGGTGTTCTCCCTCGAGGTGGAGGGTGGCAAGCGCGGCGCATTCGAGTTCCTGCGCCGGCTCCGGATCGCCCGGAACGCCGTCAGCCTCGGAGGCATCGAGACGCTCGCCTGCCATCCGAGGACCACGACGCACAGCGAGCTGCTCGACCAGGAGCTCGCCGAGGCCGGCATCACCGATGCGCTCGTGCGCGTCTCGATCGGCACCGAGCACTGGCGGGATCTGCTGGCCGACTTCGAGGCGGCGCTCGAGTGAGGCGCGCGGCCTTCAGTCGATCGGGTCCACCTCGACAGCGAGCACCTGCCAGTCGCCCGGGAGGTCGCGAAGCACCGCCTCGCAGACGGCGGACTCGGAGACGGCGCGGAGCGTCAAGGTGCGCGTGCGCGCGGAAGCCACGGCCTTCAAGCGGACGCGGTAGAGCGACTGCTCCGTGACGAGGAGGTCCTGCGAGGTCGGCGGCGCCGCGTCGAGTGCCTTCGCTCTGGAGGCGCGCCGCAAGACCTCGACGACCTGCTCGCCGCGGTTCGCCTCCGCCACAGCCCCGGGGCTCGTGAGGGCCAGGAAATCGGGACCCGCCGTCGCG
>Ga0335069_10006642_pt1 | contig 16776 bp, 14 predicted proteins | sample Lox_Sample_11_FD_206714 | JGI IMG/M metagenome (GOLD analysis project Ga0335069, IMG submission 206714) | Soil microbial communities from Loxahatchee National Wildlife Refuge, Florida, United States - Lox_Sample_1.1 | ecosystem: Environmental > Terrestrial > Soil > Wetlands | place: USA...
TGGAGCGACGTCAACGTCCGCGGATTGCATTGGTGCGCCGAGCCTATACGGTCGAGCTTAGCCCCTGCAAACCTACTGGGAGCCGCTGGTCTTCCTGCTCTTGCGCCTGACCCGCGGCGAGCACGAGGCCTAGCGACGATGGATCGATCCGTACCGCCCTGAGCCCGATGATATCCTCGAGGAATCCTCTGTGCCCTGCGTCGCGAGCCCACCTACACGGTGTAGCCGCGCTCGCTCGTGGGGCTCGTCGTCTTGCGCGACGGACGTTCGAGTCCTCGCCGATTCCGGAGATTTCGTCAACTGGTCGGACGCACTTCGGCGGTCGGGGGTGTGGCTTGCGTGGCTTCGTGTGAATGGGACGCACCCACCAGCATCACGCGGAAGAGTTCGCCGACGGTGTCGCCCGTCGTCGCAAGATACATGTGCGTCAGCATGAAAAGCGACAGGCAGAACCCCAGGTAGGTGTGGGCAAGCGCACAGATTGCAACGCCAGGGATGCCGAACACGGAAGCGGGCAATCGTGCTGGGAAGAACAACGCCCACCCACTGACGATCAATGGCGGGAACAACAGACCCATCACCACCAGGTAACTCATCTTCTGCATCGGGTTGAACTTCCGCTCGGCGTTGTGCGGAAATGGATGCGGGTCACCCCGGAAGATCCCGAACAAATAGTACCGCGCTTGTAACAGCAGCCCACGCGTGAGATCGCCGGGCGCGAGGAGGTAGAACCGGCCGTTGCCGTACCGCACGTTCCCGAATAGAAACCAACCGTAGAAGGCGGTCAGCAGAATGCCGGCGGTGTTGTGCACCAGCATGGCGGCGCGAAATCCGGCGTGGGGCCCACCGGGCGTGGCGTAGTGCAGGCTGAGTCCGGTCACCAGCTGTGCGACAAACAAGAGCGCGTTGCCCCAGTGCCAGCAGCGCAGCCATACGGGGTAGGTGCCGTAGTCGCGGCTCATGACTTCCTCCGCAAGCGGGCGCCGAGCCATCGCCCGGCTGCATGGATCGCAACGCCGCCGACTGTCGCCGCTGTCAACGCCACCGTCGCCCAATCGAGCCACCGATTCCGCGTCGCGCCAACCAGATAGGCATTGTTGAACAGGACGGCATTGAGCCATCCCCGCTCCGTCTGTTCTTTCAACGAGAGATAGGCGTAGAGCTTGCTCACCAGCACCGAATTTTTTGAATGGCAGCCGACACAATCGCGCAAGGCTTGCTCCTTGGGCAGCACCACGTGCAATGTGCGCTGCGCCTCGAGCTTGGGATTGGCGGCGTCGGCACGCTGGTCGCCCGTCGTGTGACAGGCGATGCACGGGGCGTTCAGCAGGTGCAGTTGCCAGTGCGGCAGCCACTGGTGCTGCGTCGCGAGTTTGGCCACCGACGGCTGCCCCGCGCCGCCGCTCGCATCGCCTTCCGCGTGACAGTGCAGGCAAGGCTCGTTCGCAATCCGCACCGCCGACGGAGTGTCGCTCATCCGAGTGGCCGGTACGAAATAGTGCGGCGAATGGCAGTTGGTGCAGGCAAACTCACCTCCCGCCATTTGCGCATGGATGCTCGCCTGGACACCCTGTTGGATGTGCACGAAGTCATACGGTGGCGTGTCGACCCCGGCATGACACGTCATGCACTCGGGCGCATCCGCCCGTTTGGCTTGGTGCGGGAATGTTGCAAAGCCGTCGGCGTGACACGTGTTGCAATCCAAGCTCGCATGCACGGATCGCGCATAGCGATCAGGATCGATGATGGTATCGCGCGGCTTGTGGCACCCCATGCAGGGTTGTCCGGGTTCAACCGTCTGCGCGAAGGCGGTTGTTCCGAGCAACACCAAGACACTCGTCAGCGCTACCAATCGGGCGCGTTCATGGGCCATTGCACGGCTACCCGCGCGGGCACGCGACCCGCGCTGTGAACCTCGACGCCCAGGGCACATGCACTTGCGGCGCCGGGTGGGTTACTTTGCGAGTCCTTTGGCGTAGGCGGCAGCGGCTCCGACATCGTCACCGGCGGCCTTCACCGCTGAGGCGTGCTTCGCGTCGCCCTTGAGCTTGGTGGCGATAGCATCCGCGGACATTGCACCGACATTCGCGCCGAACGGTGGCACCTTCATGGCTTTGCCGGCTGCGGTGTCGGCCTGGCCGCTGTCGCCGTGACACTTGGCGCAGTTCGCCTTGTACACCGCCGCCCCATCGGCGGCCCATGCCGTCGTCGCGAACAGAAGCAAAGCGGCAGTCAACCTAGTGGTGTGGGACATCTCCGTTTCTCCTTCCCGACCATGACGGCAACACTCCGTCATCGTAAACCCGTCGGAGATGATAACGCGAGATTCGTGCCCGCAGATACCGCCCTGAGCCTAAGGTACAGGAGCGGGCGCATTCGCATCGCTGTATTCCGATTCCGGCGCACATTTCTCGAATCTGCTAACACAGCGGGGGAAACCGATTCAGTAACGCCCTGACGAGTCATCTGCCCGCATGTGGGCAGTAAATTCCGCTTGTCCATCCGCCCCAGGTGCGCACCTTCAATGGTTTGCCGCGCCTGATCGTTTGGCACGCAGACTGCCCTCACTGCCTCTAGGAACGCACGGAAAGAAACGAACGAGGTGCATGATGCCAACGTGGAAGCGAAGCCTGAACGGATTTCCGACATCCGTTTCCCTGATCGCGATCGCCGCCGCGGGGCTCGGATCGGGGAGTTGTCAAAAGGCGCCACCGGCCGCACCACCGATCCCGGAAGTTGTCGTCACCACGGTCGTCCAGCGCGACGTGCCGATTTACTCCGAGGCCGTCGGGACGACCGAGGGATTCGTCACGGCACAGGTGCGGCCCCGTGTCCAGGGCTACCTGCTGCGGCAGACCTACGCTGACGGCGCGTCGGTGAAAACCGGAGACCTCCTCTTCGAGATCGACGACCGCCAATATCAAGCCGCGCTCGACGAAGCGCGCGGCAACCTGGCGCGCAGTCAGGCGGCACTCAAGAAATATGAGCTCGACGTCGCCCGCTACACGCCGTTGGCCGCGAAAGGCGCCGTCAGCCGAGAGGAGCTCGACGACGCCATCCAGGCATCCCGTGGCGCGAAGGCACAAGTCGACGCCGCCGCGGCCGCGGTCGAGACCGCGCGGCTGAACCTCGGCTGGACGCGCGTCTACGCTCCCATCGACGGCGTCGCCGGCATCGCACCCGTGCAGGTCGGCGACCTCGTCACCCCGTCGACGCTGCTGACGACAATCTCGCAGCTCGACCCGATGAAGGTCACGTTCCCGATGAGTGAGCGCGACTACCTGCGCTTCGCTGATCGCATTCAGGCGCATCAGCGGAACGAGCGCGATGTCGAAGAACCGGCCATCGAGATGATTCTCGCCGACGGCAAGCCTTATCCTCATCCGGGGCGCTTTCACGTTGCCAATCGGCAGGTCGAGACCCAGACCGGCACCATTCAGCTCCAGGCCCTGTTCCCGAATTCCGCGGGCCTCCTGCGGCCGGGCCTCTTCGCGAAGGTCCGCGCGCCCCTCGTCGTCAAGCGAGGCGCGCTCGTCGTACCCCAGCGCGCGCTCGTCGAGACGCAGGGCTACTACCAGGCGGTCGTCGTCGGTGAAGGCGGCAAGGTCGCGTTCCGCGTCGTCAAACCCGCCGAGCAGGTCGGCGACCTCTGGATCATCGATGCGGGGCTCACCGCCGGAGAACGCGTCGTCACGGAAGGCCTGCAGAAGGTCCGGGACGGCATGGTCGTAAAGCCGAAGGACGCAACGATCGTCGCGCCGCCGACCGCCGCGAGTGAGGGCTGAGCGATGTCGAGATTCTTCATCAACCGTCCAATCGTTGCGATCGTCATCTCGATCCTCTTTGTCGTCGGCGGCGCCGTCATGGTGTTCCGGCTGCCGGTCGCGCAGTTCCCCGAGATCGCGCCGCCGCAGATCGAGACCACCGGCATGTACACCGGCGCCGACGCGCTCACGGTCGAGCAGTCGGTCGCCACGCCGATCGATGCGCAGGTGAACGGCGCGAAGCGCATGATCTACATGCAGGCGATCTCCGGCAACGACGGCACGCTGACGCTCCAGGTCTCGTTCGAGACCGGCACGGACATCGACATCGATCAGGTACAGGTCCAGAACCGCCTGGCGCAAGCGCAAGCGAACCTGCCCACCGCCGTGAACAACTACGGCCTCACGACCATCCAGACGGCCGGCATCCCGCTGCTCCTGTTCACGATCAACTCGCCGAACAAGACGTGGGACCAGAACTTCCTGTCGAACTACGTCGTCATCAACATCAAGGACGAGCTGGCCCGCGTACCCGGGATCGGCCAGGTGAAGATCTTCGGCGCGGCGAACTACGCGATGCGCGTGTGGGTGTCGCCGGACGCGATCGCAAAGCTCGGCCTCACGGTGACCGATCTCGTGAACGCGATCACGGCGCAGAACGTCGTCAATCCCGCGGGCACGCTCGGCGGCGAGCCGGCCCCGCCCGGCCGCGAGCTCACCTATACGGTGCGGGCGCGCGGCCGCCTGATGAACGCCGAAGAGTTCGGCGACGTTATCGTGCGCGCGAACCCGGACGGATCGTTCGTGCGGCTGAAGGACGTCGCACGCCTGGAGCTCGGTGCCGAGAACTACATGCAGCAGGCCTACGGCAACGGCGTTCCGGCGACGATCGTCGGCCTGTATCAGGTGCCCGGGTCGAATGCGCTTGATGCCGCCAATCGCGCCAAGGCGGCCATGGCCCGCCTGTCGGAGAAATTCCCCCCGGACATGAACGTCGCCCTGGCGCTCGACACGACCGTGCCGGTGACCGAAGGTGCAAAGGAGATCGTCATCACGCTGCTCGAAGCGATCGCGCTCGTCATCCTCGTCGTCTTCGTCTTCCTGCAGAACTGGCGGGCCACGCTCATTCCGATCCTCACCATTCCGGTCTCCCTCATCGGCACCTTCGTGTTCTTCCCGATGATGGGGTTCTCGACCAACACGCTCTCGCTCCTCGGCCTCGTGCTCGCGGTCGGCCTCGTCGTCGACGATGCGATCGTGGTTGTGGAGGCGATCGAGGCGAAGATCGAGCAGGGACTCTCGCCGCGCGATGCGGCGCTCAAGGCGATGGACGAAGTCAGCGGCGCGCTCGTCGGCATCGCGCTTGTGCTGTCGAGCGTGTTCATCCCCGCCGGCTTCATCGCCGGCATCACCGGATCGCTCTACCGGCAGTTCGCGCTCACGATCGCGTTCTCGGTCCTCATCTCGGCTTTCAACGCGCTCACGCTCAGCCCAGCGCTCGGCGCCCTCATCTTGCGGCCGCGCCCGGAGGGCGCGCGCCGCGGGCTCCTCGGCCGGTTCTTCACTGGCTTCGATCGCGGTTTTGCGGCGGCGCAGACGGGCTACGTCCGGGCGTGTGGCTTCCTGATCCGCAAGGTCGTCGTCGCGCTCGCCCTGCTCGCGGCCTTCACGGCGATCGCGGGCGGTCTCGGGAAGATCATGCCGACGTCCTTCATGCCACAGGAGGACCAGGGCTTCTTCTTGCTGAACGTGCAGCTCCCGGAGGCCGCATCCATGCAGCGGACGAACGCGGTCATGCGGAAGATCGACGCGATTCTCAAGGCCGAGCCGGGCGTGCGCTCCGTCAGCGCCGTGTCTGGGTACAGTCTCCTGTCGCAGACGATCAGCCCGCGCAACGGGGCCTACTTCGTCCAGCTCGAACCATACGACGAGCGGGCGACGCGCGCGCTACAGTCGGACGCCATTGTCGCCTCCGTGAATCGCAAGCTGTACGGATTGCCCGATGCGCAGGTCTTCGCGTTCCTGCCCCCCGCCATCCCCGGCGTTGGGCAGGCCGGCGGCGTCGACGTGTTCATCCAGGACCGCGCCGGAAAGACGGTGGACTACCTCTGGGAGAACACGCAGCGCGTCATGGCCGCGTTACACGAGCGGCCCGAGATCGCGTTCTTGGCGACGACCTACGCGCCCGCCGTGCCGCAGCTCTTCGCGCGCGTGGACGAAGATCGAGTGCACAAGCTCGGCGTGCCGATCCAGGACGTCTACACGACGCTCCAGTCGCTCCTCGGCGGCGCCTATGTGAACCAGTTCAACCGCTTCGGCCGGGTCTGGCGCGTCTTTCTCGAGGCCGCGCCGGAGTTTCGGACCGATCCGTCGGACCTGAGTCTCTTTTACGTCCGGAATCAGCACGGCGACGTGCTGCCGCTCTCGACGCTGGTCTCGCTCGAGAAGTCGTCCGGCCCCGAGTACTCCAACCGCTTCAACGGGTATCGCGCGATCGAGGTGATCGCGATTCCGGCGCCGGGCTACAGCTCGGGTCAGGCAATGGCCGCCGTGGCCGCCGTCGCGGATCAGGTCCTGCCGCGCGACATGGGGTACGCGTGGAACGGCATGAGCTATCAAGAGTCGATCGCTGGGAGCGGCGCGGCCGTGTTCGCTTTGTCGCTGCTGATCGTGTTCCTGATCCTCGCCGCGCTCTACGAGAGCTGGTCGCTGCCGTGGAGCGTGCTCCTCACCACGCCGGTCGCCGTCGCGGGCGCGTTCGCCGGCATCTGGACGCGCGGCCTTGAGAACAACGTCTATGCCCAAGTCGGGCTGCTGATGCTGATCGGCCTGTCGGCGAAGAACGCGATCCTCATCGTCGAGTTCGCGAAGGACGAGCTGGCGAACGGCGCGTCAATCGTCGACGCGGCGGTCGACGCCGCGCGCAAGCGGCTCCGGCCGATCCTCATGACGTCGTTCGCGTTCATCCTCGGCTTGGCGCCGCTCTGGGCCGCGCTCGGCGCCGGCGGCGTGGCACGCCAGGTGATCGGGACGGTAACGATCGTCGGGATGACGTTTTCGACGGGCATCGCGATCTTCCTGGTCCCCGCGCTCTTTGTGTTGATCGCGCGGCTGTCGCGAGGGCGAGGGAGCGAGAAGACCGTCGTAGCGTCACCGGAGCTCGCCGGCGTGCCGCTCGCCGCACGTGGAGAAGGGTGATGAAGGTTTCCCGGCTGGTTGCAGTCCTCGCCGTCATGGTCGCGGTCAGCGGTTGCTCCACCACCACCGCCGCGCTCCGTCACCTGCAGGTCGGGCCGAACTACGAGCGGCCGGCGACCCAGTTGCCCGAGCGGTTCCGCGGCCAGGCGGATTCCGCCGACGCGGCATCGCTCGCCGACCTTCCGTGGTGGAACGTCTTCGGCGACCCGGCACTGCAGCGGCTCGTCCGCGAGGCATTGGAGAACAACTACGATCTCAAGACGGCGATCGCCCGCGTCGAGCAGTTCCGCGCGCAAGTCGGCGTGGCCGCCTCCGATCTCTACCCGCAGGTCGGATACGGCGGCGCGGCCGCCCGCGAAAAGACGTTCGTGCCGCTCGTCCCGGGCGGCAACCATACGATGAATTTCTTCTCGGGCGTTCTCGACGTCGCGTGGGAAATCGACGTCTGGGGCCGCATCCGCCGCTCGACGGAAGCGGCGCGCGCGCAGTTTCTCGCCAGCGCAGACGTTCGTCGCGGCGTCATGCTGTCTCTCGTGAGCAACGTCGCCGCCGGGTACTTCCGGCTCCTCGAGCTCGATCGCGAGCGCGAGATCGCGCGGTCGAGCGCGGAGACGTACCAGCAGACCCTCGACTTCTTCACGCAACGCTACGAGGGCGGCAAGGACACCAAGCTCTCGACGTCGCGCGCGGAGGCATCGCTCGCCGCGAGTTTCGCGACGATCGCGCGCCTCGACGAGGCGATCCTCCAGCAGGAGAATGCCATCCGCGAGCTGCTCGGCGCGCCGCCGGGCCCGATCGATCGCGGGACTCCACTCACCACGCAGTCGCCGCCCGCGGCACCTCTGGGTCTGACCTCCGATCTCCTGCAACGCCGTCCCGACATCCTGCGGGCGGAGCAGGACATGGTGACGGCGAATGCCGAAATCGGCGTCGCGGTCGCAAATTTCTTCCCGCGCATCGGTCTGGCAGCATTCTACGGCGGCGGGAGTGATGACATCGGTGACATGTTCAAGCGCGATTTCAGCATCTGGAACATCGCCGGCAGCGTGAGCGGGCCGATCTTCCAGGGCGGCCGCCTCGTCGAACAGTACCGGGCGCGGCAGGCGTTCTGGGATGAGACCATCGCCGCCTACCGCGGAACCATCATCCAGGCGCTGCGGGAAGTCGCCGATGCGTTGGCGTCGCAGTCGAAGCTAGTCGAGCGGCGCGCGGCCCAGGAACGTCAGGTGAAGGCGCTCGCCCAGGCGGTCGAGCTGTCGCTCGATCGGTACCGCATGGGACTCGCGAACTATTACGAGGTGCTCGAAGCGGAGCAGCAGCTCTATCCGGCCGAGGATGCGCTCGCGCAGTCGCAGCGCGACCAGCTCCTCACAGTGGTCACTCTGTACAAGGCGCTCGGCGGCGGCTGGAACCTCGCCGAGGACGCGTGGACGGACGTGCAACGAGCACGATGAAAAAGTACGGGAGGAAATTTCGATGAAGCACATTGTGAACGGTCTTGCGTTGGTCTTGATCATTGGTTGCCTGACCCCTCCGCAGTCGTACGCGGGAGATGAAGTGCAGGACGCCCGCGTGAAGCAGGGGAAGCTCTGGTACGACAAGTACTGCACGCCCTGCCACGGGCCCGGCGGTGCGCCGGGATCTGCCGTTTTTCCTACGACAAAGAAGCCCATCGACCTCCGGACCATCTCAGAGCGCAACGGCGGCGAGTTTCCCAGCATGAAGTGGTGGGAGTTGATCTTCAGCTCCCATCCGAGCGGCGTGCACGGCAAAGCATGGGAGCGGGTCCGCAGCGACCAAACCGAGACGGGCGAAGGCGCACGTGACATGGCAGCCCACAGCGTGGTCGCGAACATCGAGCGGTACGTCGAGTCGATCCAGAAGAAGAACAAGTAGAGCGCCGTTCATATCGAAGCGCGTACGTTGGTGCATGAAAAGCGCGAGGGAGACAAAGCCGTCGGGTGCATCCGGCTGGAAGGATGTGCTGCCGATCGTTGGGCTCTTCGGCACGAGCCGCGGCGAATCGCTGCGCGGCGACGTCATCGGCGGCATCAGCGCCTGCATCGTGATGATTCCGTCGGTCGTCGCGTATGCCGACCTCGCCGGGCTTCCCCCAGCCCACGGTCTCTACGCGGCGCTCGCCGGGATGCTCGGATACGCGGTCTTCGCCAGCTCGCGGCAGGTCATCGCCGGGCCCGACGCGGCGATCACGCTCCTGGTCGCGAGCGCGGTCGGGCCGCTGGCGGGCGGCGACCCGGCGCGGACCGCGGTGCTCTGCGCCGCGACGGCCGTCATCGGCGGTACGATCATGCTGGTCGCCGCGCGGCTCCGCCTCGGCATGATCGCCGACTTTCTCTCCAAGCAGGTGCTCGTCGGCTACATGACCGGGGCCGCGCTCATTCTCGTCTCGACGCAGCTCGGAAAGCTCTTCGGACTCACGCTCCACCAGCACGACTTCTTTCCGTTGCTCGTGGAGCTCGCCGGCAAGCTGCGCGAGACCCACGTACCGACCTTGGCGCTCGGGATCGGATTTCTCGCACTGCTCGGCCTCCTTCGCGCCGTCGCACCCCGGCTCCCGGGTACGCTGGTGGTCTTCACCCTGGCGATCGCCGCGTCGGCGGCCTTCGGTCTCGAGGCGCTCGGCATCACCGTGGTCGGGGTCGTGCCGAGCGGGCTGCCGCACCCGACGCTCCCGGTCATCGCGCGCGCCGATCTGCGTGACCTATTTCCCGGAGCGATCGGCATCGCGTTGCTCACGTTCCCGGACGGAATCCTCCTGGCCCGCGCGTTCGCGAGCAAGAACGGCTACGATGTCCGGCCGGAGCAGGAGCTTCGGGCGCTTGCGGTGGCGAATCTAGCGGCGGGCCTTTTCCAAGGCTTCCCCGTCGGCGCGAGCCAATCGCGCACCACGGTGAACGACGCCGCCGGCGGCCGCACGCAGCTCGCGAGTCTCGTGGCCGCGGCCGCGCTGCTGCCGTTTCTGTTGCTGCTCACGCCGGTCCTGCGGCTGCTGCCGATGGTCGCACTGGGCGCGATCGTCATCTTCGCCGGCGCGCAGCTCATCGACCTCGATCAGTTCGCCCGCCTGTACCGCATCAGCCGTCTCAGCTTCGTGAACGCGCTGCTCGTCACGCTCGGCGTGCTGGTGATCGGTGTGGTCCCGGGGATCGTCGTCGGCGTCATGCTCTCGCTGATCGTGCTCCTCGGTCGTCTCGCGCGGCCGCCAGACGCCGTCCTGCAGCAGTTGCCGGGGACAGGGAGCTTTCATGACCTTGGCGACGCCTCGGCGACGGAGACGGTGCCCGGACTGATCGCCTACCGCTTCTACGCGCCGCTGGTGTTTGCCAACGCCGACCACTTCATGGAGCGCGTGCGCGGCCTCATCGCCGCGAGCCGGAACCCGGTCCGGTGCGTGCTGTTCGACGTCCAGGCTGTGACACAGGTCGACGTCACGGCCGCAGAGATGCTGCTCCGGCTCGGCGGCGAGCTTGAAGCCCGAGGGATCGAGCTCAAATTCGCTCATGCCAATCGGCCGCTCCGCGAGGAGATCGCGCGGCTCGGCCTCGACGAACACCTCGATAAAAGCACCGTCTTTCCGTCTGTGCACGCCGCGATCGAGGCCTTTCTCCACGCGCCGGGCGGCGCCGCGCCGGTGGGGATCGAGACGAGCGCGACGCGCCAGGAAGCGCGCTGAGCGTGAACGAGGGCAGACGCGAGATGTCATCCCGAGACACCTTCCCGGCTTGGCCTTCTGGATCCCGGCGGCGGAGCAGTCTGCCGATCTGCCGTGCCCCCCCGGGCACCTGTGCGGCACCGCAGCGGCGGACCGACGCGGCGATTGGTGCCGGCGGAGATTGGGGCAAAGCACTCAAGAAAGGAGCAGTGACGACCATGTTGAAGACAAGAGAATCCCTGGCCGCGATGTGGGTATCAATTCCAACAATGGCGTTCCTTGTTGCGCTTGGAGGCAGTTGGGTAGTGCCGAGCCGCGCGCAAGCGGACGATGAGCTGCACAAAGCTCTCAGTGAGGCGGGCAAAATCTGGTACGAGAAGTATTGCACTCCGTGCCATGGGAAAGAGGGCACGCCTGGGTCTGCCGTCTACCCCGACAGCAAGCAACCCGTCGACCTCAGAACCTACGTCCAACGCAATGGCGGGAAGTTCCCGGCTGGTGCGTGGATCGCGATTGTCGCCGGTTCCCCACGCAGTCCGGCTCACAGCGAGGCCTGGGAGTCAATCCGCAGACAGCACCAGGTGACGACGGCATCCGGCGACGCGGAGGCGCGGGGGATCGTGGTCTCGATCGCCTACTACGTCATGTCGGTGCAAAGCCAATAGCGCCAGCAGTTAGCGCTCAAGCACTGGGTGCGTATCTCGCAGTGAGGGAGCCTCCATGGATCCAGGGTACTTTTCGGCGTTCGCCGCGTTGGCGGGCTCGGCAATTGGCGCATTGACAACGCTCGGGGCTTCCTGGTTGACGCAGCGGGAGCAACTACGAACGCAGCAGTTGACTCACGATATCGGGCGGCGGGAAGACCTCTACAAAGACTTTATCGAGGAGGCGTCGAAAGTGTATGGCGACGCCATCGAGCATGGCCCAGCGGAGGGAGCAGAGGCGTCCAAGCTGGTGAGACTCTACGCACTGATCAGCAGGATGCGCGTGCTCTCGTCGCCAGTCATCGCCGAACATGCCGACGATGTGGTTCGGATCATCATCGATACCTATCTCGGACCCAAGATGTCGTTGCGTGAGGTGTCCGAAAAGCTGAAAAGCAGTGCCTTCGTGGATCCGCTGCGCGATTTCGGCGAAGCGTGCCGCGAAGAGTTGCGGCAGATCGTTTTCCCACGATGGGGCGTCGCCTCGTTCCGGGCGACGCGTGTGAAGAAGGCGTCAAACCGCGAAGCGATACCATGAACCCCGCTCCAGGCCAGAGCTTTCCGCTCGGTGCCACCGTCGTCGCGGTGCGAATTTTTGCGACGCTGCACGTGGTTGAAACTTCGAGCGCGAAACAGGGAGTCAGTTTCTTTTCAAGGAGCAATTGAATTTCACAACAGGTGATACGATGCCGATAGAAGCGCATGCGGAAAGTCAAAACCTTGTGGTCGTGCGGATCAGTGGCATTCTGCAGGCGGATGAGGTCGCTGAAGCCCAAAATACCGCTTTGGAAATCGTGCGAGAGCGCGGCAACGTATCCGCCCTCATTGTCCTCGAGCAGTTCGAAGGTTGGGAGCGCAGCAGCAACTGGGGTGATTTGACTTTATTGACCAAGCTCGACAGGCATACCGAGAAGATCGCGATGGTCGGCGAAGAGCGATGGCGCGATGACATGTTGATGTTCGAGGCCGCGGGACTTCGGAAAAGCGAGATCCGTTACTTCAACGACGAAGCCGCGGCCCGCGCCTGGCTCGCCGCGCGCCCTTCCTGAAAACGAGGTGGCAGGTGGCGACTCCCCAGAGCGGAAGCCGAGCAACATGTTTCGATCGACCGGCCTACCTGGGTTCGTCTTCGCGGCATCGACACCTATCTCGGAGTCCAGATGACATTGCGTGAGGTCTCTGAAACGCTGCAAGCAGCGCCTTCGTGGATCCGCTGCGCGATTTCAGCGAAACGTGCCGCGAAGAGTCAAACAACACAAGAAAGGAGGAGTGCAGTCATGTCACAGGCAAACGACTCAATGTCTTGGGCGTGGGTACCAATTCGTATGATGGCGCTCGTGATCGCTCTCGGGACGGGTTGGGTGCTTCCGAACCGCGCGCAAGCGGAGGATGAGCTGCAGAAGGCGCGCAGTGAGGCCGGGCGTGTCTGGTACGAACAGTATTGTCGGCCCTGCCACGGCCAGGGCGGTGCGCCGGGGACGGCCGTGTACCCCGACAACAAGCAGCCGGTCGATCTGCGTGAGTATGTACAACGTCGTGGTGGAAAATTCCCCGCAGGCGACTGGCTTGCAGTCGTGTTCGGTCCCGACCCTGGCCGCACGCATCACACCGCGATCTGGCAGAAGGTCCGCCGCGAGCACAAGATGGAGGGTCCATCCGGCGATGCGGTGGCCCGTGGAATTGTGGCGTCGATTGCTGATTACGTCATCACGGTGCAGGCGAAATAGAAATTGCCAAAATGCGAACGGCTGGAGGTCGATGGCAGGCGAAGTCGAGCTCCGGGAACTTTGCGGTACACCTCGACGGATGGTCGCGACAGCATGACGACGAGCGGGTACGACTCGCCAACCGATGTTCCGGGCACCGACGACCTCAAAGAACTGGCGCTCGACATGCGCTGGTCGTGGGATCACGGGGCCGACGAGCTGTGGAACCAGATTGACCCGGAGCTGTGGGAGTTGACGCGCAGCCCGTGGGTCGTTCTGCAGAGCGCCGCGGCGACCAAGCTCGAGGAACGGTTACGTGACCCGGTGTTTTGTGAAAAAGCCCGGGAGTTGACTCGACGACAGCGCGAGTCGCGTCAAGCGGCCGCGTGGTTCCAACAAGCATATCCGAAGGCGCTCTCGACCGGCGTGGCGTATTTCAGCATGGAGTTCCTGCTCGCCGAAGCGCTCCCGATCTACTCAGGCGGGCTTGGCAACGTCGCGGGCGATCAGCTCAAGGCGGCGAGTGACCTCGGCGTTCCGGTGATTGGTGTCGGGCTGCTCTACCAGCAAGGCTACTTCCGCCAGGTCCTGGATGCGGAGGGCGGCCAGACCGCGCTCTATCCGTACAACGACCCGGGACAGCTACCGGTCACGCCCGTGCGGGACGCCAGCGGCGAATGGGTGCGCCTGAAGTATCGCCTACCCGGTTTCGAGATCTGGATCCGCACCTGGCAGGCGCACGTCGGCCGAGCCATCCTTTACCTGCTCGACAGCAACGACCCCGCCAATCCTCCGGCAGTGCGCGGCATAACCAGTGAGCTGTACGGCGGCGGCCCGGAGTTGCGGCTGCAGCAGGAGATGGTGCTCGGCATCGGCGGCTGGCGCTTGCTGCGCAGGCTCGGTCTCCACCCCGAGGTGTGTCATCTCAACGAAGGCCACGCAGCACTCGCCGTGCTCGAACGCGCCCGCTCGTTCATGGAAGAGCATGGCCAGTCTTTCGCAGTGGCACTGTCGGTGACACGGGCTGGGAACCTGTTCACCTCACACACGGCGGTCCCGGCCGGTTTCGACCGATTTGCTCCGGGCCTGATGCGGCTCTACCTCGGCGCCTACGCCGAGCAGCTCGGCCTCCGCTTCGACGACCTCATGGCCCTCGGCCGGCAACATCCGGACGACATCAACGAGCCGTTCAACATGGCCTATCTGGCCATGCGCGGGAGTAGCGCCGTCAACGCGGTCAGCCGTCTGCACGGCGACGTCAGCCGGCGATTGTTTGCGTCGCTCTTCCCGCGCTGGCCACAGGCGGAAATTCCGGTGGGGCACGTGACCAACGGCGTGCATGTTCCAACCTGGGACTCGGCTGCCGCCGATGAGCTCTGCACCAACACGTGTGGTCAGGGCCTGTGGCGTCGGCCGGTGGAAAGCGTCGAAGTGGATCTCCGCGGCGTGCCCGACACCGTCTTCTGGAACCTGCGCTCCGCCAACCGCCGGCAGCTCATCGGCTGGACGCGGAAACGCCTGGCACGTCAACTCGCGGCGGCGGGTGCAAGCAGAGAGGAAGTGAATTGGGCACGGCGCATTTTCGATGAGAACGTGCTCACGCTCGGCTTTGCACGCCGCTTCGCGACCTACAAACGGCCCAACTTGCTGTTGCACGATCCCGCACGGCTGATCCGCTTGCTGACCAACCCTCGCTATCCGGTTCAACTCATTATCGCCGGCAAGGCCCACCCGCACGACGAGACCGGCAAGACCATGGTCCGCGAGTGGGTGCAATTCACCCGCCGCCCGGAAGTACAGGGGCACGTCGCGTTCGTCAGCGACTACGACATGCTCGTGGCGGAGCAACTCGTGCAGGGCATCGATGTGTGGATCAACACGCCGCGTCGACCCTGGGAAGCCAGCGGTACGAGCGGCATGAAGGTCTTGGTCAACGGCGGCCTCAATCTCTCCGAGCTCGACGGCTGGTGGGCGGAAGCGTACTCGCCGGCAGTCGGCTGGGCTCTCGGCGACGGCAAGGAGCACGGTGACGATCCGGCGTGGGACGCGGAGGAAGCGGACGCACTCTACACACTGCTGGAACACGAAGTGGTACCGGCATTCTACGCCCGTGACTCGGATGGCATTCCGACATCATGGGTCGCGCGGATGCGCGAGAGCATGGCGCGCTTGACGCCGCAGTTCTCCGCCAACCGCGTGGTGCGTGAGTACACCGAGCGCTACTACCTTCCGGCTGCGCAGGCCTATCGGCAGCGCGTTGCCGATCATGGTGCGATCGGCGCGGCGCTGGTGAAGTGGCAAACGGCTTTGGCGGAGAGGTGGTGCACGGCGCACTTCGGCGAGGTTCACATCGACACGGTCAACGGCCAGCATCGTTTCCAGGTCCACGTGTATCTTGGCGACCTCGACCCCGCTGCGGTCTGTGTTGAACTGTACGCGGATGCAATGGATGGCGCCTCGCCGGCGCGGCACGCGATGCAGCGCGCGTGGCCGCTCGCCGGTTCGGCAAACGCCCATGTGTTTACCGCGCAGCTACCGGACGGCCGGCCCCCACGCGACTACACACCGCGCCTGATCCCCTACCACCCCGACGCCGCCGTCCCATTGGAGGCGGCGCAGATCCTTTGGCAGCGGTGAGGTGTCCCGGGCAGGCGCGTATGATCGGTAAAGGAGATGATTCATGGCGAAAACAATGAAGGCGGCTATGGTCCGCGCATTCGGCAAGCCGCTCACGATCGAAGAGGTAGCGATTCCGACACCCGGGCCTAGCGAGGTCCTGATCAAGGTGGTCGCGAGCGGCGTCTGCCACACCGACCTCCACGCGGCGGACGGCGATTGGCCCGTCAAGCCGACGCTGCCGTTTGTTCCAGGCCACGAAGGCGCGGGCGTCGTTGCCGCCCTCGGCCCCGGCGTCACCCACGTGAAGGAAGGTGACCCCGTGGGCGTCGCGTGGCTCCACGACGCCTGCGGCGCGTGCGAGCACTGCGTCACCGGCTGGGAGACGCTCTGCGAAACCCAGCACAACAGTGGCTACAGCGTCGACGGCGCCTTCGCGGACTACGTGATCGGAGCGGCAGCGTATGTCGCCCGCCTGCCCGACCGTCCCGACTTCATCGCGATGGCACCGATCCTCTGCGCCGGCGTGACGACCTACAAAGGCGTCAAAGAGACGGAGGCGAGGCCGGGGCAATGGCTCGCGATCTCCGGCATCGGCGGCCTCGGGCATCTGGCGGTGCAGTACGCCAAGGCAATGGGGCTCCACGTCGCGGCGCTCGATGTGGGCGAGGACAAGCTCGCGCTCGCTCGCACGCTCGGCGCAGACGTGACCGTCGACGCCAAGGCACCCGATGCAGTGCAGCAGATCCTCAAGCAGACGGATGGCGGCGCGCACGGCGTGCTGGTGACGGCCGTGTCGCCAGCCGCCTTCGGCCAGGCGCTGCGGCTGGTGCGTCGCAAAGGCACCGTCAGCCTGGTCGGCCTACCGCCGGGAGATTTTCCGACACCGATCTTCGATGTCGTGCTGAAGCGGATCACCATCCGCGGTTCGATCGTCGGGAGCCGCGCAGATCTCGCCGAAGCGATCGCGTTTGCCACAGAGGGCAAGGTGCGCGCTCACCTTCACGAGGCTCGACTCGATGAGATCAACCGGGTGCTGTCGGAGCTCAAGGCCGGGAAGGTCGACGGCCGAATCGTGCTCAAGTTGACATAGATGGGGTGCGCGATGCGACGAG
>Ga0335069_10006643_pt1 | contig 16775 bp, 13 predicted proteins | sample Lox_Sample_11_FD_206714 | JGI IMG/M metagenome (GOLD analysis project Ga0335069, IMG submission 206714) | Soil microbial communities from Loxahatchee National Wildlife Refuge, Florida, United States - Lox_Sample_1.1 | ecosystem: Environmental > Terrestrial > Soil > Wetlands | place: USA...
TCTGATGGAGTATCAGGGCAAGGAGCTCTTCAAGCGCTCCGGGATCGAGGTGCCGCGCGGGCACCACGCGCGCACGCCCGACGAGGTTGCGGCGTTTCTCTCGGAGACGTCCGACGGCTGGGTCGTGAAGGCGCAAGTTCTGATGGGCGGGCGCGGCAAGGCCGGCAAGATCAAGATGGCGACGGGCGCGTCGGAAGGGCGCAACGTGGCGCGCGAGATCATGGCGACGCCGATGCCGCCCAATCGCCAGAATCCCGACGGCGAAACGATCAACTCTCTGCTCGTCGAAGAGCGGCTCGAGATCGCAAGAGAAGCCTACTGTGCGATCACGATCGATCGAACGGCGCGAAAGCCCGTCATCGTGGTCAGCCGATTCGGCGGAATGGATATCGAAGAGGTCGCCGAGCATCACCCCGAGTCGATCGCGAAATTTTACGTCGACGTCGCGATCGGATACTCGCCGTTCATCGGCCGCGAGCTCGCGTTCGCCGCGCAGCTCGATCCGGGATATCGGAAGCAGTTTCCGGCGATCGTCGGCGCGCTCTACGATCTCTTCTTCCGGTACGGCGCGCGCCTCGTCGAGATCAATCCGCTCGCGCTGACCGCGAACGGCCGCGTCGTCGCGTCGGACGCGAAGATCGAGCTCGATGACGACGCGCTCTTCCGCAATCCCGAGTTCGACGAGTGGCGCAAGGCGCTGCCGCTCGACGAGGACGAGCTGCTCGCGGCGAAGGCAGGCGTCGGGATTCGCAATTTTCGCCGTTTCGGCGGCGACGTCGGCACGATGGCAAACGGCGCCGGCCTCGCGATGGCGACGATGGACGCGGTGACGAACGCCGGCGGCGGCGTCGCCGATTTCCTCGACGTCGGCGGCGGCGCGAACGCGCAACGCGTACGCAACTGCTACGAGCTCGTCGTCAACAACACGGGCGCGAAGGCGTTCTTCATCAACATCTTCGGCGGAATCACGCGCGGCGACGAAGTCGCGCGCGGCATCGTCGAAGCGATGCGCGAGACGTCGTCGCGCAAGATTCCGCTCGTCATTCGTCTGACCGGCACGAACGAAGAAGCGGGGCGGCGCATTTTGGCCGAGGCGGGGATGACCCCGGTCGAGACGATGGACGAAGGCGCGGCCGAGGCCGTGCGCATCGCGCGAGGAGCGTAGACGATGGCGATCTTCTTGGACAAGAACAGCAAGGTCATCGTGCAGGGCATCACCGGCGCGGAAGGCTCCTACCACACCGAGCGGATGCATAAGTACGGCACGAACCTCGTCGGCGGCGTCACGCCGGGCAAGGGGGGACAGACGACGCCGCAAGGCCTGCCGGTCTTCGACACCGTGCGGGAAGCCGTCGAGGCGACCGGCGCGACGCACACGTGCATCTTCGTTCCGCCGCCCTTTGCCGCCGACGCGCTCTACGAGGCATACGATGCCGGCATCACGTTTGCGGTCTGCATCACCGAGGGCGTGCCGGTCAACGACACCCTCAAGGTCGTCGGGACGACCCCGGGCATGCGGATCATCGGCCCGAACTGCCCCGGCCTCGCCTCGCCGGGGAAGGCGCTCGTCGGCATCATGCCCGGGCACGTCTTCAAAGAGGGGGCAGTCGGGGTGGTCTCGCGGTCCGGGACCTTGACCTACGAGGTCGTCGACCTCCTGACCCGAGCCGGCCTCGGCCAGTCTACCTGCATCGGCATCGGGGGCGATCCGATCATCGGGACCACCTTCGTCGACTGCTTACGCGAGTTCAAGAACGACCCGGCCACCCAGGCGATCGTCCTCTGCGGCGAGATCGGCGGCTCGGACGAGGAGGACGCAGCCGCTTTCGTCGCCGAGCACATGCCGGAGACCCCGATCGTGGCCTTCATCGGGGGGCGAAACGCCCCCCCGGGCAAGTCCTTGGGCCATGCCGGAGCGATCATTTCGGGCAAATTCGGCACTCCCGAGTCCAAAATCGCCGCCTTCCGGGCGGCCGGGGTCCCGGTCGCCGACCGGCCCTCACAGATCCCCGGGATGGTCGCCGAGCGGCTCGCCGTTCGGGCCTAAAACCCCCTCCGAGCGCCCGTCTCCCTTTAAGGCTACCTAAAGGAACCAACCCATTCCTGAGCAAATGCTCGGAGCCAGTGGGTCACTCTGTGAAGCTCCTGAGGCCATGCGGCTGCGAGCGGCAGGGCGGCTCGCCTTTTGATAACTCAACTCATCGATAGAGGGTAAGAGAACAATGCGTTCACATAAAACCCTCCGTCAAGCGGTCGTAGCCGCGACGTTACTCGTAGCGTTCCTGAGCCAGGGAACATGGGCACTGGCAGGCGTTACCGGTAACATCACGGGTATCGTCAAAGACTCGAATGGAGCTCCGGTTGCCGGCGTCACGGTACAGGCAGTCGCACCTTCGGAGAGTCGGACCGCAACGACGGACGCGGGAGGTCATTTTGTCCTGCTCGCGCTCGCCCCAGACACGTATACGATCAACCTGAACAAGGACGGATACCAGAGTATCTCGTTCCCCGGCGTCGTGATCTTTGCCGACCAGACGCAAACGGTTTCGTATACGATGACGAAGGCGCTCAAGACAATCGCGCACGTCACCTCGGCGGCCGGCGCATCGCTGGTGAGATCCGGCGTCGGCAGCGACCTGTACAGCGTCAACTCCGCTCAGGCTTCGGCCGCAGCGGCGCTTGGCGGCGGCGGTAACCTCAACAACACGTACTCGGCGATGGCGTCGGTCCCCGGCGTCCAGACCTCGATGGGCGGCGTTGGCTGGGACTTCAACGCTGCGTACGTACGCGGTCAGAACTCGTATTACACCGGCTTTGAGTACGACGGTATTCCGATCAACCGGGCCTTCGACAACTACAATGCCGGAACCGAGTCGAGCCTCGGCACGCAAGAGCTGCAGGTCTACACCGGCGGCGGTCCGTCATCGGTCGCCACCTCGGGCACGGCCGGTTTCATCAACCAGGTCATCAAGACCGGTACGTATCCGGGTTTCGCCACGGCGAATCTCGGAATCGCCACCCCGAACTACTACCATCAGGCGCAGTTCGAGATCGGCGGTTCGACGCCCGATCGTACGTTTAGTTACTACGTCGGCGTCCTTGGTTACAACCAGACGTATCGCTTCATCGACAACAGCAACGGAGCCGGCTACGGAACGCCCGGCGGCATCTTCTCCGGTAACCCGGACGGCTTTGCCATCGGTTACGGCTTCGGCAGCAACCAGGTCCTCAACGTCGGATACACCTGCCTCTTCACGACCTGCCAGGGCGTGAAGCCGGTCTGTCCGCTCTACGGGGCCAAATCGTTTAGCTTCCCGGATCAGGGATGCTGGCAGTACTACAGCGGCACCTCGGGCGACCCGCTCATGGTCAGCGATCGCGAAGACGTGATCAACCTGCACATGGGCATCCCGAAGGCCAACGGACTGCGCGACGACGTGCAGTTCTTATGGAGCGGGTCGGCGCTCAATAACTACGGTTATAGCAGCCTCGACAACATGGGCCCGGGTAACAACCAGCTCATCTACTCGTTCTACGGCACGCACTATCACGCGCCGATTTGCGGACCGGAACAGGTCGCACCGTGGGCGGGTTTGACCGTCAACGGCTGCAGCAGCCCGACGGGACCTGCCGGGCAGATCTACTCGTACCTCCAGCCCGAGCAGTATTTCTTCCAGCACTTCTACGGACTGCCGCCGGGCCCGTACACCTGCCCCAGCGTCTATCTGGGAACGACCCCTTGCGGCCCGACGTACGTCGGATACTCCGACGCGGTAACGTACAACGTTCCGTTCGGCACCCCGATTGCGAAGAGCCCGACCTCATTCACCAAGCCGGGCGTCTACATGGCGCCTGGAGCGCCGCCCCACGCGTTCAACGGGCCGCTGCCGCTTTACGATAACAGCATCGACGTCAACCAGAACGATGCCGGCATCACGAAGCTGCAGTACACGTACTCGCTGAGCCAATCGGCGTATCTGCGAATCTACGGCTACACGTTCTACTCGGACTGGTATCTGAACAGTCCGACGTTCGGCGCCAGCGGTGAAGAGCTTCCGACCTTCCCGACGGCGGCCGAGTACCAGCTGATCACGCACACCTCAGGCGGCGCGCTCAGCTTCCAGGACCAGCTCAACGACCAGAACCTGCTCAGCCTCGACGGTAACTACACGACCGCCGGCGTGATCCGGTTCAACAACTCGACGGCCTACGGCGGCACGTCCCCGATCGGCTACATGTCGAAGACCGGCAGCGGCTTCACATGCTACGGCTTCCAAGGGAACAATCCGTCGTCCGGTAAGTTCGGCTACGCGGTGCCTTGCCTCAGCAGCAGCTACTACGACGTCGCTGCAGGCCATACGCTCCATCCGACCTGGACCGGCAACTCGGTCGGCGGCCCCAGCGGCTTCGCCGCAGCGGGAACGCCTGCCGCGAATGCAGGCGCGACCTGGGATAGTCTCTGGAACGGAAACGCTAATGGTTCGTACAACTCGGTGCGGCCGCGCTTCGTCAACGCCGCTCTGCAAGACCAGTTCCGTCCCAACGACAAGTTCCTCATCAACGCCTCGATCCGGTACGACAACTACACGTACGTTCTGCCGGACTCGCTGAGCGAGGATACTCAGTTCTACGCCAACATGACGGCGAATTACACGTGTATCTTGGCATCGACGAACCAAGTGCTGACGACGCCGCTGGCGCCGGGTCAGCCGCCGCCGGCGGCCGCCCAGTACGTCAACGGCGACTGCGACAAGGCAGCGGTGGCGCTGCATCCCTCCGGTCCGAAGACCGGCTGGGTGCATCCCAACGGTACGGTGCAGGACGGCGTAGCGTCTCCGAACTTCTCGGCGACGTCGCCGGGGCAGTACTCGCTCGACTACTGGCAGCCGCGATTCTCGGCGACGTGGACGGAGAATCCGAATACGGTCTTCCGTATCTCGGCCGGCCGCTTCACGCAGCCTCCGATCTCGGCATCGGTCCAGTACCTGGCTCTCGCCGGCGACGACCGCTCGGTATGGAACAATACGATGAACCTCGGGTTCTTCTCACCGTTCCATCCGATTCCGGGAATCTCGTCGGGTCAGTACGACCTCTCGTGGGAGCAGCACTTCAAGGGAACGGATATGAGCCTCAAGCTCACGCCGTTCTATACGTGGGTCTCGAACTGGCAGCAGCAGACGTTCATCGGCTCCGGTTTCGTCACGCAAGTCCCGGTCGGCGTGAACCGTAACCAAGGCGTCGAGCTCCAGTTCAACAAGGGCGACTTCACCCGCAACGGACTCTCGGGTCTCTTCGCCTTCACGTATACCGACTCGAAGGTCATGTTCCAGAACGTCGGTCTGAGCACCGGCGGCATCGTTCCGAACACGACCATCGCGCTGAACCAAGCGATCCAGCAGTACAACCAGCTCACGAAGGCCGGCGGCGGAAGCCCCTGCTACCAGGCTGGTACGCCGGTTCCGTGCTCGACGCCCAACGGCAAGGTCGCCTCGGGCTACGACACGATCGCGAACCCGTACTACAACAGGCCGTCGCAGGGACTGCTCGACGAAGGCGGCTGGTACAATCCGTACACGACGGCGATCGCGCCGAACCTCAACGGTGCGGTCAACACGTACATCTCGCCGATTACCTCGTCGCTCATCCTCAACTGGCGCCACGATAAGCTCGCGATCACTCCGAGCTTCGGGTTCCAGACGGGCGGCTACTACGGAAGCCCGCTCGACGTCGAGGGCCTCGACCCGCGTACGTGCCAGAGTAACTCGCAGACCACCGGCATCACGAAGGTCTCGCCGAAGACCAATCCGCAGCAGTGCAACTACCTGACCGCGCTCGCTCCGGGCCTTGGCTCCTTCAGCTACCTCTACGTGCCGGACCCGCAAACCGGAACGTTTGCCTTCGGGACCTATCAGCAGCCGAGCCAGATCGTCGGAAACCTCCAGGTCTCCTACGACCTCAGCTCGCGCATCAAGCTGACCGTCCTGGGCGCGAACCTCTTCCATGCCTGCTTCGGCGGTTCGCAGGAACCGTGGACCTCGGCGAATCCGCCGAGTTACGCGATCTGCGGATACGCGCCTGCAGGCGGTTCGCTCAACAGCACGCTCTACCCGAGTAACTTCTACAACGGTACGGGCATCAACGACTTCGCCGCCAACAAGGCGCGAACGCCGTTCCAGCAGAGCTACCAACCGAGCGCGCTCAACAACGGCGCGATCGGTGCGGGTACGCAGCCGATCAACGTCTACTTCAACGCTCAGGTGAAGATCTAACGATCTCGGCCTTAGCGCCAACGTAGAAACAAGGCAAAGCGGGACCCTTCGGGGTCCCGCTTCTGCTTGTGCGGCAGGCGTCGGAAACGTGCGCGAGAAGAGTTTCGGCATTATGCGCAGACTCGTTCTGCTCGCGGCATGCGCCGTAGCCGGCGCCGGTCTCCTGCCCCACGCGGCCCGATCGGACGCGACCGCCTCGGCGGCCGGCACGCCGCCTCCGCAGATCTACCGTCTCGTCACGACGGCGCTCTGCGCTCGCTTGCACGAGCGCGTCGCTCCCGCCGTCGCGATGATACTCCAGAACGACCAGAAGATCGCCAAGAGCCCGCCGCTTTTCAAGCGGTATCAACGGGGCACGCTGACGGCCCTCGACTCCACCAACCCGCAATACGGCAGCGCCGCGCCGCAGAACGGCGACTCGATGTACAACACCTCTCCCGAGACGAGCATGGCGCTGCAGCAGATGTCGTATCTCGTGATTCCGATCGCGCGCAATCTCATCGCCGCGCAGACCCTGCTCGACAGCGTCAAGCTGATCGAGCCGACCGGAAACGCCGAGGACGATGCGACGATCCAGCGGATGAAGGCGCAGTTGCTCGAGACGATCGCCTATCAGAGCGCAACCCTCGACCTCATCAACGGCTTCGTTCAGACGCAGCAGATGGGCGAGCTGCAGCACGTCGGCGAGGAGTACATCGGCGAGATCCAGGGCGGCGACATGACCACGCCGGTCGTCAAGAACACCCCCAACCCGTGGCAGGATCCCAACGCTCCGGGGCTTCCGCCCAACCCGTACGTGCTCGACCCCGCGCAGATTCCGGGCCTGGCGCTCGGGTACAATCCGCTCTCGAAAGTGATGGACGGCCTGCAATGGCTCATGACGGAGACGCAGAAGCGCGAGGACGTCGCGAGCAAGACGATTTCCGCGGTTGTAACCGCATGCAACGCCAAGTGATTTCCGCATCGGGGAGATTAGCGATGGTTTACTTCAAAAGAAGCATCGCCGTTATCGTAGCTTCCTTCTCGCTCACGACGATTGCCGTGCGAGCCGACACGTCGCTCGGCACGCTCACGTACAATTTCACGTATAGCGTCAACCAAAACACGACGACGCGCGATTCGTCCACGAACGTCGAGGGCGCGAACGCTCAGGGCCTCTCCGGCGAGCAATCGAACGGGATGAGCCACTACGGCGGAAACCTCAACGACAAGGGAACGATGACCGTCCAGGTGATCAAGCAGCAGCCCGACGGAGCGCTGGTCGTGATGATCAGCGAGCAGGGGCAGGACGTGCGGCGGGCGCCGCCGGCCGAATGCGTCGTCTACGGCAACACGCACGTGATCTGCGACCCGAACAAGACGGTCTACACGGAAGAGTACACGCTGCTGCGCTTTCTCGGGGGAAACTTCGTCGATCCGAGCCAGCTCGACGCGCGCAAGCACTGGCAGATCGTCCAGGACAGCAACGGGCTCAACATCAAGGCCGACTACACGATCGACAGCAACAATAACGGCAAGATGCAGATTAGCGAGACCCGCAGCCTGCGCCAGCCCGGCGGCGGCAGCTTGACGACCGACATCCAGACGAAGATCGGCTACGATTATCCGCGAGCGGTCCCGACCTCTGTGGACGAGTACGTGACGCAGCGCCACGACAACGGCGTGAGCGGAACGTCGACGACGATCTACCAGACGACGCTGGACTTGATCTCCGACACGATGGCGAAAACATAGCGAAATCCGGCTATCGGTGCGAGGATTGTGAGGTCGAGATCTTTCCGACGACGACCCGCAGCGAGTTGACGTGGCTGCGCGATCGAATGCACGTCGTGCGTGAGGTCGCGCGCCATAGCGACGGCTTGGATTCTTGGATGATGGAAGGCCTCTCGTTTCTCGACGAGCACGAGGGCCACGGGATCGTCGTCGTAGCGCGTCGCTGAAGCGACGCTTCTAGCCGCTGTCGGGCGGCCGCAGATCGAGCGGCTGATGGAAGAAGTAGGACGGCTCCTTCGGCGCCTTGATCGGCACGAACGTGCGCGGCCGCTGGGTAAAGTCGAAGCAGTCGCCGGCAGGCGAGGTCGCGCGCCGGTCCGCGGCCGAGAGCTGAGCGAGGCCGAAGAGATCCTCGGCGAAGCGTAAGACGCTCGCCGTTTCGTACTGCACGTGCGAGACGTAACCGGCCTTTGCGTAGGGCGAGATCACGAGCAGCGGCACGCGAAAGCCGAGGCTGTCGTAGTTCTTATACGGCGGGGGAACGTGATCGTAGAGCCCGCCCCAATCGTCCCACTGCACGAAGATCGCCGTGTCGTTCCAAAACTTGCTCTTTCCCACGGCATTCACGATCGACGTCACCCACGACGGTCCGTCGCCCCCGCCGCAATCGGGATGATCCGAGTTCATGCAGATCGGCGTGATCCACGTGAACGCCGCGAGTTTGCCTTTGCCCACGTCGGTGAGGAAGCGCTGCTGCGGCGTGACGACCTTTGCCCAATCCGGTCCGTCGTAGATATGCTCGACCGCCTGATATCCCGACCAGAGCGCTCCGCTCGACGGATCGCCGTATCGGCTCGTATAGAAACGCCAATCGAGCCCGGCCGCATCGAGCTCGTCGCCGAGCGTCTGATAGTCGAAGCAGGGCGGCTGATTGGGGCTCTGGACCTTTCGAGCCTGCGTGATCGTCGCGACGAGGTCGTAGGAGTTTCCGCCGCAGCCCCACTGGCCGAGCGGCACGTTGACGCTCGAGTCCGCCTGCGCGGCGATGATGTATTGATGGGCCACGAAACTCTCGTCGAGCTGCGATGCGAAGGTGCGATCGGAGAGCACCCATTCGTGCGCCATGTCGAAGTACGGCTTCGTCTCGGAGTGCGGAACGTAGACGTACATCGGATACTTGACGCCGCGCGGCCCGTCGAACACCTCTTCCTTGTCGAAGCCGTCCATCGCGCAGTGGCGTCCGGGCGTGGTGCCGTGGCAGTCTTCGAACATCGCGTGTGCCGAATGATCGAGCTCGTATTTCGTAGCGAGGCTCACGGAGCGCAGAACGATCTTGCCGCCCTTGGAGTCTTTTCCGCTCGAGACGGTGTCTGCGCCCGGGTAGCCCTGGAAGAGATCGTCGAAGCTCCGGTTCTCTTGAACGACGTAGACGACGTGTTTGATCTTTCCCGCGCCGGTCGCATGGGATCGCGCGGCGCCGTCGCTCGCAGGGAGCGGGATCGGCGCGCGTACGTTCGGCGAGCATGCGGCGAAGAGAGACGCGAATGCGAAAATCGCCCACCGATGAGAGACGCAACTCGCCGCCACCCGTAGCGATTTCCGCGATTGCAAACCGGCGACCTGGACGAAAAAGCCGGCGCGTGCGCCGGCTTTTTCGTCAAAGCGATGCTTGGGTTCGGCCGCTTACTCTGGTATTCGGAGGTGCTGGCCCGGCAGAATCGTCCCGCCCGACAGACGGTTCTCGTCGCTGATTCGATCGACGATCTCTTGGACGTCCGCGCTCGGCCGCGAGTGGCTCGCCGCGATCGACCAGAGCGTGTCGCCCGGTTTGACCGTGACGGTGACGTACCGCTGCGTCGTCGCCGCGTAGAGCCTGACGCTCGAGAGCGTCGGCAAGGCCACCATCAGCCCGAGCGAGGCGAGCGCGATCGCCGGCATCAGCGTGAACCGTCGTCGCCTGCCCGTCTCGTCCATCCTCATCCCAACCATCTTTGCCCCCATATCTAGTGCCAAACGCCTGTTCGTCCACCATATTTTACCATACGGGCTTCGGGCGCTGTCAAGGCAATTCCGAACGTATGTTTGCCTTCAATCGGCATTTATGGTAGGGTTGTACCGGCCCTGGGTGCCATGCGGTTGGCATTCCGGCCGGACTGGAGGAGCGATGCGTAAGGAGACGACGGAGAGGCCCGCCACCGAGCGGCAGCGACGCATACTCGACGTCATCCGCAACTTTACTGCTGAGCACGGCTACCCGCCGTCGGTTCGCGAGATCGGCGAGCGCGTCGGGCTCTCCTCATCCTCGACGATCCACGCGCACCTTAAGGCCCTCGAGCGGCGCGGCATGATCTCGCGCGACCCGACTAAGCCCCGAGCCCTGCGCTCGGGAAGCATTCCGCCGGTTCCCGATGCGCTCGTCCTTCCGATCCTCGGCAAGGTGGCGGCGGGCGTTCCGATTACTGCCCAAGAGGATGTCGAGGGCGAGTTTCTCCTCGGCGCCGGTTTCGTCTCGCGCGGCTCGGACGCGTTCATGCTTCGCGTCCAGGGCGACTCGATGGTTGACGCCGCCATTCTCGACGGGGACCTCATCCTCGTTCGCCAGCAGAGAAGCGCGGAGAACGGCGAGATCGTCGTCGCCATGCTCGAGGGCGAGGCAACCGTGAAGCGCTTCTATCGCGAGCCGGGTCGAGTGCGGCTGCAGCCGGAGAATCAGGCGATGGCGCCAATCTACGCGAGCGATGTCGAGATCGTCGGCCGCGTCGAAGCCGTCGTCCGCCGCCTCTAGAGCCTTCCTGTCTTTCGAAGCTCGCGCGGTGCCGGTCATGCGGCGCATCGCGGAGCAGCCCTTTATCCTGGCCGTACGCGAAGCGCTGCCCTGGAGCTTCATCGGGCTCGCCGCCGCCTTCGTTTTAATTCTCGCGGTGCAGCTGCGAGCCGGCGCCCCGCACGGAGTTCCGCTCGGCTTGCGCCTGGCCTCGGCGCTGCTCCCCGCCTTCGGGGTGATGGCGATGGCGCTCGTCGTCGTTCTGCCGGTGCGTTTGGCGCGCGACACCGGCTACGATACCGTCGCGCTGGTAGCGGGAAGCGCGATCGCGTTCGTGCTGGCGCTGCCGCAGCCGTTCGGCCCCGACCTCGTCTCCTATCTGCGGACGCTGGGTCCGTCGGGACTCTTCGTTGCGATTATCGCGGCCGGCATAACCGGCGGATGGATCGCGATCGTTCGATCGCGCGTGCGCGCACCGCTCGCCGACTACGCGGGGGCGGCGCTCGCGGTCGCCACCTTCGCTGCGCTGCTCGCGCTCCATCTCTCCATACCCGGAGCGATCGCGGCGGCGATGGCGCCGATCTCGCGCTTGGGCGACACGTACGTCGCGCTGATCGCGATCGTCGCGCTCGAGACGCTGTTATGGACGGCCGGCGTGCACGGACCGGCGATGCTCGCGGCGATCGTCACGCCGGTCTATTTGACGATGCAGATGCAGAACACGCACGCCTTCACGCTGCACGAGCCGCTGCCGTACGTCGTCGTGGTCTCGCTCTTTCTCTTCGTCTTCCCGGGCGGGGCCGGCGCGACGCTGCCGCTGGCGGCGCTCTTCGCGGTCTCGCGCGTTCCGCGGCTGCGCCGCGTCGGCCGCGCGACCTTCGTTCCGGCGCTCTTCAACCTCAACGAGCCGCTGCTCTTCGCAGCGCCGATCGTCTTCAATCCTCACTTGATTCTTCCGTTCGTCGCCGCGCCGCTCGTGCTCGCCACGATTACGTACGCGGCGGTCGCCAGCGGCATCGTCGCGCGCGCGGCGTTTTACGTGCCGTCGTCGGTTCCGACGTTCGTCTCGACGTATCTCGCCACGCAGGATCTGCGCGCCGTAGCGCTCGCGGCGGTCAACATCGCGATCGCGACGCTCATCTACTATCCATTCGTGCGCGCCTACGAACGGCATCTCGCAGAGTGATCGCCGGCCTCTGCGACGCGTTCGGGATCGACGGCGCCCTGCGGCAGAAGGCGCTCGCCGCGTACGAGCGCGTCGCCGGCGTTCGGTACGACGCGCAGCGCCGCGTCGGACAGCGAGTCTTGGCGGCGTTTCTCGAGGAAGGCATCGTCGAGAGCGACTTTGCGGCGACGACCGGCTACGGCTACGACGACGCGGGACGCCGGCGATATGAGTCGCTGCTCGCGCGCGTGCTCGGCGCGGAGCGGGCGCTGGCGCGCCTCTCGATCGTCAGCGGGACCCACGCGATCGTCGCGGCGCTCGCGGCGTGCACGCCGCCCGGCAAGACGCTGCTCTCGATCTCGGGCCGGCCGTACGACACGCTGCGCAACGCAATCTGCGATGCGCCGCACTCGCTCGCGAGCTCCGGCATCGAGTACCGTGAGGTCGAGCTCGGCGCGGACGGAGGCATCGACGAGGATGCGATCGCCGGCGCGCTCGCGCGGTACGACGTCGCGACCGTCTTCATCCAGCGTTCGCGCGGGTACGCTCCGCGCCGATCGCTCTTCGTGCGCGAGTGCGAGCGAGGCGCGGCCGCCGTCAAGCGCGCCGCGCCGCAGACGAACGTGCTCGTCGACAACTGCTACGGCGAACTCGTCGAAGAGCGCGAGCCCACGCAGGCCGGCGCCGACCTCGTGATGGGATCGCTCATCAAGAATTTCGGCGGAGCGATTGCGCCCGCCGGCGCGTACGTCGCGGGGCGGGCCGAACTCGTCGATCGCGTCGCGGCCCGCCTCTTCGCGCCGGGGTTGGGAGCCGCACTCGGCCCAACGCTCGGCTTTAGCCGGGCGCTCTGTCAGGGTCTCTTCGTTGCCCCGCTGATCGTCGAGCAGTCGCTGCGCGGACTCGACTTTTTCGCAGCGCTCTTCGAATCGATCGGCTATGCGGTCGACCCGGCGCCCGGCGCGCCCCGCACCGACATCGTGCAGGCGATACGGCTGGGGTCGCCCGAGAGGCTGCAGCGCTTTGCAACCGGGTTGCAGCAGGCGATGCCGGTCAACGCGCGGTTTCGCCCCGAGCCCGGAGCCGTTGCGGGCTACGCCGATCCCGTCTTGATGTCGTCGGGAGCCTTCATCGGCGGCGCGACGCTCGAGCTTTCGTGCGATGCGCCGATGCGCGCCCCGTTCGACGTCTACGTGCAGGGAGGGGTCACCGCGGAGCACGCCTGCCTTGGGGCGCTCTTCGCCGCGCGCGCGCTCGAAGGATAGGCCCAGCCAGGAGGGCCCGGCGGCGGCTAGAGAAGGGCTGGCGACCATGTACCTGCTCGAAGTGCTGAGCGGCCCGCTGGACGGCATGACCTGGCCGTTCGAACGGGAGATAACGATCGGGCGCGACGACGCGCAGGCCCAGGCATGCCTCGGGCTCGACCGCTACGTCTCGCGTCAGCACGCGCGCCTTCAGATCGAAGCCGGGGCGATCCGTCTGGTCGACCTCAGCAGCCGCAACGGAACGCAGCTCGAAGGGGAAGCCGTCGTCGGCGAGGTTCCCCTGCCGGTCGGCATGCCGTTCGTCGTGGGGCGCACGATTCTCCGGGTGACGCGCGCCTAAGGCACCTGCATGGAGAGTGCGGTTACGATTGCGCGGGCGCGCGAGCTGTTCGCGTCGCTGCCGCGTCCGCTCGGCTTCGTTCCGACGATGGGAGCGCTCCATGCGGGGCATCTCGAACTCGTCCGCCGAGCTCGCCTGGCGTGCGCCGGCGTTGCAGCCTCGATCTTCGTCAATCCAATGCAGTTCGCGCCGAACGAGGATCTCGCGAGATATCCCCGCGATCCCGGCGGCGATGCGGCGAAGCTCGAAGCGGCGGGCGTCGACGCGCTCTTCGCGCCCGATGCGACGGCGATGTACGGCGGCGACTTCGCTTGCTTCGTCGAGCCGGGTCCGATCGGGAGCGCCTTCGAGGGAGCCTATCGCCCGACGCACTTCCGCGGGGTGGCGACGGTCATCGCGAAGCTTCTCAATATCGCGCGTCCCGACGTTCTCTTTCTCGGGCAGAAGGACGCGCAGCAAGCCGTGCTCGTGCGGAAGATGATCGGCGATTTGAATTTCGGCGTCGACGTCGAGGTCGTGCCGACCGTGCGCGAGAGCGACGGCGTGGCGATGTCGAGCCGCAATCGTTACCTCGACGCGGCGCAGCGCGCCGCCGCACCCACGCTCTACCGCGCGCTGCGGTCGGTGCGGGACGCACTCGAGCGCGGCGCCGAGAAGCGCGAAGCGATCGACGAAGCGGCGGAGCCGTTGCGCGCGGTCGCCGAGATCGACTACATCGACGTCGTCGACGCGCGCGATTTCGCGCCGCTCGAGCGGCTGAGGCCGCCGGCCTTCGTCATCGGAGCAGCCCGCTTCGGGACGACGCGCCTGATCGACAACCTGTGGATCGAGCGATGAAGGGCGCGCGGATTCTCCTCGGCGTCGGCGGCGGCATCGCGGCCTACAAGGCCGCGGCACTCACGAGCACGCTCGTTCAACGCGGGGCGATCGTCGACGTCGTGATGACCGCCGCGGCCGAACGTTTCGTCGCGCCGTTGACCTTCGCGTCGCTGACCGCCCGGCCGGTCTACTCGTCGCTCTGGGATGCGCCCGAGCGGATTCCGCACATTCGCCTCGTTCGCGAAGCGGACGTCGCACTCGTCGCGCCGGCGACGGCGAACCTGCTCGCCAAGTTAGCGACGGGCATCGCCGACGATCTGCTGACGACCGCGCTGCTTGCGGCGCGCATTCCGCGGATTCTCGCGCCGGCGATGAACGCGGCGATGTACGAAGACGCGGCGACGCAGGCAAACCTCGAGGCGCTGCGCGCGCGCGGCTACGAGATCGTCGATCCGGAGCGAGGATTTCTCGCCGAGCGCGAGATCGGCATCGGCCGTCTCGCGAGCGAGGAGCGCCTGCTCGATGCGCTGGAGACGGCGCTCGCGCGCCGGCGATCGCTGCGAGGGAAGCGGGTTGCGATCACCGGAGGTCCGACGCGAGAACCGTTCGATCCGATTCGTTTCTTGAGCAACGCCTCGACGGGCGCGACGGCGATCGCGCTCGCGCGCGAGGCGGCGCTGCGCGGCGCGGAGGTGACGCTGCTGCTCGGTCCGACTTTGCTCGATCCGCCGGCGGGCGTCGACGTCGTGCGCGTCACGACGGCGAACGAGCTGTACGAGGCGGCGCTCGCGCGCGCGACCGGCGCCGACCTCGTGATCGCGACCGCTGCCGTCGCCGACTGGCGTCCGGCGGAGCGTTCGGAATCGAAGTTGAGCAAGACCGGCGAAGGACTCACCGTGCGTCTCGAACCCAACCCCGACGTTCTCGCTGCGCTCGGCGAGCGAAAGGGCTCGACGTTCCTGGTCGGCTTCGCGGCCGAGACCGGAGAGCACGAGACGAGAGCGCGGGAGAAGCTGCGCCGCAAACGCCTCGATGCGATCGCCGTGAACGACGTGCGCGGCGAGCGCGGTTTCGGAACCGGCCAGAACGAGCTCGTGCTGCTGTGGGGTGAGGACGGACGGCGCGAACTCGGCAGAGCCGACAAAGCAACGCTCGCGGCGCGGCTGCTCGACGCCGTCGAGGAACGGATGCGATGCTCCTGACGATCGACGTCGGCAACACCGAGACGAAGCTGGGGTGCTTTGCCGGCTCCGAGCTCGAGCAGACGTGGCGCGTCACGACGGAGCTGCGCCGTACGCCCGACGAGTACGGCGTATTCTTCACGCAGCTCTTCGCCACGAGCGATCTCGAGTCGAGCGCGATCGATGCGGTGGCGATCGCGAGCGTCGTGCCGCAGCTCGATCTCGTGCTCGACGCGGCATGCCGGCGCTTCTTCGGCGTCGAGCCGATCTTTTTGAGAGCCGATCGCCAGCGGCTGATGACCATCGCCACCGATACTCCCGCCGAGGTCGGGGCGGATCTCGTCGCGGCCGCGATCGGCGGACGCGCGCGCTTCGGAACGCCGCTGATCGTCGTGAGCTTCGGGACGGCGACGGTCTTCATCGCGCTCTCCGCGGCGGGCGAGTATCTCGGCGTCGCGATCGCGCCGGGCATCGCCGTCTCGATGGAAGCGCTGATCGGCCGGACCGCGAAGCTTCCGCAGGTTGGGCTCGAAGCGCCGCGCGCGACGATCGGGCGGAACACGAACGACGCGCTCCAAAGCGGCATCGTCTACGGGTTCGTCGGCCAGGTCGAAGCGATCGTCGCGCGGATGCGCGCCGAGATGGGCGCGGACGCGCGCGTCGTCGCAACCGGCGGGCTCGCCGAGATCGTCGCCAAGCAGACGCGGGTCGTCGCCGCCGTCGATCCGCACTTGAGCCTGGTCGGGCTGGAACTCTTTTACCGTGCCGCGAACCCCTGACGCGATGAGCCCGGCGCCCCTGAAGATCGGTTCGATCGAGATCTGGCCACCGCTGGTTCTTGCGCCGATGTCCGGCGTGACGAACCGAACGATGCGCGCGCTCTATCGTCCCTTCGGCTTGGGGTTGACCGTCACGGAGTTCGTCTCGAGCAACGCCCTCAAGTACGGAAGCCGCCGAACGATGGAGATGATCGATCAGCACGGGCTCGAGAAGCCCGTTTCAACGCAGCTCTGGGGCGACGACCCGAAGACGATGGCAGACGCCGCGCGGGTCGTGCGCGAGTGCGGAGCCGACATCGTCGACATCAATTTCGGATGTCCGGCGCCGAAGGTTACGAAGACGAACGGCGGGTCGGCCTGCCTGCGCGATCCCGATCGCTGCGAGGCGATCATGCGCGCGGTCGTCGCCGCGGTCGACTGTCCCGTCACGATGAAGATGCGGCTCGGCTGGAGCGAAGACGCGCTCGTCTACCTCGAGGT
>Ga0335069_10006644_pt1 | contig 16774 bp, 12 predicted proteins | sample Lox_Sample_11_FD_206714 | JGI IMG/M metagenome (GOLD analysis project Ga0335069, IMG submission 206714) | Soil microbial communities from Loxahatchee National Wildlife Refuge, Florida, United States - Lox_Sample_1.1 | ecosystem: Environmental > Terrestrial > Soil > Wetlands | place: USA...
GGACGAGCATTCGCTGCGGTTTGTGGCGACCAGCTTGCGAGTGCCTTTTAGTCAGGCTTACGGGGTGGCGACGTTCTATCACTACTTCACCATGAAGCCCCCCGGCAAGCACACCTGCGTGGTCTGCACCGGCACGGCCTGCTACATCAAGGGTGCAGGGAAGTTGTTGACCGAAATGGAAAGCAACTACGGCATCAAGCCGGGGGAGACCACGCCGGACGGCAACATCTCCCTGCTCACCGCGCGCTGCCTGGGCGCATGCGGTTTGGCTCCTGCCGTGGTGTTCGATGGCCAAGTAGCCGGCAAGGTGAATCCCGCCGATATGTCGGCCCGGGCGGGGAAGTGGAATGCCTGAGTTGGGCGGGACCCTTGAGGTCGGCATTGGGGATGTAGCGCCGACCTTGAGGTCAGCACGTACCGGGCTCAAGCCCGGCGCTACAGCAAAGGAAGACCAAGATGACGGAAAGAGGATGAAGCGATGACGCCTGAGGAACTTGGCGAAATAACCGTCAAACAGGAAGAAGCCGAGCGGCAATTCAAGAATCGTCTGCACGTCTGCACGGCGGCGGGCTGCCTCTCTTCTGGGAGCGACAAGGTCAAGGCCGCGCTCGAGAAGGAAATCAAGGACCAGGGCAAGGAACACCAGTGCAAAGTGAAGGGCGTGGGGTGCATGGGCCTCTGCGCGCAGGGGCCGCTGGTGGCGGTAAAGCCGCGCAACGTGATGTACCAGGACGTGAAGGAAATGGACGCGGCCGACATCGTCAGGAGCCTTGACGCAGAGCCGGTGGCGCGCCTGGAATGCCCCACGGACATGCCTTTCTTCCGCCGCCAGGTGAAGATCGTCCTGGAGAATTGCGGCCGGGTTGATCCCGAGCAGATCGAGGACTACATCGCCGCGGGTGGTTACGAAGCGCTGGTGAAGGCGCTCACCGAATTCTCCCCTGGGGAAGTCATCGAGCAGGTCATCCGCAGTGGATTGCGGGGGCGGGGCGGGGCCGGATATCCCACGGGATTGAAATGGAGCACGGTGGCCAAGGCCGATGCGGACCGCAAATACGTGGTGTGCAACGCCGACGAGGGCGATCCGGGCGCCTTCATGGACCGCAGCGTGCTGGAAAGCGATCCCCACCGGGTGTTGGAAGGCATGGCCATTGCCGGTTACTCGGTGGACGCCTCGCAGGGCTACATTTACGTGCGCGCCGAATATCCCCTGGCCATCAAAAATTTGAAGACCGCGATCCGCCAGGCGCAGAACCTTGGGTTGCTGGGCAACAACATCTTCGGGACCACGCACAGCTTTCATGTGGAATTACGCCTGGGCGCAGGCGCCTTCGTGTGCGGTGAGGAAACGGCGCTGATCGCCTCCATTGAAGGGAGGCGGGGTACTCCCCGGCCGCGGCCCCCGTTCCCCGCGGCGGAAGGACTGTGGGGATACCCCACGCTCATCAACAACGTGGAGACCTTTGCCAACATTCCCCCCATCGTGCGCAACGGCGGCGATTGGTTCGCGCGCATCGGGACCGAGAAGAGCAAGGGGACGAAGGTGTTTGCCCTCGCCGGCCGCGTCAAGAACACCGGCTTGATCGAAGTCCCCATGGGCATCACCCTGCGCGAAATCATCTTTGACATCGGCGGTGGCGTGCCCGACGGGCGCAACTTCAAGGCGGTGCAAACCGGAGGGCCGTCGGGGGGATGCATTCCGGCGGAGTTCCTGGACATGCCGGTGGATTACGAGTCGCTCAAGAAGCTCGGCTCCATTATGGGTTCGGGCGGCATGATCGTCATGGACGAGTCCTCCTGCATGGTGGACGTGGCGAAGTACTTCATGGAGTTCTGCATGTCGGAGTCCTGCGGGAAGTGCGTTCCCTGCCGCGCCGGGACCTACCAGATGCACGAACTGCTCAGCAAGATCACGGAGGGGAGGGCCACGGCGCAGGATATGACGGTGTTGGAAGAACTGTGCGACTTGGTGATGAATACCAGCCTGTGCGGCCTGGGGCAGTCCGCCCCCAACCCCGTTCTCAGTACCCTGCGGTATTTCCGCAATGAGTACGATGCGCACGTTGGCGGGAAGGAATGCCCGTCGGGTGTATGCACTTTGCATGCTGACAGCTAACAGCTGACAGCCGACAGTTAAAGAATGTTGCGCTGTTGTGGCAAGGAGCAAGTGAAAGTCCCCCCCGGCGTGCGGGCCAAGGAACTGCTTGCGGAGGTTTCCGAAGTTGCCCGGATGCTGAACGCGCTCCGGGTGAAGATTGAAGAGAATGTAGCTTAGTAGGCGTGCCACATAAGCTATCAGCTGACAGCCAACAGCTAACAGTAAAGAACGTTGCCGAGTGACGGCAATGAAGTCAGCGACCGGGCGGTTTTACTGTTAGCTGTTGGCTGTCAGCTGTTAGCTAGGGATGATGTTCTCCTGTTAGCTGTCAGCTTTCCGAAGCCAGCTCCGAAACGGAGGTTGAAACTTGAGTCCAGCAGTACGCGTTATTACTTTGAACATGGATGGGCGTGATGTCAGCGCGCGGGTGGACCAGACCATCCTCCAGGTGGCGCGGGAAAACAACATGTATGTTCCCACGCTCTGCCACCTTACGGGCCTTTCCCGCGTGGGCGCCTGCCGCCTTTGCCTGGTGGAGGTGAAGGGGGTCAACAAGCTGCTTCCCGCCTGTGTGACCCAGGTGACGGAAGGCATGGAAGTGACCCTCAACAGCGAGCGGCTCGGCAAGTACCGGCGGGCAATCCTGGAGTTGCTGTTCGCGGAGCGCAACCACGTCTGCGCGGTGTGCGTCTCCAACGGGCATTGCGAGTTGCAGAACCTCTCCCAGACGCTGCAAATGACCCACGTGCACTTCCCCTACCGGTATCCGCGCCTGGCGGTGGATGGGTCCCATGAGCGCTTTGTGGTGGACCACAATCGTTGCATTCTCTGCACGCGCTGTGTGCGGGTATGCGACGAAATCGAGGGGGCGCATACCTGGGATGTGCTGGGACGCGGGGTGAACGCCCAGGTGATCACCGACCTTAATCAGCCCTGGGGGGCGTCGGAAACCTGCACGGGGTGCGGCAAGTGCGTCAATGTCTGCCCCACCGGGGCGCTGGTGGAAAAAGGCAAGTCGGTGCAGGAGATGACCAAGCAACGGCAATTCCTGCCCTATCTGACCTTGATGCGGGAGAGACGCTGGTGAGTAAAGCACGCGTGGCAACACTCTGGTTAGACGGCTGCTCAGGCTGCCACATGTCTTTGCTGGACATGGACGAGCGGCTGCTGGAACTGGCCGGGAAAATCGACATCGTTTTCAGTCCGCTGGTGGATAACAAGGAGTTTCCTGAGAACGTGGATGTGGCGCTGGTGGAAGGCGCGGTGAGCAGCGAGGAAGACCTGGAGAAGATCCTGAAGGTCCGCGCCCGTTGCCGCTTGCTGGTTTCCCTGGGCGACTGCGCGGTGACCGCCAACGTACCGTCCATGCGCAATCCCTTCAAGGTGGGGGATGTGTTGAACCGGGCGTACGTGGAGAACGCGACGCTAAATCCGGGAGCACCGCGGGAGGCGGTTCCCACCCTGCGTCCCCAGGCCCGGCCGATTCATGAATTTGTGAACGTGGACGTGTATGTCCCGGGGTGCCCTCCTTCCGCCGACACCATTTACACCGTCCTGACGGAAATCCTGGCGGGAGGCTGCCCCAACCTGAGCGCCAAGACGAGGTTTGGAGCGTGAGTAAGAGTCTGGAGTCCGGAGTCCGGCGTCCGGGAAAGGACGAAACTTGAAAATAGAAACTCGAAACTCGCTAGGTTCGGGCCGATTTTCCAGTTTCGATTTTCGAGTTTCGGAGTGCGAGTTTTCAGTTTCAGCATGGGTGTGCAAAAAGCGATGAGCAAGCGGACGTTGGTTATCAATCCCGTGACTCGCATTGAAGGTCACGGGAAAGTCACGATTCAACTCGACGAGCAGGGTAAGGTGGCGGACGCGCGCTTTCAGGTGACGCAGCTTCGCGGCTTTGAGAAGCTATGCGAAGGGCGCCCGTTCTACGAAATGCCTTCGCTGATGGCGCGCATCTGCGGCATTTGCCCTGTGAGCCATCTGATCGCCTCCGCCAAAGCCTGCGACGCGATTCTGGCCACGCGTATTCCCTCCACCGCCATCAAGCTGCGCAGCGTGCTGAATCTGGCGCAGATTGTGCAGTCCCACGCTCTCAGCTTCTTCCACCTCTCCTCCCCGGATTTTCTGCTGGGCATGGATTCCGACCCTGCGCGTCGCAACATCTTCGGCGTGGCGCAGGACCATCCCCAGATGGCGCGCGACGGCGTGCGCCTGCGGCAGATCGGGCAGCAGATCATCGAGATGCTGGCTGGAAAGCGCATTCACCCTGCCTGGGTTGTTCCTGGGGGAGTCAACGCGCCGTTGCCGGTTGCGACGCGGGATAAGATTCTGGCCATGCTGCCAGAGGGATTGGAAATCGCCCAGCGCGCCATCGACTGGTTCAAGACGGTGCTGGACCAATTCCGGGAAGAGATCCGGACGTTCGCGAATTTCCCCACTTACTTCGTGGGATTGGTGAGTCCCACGGCGGAACTCGAGCACTATCACGGATTCATCCGCGTAGTCGATTCGCGCGGGAACATCGTGGCCGACAAGCTGGATCCCACCAACTACGCGGAGTACCTGGGAGAAGCCTGTGAGCCGGACAGCTACTTGAAGTCGCCCTACTACAAGCCGCGTGGATACCCCGAGGGGATTTACCGGGTGGGGCCGCTGGCCCGCCTGAACATCGCCGACCGCTGCGGCACGCCGCGCGCCGACCAGGAGTGGGCGGAGTTCCGCGAACTCGACCGCGGCGCCGTGCTCAGTTCTTTCTACTACCATTATGCGCGGCTGATTGAAATCATTTACGGCCTGGAGCGGATGCAGCAACTACTTCAGGAGCCGGATATCCTCTCCAAACACGTCCGGGCCTTCGCCGGGACCAATAATCCGGAAGGCATCGGCGTCTCGGAGGCCCCCCGCGGCACCCTGATTCACCACTACCGGGTGGATGATGACGGCCTTATGGTGTGGGCCAATATGATCATCGCCACGGGGCACAACAACCTGGCGCTCAACCGCGGCGTTCTGCAGGTGGCCAAGCACTTCATCAACGGCGAAAAGATCTCCGAGGGCATGCTCAATCGGGTGGAGGCCGTGGTGCGGGCTTTTGACCCATGTTTGAGCTGCTCCACCCATGCCCTTGGGAACATGGCACTAGAGATTCGGCTGTTGGCGGCCGATGGGAAAGTGTTGGACGAAATAAGGAGATAGGTCCGGTGTCCGGCGCAAGAGACGAAAATCGAAAATCGAAATCGGAAAACTCGTCCCGGCTAAGCCAAGTTTCGATTTTCGACTTTCGATCCGAGGACCCCGGGCTAGAGGTTGCGAATGATTCCCAAGGAGCGAAGACATGGCGACGATGACCGCAGTTTCTTTGCCGGTGGCGGAGCAGGAATTCCTCGATAAGGTGATTGCCGTGCAGGGCAATCGCCCCGGCGCCCTGCTGGACATTCTTGAGAAGGCGCAGGATTACAATCCGCGCAAGTATCTTTCGCGCGAAACGCTGGAGTACATCGCCGCCCGGACGGACACACCCCTGGCGCGGGTATACAGCGTGGTCACCTTTTATGCCCTCTTCAATCTCGAGCCGCAGGGCAAGAACACCATTTGTATCTGCCGGGGAACGGCCTGCCACACGCGCGGCTCGCGCGAGCTCTTACAGAGCCTCATGGTCAAGATGGGGTTCCACAATGCGGAAGAAGAGCCGGGAGACAAGGTCGTCCTCAATACCGCCGACGGCAACTACACGGTCCGCACCGTTGCCTGCTTCGGCCAGTGCGCGCTGGCCCCCGTGGTTGAGGTGAACCACGAGGTGCACGGCCACATGAATGAGCAGACGCTGCACCGTGAACTGAAGCACCTGGAAAGGGAGATGGCAAAGAAATGACGCGCATTCGGGATTTGAGCACGTTTAGCACGGTTCGTGGGGCGGGGATGGCGAAGCTGATGCCTTTTCGCCCGCGCATTGCGGTGGGCATGGGCACCTGCGGCGCCGGCAATGGAGCGGAGGCTGTTTATCACGCCTTCTTCGACGCCATTGACAAGCGCGGATTGGATATCCAATTGGCCCGCGTGGGCTGCTTTGGCTTCTGCGCGGAGGAGCCGCTGGTGAATGTCTGGCTTCCCGGCCGCCCCCTGGTGCTTCTCCACCGCGTGCAGAGCCAGCAGATCGACGAGATTATCGACGACGTCATGATGGGGAACATCCCCACCGAACTGGCCCTATGCAAGATCGAGGAGTGGGACCATATCACCGCCCAGGTCAAATACGGGACGGGCTACGCCACTCTTCCTTCCTGGCGCGATATTCCCTTTTTCAAGGGCCAGAAGAAGATCGTTCTGCGCAACTGCGGGTTGATCAATCCCGACGACGTGGAAGAGTACATCGCCATCGGCGGATATCAGTCGCTCTACAACGTGCTCATTGACAACCGCCCGGATGTGGTTATCGAGCAGATCAAGGCGGCCAAACTGCGCGGGCGCGGCGGCGCGGGATTCTCCACCGGCCAGAAGTGGGATTTCCTGCGCAAGAACGTGGCGGAGAAGAAGTACATCATCTGCAACGCCGATGAAGGCGATCCCGGCGCTTACATGAACCGGAACGAAATCGAAAGCGATCCGCATTCGCTGCTGGAAGGCATGCTGATCGCCGGGTTCCTGACGGGCGCCACCACCGGCATCGTCTACGTGCGCGCCGAGTATCCCCTGGCCGTTCACCGCCTGGAACGCGCCATCGAGCAGGCCAAGGATTATGGATTCCTGGGAGAAGACATTCTCGGCCGCGGTTTCAATTTCAACATCGACCTTGTGGAAGGCGCGGGCGCTTTTGTGTGCGGTGAGGAAACGGCGCTGATCAGTTCGCTCGAAGGCCGCGCCGGACGCCCCAAGCCCCGGCCGCCCTTCCCGGCGCACAAGGGCTTGTGGGGATTTCCTACCAACATCAATAACGTCGAGACTTGGTACAACGTGGCGCCCATCATTGCTAAGGGTCCCGCATGGTTTACCGAAACGGGCAGTGCCAAGAGTCCGGGGACCAAGGTTTTCTCGCTGGTCGGCAAGGTCAAGAACACCGGCCTGGTGGAAATGCCTCTGGGCACGCCGCTCAAGACCTTCGTCTACGACGTGGGCGAAGGGGCCTCCAGCGGGCACGCCATCAAAGCGGTGCAGACCGGCGGGCCTTCGGGCGGGTGCATCCCGCAGGAGATGTTCGACACCCCCGTGGATTACGAGACGTTGGCGAAACTGGGTTCCATCATGGGTTCCGGCGGAATGGTCGTGATGGATGAAGACAACTGCATGGTGGACGTCGCCCGCTATTTCATCGAGTTCACCCACTCCGAGTCCTGCGGCAAGTGTGTGCCCTGCCGCGTCGGACTGAACAAAGCCCTGCGCATCCTCAATCAGTTGACCCAGGGGAAGGGAACGGAAGAGGATTTGAACGCCCTCGACGAACTTGGTCGCATGATTCGCGATACCTCCCTGTGCGGCTTGGGTCAGAGCGCTCCCAACCCCGTGCTCACCACCATGCGGCATTTCCGGCACGAGTTTGAGGACCACCTGCGCGCCCATCGTTGCCGCGCCGGGGTCTGCCAGGAACTGGCGCTCTCGCCGTGCGAGAACAGTTGCCCGCTGCATATGAACATTCCGCGTTTTCTCCAGCTCTACAAGGAAGGCCGGCTGGAGGAGGCGTTTGAATCCGTCATCCTCGATAACCCGCTGCCCGCTTCCACCGGCCGCGTCTGCCAGCATCCTTGTGACAACCGTTGCCGGCGCCACGCCATCGATGAAGCAGTGAATATGCGCGAGGTGCACCGGTTGATCGCGGACAACGTTTTCCTCTCCGACCGCTTTGGCGAGATGGCGGAACGCGTGGCATCTCGCAAGATGCCGGCCACGGGGAAAAAGATCGCCGTCGTGGGCGCGGGGCCCACCGGGCTGACCGCGGCGTTCTACCTTGCCCTGTTTGGGCATGAGGTCACCATCTACGAGTCGCATGCGGAGGCGGGCGGCATGCTGCGCTTCGCCCTGCCCGAATACCGCCTACCCAAGGCCGTGCTTTCCAAGGAAATCGAATTGATCGCCCGCCTCGGCGTCAAGTTTGTTTTCAATAAGAATGTGGGGACGGACATCTCGTTGAATGATCTGGGAATAGACTTCGACGCGGTGTTCCTTTCCATCGGGACCTGGAAAGAGGCATGGGTTTACTTGCCGGGAACCGAACTGAAGGGTGTGATGCCGGCGCTCCTGTTCCTGGAAGGCATCGCCAAGAACGCGCCGGTACCGCTCGGGCAGCGCGTGGCGATCATCGGTGGCGGAAACGCGGCGATCGACTCGGCGCGGACGGCCCTGCGCCGCGGAGCCACGGTTACTGTGATCTACCGCCGCGAGCGCAAAGACATGCCCGCCATCCACGAAGAAGTGGAAGCGGCCGAGCAGGAAGGCGCCCACTTTGTATTCCTGGCGACGCCGCATCGCATTGTGGGAGAAAATGGCGCGGTCAAAGCCATCGAAGTGGTCAAGACCCGGCTGGGTGAATTCGATTCTTCCGGCCGCCGCCGGCCCATCTCCACCGAGGAGATTCAGAGCTTCAAATGCGACACGGTCATCCTGGCCGTGGGTGAAGCAGTGGACCGCGACTTCTGCAAGGCCTCCGGGCTGAGTATCACCGAGCGGGGCACACTGGAATACAACCGGTACACCTTGGAAACCAGCCGTGAAAAATTCTATGCGGGTGGAGACCTGATTTCCGGCGCCTCCAACGTTTCCAACGCCATGGGCTACGGAAAGAAGGCGGCGCGCTTTATCGACCAGCGCCTGATGGAGGAGTCGAGGGTAGAGGAATTGCTGCCGACCTTCCAATACGATCGCACGCCGCCCGAGCACGTCAGCGAATGCCGGCGGCATCATCCTCACCCGCTGCCTGCCAAGCAGCGCGTGAAGGACTTCGCGGAAGCGGTGTTGCCGCTGACCGCCGAGGAGGCGCTGGAAGAGGCCAGCCGCTGCCTGCGTTGCGATATTCGCGAAAACGGTTTGGTGGCAAGCCACAGATAGTTGTCAGTCGTCAGTTGTCAGTCGTCAGTAAAACCGACTGACAGGACCGGATGATTGAAAACGACAAGACGGGAAAACGTGGTATTCAGTTATCAGTGGCTAGTAAGGCTCACCTCAGACAACTGACGGCTGTCAACTGATGGCTGAAGACTGATGACTGACAACTGAAAACTGACGGCTGACAAATGGTTAAGGAGAGATCGAGATGGCCCAAGAACTTTCAGTTCGGATCGACGGTGAACTCTGCCGGGCCAGTGAAGGCCAGACGATCCTGGACGTCGCGCGCGCCAACAAGAAGTACATCCCCACTCTCTGTTTTCTTGAGGGGCTGAGCCCGTCGGGTTCCTGCCGCCTATGCCTTGTGGAGGTGGCGGGCGTGGGGCGCCTATTGCCCGCCTGCACTACTCCCATCCAGAACGGCATGTCGGTGAATACCAACTCGGAGAAACTCCTTCGGCACCGCCAGATGGCCATGGAGTTTCTCCTTCTCGAGCGCAACCATTACTGCTCGGTTTGCGTTTGTAACAACCACTGCGAATTGCAAGCCATGGCGCAGCGGCTGGGCGTGACCCACGTGCGCTTTCCCTACAACTATCCCCGCATGCCGGTGGACGTTTCCCACGAGCGCTACATTCTGGATCACAACCGGTGCATCCTCTGCACGCGTTGCGTGCGGGTGTGCGCGGAAGTCGAAGGCGCGAACGTGTGGGAAATCAGCGGGCGCGGCATCAACTCCCGCTTGGTATCGGACCTGGACCGCCCCTGGGGAGAATCGAAGGCCTGCACCAAGTGCGGCAAGTGCGTGCAGGTGTGTCCTACCGGGGCGCTGGCGGAAAAAGGCGTCGCGGTGGAAGAGATGGCCAAGAGCAATGAGAACATCAAGTGGCTGGCGGCGCGGCGCGGCGCGCGGGCCTAACCCCAGTCCGAGGTCCGGAGTCCGGGGTTCGAGGTCCGAAAGTCGAAGCTCGACACTCGGCCAGGCTTAGGCTTCGGCGCGAGTTTCGAATGTCGAGTTTCGGATTTCGGATAGGAATGAGGAACGCATGAAAAAAGCAAAACTGGCAACACTCTGGCTTGACGGTTGCTCCGGCTGCCATATGTCGCTTCTGGACGTGGATGAGGCGATTGTCGCCGTGGCGCAGAAGGCCGATATCGTTTACGGCCCGCTGGTGGATGCCCAGGAGTTTCCGGAAGACGTGGATGTGACCATTGTCGAGGGGGCGGTCAGCAGCCAGGAGGACTACGAGAAGATCAAGCACATTCGCGAGCGCACTCGCCTGCTGGTGGCGCTGGGCGATTGCGCCGTCACGAGCAACGTGCCCGCCATGCGCAATCCTATTCCGGTGAAGAAACTTTTGGAGAGGATCTACGTTCAAGGCGTTGATGAGAAACCCCGCATCCCCACGGAAGGAGTCCCGTCCCTCATGAAGCGCGCCATCCCTTTGCAGGAGGTCGTCAAGGTGGACTTGTTTGTGCCCGGTTGCCCACCCCCCGCCTCGGCCATCGGTTACGTGCTGGGTGAATTGCTCGACGGGCGGATGCCGGACCTCAGCTCCAAGGTGAAGTTTGGGTGAACAGGGATCGGGTGATCGGATGATCGGGAGATCGGGTGAACGAAGGACAAACTCGCTGAGTTCCGTTTCGTGCTCACCCGATTACCGGATCACCCGATCTCCCGATTTTAAGAGACAGGAGTCGCGATGAAAAAGATTACGATTGACGCGGTGACCCGTATCGAGGGCCATGCCAAGATCACGATCCAGCTTGATGACAGCGGGAATGTGGCGGGCACGCAGTTGCACATCACGCAGGTGCGGGGGTTCGAGAAGTTCACCGAAGGCCGCCCCTATTACGAGATGCCGTCTATCACGGCGCGCATTTGCGGCATCTGCCCGGTCAGCCACCTGCTGGCTTCGTCGAAGGCCTGCGACGCCATCATGAGCGTCCGCATTCCTGACACCGCGGCGGTGCTGCGCGAGGTGTTGCACTGCGGCCAGTTTGTGCAATCGCACGCCCTGAGCTTTTTCCACCTCTCTTCTCCTGACTTACTGCTGGGAATGGACTCCGACCCGGCCCGCCGCAATGTGCTGGGCGTACTGGAGAAGTTCCCTGACATCGCCCGCGACGGCATTGCCTTGCGCAAGTTCGGACAGCAGGTGATCGAGGGCCTTGCCAAGGAGCGCATTCACCCTTCCTGGACCGTTCCCGGCGGCGTAAACGCTCCTCTCGACCCGGCCGTGCGCGACCGGATTCTTGCCGGCATACCCGACGCCAAGGCCACCCTGCGCCGCACGCTGAAGTTCTTCAAAGGGGTACTGGACCAGTTCAAGGAAGAAGTCGAGTTCTTCGGGAATGCGCCCAGCATGTACGCGGGCCTGGTGGATGGGGCCGGGAAGCTCCAGCACTATGAAGGGGGAATCCGCTTCAAGGATGCGGACGGCAAGATCGTGGCGGACCACATCGCCGCGCGCGATTACCGCAACTTCATCGGAGAGGCGACCCTTCCCACCTCTTACCTGAAGGCGCCTTATTACAAGCCGGTGGGATTCCCCGACGGTGTCTACCGCGTGGGGCCACTGGCGCGGCTGAACGTTGCCCGGAGTTGCGGAACGCCCCAGGCCGACGCGGAGTTTAATGAGTTCCATCAGCGCCTGGGCAAGATCGTGCCGAGTTCCTTCCACTATCATTACGCTCGTTTGATCGAAGCTCTGTACGGCGCCGAGCGCATGGAAGTGCTGCTGAACGATCCGGTGGCGCTGGGCAAACAGATTCGAGCCCACGCCGGCGTGAACAACCTGGAAGGCGTCGGAATGATCGAGGCGCCGCGCGGCATCCTGATCCACCATTACAAGGTCAACGAAGAAGGTGCCATCACCTGGGCCAACCTCATTGTGGCGACGGGACACAACAACCTGGCCATCAATCGCTCCATCGACCAGGTGGCCCGGCATTACGTGGACGGCAAGCACTTGAAAGAGGGGATGCTGAACCGCTGCTCCGCCATCGTGCGCGCCTATGACCCCTGCTTTAGTTGTTCCACGCATGCCTCCGGCCAGGTGCCCTTACGCATTCAGTTGCTGGCGCCAGAGGGAGCGGTGCTGGATGAACTGCGAAGCCAATGAAAAAAGTGGACAGTGAACGGTGCACAAGGAACAGAGGAGGATGCGAGCACAACGGTGGCCCGCTGTTCATTGTTCACTCTTCAATGTCCACTGAAGTCCGGACTCTTATCGTCGGATACGGCAACCCCTTGCGCAGCGACGACGGGTTTGGCTGGCATGCCGGCCGTATGCTGGCCCAGGCGCTCGCCGGCCAGGATGCCGAAGTAATGACCTGCCATCAATTAACCCCCGAGCTGGCAGAATCCCTCAGCCAGTGCGGCCGCGCGGTGTTTATCGACGCCGACGTGGAGGGCGAGCCGGGCGCAATCCACCGCCGCTCGATCGTCCCGGAAGTTCCTCCTTCCTCGGCGTTCACTCATACTTGCAACCCCTCCGGGTTGCTGGCGAGCGCCCAGCATCTCTACGGTCACCACCCGGTCTCAATGGCCATAACAGTTTCTGCGCAATCCTTTGAATTTGGAGATACACTGTCACCCGCCGTTTCGGCGGCCCTCCCGGAGGTGGTGGATCAAGTCTGCCAATGGGTGAGGCTGAAGGAGCCGAATTCGTCCCGGGTGGAGTCAACCTCACCCCGGGGCAACCCCTCGTTTGTCGATGTCTGATGTTTGCCTGAAATCCAGAAAAGGTGGTCACGGCCATGGCTAACGATGCAGCGAACCTCGATAAGACGGTGAAGATCGAATACCTGACGCGAGTCGAGGGCGAAGGCGGTATCTACGTGCGCGCAGAAGGCGGCGAACTGCGGGACGTCAAGCTGAACATCTTCGAGCCTCCCCGCTTCTTTGAGGCATTCCTGCGAGGGCGCCACTTCCAGGAAGTGCCCGACATCGTGGCCCGTATCTGTGGCATCTGCCCGGTGGCTTACCAGATGAGCTCGGTCCACGCGCTGGAAGCGGCGCTGGGAGTCAGGCCCGGCCCGGAGATTCGCATGCTGCGCCGCCTGCTCTATTGCGGCGAGTGGATTGAAAGCCACGCCCTGCATATCTACCTGCTCAACGCGCCGGATTACCTGGGATACGAAAGCGCGGTGACGCTGGCGGCCGACCACCCCAAAGAAGTGGAGCGCGGCCTGCGCTTGAAGAAGATCGGCAACGATCTGCTGGATCTTCTGGGCGGGCGCGCCACGCACCCGGTTTCCGTCTGCGTGGGCGGCTTCTACAAGGCCCCCCGCCGCAAAGAACTGGAAAAGCTGCGCGAGGACCTGCGATGGGCGTTGGAAGCAGCCCAGGAAACCGTATCGTTTGTGGCGGGTTTGACTTTTCCCGAATTCGCGCCCGACTATGAATTTGTTTCCGTGGCCCATCCCGCTGAGTATCCCATGAACGAGCGGCGCATCATCTCTTCCTCCGGCCTGAACATCGATCCTGCGGAGTTCGAGCACGTCTTTCTGGAAGAGCACGTGGCCCACTCCACTGCCTTGCACTCGGTGCGGGCCGACCGTGGGTCCAGCTACATGGTTGGACCCCTGGCACGGCTCAACCTTAATTTCGACAAGTTGCTTCCGTGCGCGCAGGCCGCGGCACGTTCCTGCGGGATCGCCTGGCCGTGCCACAATCCCTTTATGGGAATCGTGGCCCGCGCGATCGAGTTGGTGCATGCCTGCGAGGAAGCGCTGGCTCTGATCGATGCCTACCAGGAGCCGGCCAGCAGCCGTGTGGAATTTCGGGTCCAGGGCGGGGAAGGGTGTGCGGCCACCGAAGCTCCGCGCGGGCTTCTGTACCACCGCTACCGCATTAACGACCAGGGCTTGGTGGAAGCCGCCAAGATCGTTCCACCCACGTCGCAAAACATGCGGCGCATTGAAGACGACCTGAAGCAGTTCCTGCCGGGATTCCTGGCGCAACCCGAAGCCGAGATTGCCCGCGTGTCGGAAAACCTGGTGCGCTGCTACGATCCGTGCATCTCCTGCTCGACTCACTTCCTGAAGTTGCGTTTGGATCGGGCGTAAGGATTCCACCCTGATGGACGTGAACCCGCCAGGCAAGCCCCCCACCGCCCTGCCTTCGCCCCCAGCTTCGACGAAAACAAGTGTCAGTTCGTCCCATTACCCGATCACGCGCTCATCCGCTCGCGTGCTGGTGGCGGGATGCGGGAATCAGTTGGCTGCCGACGATGGCGTGGGGGTGGAAATTGTCCGACGATTAAGAGGGCGTGGCGACTGCGGGTGCGAATTCCTGGAACTCGCGGGGGGAGGCTTTGACCTGCTCTATGCATTTGAAAAGGCGGAGATCATCTTGATTGTCGACGCGGTGCAAAGTGGTGCCGCGCCAGGAACCGTCCACCTCCTTCCGCTGCCATCCGGTCGATTGGAGCCACGATCCATCGGAAAAATCTCAGGTCATGGTTGGGGATTGGACAAGACCTTGCGGCTGGCGCATTCACTCGGTTGGCAACCCCCGCGATTAATGCTGCTGGGCGTGGAATTGGAGCGAGCCACAACGGGATCGGCCTGTTCCCCCGCTGCCGAAGCAGCGCTCGAAGAGGTCGTGGCGCGATTTCCCGAACTTCTCGCCGCCTTGCCGTGCGACGATTCACCCCTCTGGAAAGGCCATCACTCCTACCCTCCATTAACCCCCGCATTCACGGCGTGCGCGGCCACACTCCAAAGCTAGTACAAGATATCCAGGGAAAGGTCATAGAAGCGATGCAGGAAGCCGGAGTAATCGCCAAAGTAAGGTGACGTGAGGGTGCTATACACATCACGGTAGTTGCCATGGTTGGTGACGTTGAAGATGCGAACCGACCCCCGTAACATGTGTTTGCGCACCCAGGGGAGAAACGGGATGGTGAAATCCTTCGAGACTTGCACGTCGAGGGAGAGAAACGTGGGAAAACGCTTACTGTTAGGCTGGCCGACGTAATCCTGCAAATCGCTGTAAATCGAATATGGAAAGCCCGAGTGCCAATCGAGGAGCGGGCTGACGCTGATCTTGCGTGGAAGGTCGAAATGGCCCCAGGCCACGACACGGTCGGGGATATTGGTGGGAAGCGTCCCGAAAAAATTCGGTTGAACGATCGGCTGTTCAAAGGGAACGTACACGTAGCCCATGGTGTTCAAATCTCCCCTTGCCTGGCTGTTGACATAGGACATGTTGATGTCGGCTTTCCTGGATGGTCGCAGGCGCAGCGTTGCTTCGAATTCGCGATAGCGCGACCCTCCCTGGTTCGAAAGGAGGAGCAGGCCATTGGTGGGGGAGAGTTGAATGGGATTGACGATGAACTCGTCATAGGTGCGGCTGGCGAGGAAACTGACCCGGGCGATGATGTCCGGGCGGATTTCCTGGTCCAGTTCCGCATTCCAGGTAAAGTTGTAGGGCGTGCTTCCCAGGCCTGCGCGGGTGGGAACGATCTGGCCGTTCTCGTTGAATCGCTCGTAATAGGGTTGGTAGACGGTGGTCGGCCCCAGCGGCACTTCATTGGTGTCAAAAAGGGTGACATTCCGGGTGGGGTTTTGGGTGTAATCGCCGGCCAGCAGGGGAAGACGGTCATAGAAGATCCCGGCGCCGCCGCGAAAGATGGTGGTGCCTTTCTTGCTAGGTGAGAACACGAAACCGCCGCGGGGCGCAAAGGCCGCGGGTTCACCCAGGGTCTGCCCCGAATAACGTAACCCCATGTCGGCGGAGATGTAGTCGTTGAAAGTCCAATGGTCCCCGAAAAAGCCGGCGAATTCGGTATCGGAAGTGCTGAGATTGCCGGCGGGGCCATAGGTAATTTCTTTTGCCAGGGAGTCGTCAGCCCGCAGCACTTGCACGGGGTGGGAGTCACTGGTCCCGCTGTATCCGCGGTGCACGATGTCCCCCCCCACTTTGAGGTCGTGGCGGCCGTGCCAGGTCTTGCGGGGGAAGAGGTAGCTCTCCTGCACCTGATCCTGGGTGCTGCTGCGCGTCCAGACGTTGAAGAAATTCCCCTCCCAACCGGTGGGCGTGACCAGTAAGTCCAGAGGTCCCTGGCCATGGGAATAGCTGTCGAAATCGGTGAATTGCGCCAGGGTGGTCAGGATTCCGCCGCCTTTGAATACGTAATGATCCTGTCCCCCGATCGAGAAACCGCTCTGCCCGTAGTCGGCAGAAGCGGTCTGGGGAATAAGGCTGTCGATATTGGCATACTGCCGCTTCATGGGGAAGATGTTGACATTGAGGCTGACCAGATTCTGGGGGGAGATGGTGTAATAGAAACTGGTGAACGAGGTCCATCCCTCTTTCTTGGTTTCATTGTCCGGCCACGCCAAACCCCTTACCGGCTCGCGCGAAAAATCGTAGGTGAAGGCTTCGGAAAAGGTGAACTTATCTCCCAAGAGTGGGCCCGTCAGGTAGAGGCGGGGCGAATCGTCCTCAATACCCACAATGTGGCCGGAGCGGATACGCGGAGTCGGGACAAAATCATTCAACTCCCATTCCCACTTGCTTGCCGGCGCTTTGGTGGTGATCGTTGTAAGTCCGCCCGAGAAGCGCCCATACTCGGCTTGGTAGGCGCTCTTGAATACGTCCAATGACTCGATCGCGTCAATGGGAACGTCGAT
>Ga0335069_10006646_pt1 | contig 16771 bp, 24 predicted proteins | sample Lox_Sample_11_FD_206714 | JGI IMG/M metagenome (GOLD analysis project Ga0335069, IMG submission 206714) | Soil microbial communities from Loxahatchee National Wildlife Refuge, Florida, United States - Lox_Sample_1.1 | ecosystem: Environmental > Terrestrial > Soil > Wetlands | place: USA...
CAGGTGAGCTTCCATTCTCCTGTACGGCACTCAGGACCAAACTTCCCGGGAGAATGGGACGGAAAGCATGTATCGACAGAGAGAATACTGGGATTCACAGAGTCCGTGCTCTCGATGGAAGTCGAGACGAGCCAACTGAGTTTGATGAAGGAGGAAGTGTATGCCTGACGAGCGACAGAGAAAGCGTTCCGCATTTATCGGAAGAGGTGGGCCGTCGATCTCGCCGCCTCGTCCGGTCCAACATAGCCAGCAGCAACCCGCGCCAATCCCCCAGCAGGCAAGCCCCTATCGGGAAGAACGGGCCCGCCAAGCCGTTCAGCAGCAGATGGCTCCGGTAAGGCGGAAACGCCTCACCGCGGATTCGGGATTCGCTCCAGCCCAAAACACTCCCGTCATGGACGACCAAGAGATTGAGGATTTCATTTCTGAGGCCGAACGCCGGGAGCCGGGGAGCATGGTGAGGGGGAATGAGAATACCGCAAGCATGATGGTCGGTGGCCCGGGATACAAGGAACCGAAGCCGGGAGTTTAACCTTACAGTTTTATTGTATTTAATAAAAATGCTGACCCCTCGCCAACGCCAAGTTCTCAAGCAATTAACCCTCAGTGGAGAGATGTGGGATGCTCTCCTTCAAGTTCTTGAGGACAAAGCCCAGCACGCCTTGACAGAACAGGATGAGAACGTTGGGGGGAGTTCACCGGACATCGGGCGGGTCATCTTCTTAACAGCCGAGCGCCTTACCTGCACGGGGCTGGCTCAACTCATCTACGACGAAGCAAGAAAGCAACCCGACACGGAGAATCGTCTCAATGATGCAGGGATTTAAGGGCACGGTCCAATTTCCCACGCTGCCCGCCAACTACCAGGAGCGGTCGGTAAGGTATTTGGAATCCCGAACGATGGCGAGCGCGGTAAGGAAGCTGCTTAATGAAGTCTACCGGGAAGACGGGATCCGCTGCCGAAGGCCAACGAAGGTTGTCGTTAAAATCGAATTTGTAAGAACAATGGAACCATGAAAGGAATGTCCTGCCTTGAAAATCTGCGTGATCTACCCCGGAAGCCTCTACAGTGCGTGGAGCGTGTCTGACGGAATTCCCCGGACCTTAACCGCAATGGGACATGAAGTCTTGGACTTCGCTCAAGGACGAACGGGAAAAGCCAACTGGTGGGATCGGCTGGACGCCATCAATAAAGCCGACCTTGTGATCATGAGCGGCCCCGAGCACTTCTGCAAGAATCCCGGGCTGGAGCAGTTCAAGCAAGCCATTAAGTTCATTACCGTTCCCAAGTTCGGCGTCTACCACGAATCAATGCTGCGGGCCGACCAGAACTTCCCATTCCCCGAATTGCTCGACTCGTTCGACCATCACTTCTACCCAGCCATTCAAGATGCCGAAGCGCTCAGTAATCGGGCAAAAGACCGCTGCACCTGGCTTCCATTTGGCGTTGATACCACAGTCTTTGAGCCTTGGGCCTGTCCACACTGTCACGGATCGGGCGGAAAGAAGGCGATGATTACCGGACCAGCCGGCAAGATGGCAGGTACGGAACTCTGCCCAATCTGCCACGGCGCCTGCATCGATATAACCCTGAAGACAATCCCCTTTGGGTTTATCGGGTTGATGTACGGGAAGCGCAAAGTGTTCATGGATAAGGTCGCCCAGGTTTACGACCTTCCCGTTGAATTGATCTGCGGGAATGTGGTGATTCAGGACATCGAGGGTTTGAACCCGTTCATGACGGCGCGTCGTCTCGCATGGAACTACAATCGGATGATGTGCTTCGTCAACCTGCCTTCACTCTCCCAACTCATGGTGACGAAGGTCACAGAGGTAATGGCGTGCGGCGTCTGCCTGCTGACTCCGCGGCTGGAAGGCCAGGGAGTGAGAAATATGAAGGGGTTTGACCACGGCAAGAACATTCTGTTCTATCGGGACGATCCCAAGGACCTCGTTGCAGTCATGCGTGGGGTGATGAAGAATCCCGAGATGGCACAGCAAATCGGCAAGGAAGCGGCGAAGAGCATCCGGGAACATCACTCACTCAAGGACCGCATGGAGGAACTTCTCTCTAAGTTTGCAAAACCTTCTTTGGTGGAGGTTAAACAATGAATATCAGCCGCTTGCAATTAATTGGCCAAGGTGAGATGCTCCCGCGCTTCTATCGAGTGGCCTATTATGATCCATGTAGGGAATTGGCCGTATGCTTTCCATTTGGGATTCACTGGATCGTGATGTTCGCTCACTGGCTCTATGAAGCGACAATCATTTACAACCCAACCAGATTGGAGAAGTACATTCAGGAAGCCTACCGTCGAGGGAAAGCAGAACAGCTTGAAAACGATAATCAAATTCTTTATTACCATACAGGGCACAGTAATGCCATAGAGAAATACACGAGGCTTAAAAAAGAGGATGAATCTCGTCGCGGACTGAAAAAACAAATCGAGTGGTTAAAGTAGGAACTTGCCAAGGCCACTCTTGCGCCAACGAAGAAATGGAATGTCTGACTTAATTGGGGTTGCCATCCTAATAGCGCTTCTCGTGCTCATCGTTAAGGACGCTGGGACGCGAAGCCGTAATACTCCGAAGAGTCCGGACGAAGAATTTCTGCAAGCGGCGAGGATCAAACCGCCGTGGAAAGAGGGAAGATGAAAGTAGAAATCGAGATTAATCGCGGCACAACTCACCTGACGGTGAACATTCCTGAATCAGTTGATAAGTTGGTCGAGGCTGCTACTGAACTCTTCAAGGCAATAACCGAAAAGTTGAAAGAGGAATAAATGAAAACCGCACTCGTCATCGGCGGGGCCGGATTTGTGGGAAGGCATCTTATCCCTTTATTGGTAAGCTCTGAATTTAGGGTGGTATCGTGTGACCCAGCATTTCCTTGTCGTCCCAAGACTAAGCATTCTATTGATGAAATTCCACTTGCGTTTGGAAACGTAGATTGGTCAGCGTTTCAGTTTGATATCATCGTCCACCTTGGCGCCCACATCCAGGACATCTCCGAGCGTGAGAAGGGCGACATCGAGAAGTATCAGGACATTGGCCTTGATCTCGCGGTGATGCGCTACGTGGCTGCGCACCCTCCAAAGGAATGCTTCATTTACCCGTCAAGTTGCTCGATAGACTCAGCCGAGACAGACCCATACGCCTTTTCCAAGACGGTAGGCGAGCGCATGGCCATGGCGTTGCATAAACAGGGAATCCCGGTGGTTATCCTTCGCCCGTTTAGTGGCTACGGCGGAGACCAGGCCGAGTCTTACCCATTTTCAGCCATCCTTTCCCGCGCTATGGCCAAGCATAATCCCTTGACCGTCTGGGGGAACGGCCGACAGGTGCGGGACTGGATTGAAATATCCGACTTGGCAAAAGCTTTCCTCTGGGCCATTGATCATGCCCCGCGTGGAACTCCAGTGGATATCGGCACTGGAATTGGGACCTCCCTCTTCATGTTGGCGCAGAAAATAGCTGAAGGGGTTGGGTATTCTCCAACGATCACAGCCGACACCTCAAAGCCTGCTTCTTCAATGCGCCGGATTGCGGATATTACCTTGGCCGAAACATTTGGATTCGAGGCCAACATTTTGCTGGAAGAAGGGATTAGCAGGGCAATCTTTGAAAGGACGAAGCGATGAACGGTTGTCTGATAGTGGACGCTGGTTGCCGGCTGGGCCCCCCTTCCGCCTGGGAGAAAATCGGGGCGGAGGTTATAGGCTTCGATCCCGATCCTGATGAGTGCGCACGCCTCGGAGAAATACACCCCAACCACACGTTCATTCCCCTGGCCTTGGACATTGAGTCAAACTCCAGAAACTTCTGGATTACGGAGAATTCTGAGTGTGGTTCGTTCTATCGACCCGACCAAACTTTATTATCCAACGGATTCGCTGGACACCGAATCGTCGGACAGAAGGAAGTTCCTACAGTTGACCTCGATAGCTGGATGGAAGTTAATCGTCCTGGTAGGTCCGTTGACCTTTTGAAGCTGGATACCCAGGGATCAGAGCTTGACATCCTGAAAGGCTCCATCAAGACAATCGGTAAAACCCTATGGATTGTGGTGGAGGTTGAATTCCATCCACTGTATGAAGGCCAGCCGCTATTCTCCGATGTTGATTTGTTCCTACGTCAGTATGGATTCAATTTGTGGAACTTTGGTGATGTAAACTGCCGCCATGGGCAGATGATTTGGGCTGATGCCTACTACTTCAAGCCTCCACTGGAGGGAAAGACTCTTGAATTGGGAAGGATGATTCAATGTCCAAACCTATGATCTCGCTTTTGCACGCAACTGCCCAGCCGGGAACGTGCGAGGAAACAGCCCGTAGGTGGTTTGAGCGAGCGTACCACTCCCACGCTTTCCCAATTGAGCATGTGATGGCATGTGAATACGTCTCCTTTCCAAAGTGTCCGCATAGTCCATTCATTACCAACCAAGTTCTTATCGTCTCGGGTGGAAGCCCTGTTTCGGGCTGGAACTCTGCTGCTGAGTTTTCCAAGGGAAAGATTCTAGTGATGATGGCTGATGACCTGTATCCTTCCGAACATTGGGACAGGGAGATCATGGACGCAATTCCTGATCCTGAGGCTGCGGCGGTTCTCTGGGTTACGACCTTGGACGACCATGGAAAAGACTTGTGGCCCGACATTATTACCCATCCAGTCGTGACGCGGGCATACCTTAACCGCTACGGATACTTTCTCCACCCAGCGTATTACGCAAGATTTAGCGACCTAGAGTTTAGCGACAAGGCGAAGCAAGATGGTGTTGTGATCGACCGCCGCGGAAAGATCATCTGGCGCCATGAAGACCACCAGGTTCCCGGCAATTGGCATCCCACGACATCCCGGATCAATGCGTTGCATGGAATGGACAATCAGACCTACATCAAGCGGCAAGCAGCGGGATTTCCAAAGGAGTGGGCGGTATGGAGACCGTAAGGTTCTCAGTCCTTGTGCCCACGATGGGACGCCTGAGCCTCACAGACACGCTCCGAAGCATTATCCAGCAGCCCTTGATGCCGGGAGACGAAGTTCTAGTGATCGGGGATTTGAACCATGGATGCAACCCGGGCAGGGACATCATGAACGAGTTTGGACCGCAATTCTTTTACTACTCGTGCGGAGGCGCAAAGAATGCTTGGGGTGGTCCTCAGCGGAATCTTGGACTAACCGTCGCAAAGGGAAGCTGGTTAACCTACATGGACGACGACGACTTGATGGCTCCGTACACTCTTGAAATCATGCGGGGACTCTGTGCGAACCATACTGACAGGCCGATCATGACGCGAATGCGCTGGCCGGATGGAAAGGCCCTAGAGTCAATGGTTGGCGGGCAATGTTTGTGGGTTCCAAATGTCCCGTATAAGGTCGGATTCTTCGGAAACGAATATTGCGGCGACCAGACGTGGATTGAGACCACGATGAGTAAGTACCAGCCGAAAAAACCTTTGTCAGTCGAAGTCATAACGTGCTTATATAGTGGGCAGCACCGCGAGGGATAATGCCAAAAGAAATCAAAATCGCTTGGTTCGACTTCGATTCCACGCTCAATCAATCCCGGGCTGAGGGAGAACTCGGCTATCCCAGCCTGAAATGCTTGAACCTGATGGGATGGATGAAGAAGAAGGGTTACAAAATCTACATCCTGACCGCCCGCAAAGACTTGGACGAAGTTCGGAAGTGGTGTAAGGCGTTTGGGATTGAGACAGACGAAATCACGAACACGAAACCACCGGCCGACGTGGGCTTCGATGATCGCGTTGTCACGTTCTCAGACGACCGGAAAGTAGAAGCAATGATCGAAGACGCCACTGAAATTCTGGAAGGGAAGAAGCCGCACACCTCGGCCCCGCGCCGTCCAAGTTCGAAAGCGAAAGCGTTTGTGGGAAGGATCTCGCAGTGACCATCTACAAAGACAAAACCCTTGAAGGCGAAGTCCTGATCTTGGAAGAGTGCATCTTCATGCGCTGCGAGTTGAAGCGCTGCGACCTGTTCTATTCGGGCGGAGACTTCAATTTTGTTGAAAGCCGGATTGAAGATTGCAGGGTCCACTCCCGCGGCCCAGCCGGAAACACGGTAAAACTCCTTGAATTCATGGGAAGTCTGAAGCAATGCAACTGTAAATCTCAACCCGTGGAGCCTTCTTCACTGGTGAATTGAGGGAAAATGAGAGAGTTTTTTCTGAGATTGAGATTGGCTTTAACTCCTGGTGTTTGTGGTAAGCATAAACTTCGCCACACTTACTCATTGAAACTTGGTTACCACGCCTGTCCTCGATGTGTTTTGGATCAAGCAAAGGAATTACTGGTCGATGCTTTGGAAAACGGATCTGTCCCTGCTCCGGGACTTGAAGCCAGAATAAAACAAGAAGAGGAAACCTGTAGCTGGTTTTCCGTTCCTTACAATCAACCTCTTCCAAAAAGTTGGACAGAAAGGTCAACCACTTTTCATGGAATATAAACTCTTCGACACTCCACAGTTCCACGACGCGGCATTCTATGCCGACCGGCTAGTCTCGGACCACATCAACGAGCCGGGACACCAACCCCGAATGCTCAGGGCATTACGCGAAGTCCAGTACCTCGTAAAGAACTTCCCTATTCACTCGCTGGCCGACTTTGGAGCCGGAAACGGTGGATTCCTGAATGAGGTTCGAAAGCGGCATCCCCACCTTCAGTTGTGGGGATACGATATGCAGCCTTCGAATATTCAGTGGGCGAAGGAGAAGTATGGAGTTCCCGTCTATTCCTCGGACATCACGAATCCAACCGCCGCAGCCGACGCCGCCGATATTGTTGTGCTCACTGAAACTCTTGAGCATTTGGTAGATCCTCATGGGTTTCTTCGCAATCTATTCTCTGGCGACGGAGCCGACGCTCGCTATGTCGTGGCTTCCTCCCCCGCGAACGAGACTCCCGAGCACCACTACGAGTTCCACCTCTGGGCCTGGACCGAAACGAGTTTCCCTGATATGTTCCGTGCGGCTGGCTGGACCGTCGAAAAGCACTATGTTGAGGGAGGCACACAATTTGTCGTAGCCTCACGCGCTCCCATGTCTCCCGAAGATGTGACCAAAACCCGAAAGCGTGTGGTGGACTATCTGATAAAGACGGAGAGGCATAAGCAGCGCATCCTGGAGATTGGGGGATACCAAGTAGCAGGATTCTTCGCCATGGGCCACTTTGCCTTTGCGCAGTTGGAAGATCCCGAGGAAGCAATTGCAGCGCAGAAGATGTATCCCTGGCTCACGGTGAGTACCCGAGATTGGGACATTGACGCCGATATCATTGTGGAAGGTACCGAAGTCCTCGTGAAGTAGTTTTATTAAATACAATAAAAATGGACATTCTGCTTTTTCAGGTTGATGGGAATATCCCAAACTTGGCACTTGCAAAAATATCGGCTTGGCATAAGGCGAGCGGAGATACCGTTTGGCTTAATTCGTGTCCCTCTGTTCCAGATAAAGTTTATTCATCCTCGATCTTTACGTCATCTGAGATGAGACGGAATCAGATTTCGATTTTGTTTCCTGGTGCCATTACTGGAGGAACTGGGTACGATATCAAAAGTAACCTGGACTCAGTTTTAGGACTGGACAGTGAAGGCGTAAAACCAGACTATTCGCTTTGGCCTAAGTACCAGCACAGCATCGGTTTCACGGCTAGAGGGTGCCGACTAAGCTGTAGGTTTTGCGTAGTTCCGGGAAAAGAAGGAAAGCCGTCTTCGGTTCATTCGGTACAAGACATTTGGCGTGGAGAGCCCTATCCCAAACATCTCCTACTATTAGACAATGACTTCTTTGGTCAACCCAAGCAACAGTGGCTCGAAAGATGCAGCGAGATCAGGCATGGAGGTTTTAAGGTTTCATTCAATCAAGGGATAAACATTCGCCAGATCGATGATGAAGCCGCTTTCTGGATCGCTTCGTTAGATTATCGGGATGCTCAATTTAATAGAAAGTGTGTGTACACAGCTTGGGACAATCTTCGGGACGAGGCAAGATTCAAGGCGGGCGTTGGAACCTTGAAAAGATTTGGGATAAAGCCACAGCACCTCGTCGTCTATATGCTTATCGGATATGACTCTAAAGAGACATTCACAGAAATACTTTACAGGTTCAACGAGATTACCAATCTAGGATGTTTTGCCTATCCTATGGCCTATAATCGTGCGACTTTAGACCACCGCAGATTCCAGAAATGGGCAATCAGAAGATACTTTGAAGTTGTGAGTTGGGAGCGGTTCAGAGACAGCCATGATTCTCAACCTTTAGACGCTTCCAAGCAACTAGAGATGCCTTGCCCGTAAATCTTACTTGACACGCCCCGTATTTCCTCTGCTTTGATGCCATTGTACGGAACCACCCCGTACAGAAAGAGGTTTTGACAATGGCATCAGACGCCACCACAACAGAATCCGTTGAAAGAGCTCTAGTGTCTCCTCAGCCGACTATCGATGAACCACCCATCGAAAACGGAGAGCAGACAACCCAGACTCTCCCCGACGAACACCCACCCGAAGGAGAACAGCCAGAAGCCACTCCGCAGCAGGGTGAAGAGACCGGGGAACCTCAGGAGACCACCGCCGCTGAAGAACAAGAGGAAGCAGCCATCGGGTATGAAGACCTTCTCCCATCGAGACAGGCAAAAACATTTCCCGATGAATTCCTTGCTCTTGCCGCGCAGCGCTGGGGGTACGACAAGGAAAGCCTGGACGATCCAACTCACGGTCCCAGTTTAAGGCGCCTGCTCACTGACAAGATCAATAGCGACATCTACATTGCCAACCAACGGCGTGATGAAGCTATTCGACAACAGGAGCAGCAGGCCCCTCCCCAAGAAGAAACCCAACCCGCCCAGGAGCAACAGACCCAAACGCAGCCGGCAAGCTGGGAGGAAATCAGTAGCCTTGCCTCTCAGACCGCCCAAGCCATCATTACCGACGAGGGTGCAAACCATTTTGCTCCTCGCCTTTACGATGCGCTGGCGGCGATTGCCGGGACGCGAGAGGGAGAAACTCCCAATCCGGAAGAGCAAGCGAAGGCTTATCGTGACCTCACCCAGGTCATGACGGAATTCGGGATCCTGCTACTTGGCCAAGTGTCGCCTCAAATCGTCAGCGGGGTTCTTGCGGACAAATGGACGCAGGAAAAGATTCTTTCACCCTATCTGGAGAGTGTCCTGGAAAAGCGTGAAGGAACAGTTGACGAAGAGGCATCAACCTACGACCAAGCGCGGGAACTCCTCAGCAAGGAGCCAGGGTACTCCGACATCGCCCAATTAAGCGGTGAAGGTGGGGCACTGGAACGAGCGGCCGAGGAATACGCGAACGAGACTGGTAAAGACATTTTCGATATCCAGTTCATCGATCCGAAGACCCGGCAGCCGCTTCCGCCTCTTCAAAACGCCATGCAGCAGTTGCGCCACGCAATCACCTACTTGCGCGGCAAAAACTACCAGCAGCCCGAGGCTCTGGTGCAGAGAGCGTTGGAACAGGGGAGAAGGCAGGAGAGAACTGCGACCCGAAGAAGTGAATTAGGAGGTTCGCTGAAACCTGGCAGACCTTCTGGCCGATTGGAGCCGAGGACGACCAGCGCGGACGACGAGATGGGCGCGATGCAAGACGCCTATGATCGCGCAAATCCGCTCTCGCTGGAGACTTCCTCCAACCGTACTCGATAATAAGGTGGGAAAACCATGCCTACGGGCTTAACGTCCTATCGTTCGTGGGACACAGCAGTAACGGAAACTGTTCAGGTTCGGGTACTGGGCGACAAAATCGTTCAGTTGCAACCCGATGTGACGCCGCTTATTGTCATGACCACGAACGCCAAGAAGAAGAAATCTACCCCAGTGCCCCGCATCGAGCGGATTGAAGACGACCTCCGCAACTTGTGGGATTACCAGGCCGGAACCACCACTCTCAGTTCGGTGGCAACCACATTGACCGTTTCAACCGGCTCCCTGTTCGCAACCAATGACCTTGTGGCTGTGATTAAGCCACAGTCGAATGCCAGCGCCCCTGAAATCATGCGCGTTACCGGCATTGCAGCCAACGTGCTAACCGTTACCCGCGGAGTGGGCGGAGCAGGCGCCGACTCGATCTATCCCACAAACGCCTTGCGCATCATCGGTTCGGCCTACGCTGAAGGCGACACCTACGGGTCTTTCCGTTCGACCCAGAAGGTTGTGCCGATCAGCTATTGCCAGATTTTCCGAACCCCGGTCCAGTTGACCCGCACCATGCAGGCATCCCGGACCTACGGTGAATCGGACTATCAATATCAGAAAGCCAAGGCTCTTATGGAGCACAAGAAGGAAATTGAGGGCTCAGGTCTTTGGTCCCGAGCTTCCGAATCCCTCGCTGCTCCCAACACCATCTGGACCACGATGGGCTTCCGCTCGCGTGTTTCCACCAACGTGATGGACTTCCAGACGACCGGAACCCTCACCGAATTCAACACTTTCTCCCAAACTTCGTTCCGGTACGGATCGCCGGCCAAGCTGCTCATCGCTGCGCCGGTCATCATCTCGGCCATCAACTACTACTCCCAGTCCAAGCTGTTGACCGAGGTAGGCCAAACGATCTTTGGCGTCAACATCAAGCGGCTGACTCTCCCTCACGGTGAGTACATGCTCGCCCGCAACTGGCTCATGGAAGCCGGCGTCTCAGGCCAGCCAGGTTTCGCCACTGAAATGTACTCGGTGGATCTCAACAACGTTGAGTTCTGCTACCTTGCGGACCAGGGCGAAACCCGCGACACACAGTACCGCGAGAATGTCGTACAAACCGGAGTGGACGCCGAACAGGACGAATGGTCGATGGCCCCTTCCAGCCGAAATGCTGGAGAGGAATCTCTTCTAATTGACTCAAAAGCTGAAATGGCTAATGAGGCGGAACCGGAAACGGACCGTGAGAGACTAAGCGAAGAGACACCCCAAGTGGGTGATGCAATAGTCCGTTCTCATGGGAACAAAAACCATGAGAGGTTGGCAGAAATGACCAACCTCTGCAACATTATGTATGTTGCAGATAACAAAAAAGATACGCAGGCGGGCTGGATCTTCACTCAAGAAAAGGTCAATGTGGCCCCTCCCCACCGAAATGTGGGAGAGGAATTCTCTCTGATTGACTTGGAGGGTGCGAATCCCAACAGGGCGGAACTGCCGTTCGGACCATCGAAGGCAGACCGTGAACGACTAAGCGAGAGAACACCCGTTTCGGGTGATGCGATAGTCTGGTCTCATGGGAATGTGAACCATGAGAGCGCGGCAGAAATGACCGCGCCCTGCCTCATGGCAGGTAACAATAACGACATGCGGTTGGGTACGACTTCTCTGCCTATGCCTAGAGAGTTAACAGGCATCAGGTTTGTTTAATTTTTAGTGAATGTTGTGTACCTCTCGTTCTATAATGGGGCGAGAGGTACACAATGAAAAAGAAACAATGTCCAAGATGTAATCGAAATCGACCAATCAATAAATTCGGGACGAAGGGTGATCCACCAGTTCCGAAAAGTCTCTGTCGGGAATGTGATGCGGATATTCACAAGATTTCCTATCATGGCTCGCCAGAGAAACGAGCCGATGTTCTCAGGATAACGAAAGAGGCTCATCGCAAGCGACTCGTTAAAGGCTTGTGCTGGCAATGCGACGAAAAGGTGGAAGAAGGAACTCAGCGATGCGGAAAGCACAACAAAGAGAATCAAGAGCGGAATACCGAGAATCGCATCTCTCGCCGTCGCCAATGCTTCGACCACTACGGATGGGCTTGTGTTTGTTGCGGAGAAACGTGCGAGAAGATGCTGACGTTTGATCACATCAACCGTGACGGCGCGGCTCATCGAAAAAGCATGGGAGGACAGGTCGGAGGCACACAGATTGTTACTTGGGCCATCAGGAACGGATTTCCTCCGATTCTCCAAACCATGTGTTTCAACTGCAACATAGCGAGTTTTAGGAACGGCGGCATCTGTCCGCACAAGGAAGCGAGTTCGAGCAAGTATATTGACCACCGGGAATAGGCCGGATGAAAAGGAGTTATCTATGAATCCATGTGTGAGTGAGAAAGTTGAACCTGAAATGGGATCAGGCCAGCAGCGCAGTACGTATTCGCTGTTCAATCTCTTGACCGATAATGGCAACGATTTTAGCGATCACGATTTGGCAGTTTTGGCGGATTGGGCGAATGTTCAAAAGCAGGAAACTCCGAACCAAGATTGGAAGCGAGCTTTCGCACTTATCCGCGAGGGGGCTGATCTCTTGCTTCGTCGGCGGGCACGCTCGTCCACCGTCCCACCAGTTGAGCCATCATCGGTTGCAGCCGGAACGGTTGTCGATTACCTGGAGCTGAGAAAGCAGACTGGGGACTTTGCCAGTACATTCTATGGACCGCACGGATGCTCAAAGTGCGGAGTATTGATTGTGAAGCAAGCAATCGAGCAGGGTGGAAAAGAGTGGACATTTCCGACGCTAAAGGGAACCGGATATTTCCCGCACAAATGCAGCCTGCTGGACATTGCAAAAATGGTTGATAAGGAGCCTCAACGTGGCGACCGACATTGAAAACATTCTGGTAAGTTTACAGCCAAGCCCCTACGATCTCAGGAAGGCGTGTCTCGCGCTCGATAAAGCACTCACGGCCTCGCAGCAGGGAGTAGCGGACGCCCACGCGCGAGTGGCGAAGCTGGAAGCCAAACTCGAAGCGATGGCGAAGGATGCCGCGGCAGACGAGCCCGAAGTGATGCAGGTTCGCGGGAAGTCAGCGAAGTAAGATTCCGGCCTTAACGGGCCAAAGAAGGGAAGCAACGATTATGCCGAAGATTGAAAGAAAAGAGTATGTGTGCATTTTCTGCGAGGGGAAATTCCTCTCGGGCGACTGGATGGGATGTGCGGGCAACAAGTTCCGGCGCCATCAGGTTGAACCTGTCACCTACCACAGCAAGCACGATAACCATGTGATTTGTTGCACGAAGGAAGCCACGGTACTCAACCCAACGACCGGAGAATCCCAGAAGATTCCAGGCTACCAGGCGCAATTCGTGAACGGTCACTACACCACCTCGGACCCGGAGGTCCAGGAGGTTTTGAACCGTATTCTGGCTGAAGGTGGGCTTGTTTCCTTGGATGCCTACGTTGACTCGAAACTCACCGACCATCAGAAGGCCGAGCGTGCAAAGGGTCAACTCGCCGAGCAAAGCGAACTGCTGAAGAAAGTTCAGCAGGAGAACGAGCGGCTCAAGGCGCAAATTGGTGAAGAGAAGAACGGGAATGGAGATGAACCCTCTGCCGCTGCCATCCCGGGGCAAGGCAGTCTTTCCGGCCGACGCCAAGTAAGGGCGTAGAAAGGTCGTTCCAATGTCAAAGACGGTTCAAGCGGAGCAGGAAGCTCCGCTCTGCCCATCTTGCAGGAGGCCAATGGTTACAGGCTGGGATGTTCCAATGTGTCCTAATGGATGTGGAGTCGTCCCGGCCGGAGACCATCGGCAAGTACACGACCTCCGACCGTTTTCAAAAAGGATTTATGTAGGTTCGGAGGTCTACGGAAAGAAATGGTTGAAATCAGACGAGGCGCGATCGGACGCAGAAGCGGCAATGTTAGGTGGAAATGGATACGGCCTGAAGGGCTGAGACAGGAGAATCTACCATTCGAATCGACGTTCTTTCGCCCATACACGGATCTCCCGTACCGCAATTCAGCGGTTCAATCTCAGCCGTCATTGAATACAGCCGATGCAAATGCAACGTGCGTGAGGCGGAAAAAGTCTGCGAGAATCCCGAATACAAGCCAAGCTTCCATGATCCAGGTCAGTGCCCAAATGGCAAATTCGATGTTGTATTTCCACCTCTTTCGAGCATGAGTGTAGTCCACTGGGCAAGAAATGCCTGTGTAATGAACATGCGCAAGAACGCGGACTACTGCCTATTCGTCGATTGCGACATGGGATTGGAGCCCGACACCCTTGACCGCCTCTTGAGCCACGGCAAAGACATTGTGGCTGCGCTCTGCACCAGGCGCACCGATCCGGCTATCCCGAACATTCGGGTCTTTATGGAGGCAGAGCAGAATTTTGGGGAGCTCGTTACCTGGGACGAGAATCAAACCTTAATTCCCGTTGACGCTGTTGGAACGGGAGTTATGCTCATCAGCCGGCGAGTTCTGGAGGATGTGGCCGAGGCTTACCACCCGGATCAGTACCATGCGACCGGAAACGGGTTCTGGTTTGAAAACATCAGATTTCCGCATTTGGATGCTGAGGCGGGGGAAGATATTAGCTTTGTACTAAAGGCCACTCGGTTGGGTTATGAGTGCTTTGTTGACACCACGATCCAGCCATTGCATTACGACGCGTACGGGTACAGCTACTCAGACTATAAGCCCTTTCGCGCCGAAAGAATTGCAGAAATAATTCAGCGAATGGAAAAGGAGTCCGAAGAATTGGGACTGAAAGAGCGTCCACCTCAATTAAGACAGATGGATGCAATGTTGAAAAAGGCAGTCGATGAACTTGATCAGAAAGTGAATAAGGGAACGCTTGTTTGTTCTCCTATGTGAAACAGCGGACCGGTGATTGTAGGAAGCATGATTTTGTTATGTTTCATAGAGTTGCACGATTGGCACAGAGGCTGGATGTTTGAGATGAAACTGCTGCCCCCTTTTGAAAGTGGAATGATATGATCAACCGTCAATTTCCTCTTACGTCTACACATTGCGCACCGATGCTTAAAGAATGCACAGAGAGCCTTCCATTCAAGAACCGTAAAACTACCAGAAGCCGTATACTCACGAGTTCTTCTCCGATTGACTTGGGCGAGAACCATGTCCTTGTGCTCCTTTTTCCATTTATTCTGCAATACGTAAGCTCTTGCTCTAACCTCCGGCTTCGACATGGATTTAGCGCGAAGGGCTCGTTGATATTCGGGGTTATTCCTTCTTTTCTCGCGAAGTTTAGCTGCCTTGCGCGCTCGCCTTTCCGGGTCGTTAATAAATTTCTGGTAAGCTATCTTGCTGTATTCAGCAATTTTCTCTCGATGCTCTTGATAATATTTCTTTCTGTATGCAACCGGATCAAAGGGAGGTCTTTTTGGTCTTTTAGCTGCCTGTTTTGCTCTCCACTCTCTTGCGTATCGGGCCTGCTCTCCAGGAACACGCTTGGCAGCATATCTCTTACTATTCTCTCTCTTTTTTTCCTTTACCTCGGGGCGGTTCCTGTAGGCTTTGAGTTCTTCGCTGTGTTCATCGCGGAATCTCTTAGACCAAGCAAGGGCCTCTTCTCGATGAAGACGATACCACTCCTTCTGATCGGCCCTATGCTTTTCAGTTGTCTTGTAGATTCTCTCGGGCGGGTTTACAATTTCATTGGTCATGGGCTGTGTCCTCAGCTTGTGGCTAATGGCTGGGGTGGCTCTTACGAAGCCCTCCAGCCGCTTTCATTTTAACACGACTATGACCCTTAATGACATCGTCTATGGTGTTCGCGGATTGTGCGAGAACAGGGCCACAAATCTCTTTGTGTCACCTCCCCCGGGTCTACCCTCAGGGACTCCTGCAACAATCGATACCTGGCTGGATGCTTCACTCTCCTGGCTGATAGGACGGCAGCGTTACTGGTGGCGAAAGAAGTTCTTCGCGCTGGATACGCAGACCAATGTGCAGATTTACGACCTTTCTGCTATCGGCCCCAACGCTCCCGACTACGAGCAGATGATCAATTTCTACTATCTGCCAAGCGCTGGGAATGAAACCTCGGTGGATTTCGTTGAAAACTCCGACGAAATTCAAAGACTTCTAAATAACGGCTTGGTCGGAGCCCCAAAGAAATACTTCAACCTTCCCGGCAACGCTCTAACAACACTCGCCATAAGTCCGACTCCTGACGGGGTTTACCATCTCAAGGGAATGTATTGGGCGCGGTACATTCGTCCAACAACGGGACAGATATCAGCCCTGACGATTGGTGCCCAAGCCGGCGCGAACTTTGCCGCGAATGATACGTTCGTGATCTACCAAGGTTCGGCATGGGCCATTGGCCAAGTTACAGCGATAGCTGCGGGAGGAATTCCCACGGCAATCTCGCTAATTTTCGGAGGGCAGAATTTTCAGACTGCCAATGGGGTACCGACGTTCGCAGCCTCGGGAACGGGGGCAGGACTGATTGTCAATATCACGGCTCTATCGGGATCGACTGGAGACGCGGTTGAGATTCCACTGATCCCGGAACAATTTCATTACGTTGCCATGCTCGCGCTCCTGAAGCGCGTTTTGTTCTACCTCTACGGGGAAAACGATCCTCGGTACACTTCCACACGGGACGAGCTTGGAATTGATACCCCGCAGGGAAGTACCGGAGCACTTCATCTTCTGGATGAATTCCAGAGCTTCAGCCAGGAAGCGGAAAAGAGCCGACCCGCTTATGTGATACAACCTTGGGCCACCAAGCCCGAAGTTGAGCCAATACCGAGGTGAGTCAATGCCGAATCCTTATATCTTCGCCCCTGATTCGGGCGGAAACATTTGGCAACTCGCCATCAATGACCTTGGCGTTCTTTCCTCTTTGCAACTTCCAAGTGGGACCGTAAGCCCCGTTCTTTCGTTTAACGTTGCGAATATCTTTTCAACCTCGTTCCAGCTTGACCTTTCCGCTGCTCCGATCATCGCTCTGAGTCAGATCGCCTACAGCCCTCTCTATCCAATCGGCCTTGAAATAGACTCACAGAATTTTCAGTGGATCATTACCGCCGTCTATAGTAATTCGGTTTGGCGG
>Ga0335069_10006647_pt1 | contig 16770 bp, 15 predicted proteins | sample Lox_Sample_11_FD_206714 | JGI IMG/M metagenome (GOLD analysis project Ga0335069, IMG submission 206714) | Soil microbial communities from Loxahatchee National Wildlife Refuge, Florida, United States - Lox_Sample_1.1 | ecosystem: Environmental > Terrestrial > Soil > Wetlands | place: USA...
CTGACTCCCTCGACCGTCCTCGGTCACGGGAGCTTGCGGCAACACCTCCATCACTTGGACCTCCTCCGACTCAGAGGGGGTCAGTTCTCAATGTCGCCAGGGGGTCAGTTTTTCATGTCGCCTAACATCATGGCGAGACCCCGCACCGAAAGCGCGGTCGCACAGCGCGCGAGCCGCTACCGCAAGGCGCTCGGACGTCCCTGCGTCCATCGGCGGACATCGTCGACTCGCCAGCCCACCGCCCGCTTGGCGAGCCTAACGGGCCCCGGGAAGGTCCGTTCGGCAACCATCCGGTAGACGGTCGAGCGGGCCAGGCCCGTGGCCCGCAAGACGTCCGGCAGTCGCAACACTTGCGGCACGAGCTCGGTGCGCTCTGAATGCGATGAGGGCTCTCTGTGCTTCATGACCCGACTCCTTGAGACTGGAGCACTTTAGGTCGCGCCGGGACGCAGTCCCATGACCATTTTTCGTCAAATTCGGGCAGCCGTGATGACGCGGGCTTCGCCGCAGCTGCTGCGGCGCCCGAACGAAGCTGTCCGCGTAGCACCGAGAGCTGCTTGGAACGTCCTGCGATCGAGTCGTCGCCACGCACAGGGCCTGCGAGAACCACGTCGCGGCGACGTGAGCACTGCCCGTGAACCTGATTCAAGTACAGAAGGCTGCGCTGCACAACTCCTCCCGGAGGGGACCCAAACGTCGTCGTCCGTTCTGCGCATGACGGACGACGCGCACTCATCGATTCACCTGGCCGTACCGTCGAACACGGTGCGCACTTCCGGACTGCGCAACAGACTTGCTGGTGTGACGGTCTGGCGCTCCCAGGGGATACGACCGAAGTACCAGACTTTCCAGAAGGTCTGGTTCGCATCCGGACGGGTCGCGAGCAGGTGCGCGAAGGTCTCGACTTCACCCACGCTGTGTCCGGTGGCTTCGGCAAGCACCTCGCGAGCGTAGCGGGAGCAAAACTCGCGTCGGGAATGCAAGTCGAAGCCGGTGTCGTACAAGATGCCCGAGCGGCGCGTCGCAGCGGCAAGGACCCCGCCCTGCTGCTGCGTCGTCAGGTCGTCCTTGAGCCGCATCACCGCGAAGCGCCCGTTCTCGGAGCGCCTGACGAATCGCGACAGCGTCGTGATGCGTGACAGTGGAAACGCACTCTCGCCGATGCGCGGCTCCTCACCGCTGATATCGACGACGACGCCTACGTGGTTCGTCCAGGTATTCGTCGCCGCTGCCACCTCCAGAAACGGCTTGAAGGCGATCCGGATGAAAACGAGATCGCCCACCTTGAGTGTTGGGGCAACCACGTCAAGGGCCGCAGGAGACGCCGCGAACGCGGGCACGACATCATCGGCCGCGCTAGCCACCCCGGGTGAGACCGCTATCGCGCCAGCCAGTGCGAGTACGACCATGCCTGGAGGGAACGGGATATCGGATCGGATCGCCATGTCGGCCTCTACTTGGAGAAGGCCATCAGACTGCCCGAAGATAGGGCTGCGCCGAGGACGTTTCAAAGCACGGTCAGGCGGCGCGCCTCACGGTCGCACATGCCGATACTGGAGGGTCGGCGGCCCTGCCCTGTTTACCGCTTCTGCTCCCCGATCCCCATTGGGACCCACCCACAAGGTCGACGGCGCGATGCCCGACCGAGTTGAGACTACGCCCTGGGAAACCAGACCTCGACTCTGCCGGGCGAGGTCACCGACCTGGCAAGGTCCGAGGACGCCGGTCGATACACCTTGGCGATGAACGGTGGCTTGCGCTCATCAAGCATCGCCTCGATCCGATGCAGCGTATGTACGAAGTTTCGTGCAAGCTCCGCGGTCGGCACTTTTCCGATCACGATGAAGAGCGACACGTTGAAGCGCTTCACCGCCGCCAGTTCGTTCGGCACGTAGCGGATCCGACTGTTGTGCGAAATCGCGATGCGGCCGTTCTTGCCGCAGTACTCGAGCCACTCTTCGTCACTGCCATCGGCCGAAAAGAGGTCGGCGTGACGCTCGACCGCGATTCCGGCTTCGGCCAGGAGTCGCGGAAACTGCTTCCCGAGGTCTCGATCGGTGAAGTAGACCCGGCTCACGCCGCGCGCGAGTACAGCACCGCCTGCTCGATCTCTTCGGGCGACAGGTCGTAGTCCTCGGCAAGCGCGCTGACCGTCTCGCCAGCGTCGATGCGGTCGGCGATCGCCGCCGTGGAAATGCCCATGCGCCGCACGATGGGCCGCCCGAAGGCAACGAGCGGATCGATGGCGATCGGGCGCTCAGAGGAGCGCTGCGTCGACTCGACGTAGGGATAGAGCCGCACCGGGAACTGCCACTCGTCCCATTCGACGCGTTGCAGATGGTCCTCGAACATCTTGCGCATCACGAGCTGGCCAGAGGCGCTCAGGTTGATGAGCTGCACGTATCGGTCGAGAAACACCTCTCCGGCATGGGTCCGCAGCTCGGGACTCAGGAGCAGACGATGAACTTGTAGCTTTCGCTCGGCGTACGCCATGGCCTTGCGGAACTCGGCCAACGCAACGCCGTGCTCGGTTCGGAAAGCTCGCAGTACGTGGGCCTCGATGAGGTTGTAGAAGGACAGCTGCAGCGGTTGAGCGCTCGCGGGCTTGATCAACGGATGGAAAGTGGCACGGGTATCGCCCTTGGGATAGTCGCGACCGACCACCCACGTCCGCAGCGTTGCTGCAGGCAGGCGCAGATAGCGGGCGGCTTCGGCGGGGCCGTACGCGGGCTGATTGCGGAGGTCGGAGGCGTCAGCTTTCATCGATCGGATGGTTGCAGCGGTGACTGGCTCGCGGTGCGTCCACGCTATTGTGGCGGCCGTGGCGTGGTCCGCAACGCCTGATTCGAAGACACGCGCGCGTCGCAAGCTCACATCGAAAGACCGGATCAGGACTTGCGACGCCTTAGCGGCACGACCGTGGCGCCCGAGCGCAGCTCGTCGAGGTAGTCCGCCCATCGCTGCAGCATCGCTCGACGCTGCTCGATGAACTCGGTACGGTTGTAGGCTCGACCAAGGCTGTCGCGAACCGAGTGCGCCAGTTGCGCCTCGATCACGTCGGGACTGAAGCCCAGCCGCTCGTGAAGGAGCGTCCGAGCAGTGGCGCGGAAGCCATGCCCTGTGACTTCTTCGCCGCTGAATCCCATCGCGCGCAGCGCCGCGTTGACCGTATTCTCGCTCATGGCCCGGTCGTGATGGCGCTCGCCGCGAAACACCATGGGGCCGTCGCCCGTGAGCTCGCGCAAGTCGCGAAGAACAGCCACCGCTTGCCTGGGGAGTGGCACGAGATGGGGCGCACCGTTCAGCTTCTCGCGAAGCACGCGCTTCATCCGCTTGGAGGGCACTGTCCAGAGCGCCTGATCGAGGTCGATCTCGGTCCATTCGCCGGCGCGCAGCTCGCCCGGCCGCAGCAGGAGCATGGGCGCCAACTTCAGGGCAGCCCGGACGACATGCGTCGCCGCGTAGGCATCGCTGGCGCGCAAGAACTCGCCGAGGCGCTTGGGGTCCGTGATGGCGGCGAAGTGCTTCGGATTCGGCCGCTTGAGCGCATCCTTGAGGTCACGCGCCGGGTTCGCGGTCGTCCGGCCGGTCGCGATCGCGTAGCGGAACACGTGGCTGCAGTTCTCGAGCGCACGGTGCGCCGTCTCAACGACGCCCCGACTCTCGATGCGCCGCAAAACCTCCAGTAGCCGCGGCGGCGTGATGGAGGCCAACGACGCGCGACCGATCCACGGGAAGATGTCGTTCTCGAGCCGGGCGATGATCTTCTCGGAGTACCCCGGCGCCCAGCTGTCCTGCTTGACGTCGAACCACTCGCGGGCGACGGCTTCGAACGAGTTCACGGGCGGCAGGCCCTTGGCCTCCCTGGCTTCGGCTTCCTTGGCTTCGACCTGGACCGCCTTGGCAGCCTTGCGCTGCTCGCTCGGGTTGATCCCTTCCGCAAGCAGTCGACGAGCCTCGTCTGCCTTGCGTCGGGCCAGTGCTAGCGACGTGTCTGGGTAGATGCCGAGCGACAGCATCTTTCGCTTGCCGCCGAAGCGGTAGTCGAAACGCCAGCCGTGCAGTCCGCCGTTGATGAAGAGCAAGAGGAAGAGACCGTCACCGTCGCTCAATCGCTTGCGCGCATCACCGGGCTTGATCGCGCGAATGGCGCTGTCGGAAGATATCGTGTTGCGACGCATGGAGTAACTGCCTAGTTTTTAAGCAGGTCGAAAACCAGTTACTCCCAGAATTTACTCCTCGCAGGGCCGAAGCAGGTGGATCAGCTGGGACGGCGGCGGACAAGAAAAAGCCCTAGAGCGTTGATTCTAAAGGGCTTTTTCGATCTGTGGGACTTCTTGAACTGTCCCGGGAGGAGTAACGTGGTGGCCAAGGGCGGAATCGAACCACCGACACGCGGATTTTCAGTCCGCTGCTCTACCAACTGAGCTACTTGGCCAGAACCGGTGATTCTAGCGGAGCGTCGCTCCGCGTCAGACCGTGCTGCTCCGCTTGTTCCGCGACAGATCGACGCCCAGCTGCTTGAGCTTGCGGTAGAGATGCGTCCGCTCGAGCCCGGTCTTCTCCGCCACTCGCGTCATGCTCCCGTTTTCCTGCGCGAGGTGGAATTCGAAGTAGCTCTTCTCGAACGCGTCCCTCGCCTCGCGCAACGGCCGGTCGAGATCGAACAGCTGCTCGCTCTGCGGGCCGAGCATCAACGGCTGGCCGCTCGGCATGCTCCCGCCGGTCATCGCCGCTTCCACGGTGAGCCCGCCCTCGTGGTGATGGTGGTTGGCGTGCAGCCCCGCGTGCGGGCCGCTCCCGTGGGGACCGGCGCGGCTCGCCGGCTTGGCGAGGCCCTGCTCCACCGCACGCAGCAGCTTCTGCAGGGTGATCGGCTTCTCGAGGAATGCCATCGCGCCGACCTTCGTGGCCTCTACGGCGGTGTCGATCGTGCCGTGGCCGCTCATCATGATCACGGGCATCGTCAGCATGCTGGTGGCGGCCCATTCCTTGAGCAGCGTCACGCCGTCGACGTCGGGCATCCAGATGTCGAGCAGCACGAGGTCGGGCCGGCGGCGCTGCCGATAGTCGCGCGCCTGCGCGGCGTTCTCGGCGAGCTCCACCGTGTGGCCCTCGTCCGCGAGGATTTCCGACAGCAGGGCGCGAATGCCGAGCTCGTCGTCGACGACAAGTATGGTGGCCATGGGTCAGGGAGTCAGCGCGCTGCTTCGCTCGCGGCCGCGGGGGCGGGCTTCGCGGGTGCCACCGCCGGAGCGAACCGGGAAAATGATAGCGAAACCTGCGCCCCGCGCGGCGCCGGCGTGCCGGGCGCATCGGCGCCCTTCGTGCCGAGGTTGGCGATGCGCACCCGCGCGCCGTGCTCGTCGGCGATCTTCTTCACCACCGCAAGCCCCAGGCCGGTGCCGCGCGCCTTGGTCGTCACGTAGGGCTCGAAGGCGCGCTTGAGCACCTTCTCGGCGAAGCCCGGGCCGTTGTCGATCACCGAGAGGCGCACGACGCGCACATCGCCGTGCTCGTTCTTCACCGCTTCGGTCACCACCTTGACGTGACCGTCGGCCCGGTCGGCCACCGCGTCGAGACCGTTCTGCACCAGGTTGTGGATCACCTGGCGCAGCTGGATCGCATCGCCCACGATGGCGGGCAGGCCGGTGCCCAGATCGGTGGTGAGGTGCCCCGTCTCCTGCTGCTGCGCGTACAGGTGCAGCACGTCGTGGACGAGCGCGTTCAGGTCGAGCGGCTCGAGCGCGGCTGAAGGCAGCCGCGCGTAGTCGCGGAACTCGTTCACCAGCGTTTTCATGCTTTGCACCTGGTTCACGATGGTCGCGACCGAGCGCTCGAGCATCGCCTTCTCGGGGCCTTCGAGCTTCGCCGCGAGGCGGTGCTCGATGCGCTCGGCCGAGAGCTGGATGGGCGTGAGCGGGTTCTTGATCTCGTGCGCGAGTCGGCGCGCCACCTCGCTCCACGCCTCCATGCGCTGCGCCGAGACGAGCTCGGTGATGTCGTCGAACACCATGAGGCGCGCGCCCTGGGGCATGGCCGCTCCACGGACGAGCAGCGTGATGGCGTCGCGCTCCTTGCCTTCGCCGTCGGGCGTCTTCAGCTCGAACGAATCCTGCCAGTGGTCGCGCTCGCCGGCCTCGGGGCTCGTGGCATGCAGCTCGAAGCGCTGCCACACGGCGCGCGCGAACGTCTCGAGGCCGTCGACTTCCTCAAGCGGCCGGCCCTTGTAGGCCGAGAGGGGCAGCCGGATGATGCGCGTCGCGCCCGGGTTCACGCTCTCGATGCGCCCCTCCCGGTCGAACACGATCACCCCCGCAGTCAGGTTGTCGAGGATGGTCTGGAGGTTGGCGCGCGACGCCTCGACCTGCGCGACGCTGCGGTGCACGAGCTCGCGCGCTTCGCTCAGCTGCTCCGTCATGGCGGCGAAGCTGCGCGTCAGGCCGCCGAGCTCGTCGCGGGACGCGAACACGGGCTTCACGGAGAGGTCACCGTGCGCCACCTGGCGCACGCCTTCGGCGAGCAGCAGCAGCGGCCGGGCGAGCTGGTTGCCGAACGCCACTGCCAGCAGCAGTGCACCGAACACCGACAGCACGAGCGCGAGCGTGAGCGTGCCGATGTACATTTTCTTCAGGCCGCCGAGGGCGAGCGCCCGCTGCTGGTACTCGCGGTAGGCGGCCTGAACGGCGAGCGCATTCGCCGCGAGCGTGGGCGGCACGGGCTGCGTGACGACGAGGTAGCGGTCCTGCTCGCCGAGCGTGAACGTGCTGCTCGGGATGAGGGCCACCGCACGCACGCGGGCGTTGAAGCTGCTGGCCGGCGTGTCTTCGTCGAGCCCCTCGAGCGCGCTCGTCACGCGGATGTTCTTCGCCGTGCGCAGCTGCGCGAGGGTCGGCCGCTCGGGCAGCAGGTTCGTCGAGCCGCCGCCCGATGCGAGCAGCATCTGTCCGTTGGGGCCGACGATCTGCACCGACTGCGCGCCGAGCTGGTCGCGCAGCCGCTCGAGCGCGAGCGCCTCGGGCGGTGCGCCTGCGTCGGCCATGTGCTCGGCCGCGGTCCGCGTGCGGGTCGCCAGATCGGACACCAGCGTGTCGAGCGTGCCCTTGCCGAGGGTGAGGCCCGCCGACAGCGCCCGCTCCACGTTGACGTCGAACCAGCTCTCGATCGATCGCGACACGAACTGGTAGCTCACCGTGTAAACGAGCGCGCCCGGCAGCACGCCCACGAGCGCGAAGATGCCCGCCAGCTTCAGCAGCAACCGGCTGCCGAACTTGCCGCGCGAGACGCGCAAGAGCAACCGCACGGCCGCGATGCAGATGACGAGCATCAGCAATGCGGCCACGATCACGTTCACCCAGAACAGCCACACGTAATGGCGCTCGTACAGGCGCGGGTTGTTGGTCGCGATCGAGAGCAGGAAGGTGAGCACGAGCCCGGCGCCGGTGGCGGCGACGGCCGAGACGAGCAGGGCCCAGCGGGTGGCCTTGGTCATGGCCTGAGCATCAGGGCGTGGCGACGCTAGTCGATGCGCAGCGTTCGCATCAGGGAGAGCTGCCAGTCGGGCTGGCCGGCGATGCCGATCTGCATGGGGCGCGGCAGCAGGTTCGTGTCGAGACGGTAGCGGAACTCGAGGTAATGGTGGGAGCCCTCCTCGAGCTGGCCCGGCTCGGCAATCTTCCATCGCAAGGCCCGCGTGATGGAGGAAAGGGCTTCGCTGCGCGAGGTGTAGGTCTGGCTGAGCGCCCCGAACGTCACGCGGTAGCCGCCGGTGAGCGGCTGGTACACGATGCGCCACACGCGCACCGCCTCGGCCACGCGCCGGTCGCGCCAGTACCAGCGGTCACGGTACACCTGCGCCTCGGCCACGAAGTAGAGCGGCACCGAGCGGTTCAGCGCGTCTTCCACGGCGTGCGGCAGGTCGAATTCGACGGCGTAGGTCAGGTACACGCCGTCCTCGTCGCGCGTGAGGTCGAGCGCCGTGAGCTGCATGTGCTCGGGTGCCGCGGCCAGCGGCGGGACCGCGCCCACGAGCACGGCCGTGACGGCCGCGGCCAGCGCCGTGCGTCGATGGGGATCGACCCCGCCCTCGCCCGCGCCATGCCCCGGCTGCTGATGGTCGGGGCCGCGTTGCATGGGGCTCAGTCTCGTGGTCGTTGTTGGATCAGCGCGTGGAAGAAGCCGTCGGCGGCGGTGGAGAAGCCTTCGCCGGCGCTCGGTGCACCGTCCCGGTGATTGTCCGCGAGGGGCAGCAGATGACCCGGCGAGGGCGGCGATGCGGCGAGGGAGGCGGCCGGTTCTCGTTGCAAAAAAGCGTCGATCCGCCGCTCGCCCTCGTCCCTGAACACCGAGCACGTGCAGTACAGCAAACGGCCTCCCGGCGCGAGCAACGGCCAGAGCGCGTGCAGCAGACGGTCCTGCTGGGCGGCGAACGCTTCGATGTCCGTCGCGCGGCGCAGCCAGCGGATGTCGGGGTGGCGCCGCACGATGCCCGAGGCGCTGCAAGGGGCGTCGAGCAGGATCGCGTCGTAGGCCGTGCCGTCCCACCACGCGGCAGGCTCGGCGGCGTCGGCGGCGAGGGTTCGCGCCGTCAGGCCGAGGCGCGACAGCGCGGCATCGACGCGGGCGAGGCGCGCCGCATCGCGGTCGACCGCGAGCACGTCGAAGTCGCCGAGCTCGAGCAGGTGCGCGGTCTTCCCGCCTGGCGCTGCACAGGCGTCGAGGACGCGCGCGCCGCGCCCCAGGCGCGCAGCCAGGAGCGGCGCGGCGAGTTGCGCGTTCGCGTCCTGCACCGAGACATCGCCGTCGCGAAAGCCGGGCAAGGCGTCGACGGGCATCGGTGCGTCCAGCTGCACCGCCTGGGCAGGCGCCTCGAGCGCGCGTGCGGCGACGCCGGCGCGCGCAAGGCGCTCGACGTACGCCTGCGCGGTCGTCCGCCGCGCGTTCACGCGCAAGGTCATCGGCGGGCGCAGGTTGTCGGCCGCGAGGATCGCTTCCCAGTCACCAGGCCAGTCGACCCTGAGGCGCTCGATCCACCAGGCCGGATGGTTCCAGCGCGCGGTCGCGTCGCGCTCGGCCTCCGCGACGATCGCGGCCTGCTCGCGCAGGAAACGTCGCAGCACCGCGTTCACGAACGCGGCGTTCCTCGGCGCGCGCGCGTTCATCGCCGTCACGGCCTGGTCGACGACCGTGTGCGGCGCATAGGGCATCTCGCCCTCCGGCCAGAGCAGCGCGAGGCCGGTGAGCAGCATGGCCTCGATCGCGGGGGGAGGCGTGCGGAACGCGAGCTTCCTGCGCGCCCACTGCGCGGAGCCGAGCCGGCGCAGCACGCGGAACGCGAGCGCCTGCGTCCCGGGCCGGGCCGCAAGGGGCGTGCGCGCGAGCGCATCGTTGAGCGACGCGCCCGCCCGCACCGCCTGGACCGCGTCCGCGGTCGTGCCGAGCAGCAGCGCCAGCGGCAGGCCCTGCGGCGCGGGCGGCGTTGCGTTCGTCCGGGTGGCCATCGGGCCAGTCTACGGGCCGGCCTCGCCTGGGGTACCCTGCGCCTTCGATCCCTGCTTCGAGACCTCGATGGCCAGCGAGCACCCCACCCCGATCTTCCGCACCGAAGCCGACCTCTCGCGGCTGCCGGCATCCGAGCGCATCCGCTATCGCCTCGTGGGTGCGGGATGCCGCCACCATGCGAACGACAACATCGCCGCCTACATCCACAAGGGCGAGCTGGACGAGCTCAAGGCCGAGGTCGAGGCCAAGATGCAGGAGGTGCTGCGCGCGCTCGTCATCGACACGGAGAGCGACCACAACACGCACGACACGGCGCGACGCGTGGCGAAGATGTTCCTCACCGAAGTGTTCAAGGGCCGCTACACGGCGATGCCCGACGTCACCGAGTTCCCCAACGCCGAGCGCCTCAACGAGCTGATGATCGTGGGCCCGGTGAAGGTGCGCTCGGCCTGCTCGCACCACCTCTGCCCGATCCTCGGGCGCGTGTGGGTGGGCGTGCTGCCCAACGAGCACTCGAACCTGATCGGCCTCTCGAAGTACGCGCGCATCTGCGACTGGATCATGAGCCGCCCGCAAATCCAGGAAGAGGCCGTCACGATGCTCGCCGACGAACTCGCCGAGCGCGTAAAGCCCGACGGGCTCGCCATCGTGATGGAGGCCGACCACTTCTGCATGCACTGGCGCGGCGTGAAGGACGACGAGTCGATGATGACGAACAGCGTGATGCGCGGCGCTTTCCTGAAGGATGCCAACCTGCGGCGCGAGTTCCTCTCGCTGCTCTCCAAGAAAGACGCGAGGTAGCCGCCATGCTGGTTCGACTCCTCTACGCCAGCCGCGCCGACGCGGCGATGAATGACGCGGGGCTGCACGCGATCCTCAAGCAGTCGCATGCGCACAACCCCGAGGCTGGCATCACGGGCGTGCTCTGCGCGTGCCTGAACGCGCGCATCTTCATCCAGGTGCTCGAGGGTGGCCGCTCGCAGGTGAGCCGCCTCTACCACCGGATCGCACAGGACCCGCGCCACCACGACGTGGAACTGCTCTGCTACGAGGACATCGCCGAGCGGCGCTTCGCCAGCTGGTCGATGGGACAGGTCAACATGAACCGGCTCAACCCGGCCCTGCTGCTGCGCTACTCCGAGACGGCGAAGCTCGACCCGTACGCGCTGCCGGGGCAGGCGACGATGGCGCTCTTCAACGAGCTGGTGGCGACGGCTTCGGTGGTCGGCCAGGGCTAGAGGCTGCCCCGCTCGAAGCCCTCGACGTCGCGACGCTGCCGTCGGCCGTGATCTTCGGAGGCTTCACGGTGCCCGCCGTCGGGCCCGACGCGATCGCGTCGTCCACCGCCGAAATGCCGCCCCCCGTCTTGCGGGCCGCGGCGCGCGCCGCGGCCGACTCGCCCTTGATGGCGCGCATCTCTTCGCGGTTGCGGGCGTTCGTCGTGATGCCGATGTCGGCGCCCTTGCTCGTGGCCGGCGTCCCCGCGTCGGCGCCGGCGGGGATCTGCTGCGATCCCATCGTCGCGGTCGGCGGAGGCGGCGGCTTCTTCTCCCCCCGGGCAGAAGGCGGCAGGATCTGCGCGTGCGCGAGCACCAGGCTGAAAGCGAGCGACGCGGAGAGACCTGCGGCGCGCGACGGGCGATGGGTCTTCATCGGAACCTCCGGAGAGATCGGACAAGTAGACCATGCCGCGGCAGGCGCCGCCAACGCGACCGAACCCGAGGCTTGACAGGCGTCAGACGGTGCCGAGGAAGGCGAGCAGTCGGCGGACTTCTTCGGACCCCAGCTGCTCGAAGCGTCGCCGTGCGGCCTGCGCTTCGCCGTCGTGCGCGCGGATCGCATCCACGACCGTCGCGGCGCGACCGTCGTGCAGGAAGGGGCCGCGCCCGCGCAGGCCCCACAGCGGCGCGGTGCGGATGTCACGCGCTCCGGCCGCGCCTTGCTCGATGCCGTCGCCGAGGGCGCCCATGTCGTGCAGCAGCAAGTCGGAATAGAGCGGCACCTGCACGTGCGCGAGCGCGCGCACGGGGCTCGGGCCCGTGAGCAGCGACGGCACGTGGCAGGCCGCGCAGTCCAGTTGCTCGAACACGCGCGCGCCGGCAACGGCATCGGCATCGGGGCGCAACGGCGGCGGCGGCGCGAGCAGGCGCACGAAGTCGGCGGCATGGTCGATGTCGCCCTTGCCGGTGACGGGATCGATCGTGTCCTCGGGGTCGGGCACTTTGTCGTAGGCCACGAGCAGCGCGGCGTTGCCGTTGGGCGCGATGTCGTGCGGGAAGAACCGGTTGGAGATGCCCATCTCGTTCACGTATGCATCGGCGGCGAAGCCGAGCAGGCTCGCGTGCTGCGCCTTCCACCCGAAGCGACCGACGCGCGTGCGGCCGTCCACGATATCGGTGACCATGGCCGCGCGGCCGTGGATGCCGTCGGGCTGGCGGCGCAGCGACAGCAGCTGGATCTCGGCATCGGGGATCGCCTCGATGAGACCGAGCCCGAACAGCGGCGTGGTGAGGCGGCGGGCGATCACGTTCGCGTCGGCCGGCACGTGCTCGGCGACCGCGGGGGCGATGGCCTGGGCGTGCAGCAGCGTGCCGCCCTCGGCGGTGAGCGGGTCGAACGTGCCGCCGGCGTTACGCTTCCCGAAGCGCGTGACGGTGATCGCGCTGGCCCCGCCGCTCGCCTGCAGCGAGTGGCACGCCGCGCACGAATTGTTGTTGAAGATGGGCCCGAGGCCGCTGTCGGCGGTCTCGATGCTCTCGAACTCCTCCCGCCCCGCCGCGAAGGCAGCGAGCTCGTCGGCGTCGAGCCCGCCGAGCGGATCGCCGAACGCGGGCGCGCCGCCCGCAGGCGGCCGCGCGTGCGTCGGCGGATGCAGCTTCGCGCGATGGCGCGCATCGCGTGACCCCGGCTCCTGAGCCAGCACGGCCACGCCCGCGATGGCGATGGCGCCGAGCGCGATCGCCATCCTGCTGCCCTTCCACTTCGTTCCCGTCATCTCGGCATCCATCGGTGCGTGCGTTGCGTGCACGGCGGCGATGCTGAAAGACGCGGTGGCAGAAGTCGGTGACGAAGCGTGTGCAGCGCGAACCGCTGCGGCGCAATCGTTACGCGCTGCGAACGTTTGGAGACGCGCGCTCGCGGGCCTCGGGCTGCACGTGCGCCTCGGCCTGCGCCGTGCTGCGGTCGATCGACTCCCCGGCGGGCACGTCGGCAACGCGGCGCGCCTCGATGTAGATGCGCTTCACTTCGGGAAAGCGCGCGCGGATCGCGCGCTCGACGCGGTTCACGCTCCGCTGCACCGCCTCCGCCGGTAGGTCCGGGTCGAACTCGGCGTCAAGCGCGAGCAGCACGTCGTCGGGCCCCAGGTGCATCGTGAGCGGCCACGCAGCGCGGATCACACCGCCCTCCTCGGCCGCGATGCGGCGGATCTCGTGCGCCATGTCGCCGTCGACGGCCACGCCCACGAGCAGCTTCCTCGACTGCACGATGAGCAGCGACGCGACGGCGCACAGCAGCAGCCCGATCACGATCGAGGCCACGCCGTCCAGCTCCGGGCGCTGCCAGGCATGGCTGGCCCACAGGCCGAGCGCCGCGGCGAACACGCCGAGCACCGCCGCGGAGTCCTCCGCGATGACGGTGTAGAGCGAAGGGTCCTTGCTGTGGCGCAGCGCACGGCCGAGTCGCTCGCCGCCTTTCTGCTTCAGGAACTGGCGCACGGCAAACGCGAGGCTAGAGCCCTCGAACAGCAGCGCACCGCCGAGGATCGCGTAGTTCCAGGTCGCGTCCTCGAGCGGCGCGGGGTCGATGACGTGCAGGACGCCTTCGTAGACCGACACGCCGCCGCCCACGCCGAAGATCAGCACCGCGACGATAAGGCTCCAGAAGTAGAGCTCTTTGCCGTAGCCGAACGGATGACGCTCGTCGGCCTTCTTGCGGCTCATGCGCAACCCCATGAGCAGAAGCAGGCCGTCGCCGGTGTCGACGACGGAGTGGATGCCTTCGGAGAGCATCGCGGAGCTCCCGGTCGCGGCCGCCCCCACGAACTTCATCACCGCGATGCCGATGTTGGCGGCGATCGCGCCGTAGACCGCGAGACGGGACTCGGCCATGCGATCAGCGTGCTTTGAACCGCATGCGACCGTCGGCGCGCTGGTCAGGCGGTCCGGGGGTGCGCTCTGCCGCCCACGCTCGCGGGCCACCACCGAGGTCGCTCACCGGCGCCTCGTCAACACGCGCGGCGGTTCGCCACCGACGCGGCGACCATGGAGCGCCGTGGTGGTCGCCCGCGCGTCGGGCCAAAGAACACAGGCGCCACCCTGCCGCCTCGACGAGGGCAAGGAATCAACGGCTCGCGACCTTCGACGGGAACAGCGATTCCCACCACTCGCGCGCCGACTGCACGACGATGCCGCGGGCGTCGGGGTCGGCCGGTGTGCGCGGGCGCGTCGAGGGCGTCTGCACGGTCGCGGTCGGCGTCGTGTCGGTGGGCGCCTGCGGGCGCACGCCCGGCGCGCCGCTCGGCGCGCGCGTGCCGAGCACGGGCGGACGCAACCCGGTGCCGTCAGGCGCAGGAGGCGCCGACGCCTCGGCGGCCGATGCGGCCATCGCCGCACGCTCGCCGTGAGCAGGATCGGTCGAAGATGTCTGCGCCCACGATGAAGCCGACAGTACCGCCGTCGCCCACGCTGCGAGCGCAGCGCGTTCCAGCACGTTTCGCATGACGGCTCCTTCCCCGGAACTGATCGGGAAGAGGGCGCGGCAACCCGCATGCCCACCGTCGCGGGCCCGAACGGCGCGACGCAAGGTCAGGGGGTGGCTGCTTACGGACTCGCCTTGCGTGCGGTCTTGGCGCTCGCGCTCTTCGCAGGGGCGGGGGCGGCCTTCGCGGGCACGCGGGTCACGCGTTTCGCGGCAGCCTTCTTCGCCGGCGCTTTGGCGGCGCCCGTTGCGGGCGACGCGGCCGCAGGCGCCGGCTCGGCCTTGGCGGCGACGCGCTTGCCGGCGGTCTTCGCGCCCGCGCGCGGCGCAGTCGGACGGCCGGGCCGCGGCTCGAACTCGAACGTGACCTTGCCGTCGCTCTCCGACCACGCCAAGTAAGCCTTGAACTTGCGGCGCGTCTTGTTCGAGACGAAGCCGTCGAGCAGGTCGGTCTTGCCGTGCGCGAGCAGCTTCGTCACCTGCTCGCGGGAGACCGGCTGCTGGAGGATGATCTTGCCGGTCTTGAAGTCGCACGTCGGGTTCGGGCCGACCGCGTGCTCGCACACGTAGCTCGAGCCGTGCTCGTAGACCTGGCCCTGCGTCTTCGGGCACACGCCGAGACTCTCCTGGCCCGAGAAGTCGACGGGCTCGCCGGACTCGCCCTCGCGCTTCGCGTCTTCGCCGAAGTCGAACTCGAGCTTCCAGTTATTCAACTCCTCGTCGCGCACGAGGCGGATCTCGGCGGTGAACGGCCAGCCTGCCTTCGAGCGGAAGCCTTCGAGCGGGCCCAGGCGCTTCTCGGCGAGGAATCGCTCGACCTCCTCGGTCTCGAACGGGCGGCCCCCGGGGATCTTGCTGATCGAGAAGCCGCACGCGTCGTTCTTCGGGTTCGGCCCGTCGGGATCGTGGCCCACGCACGCGTAGCGGCGGTAGTTCTCGCGCACCACGCCGCCGCAGTTCGGGCACGGGGTGCGCAGGGTCGCGTAGTCGCCAGGGATCGTGTCGCGGTCGTATTCCTTGGCCTTCCTCACGATGCGCTCGGCCATGTGCGCAATCTCGCGCATGAACGCCTCGCGATCCAGGCGCCCCTTCTCCATCTCGGCGAGCTGGTACTCCCAGTTGCCGGTGAGCTCGGGCTTCGTGAGGTCCTCGACACCCAGGCCGCGCAGCAAGGTCATGAGCTGGAACGCCTTCGCGCCCGGCACAAGTTCCCGGCCTTCGCGGTGGATGTACTTCTCGTAGATGAGCCCTTCGATGATCGCGGCGCGCGTGGCCGGCGTGCCGAGGCCCTTCTCGGCCATCGCCTCACGCAGCTCGTCGTCGTCGATGAGCTTGCCCGCTCCCTCCATCGCGGACAGCAGCGTCGCCTCGGTGAAGCGCGGCGGCGGCTTCGTCTTCAGGCCCTTCACGTCGACGCTCTCCGTGCGCGCGAGCTCGCCGGGCGCCACGGCGACGAGGTTCGCATCCTCGTCCTGCACCTCACGGCCGTGCACCGCGAGCCAGCCCGGCTTCACCAGCACCTTGCCGCTGGTCTGGAACGCGTACGACTTGCCGGCCTCGGCGACGGTCGAGGTGCGCGTGGTCACCATGAACTCGGCGGACGGGAAGAACACCGCCAGGAAGCGCTTCGCGACGAGATCGTAGAGCTTGGCCTCGATGTCCGTGAGGTGCTTCGGTGCCTGCAAGGTCGGGATGATCGCGAAGTGGTCCGAGACCTTCGTGTTGTCGAAGATGCGCTTGTTCGCGCGCACGTAGCCTTCCTTCAGCGCCGTCTTCGCGTGCGCGCCCAGCGCCCGCAGCGGGCCGGGCAGCGTCTCCTTCGAGAACATCTCCATCGTCTGGCGCGCGACCGCGACGTAGTCCTCGGGCAGCGCCTTGCTGTCGGTCCGCGGGTAGGTAAGCACCTTGTGCTTCTCGTACAGCGCCTGCGCGAGCGAGAGCGTGGTGCGCGCCGAGAAGCCGAAGCGCGAGTTCGCCTCGCGCTGAAGGGTCGTGAGGTCGAACAGCAGCGGCGGCGCCTGCGTGCTCGGCTTGGCCTCGTCGACGACGACGGCGGGCTTGCCCTGCACCGCGGCCGCGATGGCCTGTGCGGTGCGCTCGTCCCAGATGCGGTCGGCGCGCGCCTCGGGATCGGGCGAATCGGCGATCGCCTTGTCGTCGGGCTTCTGCAGGCCGATGAGCTGGCCGCGCTTCCAGTCCGGATCGAACCACTTGCCTTCGTACTGGCCCGCGGCCACGTCGAAGGTGGCGCGCACCTCCCAGTAGTCGCGCGCCACGTGCTTGCGGATCTTCTCCTCGCGGTCGACCATGATCGAGAGCGTGGGCGTCTGCACGCGCCCCACGGTCGTGAGGAAGAAACCGCCGTCGCGCGAGTTGAAGGCCGTCATGGCGCGCGTGCCGTTGATGCCCACGAGCCAGTCGGCCTCGGAGCGGCAGCGCGCGGCGGACGCGAGCGGCTGCATCTCCTGGTCGGTGCGCAGGTGCTCGAAGCCGTCGCGGATCGCCTGCGGCGTCATGCTCTGCAGCCACAGGCGCTTCACCGGCTGCTTCGACTTCGCGTGCTGCTGGATC
>Ga0335069_10006649_pt1 | contig 16770 bp, 13 predicted proteins | sample Lox_Sample_11_FD_206714 | JGI IMG/M metagenome (GOLD analysis project Ga0335069, IMG submission 206714) | Soil microbial communities from Loxahatchee National Wildlife Refuge, Florida, United States - Lox_Sample_1.1 | ecosystem: Environmental > Terrestrial > Soil > Wetlands | place: USA...
TCAAGGCGATGAACTCATGAGCACCCGCCTGGCCCGCACCGCGGAAGGCTGGTGGGCGGTGACGCCGGCCGGGCTGGTCCGGCTGGACCTGACCGCCGCTACCACGGCCGGATTGCTGGCCGACCGGGCGGCCCTGGCTGCGGCGGTCGAAGCCGCGCACGCCAGGCAGCACGACGCGGTGCCCGCAGAGTCGCTGGATCTGCTCAGCCCGGTGACCGCCCCGGCGCGGGTGGTCGCGCAGGCGGTGAACTACCGGTCCCACGCGGTGGACTCCGGGTTCGACCCGGACCGGGTACCTGCGGCCTTTTTCCGCAAGGCCTCGCACTCGATCACCGGGCCGACGGGGGACATCATCCGCCCCGAGGGGATCGGGTTCCTGGACTACGAGGTCGAGCTGGGCCTGGTCATCGGGGCCGACCTGCCGGTGGGCACCACCGTGACCGAGGTCGGCCTGGACCGTTACGTCGCCGCGCTGGTGGTCGCCAACGACGTCAGCGCCCGGCAGGTCCAGCTGGTCAAGACCCAGTTCTATGAGTCCAAGTCCTACCCCACCTTCACTCCGGTGGGACCGTGGCTGACCCTGGTGGACGCCTCCGATCTGGCCCTGCTGGGGTCACTGCGGCTGACCCTGCGGGTCAACGGCGAGGTACGGCAGGACAGCACCACCGCGGACATGCTCGTCCAGCCCGCCCGGGCACTGACCCTGCTGTCCCGGTTCCAGCCGATGGCCCCCGGCGACCTCCTCCTGACCGGCACGCCCGGCGGTACCGCGCTCAAGGCGCCGACCAAAATCGCCGGGCTGCTCGCCGGGCTGCTGCCCCCCGCCACCCGGTGGAAGCTGTTCTTCGGCCGGCAGGCGGGAAACCCCCGCTACCTGCACGACGGTGACCTCATCACCGCCACCATCGCCTCAGCCGAGGGAAACCTCGACCTCGGCACTCAACGCAACACCGTTATCGGGAAGACGCCATGACTACGCAAGAAACAAGACTGCTGCCGCAGCCAGCCTCGACCTACCAGCTGCTGCTGGACGCCGCCACCGCCTGGCCCGACGGCATCGCCACGCAGTGGATCCCCGACCCCGCCGACTACCCCCGCGCCCTGGCCTGGACCTACGCCGAGCTGGCAGGCGCGGTGACGCAGATCGCCAACGCGCTGACCGCGCTGGGGGTGCGCCGCGGCGACGCGGTGACGCTCAGCAGCGTCAACACCTCCATGCTCTACGCCGCCACGCTGGCCGCGGAGGCCGTCGGCATCGCCGCCCCGGTCAACCCGGTGCTGTCTGGCGAGCGGATCGCCGAGCTGATCCGCCGGACCGGATCACGGGTCCTCATCACGGCCGGGCCGGAACTCGACCCGCAGCTGTGGCCGCGGATGGTCGAGGTGGCTCGCCAGGCGGGCATGACCGCCGTCCTGGCGCTGCGGCCCGACGGCGCCCACGGCGTCCCGCCCGCGCTGGGCGAGCCCGGTGGTCCGGACGGCCACGGGCCGGTCGTGGCCTACCTGGAGGAGATGATCGCCGGGCAGCCGTCCGGCCACCTCGCCGGCGCCGACCTGCCGGAGGCAGGCGACCTGGCGGCGTTCGTGCACACCGGAGGGACCACCGGCGCCCCGAAGGTGGCCGCGCACACCCACGCCAACCAGCTGGCCTGCGCCTGGGGAATCGCCCAGTGCAGCGGGCTGGCCGCTGGCGAGGGAGTGCTGGCCGGACTGCCGCTGTTCCACGTCAACGCGCTGATCGTCACCGGCATCGCCCCGATGTTCAGCGGCGCGCGGGTGGTCTGGCCCGGGCCGGCCGGCTACCGCGACAAGGCCCTGTACAGCAGGTTCTGGCACATCATCGAGCACTACCAGGTCGCCGAAATGTCCGCCGTCCCCACCGTCTACGCCACGCTGGCGCAGGTCCCGGTCGACGCCGACATCAGCACCCTGCGGCTGCCGATCGTCGGCGCGGCCCCGCTGCCGCCCTCGGTACGGGAGGACTTCGCCGCGCACACCGGGCTCCGCCTGCTGGAGGGCTACGGGCTTACCGAGGCGACCTGCGCGAGCACCTGGACCAGGCCGGGCGAGGAACGGCCCGGGTCGGTCGGCCGCGCCCTGCCCGGCCAGGAGGTCAAAGCCGTCCGGGTCACCGGCGACGGGTCCTGGGCGGACTGCGCCCCCAGGCAGGCCGGCGCGCTGGTGATCGGCGGGCCCGCCGTGTTCGCCGGCTACGTCACCGACCCGGACCTCGGCGGCCCCCGGCTGACCCGCGAGGGTGCCGTCTTCGACGGCTGGCTGGACACCGGCGACCTGGGCATGGTCGACGCCGACGGCCTGGTCTACCTGACCGGGCGGGCCAAGGACCTGATCATCCGGGGCGGCCACAATATCGACCCCCGGACGATCGAGGACGCGCTGCTGGCCCACCCCGCCGTCGACGGCGCCGCGGCCGTCGGCCGCCCCGACCGGCACTCCGGCGAGGTCCCGGTGGCCTACGTCGTCCCGGCCGGCCCCGACCGGTTCGACGAGGCCGAGCTGCTCGCCTGGGCGGCCAGCTCCATCGGCGAGCCCGCCGCCCGGCCCAAGCGCATCTACCCGGTCACCTCGATCCCGGCCACCGCGGTCGGCAAGCAGTTCAAGCCCGCGCTGGCCGCCGATGCCGCTGTCCGCGCCGTCGCTGACGCACTGAACGCGGCGGGCCTGCCACATGCCGAAGTCACCGCGGCGCACGAGGACGGACGGCTCGTGCTCACCGTGACCGGCGCCGACCCCGGCCGGGTCCGCGAGGCCCTCTCGGGGTTCGCCCTCACCGTCCGCTGCGAGCCATCGCCCGCCCACCAGACCACCGCGAACTGACCCGCGGGAAGGGACACCACCATGAACACCCAGAACCCCGCCACCTGGGGACCCGTCATCGTCGTGGGCGCCGGGCCGATCGGCTGCACCGCAGCGCTCCTGCTCGCCGACTCCGGCATCCCGGTCACCCTGCTGGAACGCTACCTTCAGCCCCATCCCCTGCCCCGCGCGGTGCACCTGGACGACGAGGTCGCCCGAACCCTGGACCGGATCGGCGTCAGCGAGGGATTCCTTGCCCGGTCCCGGCCCGGCAGCGGGCTGCGCCTGCTCGACGCCAGCCACCGCGTCATGGCCGAGTTCAGCCGCGACCACGAACCAGGCATGCACGGCTTCCCGCAGGCCAACATGTTCCACCAGCCCGACCTCGAAGAACTGCTGTTCGCCCGGGTCGGGCAGCACCCGCTGATCGACTTCCGCCGCGGTGCCGAGGTGATCGGGCTGGACGATGACGATGCCCCCGGCCCGCTCACCGCGGATCCCGTCCGGGTGCACGCCCGCATCGGGGAGGACCCGCAGACGTTCACCGGGCGGGTCGTGCTGGGCTGCGACGGCGCCAACAGCACCATCCGGCAGCTGGCCGGGATCACCATGGAGGACCTTGGCTTCACCGAACGCTGGCTGGTGGTCGACATCCAGGTGGAGAACGACCTGAATACCTGGGACGGGGTGGAGCAGATCTGCGACCCGGCCCGGGCCGCCACCTTCATGCAGGTCACCGGCGACCGGTACCGGTGGGAGTTCCGGCTGCTCGACGGCGAGGACGAAGCCGGCCTGATCACCCCGGTCGCCCTCGGCCGCCTGCTGCAGCCCTGGACCGGACGCGACGATCTTGACGGCATGGAGATCATCCGCAGCGCCACGTACACCTTTCGGGCCCGGCTGGCGTCCCGCTTCCAGGCCGGGCGCGTCTTCCTGCTCGGGGATGCCGCCCACCTCACCCCGCCGTTCATCGGCCAGGGCCTGGCCGCCGGACTGCGCGACGCCGACAACCTGGCCTGGAAGCTGGCGCACGTACTCTCCGGGCGGGCCGGCGCCGACCTGCTGGCCAGCTACGAGACCGAGCGCCGCCCGCACGCCGAGGCCCTGATCAAAAAGGCCGTCCGGGTCGGCTGGGCGATGACGGGCGGCCAGGACCGGGCCGCCGCCGTCCGCCGGGTCGCCCTGGCCGCCGCCGTCCGCAGCGACCGCATCTGCCAGGCCATGGGCTCCACCGCGACCCCCCGGCTGAAGGCCGGTGCCTTGCAGCACAGCTCACGGCGCTTCCTGCTATCCGGTATCCCCGCCGCGCTGCGGCCTGGGAGCCTGGTCCCCAACCCGCTGGTATCGGCCGGCGACGGCCCGCCCGTGCGGCTGGACGCGATCCTGGCCGGACGTACCGCGGTGCTGACCGCACGGCGACCCGACCCCGCGCTGACCGATTTCTGCCGCCGCCACGGCCTGGTCCTGGTCCGGATCGCCAGCACACCCGGCACCGACACCCCCGGCGGCCCGGCGACCCCGGACAACGCCGGGTGGACCGAGGTCCGCCTCGCCGACGGCGCACCGTCCGCGGGGATGCGGGCCCTGACCGCCGACCAGGGGCTGAGCGTCATCGTCCGTCCCGACCGCGTCATCGCCGCGACCGGGACCAGCTACCGGCTGCCGCAGCTGCCCTGGTACATCCCGGCCACCGCGGAGACCGGCCGTCCGGCCATGGCTCCCCTGCTGGCTCACCCCGATCCCGTCGGCTCGCTGCCGGCCACCAATCCCGATCCCGCCGGCTCGCTGCCGGCCACCTCATGAGGAGGTTCCCGTGTTCATCACCATCTCGGTGCTGCTGGCCGTAGTCTGCCTGCTCCCGGCAGCCGGCAAGCTGACCGGCCAGCCCAGGATGCGGAAGTCAGCCGCGCACTTCGGCATCCCCTGGCCCAGGTACCGGCTCATCGGCGTCGCCGAACTAGCCGCCGCCGCGGGCATCCTGGCCGGCCTGTGGTGGCATCCCCTCGGCGTGGCGGCCGCCGCCGGGATGGCCCTACTGCTCATCGGCGCGCTGATCAGCCACCGGCGTGCCGCGGACAGCGGCAAGGAGATGGCGCCCGCCCTGGTCGCCCTGGCCCTCACCATCGCCTATCTGGCCATCGCCCTCACCGGCTGACACGGCCCTGCAGGGCCGCGCAAGGCGGTACCGTCGGAGCGGATGCCATGCCCCGGACCATGCTGGCGGACCTCGTGCTGCATGTACATCCCGCAGACCTCCGATCAAGAGCGCTATGAGTTCGAGTAGGTGAGATCTTCACCATCACGCCGTCACGGCGGCGTGATGAGGCTGGGGACAGCCTCGCTGCCCAGCGGACTTGCCGTTCGGCGGAACTGACTGTTAGCGATTTTCGGTGCGCCCAGCAGGATGGGAGGTGACACCGTGACCTAGTGCCATGGTGTTTCTTCGTGTCCGTAAGCTCGTCGCCGCTTGCCGGTGAAAGTCCGGTCCGGGTAATCTGTCAGGGGAGCCCGGTAGCAGGCTGGTTACGACGTGCCCAGCAATCACGCAGCCCCTGGAGACGAAGCCCACGCTGTACCAGGCTTAACCAGGCCGTACCCCGACATACGAGCAAACACGGAGCAAACACGGTCCGCGTTCGCGTCGTCGGCGATGGGTACTGTCCGTAGCCGCCTTCGTGATGGAGATCCAGACCCGGGCCGTGTACATCCTGGGCGTCACCGCACACCTCAGTCCCTGAGTGTCGGGAACGCGCGCCCGCGTAGCTGCCACGGCATCTGGCAGCTCACCCTAAAGGGGGTGAGTCCAAGGCCTGCCTTGGGCAGCAACACTGACCTTGTGGACCCGTTTGAGCGACAGCGCTTGGCGGATGGCCGGCTGGTCACGCGCAGGGAGGCGCTGGCCCAGGCCGTCACCGAGCGTGCGGTCGAGCTCGTGATGTCCGCGGTGGATTTGAACGCGCTGCTGGGCCAGGTAGATCTGAACGCCGTGCTGGACCAGGTCGACCTGGACCGGGTGCTGGACCGGATCGACCTGGACCGCCTGCTCGCGCGGATGGACCTCAATGACATCGTCCAGAGCCTCGACGTCGACGCGCTGATCCAGCAGACCGACCTCGGCGCTGTCATCGCCGCATCCTCCAGCGGGGCCGCGGCCGATGTGCTCGACGTCGTCCGCAGCCAGGCCGTCGGGCTCGATGAGTTCATCGCCCGCTGGATGGGGCGGCTCCGCCGCCGCCCGTACACCGGCCCGCCCGGCCCGCCGGGCCGGCCGCGGGCCGAGGCGGGATCATGACGGCGCGCGCGGGCGATGCCCCGCCCGCCGGGTCCCCGGCCGTCATCCGGGAGAGCCTGCAAGGCAAGTACGCGGGCTTCGCGTCGCGCTTTACCGCCTTCGCCGTGGACGTGGGGGTCAGTCTCGGCGTGTTCCTGCTCGCCCTGGCCGCCATCTCGTTCGCGGCGAAGGTGCTGACCGGCAAGGACATCACCTGGAACAAGGGCGACATCTGGGTGATCACCGCCTATGCGGTCTGGGCGTTCCTCTACTTCGCCTATTCCTGGGCCGCGAGCGGCAGGACCGCCGGCATGGCGCTGTTCGGCGTGCGGGTCGTGGCAGACGACGGCACCGACGCCGGCGGGCGCCGGGCGGTCGTGCGCACGCTGGCGCTCCCGCTGAGCTTCCTGTTCCTGGGGCTGGGGTTCGCCGGCATCCTGCTGGGGGACCGGCGCCGGGCCCTGCATGACGTCATCGCCGGGACGGCGGTCATCTACTCCTGGGACGCGCGGGCGGCGCGGCTGCGGTTCCTGTCCCGGGGCTGATCCTGCCGCCGCATCCTGCCGAAGCGGCTCAGCCGGACTTGCGGTGCCAGCAGCGGCTCGCCGTCGCTGCTGCGGGGCAGGCCCCGCAGCCGCCGCAGTCCGGTCATGGCCTGGTCAGCGGCTCACTTGACCCGGGCTCACAGCAATCCGGGCCATGTCAGGACACGCGTCACCGCGCCGGCCGGGCGTCGCCGAGGATCACGGCGGCTGCTCGCCCGGGCAGCCCGGTGATCGGGTGTGCGCCCGGCCGGCCTGGGCTCAGTCTGCTTTCTCGATCGCGACCCGGATGCCTTCCGGCCTTACCTCACGCGCCGGGACACTGACCTCGAGGACTCCCCTGTCGTAGCGGGCGGTGACGTCAGCGGCGTCCACCTTGACGGGCAGCCTGACCAGCCGGGTGAGCGAGCCGTAACGGAACTCGGAGCGATAGGGTCCGTCGTCCTCCTGGCGACGCTGTGCATGGATTGTCAGGGTCCTGCCCTCGACGGTGACCTCGATCTCCCTTTCCGGGTTCAGGCCGGGAAGCTCGGCCCGGATCACGTACCGGTTGTCCCGGGCCACTTCCTCGAGCCGGAAACTCTGGGCCGCCGCGAACTGCGGTGGGCCCGCCCATGGCGACTCCAGCCAGCCGGCCAGGCCCGGGAACAGAGCGCGGAATACTGCTGGTGCCCGGGGGCGCGACAGCTTTGCCATGATGTCCTCCTTCACATGTGCCGCGTAGTAATCTGATCTGGTTTTTGGCGGCCGGCGCAGACCGGCGGCCAGAAGTGCCAGCGGCTGCCACCGGCGTCGCCGCAGGACGAAGAAGCTCCGACGATGACCCCTAAGGGGCCGGTGACGGCCGTCGGGCTTACGGGCTTGGCTCCCTGCCTGGCCGGGCGGAGAGGGGCTCGCCATCTGGCTGGGCGCGGAAGGAAGCGAGCTGCCGCAGCCGCGGCCATTCCAGGGCCGCCTTGGGGGCGGGGACGCCGGGCCGTTCCCTCGGAACGACCACCCGGAGCGCGCGGGGCCGGATGGCGCACCGGACCGGTGCGGGCAGCATGACGGTCTCGCCGTCGATGCCGACCGGGATCTGGGGGGCGTCGGCGTCGATGGTGACCTCCCCGGCAGTGAGCATGGTCAGCCCCTGGCCGTGCCCGCGGCGCAGCAGCCCGATGGCCTGCCGGGCGCTGTCCACCCGGACGGCGACCACGCCGAGGGTGCCGGCATCGAGCCGGGCGCGCCGGCCCAGCCCGGCCACGTCGGTCATCTCGTACGGGCCGTTGCTGACCAGCAGGGCCTGCGGGCCGTCGATCCTGGTACCTGCCGCCTGGGCGGTCAGCCGGGCGCCCTGGTGGCCGTGGAGCAGGTCCGGGAGCAGCTGCAAGGTGGTGCCCCGCTTGTCGTCCCGGTAGGCGGGGCTGCGCACCACCTCGGCGTAGGCGCCGAACGAGGCGTTGTTGACGAACGTGCGGTCGGCGATGACGCCCAGGTCGACCTGTAGTTCCTCGCCGTCGGTGAGGGCATCCAGGCAGGTGGCGGGGTCTTCCCGGTCCAGTCCCAGGTCCAGCGCGAAGTGGTTGCGGGTCCCGGCGCTGATCACCAGGAACGGCAGGTGGTGCTCGGCGGCGATGCCGGCCACCAGCGCCTGGGTCCCGTCCCCGCCGGCCACGCCGAGCAGGTCCGCGCCATCGGCCACCGCCTTGCGGGCCAGCGCCGCCACGTCCACCATCCCCGGGCCCTCCAGCAGCGCCACCTCGGCGCCCAGCGCCTGCGCCTTGTCCTTGAGCCCGAACTTGGTGACCTTCCCCCCGCCCGATCTGGGGTTCATGATCAGGAACGGGCGCTTCGGGCGCGCCGCCGGGACCGCGGGCATGGCCGCGTCCTGGCCGCCGGTGCTCAGCGCGGTCCTGGCGGTCCCGGCCGCGGCCACCATCAGCGCCACCGCCACGACCGCGACCCACAGCAGGCCGGCCCGCGCGAACACCACCAGGATGAACACCGGCGCGGCGACCGCCAGGGCCAGGGCGATCCACCGCCGCACCCCCCGGTTGGCCAGGAACCAGTACCCGCCCGCCAGCACGGCGCACACGCCGATCACGGCCAGCACCACCAGTCCCAGGCTCCGCCACCCGGCCACGGCCAGCAGCAGCGCCGCGGCGGCGAGCATCAGGGCGAACGAGGCGCGGGCAAGCCAGCGCCGAGTCGTGGTACTCATTAAGTACCACCCCCACAGGAAGTGCGTCATGCAGCCAGGTACGAAAACCGCCCTGACCTGGCCCAGGGTGGAACGTCCTCACCAACGGCAGGCAGTGCCATTGCTCCCGGCCCGTGGGGCCCAAAGACCCCCGGCCCGCGCAGAGGATGATCGGGTCCTGCGGGCCGCCCGGCCGCAGGTGCTGTCACGGTGCGAACCGGGTCAGGCCGCCAGGACCTTGGCCTTCTCGCGCTCGAACTCCTCAGCGGAGATGACCCCGTGGTCGCGGAGGTCGGCCAGCTTGGCCAGCTGATCCGCCGAACTGGCTGGTGAGCTCGCGGCCTCCTGGATGTAGGCGCGGGCCTCCGCATCCTGCTGCTGAGCCTGCCGCGCCGCCCGCTCCTGCATCTTGCCGCCGCGGGCGATCAGGTAAACCAGCACGCCGAGGACCGGGATGAACAGCACGAACAAGAACCACAGGGCCTTGGCCCAGCCGCCCAGGTCATGACTGCGGAAGATGTCGATGAACACCATGATCAGGATCCAGATCCAGATCACCCACAGAAAAAAGATGCACATCGACCAGAAAAGGTTCAGTATCGGATAGGACGAATCGGCCAGTACCATGTGTACCTCCTTAGCGCCAGGGAGGTTGCCGGTAAACTGCCGGCTAACCGGTCCTGCGCACTGTCGACTCAGCATCCACCTCGGAGCCGATCACTGGCATCACCCAAGCGCGGGTGAGAAGAATGACCCGGGGAGAACCCGCTGCTGCGGGGCAGGAGGCGTTGCGGGCGCCAGAAAGACCAGCAGACCGCCGGTAACCAGGGCCACGCACGAACGAGAGCCAGGCCCAGCAGCGGGGCGGTCCACAGACCTGAGCCCACGCTGTCCGGTGATCGGCGTCAGGCCTGCCGGTTCCGCATACGCCATGCCCTGCCAGACCAGCAGCGTGTGAGCACAACCGCAACGACGTCCCGGGCAAGCCACTTACGCCGGTAGGACGAAACCGCCTGTAGCCCGGGCGCCGGACCCGACACGGACACCACACCCGGGCCGTGGCCGGATACCGCGACGTAATCTTGCCCTGCGGACAAGCCGGCGCCTCACCCACGCGGGGGTGAAGCCATCAGCTTAGATCTCGGTGGTGGCTTGTGCCTTGCCGTTTTTCACTGCGGCCTGGAGTGCGGCGTAGTCGCGTTCGTTCTGGTCGGCGTAGGTTTCGGCGAAGCCCGCGATCGCCTGGTCGAACTTGGCGGAGCCGCCGAGGTAGGCGGCCAGGGCGATCCGGTCGCCGGAGCGGGCGTGCGCCCGGGCCAGGGTCCACCCGCACAGCCGGGCGTAGAACGTCATGCCCGGGGGGATCATCGCCTCGACCGGGGCGGAGAACTTCCAGTCACGCAGCTGGCGGACGTAGAAGTCGCGGTCCACCCCGTCCTCGGGGTTGGCGACGCGGGTCCAGCCGAGGAAGATGTCGCTCTGGGCCTGTTGCAGGTGCTGCCCGGCGACGACCCGCTCACCCTGGTTGCGGTACTGGCTGCGCCCGCAGTACTCCGCCAGCACCGACGGCTGGGCCTCCTTGGCCTGCAGGAACAGCGGTTCGACCCCGTCGGCGGCGTCCATCAGCAGGACCCAGGCCCGGGTGCCGACGCTGCCCACCCCGACGACCTTGCGGGCCACCTGCACCAGGGTGAACTGCTCGAGCAGGTGCCGCCGGTCAGACTGCAGGGAGCGCCGGTACTTGCCCAGCACGGTGTGCAGCAGCTTGTAGATCGCGTCGGCCTGTACGTCGGCGAAGAGCTCCTCGACCGGGACGATCATCGGCGGGTCGCTGATGATCCGCCGCTGCCCGTCGACCACGGTGGTGAGCTTGCCCAGCGCCTGGGTGCTGTCCCGGGTATGCGCCTTGGCCAGCAAGCCCTGGGCCGCTTTGAACCTTTTCGCCTTGACCTGGGCCTGGAGCTCGCCGATGGCCTGCTCGATGTCCAGGCGGGCATACCAGACGTCCAGGAGCGGCTGCTCGGCGAAGGCACGCATCGCCGTCCGGTACCCCTCCGCCGCCGCCAGGACGATCTTGCGGCGGGTTTTGGCGGGGAACCCGTTGTCCCGGCCCGCCACCGCCAGGCTGGCGGCCAGCCGCTTGACGTCCCACTCGAACGGGCCGGGCAGGGTCTCGTCAAAATCGTTGACGTCGAAGACCAGCCGCCGCTCCGGCGACGCGAACGCCCCGAAATTGGACAGGTGCGCGTCCCCGCACAGCTGCACCCGCAGCCCCGAGGCAGGCGTGCCGGCCAGGTCCGCCGCCATCGGCAGCGCCGCCCCCCGGTAGAAGGTGAACGCCGACACCAGCATCCGCCCGTGCCGGACCGGCACCAGCTCCGGCACCCGCGACTCCGCCTGCTCCAGCAGCAGCCCGACCGGATCCCGCCCCCGGGCCGGCGAGAACTCGGCATGCGACTCCAGCGGAGCCACCGCCCGGGCGTCTTTGCCCCGGGCCACCCGGTCCGCGCGGCTCAGCTGCTCCACGGCCCCGCCGGGCGCCCGGATCCGGGCAGAAGCCCGCGCACCAGGCATGCTTCCCGCGACACCATCAGCCGTCACAGCCATGACGCTCCCTCCCGGAGCGACCGCGCGGCACCGCCGGCCGGCGGTCGCCGCGGAACGCTCCTCTTTTGCTTGTACCAGCCGAGCACCTCCACGCCGGGCTGGCATCGCCCCCCAAGGGGTGAACACCGCATTCCGATCAGCCCCGGCGTTCCGGGTCCCGCGTGCCTGGCGGAGGCCCTCGAGCCGTTTCACGAATCCAGGAGCCCGTCACGAATGCAGGGGCGCGGGGTGCTGATGGGACAGTGTTACGGCGACGTCCACTTGTGCGCGAACAGCACGCCGGACAGGTCGGCAGCAAGACCATGGGAGTTTGGGACGCGGACTCGATGAGATCGTCCAGGCCGCTGCACAGGTAGTCATCCCAGCACGGAAGCGCCAGCACCATCCGGATAGTCCCGGTCAATACGCTCCCGGCGGCTTCCGGTGCCAGCAGGTCCGCCACGGACGCCGTCGCTGCCGCGCCGCACGAGTACCGGAAGCCCGTACGGCAGCGTGGCCGCCTTGGTCGTCTAGCTCCCGGTTACCTGAGCAGCCCGGGCCCGCGACGACGCCGGTCTTGCCGGTCATCGCGCCGGTCGCCGCGGTCGTCGCGCCGGTCGCCGCGGTCGTCGCGCCGGTCATCGCGCCGGTCGCCGCGGTCGTCGCGCCGGTCATCGCGCCGGTCGCCCTGGTCGTCGCGCCGGTCATCGCGCCGGTCCCGGCCTCCGAGCAGGCCGGGCCGGTCACTGCGACCTCTCAGCAGCGGCATGTCAGGCTCCTTCCGCCTGGGCGGCGCGATCCGCCTCGAGCGCGGCCAGGATCGCCTGGGTGGGGATGCGGCCGGTGGCCACCAGCTGGCCCCCCGACCGGCGCACCGCCGCACCGAACGGCCCGGCCCAGCTGTTCTCCCATACCAGCACCGCCGCCTCGCTGCCCGGCTCCAGGAACCCGCCGATCTCCTCGATGTCGGACGCGGCCAGCAGCACCGCCAGATCGGCCTCCGCCGCGCGCAGCTGGCCGACCTCGCTGTCGTCGGCATCGGTCAGCTCCCTGGCCTCCACCGACCCGTCCACGCCCTTGCTGACCATTAGCAGGTCCAGCACCCGCACGGTGTTGCTGTCCATCAGGGCCTTCAGCTCGGACGCCATCGCCCCGGAGAAATCCTGCTTGCCCGCCGGGTACGCGACCACCACGTAGTCCACCGGGCCAAGCTCAACATCGGCATGACTCATCGTTTTGGTCCCATCGGTAGTTCCGGACATCCCGGTATCGGGACGTTTCTTTCAGCTTCACCAGACCAGGCCAATGAGTCATCACCCACCAGAGGGTGACAGCGATGCCTCACCGGCCGTAACCGACGCGGCTTTGCCTCGTTCCTGTCAGCGTTGCCGGAGTGGAACTCGCCTGTCTCCTCGCGGCCAGGGAGCGCCATCTTTCCGGGGATCAAGATCGCCTGTCCACGGCAAGCCCGACATCAGCCAGCCATTCTTCCGTCGTATGCCGTTGAGCACGCTGTCGGGTCGTCGACCCGGCTGCCTCCATCCCGTCGAGGAAGTGGCAGGCGTTCGTGAACGCGGCCGCACGCATGTTGATCGGTGGTCTCGGGCTTTAGTCGTATCCGACGCTAGATCCTCGGTGCGGGTCTTGGTTCGGTCAACTCCTTCCGCGTCGCGGTCATATTCGCGGTCAGCGTGGCGGCGCCACGAGGCGTACGACGATTATTTCGAGGTTGAGGCCGGTGATCCGCTGCACAAGCCCGGTCAGGGCTGCCTGATCTGGCACCTCGGCGCGAAGGATCGTCGTACCTGGGCCAATGGTGACCTCGCAGTCGTCGAATTCCGCGCACAGCGTGGCACCTGCCTGGCCGCTGAAAGTGATCTCATACGTCTGTGTTCTCATCAAAGTCACGCCTCACAGTCTGCTGGTCATGCATGCGGCCAGCATGCCTGGCCGCTGAGCCTGCATCACCACCCCTCCGAGGGTGACCCGGGACCGTTGCCCGGCCGGCGAGTGACCTTGGTCCCTTCCCGCATGGCTGCATCCTCGGTTCAGTTGGCAGATATTTTTCCTGGATCAGCCTGGACTGGGGGGATGTTATGGCTAGAGGCGTCATGCCTGAACACGCCTCCTCACAGGGCCCGCGGTTCGCGCCGGCGAAGTTCCGGCCGGCGGCGCTGCCCGCCACGCTGGTGACAAGACCGGTGCTGTATGACCGGCTGACGGCGGGGGCCGGCCAGCGGCTGACCCTTACGGTGGGGCCGGCCGGCGCGGGCAAGAGCGTGCTGCTGTCGAGCTGGGCGGTGACACGGTCAGCTGGTGTTACTTCCTGGCTGTCCTGCGATGAGGCCGACGCGGACCCGGTCCGCTTCTGGAGCGGCTTCACTGAGGCCGCCCGGAGTGTGGCGCCGGGGTTCGGCGCCGATGCCGCCGACCTGCTGGCGATGGACGGCGCCATGTCGGCCGATATCATCGCCTCGATCGCCGACGATGCCGGGAGGCTGCCTGAGGGGTCGGCGATTATCGTGGATGACTTCCAGTACGCGGCGGCCGCGGTCTCGGGGGGCATGACCGACCTGGTCGAGCGCTGGCCGGCCGGGACCGTCCAGCTGGTGCTGTCCGGCCGCTCGGACCCTCCGCTGCGGCTGCACCGGCTGCGGATGGCCGGTGAGCTGTGCGAGCTGCGCGGCCGTGACCTGTATTTCACCCTGGCCGAAAGCCGCGACCTGCTGGCGCACTTCGGGGTCGAGATCGCCGACGCCGACCTGGCCCTGCTGCATCAGCGAAGCGAGGGGTGGGCGGCGGCCCTGCAGATGGCGGCGCTGTCGCTGCGCGGCGCCACCGACCCGGCGCGGGCAGCGCGGGCGCTGGATATCCGCAGCCACGCGATCGCCGAGTACTTCATCGCTGAGGTCCTCGAGCAGCAGCCACCCGAGGTGGCCCGGTTCATGCTCGACACCTCCATCCTGGAGGAGCTGACCGCGGACGCATGCGCGGCCGTCACCGGGCGGCAGGACACCGAGGCGCTGCTGCGCAGCATTGACGCGGCCAGCCTGTTCCTGACGGCACTCGATGATGAGCGGACGGCCTTCCGGTATCACCATCTGGTGCGCCAGGTGCTGCGTGCTGAGCTGCGGGCCAGGGACCGGGCGCGCGCGCAGGCGCTCCAGTTGCGGGCGGCCGAATGGTTCGAGGCAGCCGGTGATGCCCGGCGCGCGGTCCGCCACTTCCTCGCGGCGCAGCAGGTCGACCGGGCGCTCGCCCTGCTGCAGGACCGGGTCGTGACCGACTACCTGCATGACCCGGCGCTGCCGGCACCGCTGGACCTCAGCAGGGTCGACCCCTCGGTGCTTGCGGAGGAGCCTGACCGGCTGCTGGCCCTGGCAGCCGACCTGCTGCTATCGGGGGACGCGGCCCGCGGCGGCGAATACCTTGACCTGCTGGAGCGCGCCCGTCCGCCGATCCCGCCCGACTCCAGGCTGGCGGCCCGGCTGGCGGCGATGCAGTCGCTACGCTACGCACTGACCGGCCAGGCGGATCAGGCCCTGGCCGAAGGGCTCGCCGCGCGGGCCATCCAGGAACGGACGCAGCTCGCCGACGAGTGGGTTGCCGCCGTCCCGATGATCCTCACGCATGTGCATACGTGGCTGGAAGACTTCCCGGCAGTTGAGCGCGAGGCAGCCGCGGCCCTGGCGATGCCCGAGCTCAGCGAGCCGGCCAGGCTGGTGCATGTGCGCGGTGCGCGGGCGCTGGCCCGGTTCGAGGCCGGCTACCTGGCCGAAGCCGCCGATGCCGCCGGCGCCGCTGATGCGGATGCGCGGCGGCTGGGATTCGGCCAGCACTTTTTCGCCATCGAGCACCTGCGTGCGCTGGCCGGGCTCGCGCTCGAGCGGCGCGACCTCGACACCGCAGAGCAGCTCACCGAGCAGGCCCTCTCGATATCGGAGCGGGGGCGGCGGGTCTTTGAATTCCTCGCACTGCTGGAACGGGCCCAGATCTGGGCCGCCCGCAAGCAGGTCCGCGATGCGCTGGCGACGGTCCAGGCGGCACGCCTCATCCTGGCCGGGACCAGGTCGGCGCTGCTGGCCCGGGCCGATGAGCTGGAGGCGCTGCTGCGCCTGTCGCTCGGCGACCTGCGCTCCCCCCGTGAGCTGGCCAGCGAGCTGCCCGCCGCCCCCCGCAGCCTGCTGCTGGCCAGGATCGCGCTCGCCTCCGGTGACCACCACGCGGCGCAGGAACTCCTGCAGCCACCGTCGCTGGGTGACTTCACGCCGCGGCGCGCGCTGACGCGCCAGCTCCTGATGGCCGCGGCCGCGATCGTCCGGGGCGACCCCTTGGCCGCTGGCATCCTGGGCGGCGCGCTGGAAGCAGCCCGCCACGGGGGGTTCCTTAACACCGTCGTCACGACCGCGCCGCAGGTGACAAGCTACCTGGTCGAGCACTCGACGCAGCTGCGGCCGGACCCGTTCATGGAACAGCTGATCGGCGCGGCTCTGGAGGTGCGCGCCGCGCAGCCGGACGCCTCCCCCGCCCGTCGCATGCTCATCCAGCCGCTGACCGCTACCGAGACGCGCATCCTGAAGCTCCTGCCGACCAGCACCTACCTGCGAATAGGAGCCACCCTCTACGTCTCGCGCAACACGGTCAAGACCCATCTCCGGTCCATCTACCAGAAGCTCGGCGTGACCTCGCGCGCGGAGGCCATCGAGCGGGCCGTTGAGCTGCGTCTGCTCTGAGACCGGCCTGCAGTCAGGCCCGATCCTGCCGTCAGGCGTGGCCTTCACCCTGCCGGGGGTGATGCGCCGGGAGTGTCCAAGGCGGGAGATTGCAATTGCGGTATCCGACCACGGCCGGGGGTGGTGTCCTTGTTCGGCTGGCTGCCCGGGCTGCGGGCGGTAAGGTCTTACCGGCCTGAGTGGCTGGCCAAGGACATCGTCGCCGGGGTGGTGCTGACCACGCTGCTGGTCCCGCAGGGCATGGCCTATGCGGAGCTGGCGGGCCTGCCCCCGATCACCGGCCTGTACACCTCGATCATGTGCCTGCTCGGTTACGCGGTGTTCGGCCCGTCGCGGATCCTGGTGCTCGGCCCGGACTCCTCGCTCGGGCCCATGATCGCCGCGACGATCCTGCCGCTGATGGCCGCCGGGGGCGACGAAAAGCGGGCGGTCGCGCTGGCGTCTGTGCTGGCGCTGATGGTCGCGGGAATCATGATCTTGGCCGCGGTGGCGAAGCTGGGGTTCATCGCCGACCTGATCTCCAAGCCGACGATGATCGGCTACATGAATGGCCTGGCGCTGACCATCCTGGTCGGGCAGCTGCCGAAGCTGTTCGGGTTCAGTGTCGAGGCCGACAACTTTATCGGCGAGGTCACCGGCTTC
>Ga0335069_10006651_pt1 | contig 16767 bp, 21 predicted proteins | sample Lox_Sample_11_FD_206714 | JGI IMG/M metagenome (GOLD analysis project Ga0335069, IMG submission 206714) | Soil microbial communities from Loxahatchee National Wildlife Refuge, Florida, United States - Lox_Sample_1.1 | ecosystem: Environmental > Terrestrial > Soil > Wetlands | place: USA...
CTCGCATACGCCGTGTGACCCCGCGTATCGGTGGAGGGGTGGCCGAGTGGCTGAAGGCGGCGGTTTGCTAAACCGTTATAGGGCCCTAAAGCCCTATCGGGGGTTCGAATCCCCCTCCCTCCGCCATTTCCTGCCGCTAAGTCTTGAAAACTAAAGCGGATTAGCGGCGGCAGATACGTTGTATCCCCATTTGTACCCCCGTTGTCGTGGCGCACTGGCCTCGCGTCGAGTTACCGGCGCTTAGAGCCGCGAAGGCGATGGCTCGCGATGGCCGTCTCCGAGAAAAAATCGCACAAACCAATGGACGACATGCGCAGTGGGCATATGATTCTCGTGTTGTGGCTCCCGCGAGAACCTTGATGGCGATGATACAGCACGTTTCGATAGCCCTTGCCCGAGCACTCGGGCGCTCCGAAATCGAAGGCTATAGCATCTGGCGCGGCGCTAATGCCGTGCGGCCGGAAAAGTAGCTCGGGGTAGCTCGATGCCACTTCCTAAGGGCGTGCGCATCGGTGGGCGCAAGGCGGGGACGCCGAACAAGGCGAACATAGCCGCGCGCCTTCGTATCGAGGGCGAAGCCGAACCCATTGGGCGGCTGGTCGAGGCGGCGAACACGGGCAAGGTGAAGATCGGTGAAACCGAGGTGGCGCTGGATGCGGGTCAATACCTTTCCGTGCTGCGTGAGCTGCGGCGCGTAGTCGTGCCCGATGCGAAGTCGCGTGCGGTGTCGCTCACTCTCCCCACTATCAAGACGGCTCAAGACGTGAGCGCGGCATTGAGCGCGGTCTTCGAGGCGATGAGCCGGGGAGAGATTGCCATTGACGAGGCGGAGACCATCGCGGGGATGCTCGAAAGCAAGCGGCGTGCCGTCGAGCTGGTCGATCTTGAGCAGCGAATTGCAGCGTTGGAGGCGAGAGGTGGCAAGTAACCAGTCAAAGCGGGTCGAGCGATTGGAGCGGGCTGTGGGGATGAGCGACGCATACACCTTCGTTGACGTGCTCAGGGCGATTAACGACCTGGAACCCGACAAAGGGGAATGGCTGCGCGGGCTCCCCGCGCCGTCTATTCCTCTTGCCGAGGGATCGTATGCGGCAGTGGTCGAGGTCTTCCGGCTTGAGGCCCATCGGATGAAAACCAGCAATGATCCGCGCCCGTTCGGCGTCGAGCGCCCGAAGTGCGAGGAGCCGATTCAATGACGGCGCTGCGGCGACGGCTTGAAAGATTGGAGCGCGCTGGGGAAGCGGGCAAGCCGTGCGAATTTGTCGAATATCTGCAAGCTCTCAATGATTTCAGAATCGGCAGCAAGCGCCTTCTGGAATTGCCGGCGCCCGAAACGCCGCCTGATGCAGACAGCGATCCTTGGGGCTATGGCGTCGAGCATTTGCGTGAGTCCGCGCACCAACTCGCGGCTGGCATTGTGCCGGAGTGTATGCGGGATTGGGATGCAGAGCACATTGAGCGACATCTAGCGGCCTTCGGTCATCCTCGGGTTATTTTGAGCCAATGAGGTCCGTGACGAGGTTCGTCGATGCGCCCTTTTTGCGGGGGGCCGTAAAATTCGCGCCAGTCTTTGACTCGCTGTATGCTCGTTCGTCCTATCGGGGGGCGAGCATGGGTCAACACGGGAAACTGCCTATTTGGATGCTACTGATATTGATCGGCCTCGCGGGGATCATTGCGATTGTTCTGCCGGATTTTTTGCCTCCGTTTCCCTTCATGGAAACAGTGCGGGCCATTGGGGCGGCGCTTTTTACAGCGTTTGTCCTGGGCTTTACAATCGACGCATGGATGAAACGCGAAATCCGCCGCGATGTATTCTTTGCCACGCTCGGGTACATTCTCCCCGACGAATTTCGGGAGCAAATTCGGCGCGTCGTTGAGCATAAATTCATTGCTGATGACCATTTCATGCATGTCGAAATTCAAACGATAGATGCTGAACGTGTGCGCGTTACGACGAGCATTGAGAGCGTTGTTACCAACATCACCGCCAATCCCGAATCGCAACGAGCGGTCGTGCACATGGATGAATGGGGGTTCCCGGGTGAACCATCGACCGTGGAGGAGTGCACCATGAGTTTGCCGGATGGAACCGTGATCGAGGGAACGGATAGGAAAGAAGCCAATTGCAGATTGTTGGTTTCGTCTGAGACGCGCTCCATTGAGCCGAGAGGCACGGCAAAGCTACTGAGAAAATTTTCAGAGGTACGGCGCATCAACGATATGGCGATATTTGAATTCCTGACTCCCATTAGAAATCCCAGAATTCAATTGAAAGTGCCCGACGATATCGTTTGTGATTGTGGATTCGGCTCGAAGGACCCAGTCGAGTCATCGCACTTCGTGCGCATGCACACATTGAAGGGCATGTATTTCCCCGGCGCATTCATGCGGTTGCGATGGTACCCCAAGGCTCCGAACTCCTAACTCCCTTCCTCCCATGCGCCTGCAATAGTCAGGGTTCATCTGAATGAGTCAGACCAGACTCTAACGAGTCAAATTTATCGAGGATCGCTCAGGAGCCAATTAGAAGCCCGCTGGTGAGTCCCGCATGGTTTCGGCTAGGTAGGTAGCGGCGCTCCCCGACTTGCGAATCCTGCAAATTCCTACTTTCCTATTTTTCGATGTTATGGGCGGGGGATGGTGGCAGCTGCCGTCCGTCTCTGGCTCAGGCATTATGAGTCCATGACCTAAAGCGCTCATGGAGAGGCGGTCACGGAATAGAGCCTTGCTTCAGTTGTCTCGACGCCGTTGGTAGACAGATCCGTGATTTTGCTCGTTGATTGAAGCACTAAATTTTGGTTCTGAGCATAGCGAATATCACTTTCATAGCGGTACTTCCTCTCGGGGTCGTTTTCCAGGCGCAAGCTGATTTGGCCAGTGCATTTGATCTCGAGTGCATCAAAAACGCCCGCGGGGACCTCTGTGCGTCCCTTGCCGGTTACTATGCAGTCGCGAGTCCAAGGGCCCGATGCCACATGTCCGCTGCGTAGTGTTCTTTCTACGTCGGTTCGGAGGACGGCGTGTTGACCCAAGTGAAGCGGATATAGGCTGTCGGGGTCAAACTTGTTATCTCGACGAATGCGCAAAAATGTCTTTGCCTCCGGGCCAGCAACGAATTGCTCGTCGAGCGGGAATAGCGTGCTCCGTCGATACGTCCCGATTACCCGATTGCCATTTCCGTCCTCTACAAGCGCTGTAAACGTCGGCCCGGTCTGGCTCTCGATCGTGAGCGTCTGAGTGGTGCTTTTGCGGGTATCTGAATTGGTTTGAGAACTAAAGTCGTATCGATAGATCGTCCCTGGTTTCGGCAAAGCCGGGAGCCCCGCCCGCTGTGTTTTTTGTGCCGGTGGCTTCGGGGGCGTGGGCGCGACAGCAGCCGATTTGGGAGGCTTCGTCGAGTTCGCGACAGAGGGCCTTGCGGGCCCCAGACACTCCACAAGCACCGTGATGGGCGTGCCTCGCTCCCCGACATCGGCTGGGCTTAGCGTCTCCTTTGACTCTGCGATTTCGTAATGGACTTTATTGGCGTCAAGGAAGATACGAAGCACCTCCGCTTTGATCGCAAAGTTCACGTTCTGCGGAATATCGCCCGTCACGCCAGCCACCTTGATGGCATCAAGCTTCGCCGTGACCACGCCGACGACGTGGCCATTCGCATCGAGTAGCGGGCCTCCGCTATTGCCCGGCTGAACCGGCGTGCTTATTTGAAGGTAGCGCGCATCATCAAGTATGCCGGCGAGCGCGCTGACGGAGCCAACGGCGACGTTCGCGCGTGATGCAAGCAGACCTGCAAGGGGAAAGCCGATGGCGACGGCCACATCCCCAGGCCGGATCGGCACTCCGCCCCGGATGACGCCTGGTGCTGCCAAAGCACTCGAAGTTTGCAAGAGCGCGAGGTCGTTAATCGGGTCATGCGCCACTACGCGCGCAGTCTGCGAATTCCGCTCTGAGTTCGTTGCCCTTATACCGCTGCACTCCCGCAAAACATGATCGTTGGTGACGATCTCGCCGCCTTTCCCGATTACGAAGCCTGACCCCGTCGCAATGACTTTCGGCTCGTCGCCGTAGCCAGCTAGAGGGAAAAGCACGGCGAACGATAGAATTGCGATAAACCACCGCATCGTATTCGCAGGAGGACCCGCCCCGATTAGACTTTTATTTTACCGCCTTTTGGATCAATCGTAAGCGCTATTCCAGCGGTTCCCGCTCGCCGTCACCGACCACTCCAGCTACCTCAAGGGCGCGCTAAGTGGCCAGGAGGTTGCTTGGACCGCGCCTGCTCCGTGGCGCGATTGCCGCAAGCACAGTGCTAAGGGCTTCGGACAGAGTCGGCGCCCGCGGTCATTCGCGACCGCAATCGCGCCCAATGTGCCGCGGTCCCAGGTCGAGAGCGGCGCGCGGTCGCGGTGACGTAGGTCATCGCTTCACTTTCCCTTTCAGCCTCACGCCGTGCCGGGTCGGGTGGGGGGCTTCGTTTGCGCATTCGCGAAAACCAGACCGCGCGCTTGTGTGATGATTTGACGGGCGAGTTCACCAGCCTTATCGACCGCCAAGCCTTGTAATTCATATTCCTTTGCAAGCCGCGTCTCGGCTTCGTCGAGTGTGCGCCGCGCTGCGTCCGCATTGAGGCTCTTGCACCGCCGAGCGAGATTAAGCACCATTTGCGCGGCCTCAGCGATGAACTTTTGTTGCAAGCTCACGTTGTCGTCGCTCATCGCTTCGCCTTTCTCTTGAACCTCACCCCCGCCCCTCCGCCATTGGCCGCGATAAAGACGATTCCGGCTTTCTCTATTGCAACGCGGATCGCGCTGAGTGTCCGGGGCCGTAACTGCTCTCCCATTTCCAAGCGATTGACCGTATCTCCCGATACCTTCGCAGCTTTGGCGAGGTCTCTCACTCCCCAGCCTAAGGCTGCGCGAGCCATCTTGATTTGGGCTGGGAGCAATTCAGAGCGTTGCTCTGATTTCTCTTGTTTCGTTTTCGGCATGGGGCTATCGTAGCAATGCTCCGATTTTTGAGCAACTGCAAAGCGGCCAAGGGAACGGCTGCAACCGCACCCCTGGCCTAACCTCACACAGCAAGGGGTCTCACATGCGCAAGGCTGAAAGCAATGTTACATCAACACGGCGCCGGTTTCTAACGGGTGCCGCGTTCTCGGCGGCGACCGTCGCGGTCCCGGCCGCTAAGGCCCTCGCCGGGGGTCGCGACGACACACGGCTTTTCTCGGCTATCGCGGCGGCACGGGCGCTGATGCAGGAGCGTGACGCCGCAGGAGAGCGCGCAACCGCGGCGCGCGAGCGGGCGGAAGCGGACCCGGAGTTGCCGTCGCAAAGGTTCCCCGCTGGCCCCGGAGGCTTCATCGAGGCAGAGCGGGCGCGCGGGTCCATGCTGGGCGAGAGGGCGCTCGCCCGACTTTGGCACGAGCGGCAAAATCGCGTTTGGGATCGGCACGGCGCCAAGGCGGCCTTTCAAGAGTGGAACGCTCTGTGTCGCCGCGTCCGGGTGCTCTTTGAGCGGATCGCCGCGACGCGCGCGAACACGGCAGCGGGCGCCTCTGCAAAGGCGGCGCTGTTCCTCGATGCGCTGCAAGGCTCCGAGCCGTGGGACGAAGAGGATGCGGCGGAAGTCGCGTTTCCATCGCTTGCCGCCGATCTCGCACGGTTGGCGGCCAAGACGGCGGCCTAATCCCGGCCGGCGTCTCCCCCAGCGCCGGACAATTCAACCCCGCCCTAAACCCGCGGGGTTCCTTTTCCGAGCAAGCGCCGCAAACCAATAGGGACGTTTTGGATCGCGGCAAGAGCAAGCGAGGGCATCATGGGCAAGGCATTCGTGACGTATCAGCGGGTCTCTACGGACAAGCAAGGGCGCTCGGGGCTCGGTCTAGAAGCTCAGGCGTCGGCAGTCGCGTCTTACGTCTCTAGCGTCGGCGGGGAGGTCTCGGGCGCTTTTGTGGAAGTCGAGAGCGGGCGTCGCGATGATCGGCCCGAGCTGGCGAAGGCGCTGGCGGCTTGCCGGAAGCTCAAGGCAACGCTCCTCATTGCGAAGCTCGATAGATTGGCGCGGAACGTCCATTTCATTTCGGGCTTGATGGAATCGGGAGTTGAGTTCTGCGCCGTCGATATGCCGCACGCTAATCGCCTTACCGTTCATATCCTGGCGGCGGTGGCGGAGCACGAGCGGGAGATGATCTCGGCGCGGACCAAGGCGGCTCTTGCCGCTGCCAGGGCTCGGGGCGTCAAACTCGGCTCGCCCGACCCGCTGCGGCTCTCGGCGGAGGGGGTGGCTACCGTGCGAGCGAATGCCTCGGCGCGCGCTGCGAACGTGCTGCCGATCATTGATGCCGTGCGGGCGTCGGGCGCCGTCACTCTCCGGCAGATCGCCGCGGCGCTGAATGCGCGGGGCATCAAGACTGCACGGGGCGGCGCTTGGCACTCGGGGACGGTCTCGCGGCTCCTCCGTAACCGGCGGCGCTCTGCGTCGATCCCTGCCGCGCCTCGGCCGCAGACTGCGGCTTCCGAGCTGTTCGCGTAGCGCATGCCTCTCGGCGTTCTTGCGTTCATTCGGGCGCGTTCATAAAGGGCGCACATACGCCTACCAATGCGGATTGTATAGAGTCATCGGCTATGCCACGCTGCGCGGCATGGCTTGGTTCCTGTTCATTGATGAAAGCGGTCAAGATCGCAAGGAATCTCCTTACGAGGTACTAGGGCGTGTACTCATTAATTCGGCGGGAGCGAACGTCCGTTATATGGTGCATCTCGGACTCAACTCGGGACATGGCCCAACGTCGCAAAAGTGCCAATAGCGGAAGTGCCCCAAACAATTCGGGACCTAATAACGCGATCGTGATTAGCCGCGTCGAAGACCTGACTTACAAGCATCGCAGAATGGTTGCGTGACGAGCATGGTAGGGGGATGCATGTACTTTTGGAATTTCGAACCGACCGTCGAGGAACTCCTCGCGGACCCGGTCGCTCACCTAGTCATGGCGCGTGACGGCTTGCAGGCTGAGTTTATTTGGGGCTGCGTTCGCGCCGCCAAGCGAAGATTGAATGCATTCAAGGTAGTGCGATCGCCTTTCATTGAAAGTACTCAGCTTCCGGTGGCGGCGCTGAATAGCTCGGGGACCCCCACCGCTAGTCAAGCGCAGGCGAAGGAGTATCCGCCGCCGTTGCTTCGACGACGGCCTTTAGTTCGCTGAGAATTTCCGGGTGATGACGATCCAGATACCGCTGGATCTGGGTGTTTCCCAGCAATCTTGTAACATAGCCGCGCGCCACAACGAGATTCAGGACTGTCGTCCCGAACCCATCCTCAATCCGTTTGTAGTCGCGCGTGAGGCCGTCCATCTCACGCTCCATGCGCGCGATGTCCTCGGCGCTCACACCCTTGATGCGCTTGCCCCGCTCGGGATCGACCAATTGATCGGGCTTCGTAGCAGCCAGCAACGCTCGCGCGTAGGCGTAAGTAAAGCGATTGGCCGCACACATCAGTTCCGCGGCCTCGAGCTGCCGCATCGGCATCATATTTCTCAGGATACGAAACACGAGCGCATTGACCATCCGGTCCTTGAGCAGTTCGACGACTTCGGGCGCAATCCCGTTCAAGAGGTTCTGCTTCTCGCGGATGCTACCGACGTTGACGTTGAGTGCCCTGGCCACGCGCTCAGCAGGAACTCCCCGTTCGATCGCTCGAACAATCATCAGATGTTCTTGGATGGGAGAAAGGCGGCAGACGTATTTGTTGTAGGTGAAGGTTTCGTTCTCGGTGGCAATCAAGCAAGTCGCGGTCGATTGCGCCAGACGTTTCAAAATGTCCAGGCGGAGGTGACCATCGAGAAGGTGATAATTGTGTGGTCTCTCCCGGCGCCCTTCAGGGCATACCACTAGGGGCTCGATTAATCCGACCTCGAGGATCGAGGCTCGGATCGTCCAATACCGCGTGCTCTTACGGTTGTCAGCTGTGAGCATGCGAGTTGGCACGATCTGCTCGATCGGAACGTCGACCGTCTGGAACTCGAAAGCCTGCTCGGATTCCGTCACGGCTTACCCTCCCGAATCCGATCAGCGAGCTGCTTCGGCAACGTATCGAGACCCTCCGCGCGTAGGAGCGTCGAGAAGTTTTCATCAGCAAGAAGAGTTCGGAGGGCGGTAAAAATGAAGATCAGGCGGCGGTCGTTAAGTTCGGCCTTCTTGATAAGCAGTCTCTGCCGTCGCACCTCAGCTTGATAGGCGCGCACCAAAGCTTGCGGGCTTTTGTGGTGCACACCTCGGACTCCACGCCGAAAGGCTTTGCCAAATGTCTTTCGGCGTTCGACGAGGCGACGTACCTGGAGCAATTGGTCACCGCGCAACGTCCCAGCTTCATAGGCGGCAAGGAGGGCGTTTTGCAGAGCGGCGTCATCGGTTCTACAGAGTTCGATGGCCAAGCGGATCGGCAGCCACCCCTGCTCAACGGCGCTTATGATCCGCTGCTCCCCCTCCCGCAGCAGGATCAGAATGTCGTTAACGTAGGACGACGCCAAACCGGTCTTGCGGGCGATTTCCGCGGCAGAGTCGCCCCGCTCGCACATGCCAGCGATTGCCGACAACAAATCGAACTTGTCTCGCCTTCGGCGCGCGTAATTCTCTACGAGGCTCATAAGATAACAATCTGCTTCGCTTGCCGCGACAACCACCGCTGGGATCTGCTTCCGCTCCAACATCCGATATGCTTCGAGGCGGCCTTGGCCGCACACGAGGTCGTACCGGGTTCCCTTGGGCGTGGCGTGCTCCGTCACGGTCACCGGTCGCTTTAGTCCCACCGCGGTTATGTTGTTGACCATGTCGGCGAAAGCCTTGGCGTTTCTGATGCGAGGATTTAGGACGCGGATTGCATCGATCGGGATCAGTCGGATTGGCTGCGCGCCTGGCGATCGAACTTTGACGGGTGGAACAGGAGCTGCGTCAGTCGACCCATCCACGACGCTCATGCAGCCTCCTTCAACCGCACGCGTTCGGCCATGCGGGTCAGCGGATCGAGGTTCTCGAAGCGGTAGCAGTCGAGGTCGCGAGCATTGTTAGGCCAAAGCACCAGATGCTTCCGGTGCGCCGCGGCTGCGGGCAAGAGGAAATAATCCAGGATCGACTTATTATCCTGAGCAAGCCGAGCCGCGACGGTAACGTCTGGTGTTGGCTTGGAATTAAATCGGACGTACCATCGCAATCTCCCATAGCGTGACCGCAGGCAGCGCAATGGCACGATTGCTATGGTGATCTCCTGATTGACCAGGAGGAGGTTCGGGTTGCCGAATGGTTCGATCCTTCCGCCGTGATGCTCGATCTTGGCGGCTATCTCGCTAACGAGTTCGCGCTGAAGGCCGCGCAACCGTCGCAAGATCTCCGTTCCCGCATCGTCTCTTGCAAACATGAAGCCCACACGCTCGTAGGCTCTTCGCAAGCTACCGAAATGGACGACGTATGTTCTGCTACATGGCATTCCTTCGGTATTGTCGATGAGATCGCGCGTCAGCCTGCCTTGTTGCCGAAGTAGGTCGCTGAGTTGCAACAGCATCCGCTCGTCACTGAAACGGGGCTCGCGTCGTTCGATGATGGCCTGCGCCGCTTCGAATTGAGCTCGGGAGACGATCGGCTCGAATGCAGCCTCTCTCCGAACCCATTTATCGGGCGGATTCGGTTTTCGGCGGGTTTTCAATTTCCCGGACGACAAATTGTAAGTGTTATTGCCGATATATTTTTCGCTGGTGAGAATCTTCCGTACGGGCGCGTAGGTCCACCTTCGGCCAGGCGCCAATGGCACTCCCTCTGCTTGCAATCGGCAGGCGATCTGAGCCTCGGTCATGCGGTCTTGAACGAATAAGCGGAAGATCCGGCCAACAACTTCGACCTCCTCCGGGGGGCCGGGCCTTAGGATTACGCGGTCGGTTTGAAGGTTTTTGTATTCGCCCGCATTAAGGATGCCTTGTTCGCGCCCGCTCATATCCACTCGCACGCGTCGAAGTCCGTAGCCTGCGGAACCGCCTTGGCGGAAACCGCGTTCCACATGACGGCAGTGAGCGGCGAATACTTTTGCAGACAGCTCTCTGCTATACTCGCCTGCCATAGCTCGCTTTACGCCCTTGACGATCGTCGCAATGGGGCTCCCATCATTGGCGAACTGCTCGGCGCAGTATTCCACGCGGACTCCATGGCGCCGGCAGATGTATTCGTAGTAAGCGCTCTCGTCGGCATCCTGGAACCGACCCCAACGACTGACATCATAGACCAAGATCACCTTGAAGTCGGCGCTGCCTGTCTGAACGTCACTGATTAGCTGCTGCAGCGCCTCGCGATTGTCGATGCGCAGGCCGCTGCGACCCTCGTCGGCGTAGCTTCGCACGATCCGTAGCCCGTAGCGCTCTGCGTATTCCGCGATGACTGCGCCCTGATTTTCCGTGGAGTATTGCTGATGCTCTGTGGACATCCGGACATATTGCGCAGCAGGAACCTCAGTGGGTTCGCCTTCGTCTATCGGGCAATCGTCACCCCTGCGCTGTCTTCGCATTTAAGCCCCCCGCAGCGATTCTCTGATCCCGGTCGGCCACCATCTGAGTCTTGCCCAAATGGGCTCGACGGTTTGGATTCATACAATTTGTTGGAAGATCGTCAAGCCCGAGCCGGGCCGGAGAACTCACGGTCAAGCGGGCTCGCGGTTAGCTCGAACGCCCTCTCGATCGCTTGGACGACACAAGTGGATGGCTGCGCTGCGCCCTCTCAGACCCCACGACATTGGTCATCATCGAGATGACCTGGCGCTGCTGCGACCGGGGAAGAGCACGGAATATGGCTAAGAGTTGCTCCTCCCGTGGCCGCAGCCGTGGCGATCCAAATTTCAACAATTCGAACGGCTGACAGCCAAGAGCTCGAGACACCCGTTCTAGCCAATCCTCGGTCAGACGCCGACGACCAAGTTCAAGATGGCTGATCTGTTGGTTCGTTGTGCCGACTTTCCGCGCAACCGCTTCGAGAGTAAGACCCTGCGCAATTCGGATCTTCCTGATACGATTACGGATTGCCACGATCCTCCCCCGAAGCAAGGACCTGACAATGAGCGACGCTGACACAATTCCGGTTGCTTGTCCGCACTGCGGGCGGGAGTTTGAAGAAGCACTTGCCGTGTTGAAAAAGGGTACGGCCGTCCAGTGCCCTCACTGTACATGGTTCTTGCGCTATGAAAGTCAGGCGGTGCTGGAAGCGTTCCAAGGCAAGGACGGTGCTGTGGAGCGGCTCCGCAAGAGCTTTCAGACTAGACACTAATTCCTGCACTTCAAAACCATCTTTGCTAGGTTTGCTTGCGTCGTAGACGGACGCGGACGCCCTCCCCAGCCTCTTGGAGGGAAAGGAACTCGACCCCCGCTCGCTCAAATGCGCGACGTATTGCGGCAACTGTGCTTGTACGGGAATCGACGGCGCCCTGTTCGAACCGAGTTACCGAGTTAAGGGATATGACCGCTCGGTCGGCCAATCTTTGGCGCGTCCATCCAAGAAGGGCTCGTGCGGCACGTACCTCGCGGGGTGTAACCATCCCGAGAGGTAAACCAAAGCCGGGCAATTGCTACCATAGAATGGGCTTTTTCTATCCTCTTACAGCGGTTCGATCACGGTTTTTGGCTCAATACCTTTGCTCAGGCGTCTTCGGTGGAATCCCGAACCGACCTCGTCGCGCCAGCCCTAACGCATGGTTGTCGCTGACAGGATCCGCAAAGGGGCGCGACGGCTGCGAGCGCGCATCGCTCGCAAGCGTGCCCGGCGTTCGGCCGTCGAGAGGCCGGAGACCCAAGGCCCGAATTGCGGCGGCTCAGCACTCACGCCGCGGCCGTTCGTGCATTCAGTTGGTCGCGAAACTCATTCAGGATTGCGGCCGGGCATAAACAGCCTTCGGCAAGAGGAGGGGGCCCCCATTGCTTCTGCCATGGCTTGCCTGCGAGAAAGCCCTTTATCCGCATACGCCATCTATCGGCCTCGGGGTCGATGCTCACAAGCTCGGCGCCCTGCTGGGTGCCTCCAAACCGCTGCTTGCCTTCGAGTAGGTTTTTCTCGTGCTTCGTCCGCAACCATGCAAGGGCTTTCTCGTTGGGTTTGGGTGGCGGATCGTTCGCAAATTTGGCGTCGATGACAGTTAGCTCGGCAAGGAGGTCCGGGATCGTGTCGAATGTCCGCTTCCAGCTCTCAAACTCTCGATGGCTGACACGAAGGATTTTGCCTTCAAAAGCCAACGTTTCGTTGGCAGCCGCTTTCCCTTCATCTCCTCTCCTCTCCTCTCCTCTCTCTTGGTGAACGTTACGTTTTTCGTCACGTTCCTCGTTACGTTCTACGTTACGTTCTTCGTCTCGTGCGTCGTTGCTTCCCTCGCTCGCTGTCCCCTGCTCAGCGAGGCGTTTCCGTGCCCTCGCTTCCGTGGCGGCCCTTGTCTGGTCGCGCTGTTTGCGCTTCTTGCCCCATGCCTCAAGCGCCTTCTCAGCGACTACGGGATGGTAGAGAAGTCCGTCTTTGCACTTGATCCAACCCTTGAGTGCCTTCGGGCGGATTTCGGCCCATTGCTCTGGGCTGCACATGGCGAAGCGAGCAAGCACGCGGTCATTGTCCGGGAGCGATGCGGCTGGCACCTGATGCCAGGACTCCGCCCATAGGCACATAAGGGCGTGGCCTAGGCGCGGCTCATCGGCGGCGGTAATCCACGTCTCGCTTCTGAGCAGGCGCCGCACGTCGAGCGGCATATAGGGGTAATCACTAAGATTTACCTCCGGCGGCACGAGCGGATCGGGAAGGTTCGTTTCGGAGGCGCGGGCTGCACCTTCGGTCGTCTGCGGCATAGGGGTCACGCTCCAAGGGCGCTGTATCGCGGGCCGTCTGCGGTCTCCTGGCGCGCAAAATTTTCAAACGACGTAGTTTCGTGATTGAAGCGGAGCACGGCCTTTCCGGTCGGCCCATGCCGCTGCTTGGCAATGTCGAGTTCGGCGCGGTTTCTCGCGGCCTCTAGTCGCTGTTCCCAATCTTGATAGCGGTCGTTCCAATGTTCGCCGCTCTCATCGTGGCGGCGGCTCGGTTCGGCGCGCGAGAGGTAGTATTCTTCGCGAAAGATGAAGGCGACGATATCGGCATCTTGCTCAAGGCTGCCGGAGTCCCGGAGATCGCTAAGTGTCGGGTGCTTGTTCTCTCGGCTCTCTACGGCGCGGGAGAGCTGTGAAAGCGCAATCACTGGCACACCAAATTCCTTGGCGAGCGCCTTCAATCCCTGGGAGAGTTCCGAAACATCGTCATTGCGGCTCTGTTCGCGGCGCCGTCCTGCCGGGGACATGAGCTGGATGTAATCGACGATTACCAAGGGCATCGCGCCTTTGCCGTCGATCACGGCGGCGCCCGGCAATCTCGGGCATTCGAGCATGAAGCGGCGCACCCTTGCGCGGAGTTGCGCGAGCGAGATGCCCCCGAGGTCGTCGATTTTGACGGGAAGGCCCCGGAGGTGCTCCACGTCCTCGACTAGCGCCACGAAATCCTCCTGCCGAAGGTCTCCGGTGCGGATGCGTTGGGCGGAAATCCTCGTGCCAATGCTGATGGTGCGCAGCGCTACCTGTTCCCCCGACATTTCGGGCGTGGCGAGGAAAACCGGATGCCCGCGACGCGCTGCGTTCAAGGCAATCGTCCCCGCAAGCGCGCTCTTTCCCATCGACGGACGCCCCGCGAGATAGATTAGGTCGCTCGGCTGGAATCCTCCGGTGATGCAATCGAGGTCGGTAAGCCTGCTTGGGACACCCGTAAGTTTGCTCTGTCGTTTATACGCGCGCTCGGCGGTCGCTAGGGCCTGCGCGGCGAAGTCCCCGAGGCTCCGGGGTCCATTGTGGCTGCCGGTGCTGGCGTCTTGCAGGTTTAGGAGTTGTGTTTCCAGTTCTTCGCGAACCCGAGCCGCGGGGAGGTCGAGACTTTGGGCCTGCGCGCCGACAATGGCATCTTTCGCAAATTCAATGATCCGCCGTCGCTCCCAACAGTCGATGATAATTTCGGCGTAGTGCTCGGTGCCTGTGAGCGAGACCGCGCTTTCCGCGAGCCCCTTGAGGTAGCCTTCGCCTCCGATCTCTTGGAGCCTGTCGTCTTTCGCGAAGTGGTTTTTGATGGCGATGGGGTTTACGGTCTGTCCGCGGTCTCTTAGCTTTCCGATGGCGTCGAAAATGTGGCCGTGCGCTGGTTCTGCGAAGTGCTCGGGCCGCAGTCTGTCGTTCACTCGCTCATAGATCGCAGGCTTGAGGAAGATCGCGCCTAGTAGCGCCTGCTCTGCCTCAAGGTTGCTCGGCATGCTCGCGTCGTCGATAGAGAGGGGCGCCGGTTCTTCGGTTCTCATTCGGCGCCCCCGTCCAGCCCCGCGAACAACTCGGGCTGCGCGGATTGCGGCGGAGACCATGCTGCCTTCATTATCGCGCGCCGGATGCGCCGGACCCGCGCCTCGTCTTCCGGTGTGGGCTTGCTCCCGCCCTTCATGCGGATTTGAAGGCCGCCAATCCAGAGCAATTCGCTCAAGGGGGTGTCGTCTCGATTTTCTGCGAGTAAGCGCCCTACGGTGTCAGCGTTGACGGGCGCGGCTGGATCGAGGTGCGGCGGCGGATGGGGAAAGAGCTGCGCTGCGCGGCTCCGGGAACGGGCTTCGGCAAGGTCGAAGATGAGTGCGCTCATCGGCGCCTCGCCTGGGTCGAGGGATGAGGCGCGCGGTCGGCGGCGGTGAAGGTGCGGGGGAAGCGTTGCGATTTCGCGAGGAAATAGCTAATCTCGGAGCTGTCGAATCCCGAGCAAAATGCTTCTGCCCGCCGCCCGGTCCCGTGAAGGCCGGGCGTCGTGGCGTTCGGAATCACGATGCATTCGCCTCCTCGCAAGCATCGGCGCTCGCGGGCGCCGAAGCAGAGCCGAGTAAGCGCAAAAGTGAATTCACCAAAACAAGCCTACGTCGTCCTACCCGGACGGTCTCGACGCGGCCTGCCGCGATCTCCTCGTAAAGTTTGGTGCGCCCGAGACCCGTTGCTTCAAGCGCAGCCGGGATCGTGCAACTAACTCTCTGTGCGAAGGGAACTGCCATCGTACTCCATTTCTGTCCGCGAAGAATCTGGCGAACGCTGGCAACTAACCGAAACGCTTTCCCAGGGCTTGTCCAATCATCAAGCCAATCTCTTTGGGGTGATGTGCTGCTCTCGTCAGGCGGCGGGGGTTTGGCCTTGACGACTGCCCCCGATTGGCACGACCGCGCCGCGCGTCTTCCTGATGTCGCAGAACTTCGCCCATTCGGCCATAAGGCGGCGGCGCTTCTCGAAGAGGTCTCCGCGGCGGTAGGCGCGTTCTGTCTCGTCCGGGATCGCGTGAGCGAGTGCCATTTCGGCAACTTCGCGGGGGTAGTTCGTGGTCTCGGCGGCCCAATCCCGGAAGGTCGAGCGGAAGCCGTGCGCCGTCAGATCATCTCGCCCCATGCGCCGTAGCAGCATGAGGAAGACCATGCCTGAGAGGGGTCGGCCTCGCTTGGCGCCGGGGAAAACGAACGCGGCCGCGTCGTCTCCCGCCTCAGAGTGCATTTGCGTGAGGATCGCCAGCGCTCGCCCCGAAAGCGGGACGCGATGCTGTTTGCCTGCCTTTATGCGCTCGGCGGGAATCGTCCAAACGCCCGCGTCGAGGTCAATCTCGTTCCAGCGTGCGCCGAGCGCTTCGCTGGTCCGCGCAGCGGTGAGAATCGCGAATTCTAGGGCGCGCGCGGCGTTCCCTTCACGCTTTCGAAGCTGGGCCATGAAGTCGGCGGCATCCTCGTATTTGAGCGCGGCATGATGTTTCACGCGGCGAACTTTGCCGGGCTCAGCCAGGAGCTTGTTGAGCCGCCCCCTCCAAAGCGCGGGGTTAGGGCCTTCGCGGTGGCCTCTCGCAATCGCCCAATCTAAAACGGCCTCCATGCGCCCGCGTAACCGCTTGGCGGTCTCTGTCTTGGTCGTCCAAAGAGGCTCGATAACCTGGGAAACGTGCTCTGTGTCGATTTCGTGCACGGGCTTATCGCCAAGGATCGGGCTCGCGTAGGTCTTGAGCGTGTTTTGCCATTGCTCGGCATGCTTTGCATTCTTCCATCCGGCTTTGAGCGACGCGATGCACGCTTCGGCGCACTGGTCGAAGGTTTTTGAGCGCGCGGCTTCTCGGGCCGCTGCGGCCCGCTCGCTCTCTCGCGCGTCAAGGGGGTCTCGGCAATCCCGCAGGAGTTTCCGGCAAGCGTCGGCTTTCTCGCGAGCTTCGCGGAGGGCAGTTGTGGTGAGGGAGCCTAGCCCCATCTCCCGCGATCGGCCGTCGAGCGCGTAGCGAAATATCCAGGAGCGACGAATCCCCTTGCCGTCTCGGGCCTGGGTCACGGCGAGGTAGAGGCCGCCACCATCGGCGTATCTGCCGGGGGCCTTGGCCTTCGATACCTCTAACGCGGTGAGTCTGCGCAGCTCGCGTGCCATCCCCGTATCCCCATTTGTACCCCCATTCCCGCTCTGGATTGTAGCGGATGGGGGCGGACGCTGCCAGACACGCAACCTACCGAAGCTGCGAAATTCGGGCACTTTTGGGCACGTTTCGAACAATGGCGGATGAGCGCGGACGGGGCTACGGCGGACCCTCCCTCCGCCATTGCCTCCGCGCGTCGGCGCGGCTCAGTTAATGCGCGTTAGTTCCCTTCCGCGCTCCGCGGCGCTGCCGCCGGATTCCACTGCCCCCGCCGCATGCGCGTGAC
>Ga0335069_10006652_pt1 | contig 16766 bp, 14 predicted proteins | sample Lox_Sample_11_FD_206714 | JGI IMG/M metagenome (GOLD analysis project Ga0335069, IMG submission 206714) | Soil microbial communities from Loxahatchee National Wildlife Refuge, Florida, United States - Lox_Sample_1.1 | ecosystem: Environmental > Terrestrial > Soil > Wetlands | place: USA...
GTCGGGAAGGTCGCGCGGAGTGTCGCCATAGCAGGCGATGGCGGCGGCGTTGCCGGCGCCCTCGAACACCTTGCGCAGCGCCGCACTCTTCGCGAGATCGCCGCCTTCGACCACGACGAGCGCGTCTCCCGCCGGCTCATCGAGGAATTTCTCGAACAGCTTGGCAAGAGCATTGCCGGCGCCGCGCACGCGCACGACGCGGCGGCCGCCGAGCATGGAGATCGCCGCCGCCTCGTCGAACAGCCGCGCAGGATCGGAGGCCAGCACGCCGTCATCGAGATCGGCGATCAGGAAAGGGTCCTTGAGATCGGGGACGATCGCCTTGATCAGCGTCTCGGCCCGCTCGCGCACCAGGCCCTGGTCGGGACCGAAGATCAGCGCCGCCACCATGTCCTTGGGCGGACGGGCGAGCGTGCGCTCGATCGCGGTACCCTTGATTTCGCTCATCGCTTTGCGAAATAGACGTTGAGATCGAAGCGGATGCGCTCGGCGATGTCCTGCGCAGCGCGCTTGTCGGCGTCCTGCTGCCCGGCGAGGGTGCCGTAGTTCGCATTCGGCCCCGAGGGCAGCACGTTGTAGGCCGAGAGCCCGGTCTCGGTGCCGGAAGTAATGACCTTGCCGCTCATGTCGGAGAGGGTGTAGCTGACCTTGATCGTGTCGTTGTAGCGCGTGATCGCGGCGTCGTTCTGAAGCGCGATGCCCTGCGTGGTCTGCGTCAGCGACATCTTGAGGCGATAGACCGCGCCATCCGGCGTGCCGCGGCCGTCGAGCAGATCGATCATCGTGTTGCGCATCTCGTAGCCGAGACGGTCGGGCATCGGCTCGACGTAGATCGAGGCGAGCGTCGTGCCCATGCCGCTGTTGGCGCCGCCGTAGAGCGGATGGAAGCCGCAGCCGGCGAGCAGGAGCGCGAGGAGGGGCGCAAGCCGCTTCATGCGACGACGTTCACGATGCGGTTGGGCACAACGATGACCTTTTTGGGCGTCTTGCCTTCGAGCGCGCGCAGCACGCCCTCTTCCTTCAGCGCAGCGTCGCGGACTTCGGCCTCGGGCGTGTTCAGCCTAACCGAAATCTCGCCGCGGCGCCTGCCGTTCACCTGGACCGCGATGGTGACGGAATCGGACTTCGTCAGGGCCTCGATGAAGGACGGCCATGGCGTTTCGACCACCAAGGCCTTGTGTCCAAGCGCTTCCCAGCAGGTTTCCGCGAGATGCGGCATCATCGGCCCGGTCAGCAACACGATGGCCTCCAGCGCCTCACGGCGCACCGCGGGGTCGGCGGCGGCGTGCTGCTGGATGGCGTTGGCGAGGGTGTAGATCTGCGCCACGGCGCGGTTGAACCGGAGATGGGCGAGATCCTCGGTCACCGTGGCGATGGCGCTGTGGGTCGCGCGCCGGAGTTCGAGCGAAGCACCCGAGACGTCGCCGATCTTCGCACCCGGCGGCGGCAGGTTCTCGGCCTCGCTCACCAGGCGATGGATGCGCTGAACGAAGCGCCAGCAGCCTTCGGCGCCCGATTCCGACCAGTCGACGTCGCGCTCCGGCGGCGAGTCGGAGAGCATAAACCAGCGGATCGCGTCGGCGCCATAGGCGTCGATCATGCCCATCGGCGCCACGACGTTCTTCAGCGATTTCGACATCTTCTCCGAATGGCCGACGACGACTTCGGTGTTCGTGCCTTTCAAGAACACCTTGTCGCCGCGCTTCTCGACTTCCGCGGGCTCGACATAGTGCGAGCCCACCGCGCTGCCATCCGCGACTCTGTAGGTCTCGTGGCAGACCATGCCCTGGGTGAAGAGACTGGCGAACGGCTCGTCCAACTTCGCCCAGCCGGTCGCGTGCAGGCCGCGGGTGAAGAAGCGGGCGTAGAGCAGATGAAGGATCGCATGCTCGATGCCGCCGATGTACTGGTCGACGGGCAGCCAGTAATTGACCGCGTCGCGATTCACCGGATCGATCGCCGTCGGATCGGCGAAGCGCGCGAAGTACCAAGACGAGTCGACGAAAGTGTCGAGCGTGTCGGTGTCGCGGCGCGCGTCACCGCCGCAAGCCGGGCACTTCACGTGCTTGAAGCTCGGGTGCGCGTCGAGCGGATTGCCCTTGACGTTGAAGTTCAGGTCGTCGGGCAGGCGCACCGGCAAATCCTTCTCCGGCACCGGAACCACGCCGCACTTGCCGCAATGGATCATCGGGATCGGGCAGCCCCAGGCGCGCTGGCGCGAGGCGAGCCAGTCGCGCAGGCGGTACTGCACGGTGCGCTTGCCGATGCCGCGGGCTTCAAGCCTGGCGGCGACTTCGCTCTTCGCAGCCTCCACGTCCATTCCGTCAAGAAAGCGCGAATTGGCGAGCCTGCCAGCGCCGACATAGGCCTCGGTATCGACCTCGAAGTCCTTTGGATCGGCGCCCTCGGGCACGACGACGGGCATGACCGGCAGGCGATACTTGCGCGCGAAGTCCAGGTCGCGCTGGTCGTGCGCGGGGCAGCCGAAGATCGCGCCGGTGCCGTAGCCCATGAGCACGAAGTTCGCGACATAGACCGGCAGCTTCCACGCCGGATCGAAGGGATGCGTCGCAGTGAGGCCGGTGTCGTAGCCGCGCTTCTCCGCGGTTTCGATCTCGGCTTCGGCTGTGCCGCCGTGGCGGCATTCGACGACAAAGGCGCGCAACTTCGCGTCGGCCTTCGCCAGTTCCTCCGTCAACGGATGATCGGGCGAGAGCGCAATGAAACTTGCACCGAACAGCGTGTCCGGGCGGGTCGAGAACACCTCCAGCTTCGTCGCGTTGGACAGCTCGAAGGAAAAACGCAGGCCTTCCGAGCGGCCGATCCAGTTGCGCTGCATGATGCGCACCTTCTCCGGCCACGCCTCGAGACCGTCGAGCGCCCGCAACAGCTCCTCAGAATAGCGCGTGATGCGGAAGAACCACTGGCTCAGCTTGCGGCGCTCGACCACCGCGCCGGAGCGCCAGCCGCGGCCGTCGATCACCTGCTCGTTGGCGAGCACGGTGAGATCGACCGGATCCCAGTTCACGTCGGCCTCGGAACGGTAGACGAGATCGTCCTTGTAGAAGTCGAGGAACAGCTTCTGCTGGTGCTTGTAGTAATCCTCGTCGCAGGTCGCGAATTCACGCGTCCAGTCGATGGCAAGACCCAATGCCTTCAGCTCGGACCGCATCGCGTCGATGTTCGCGTAGGTCCACTCGCGCGGGTTGATGCCGCTGTTCCTGCCGGAGCTGACGTTGTCGCGCGCCGCATTCTCGGCCGGCAGGCCGAAGGCATCCCAGCCCATCGGGTGCAGCACGTTGTAGCCCTGGGCGCGGCGGAAACGGGCGATGACGTCGCCCATCGTATAGTTGCGCACATGGCCCATATGAATGCGCCCCGAAGGATAGGGGAACATCTCGAGCACGTAGCATTTGGGCCTGGAGTGGTCGCTCGATGTGACGAAAGCGTTGCGAGCGTCCCACGCCGCCTGCCACTTCCGCTCCGCTTCCCTGGCGTTATATCGCGCCATCGCTCTGCAATTCCCTGCCGCGCCGGTATTGGGCCGCTGAGGCCTCCGGCACGGACAAGGCTACAGCGATTTGGCCGAAAACTAGCTGCCTCCACTTGCGAGTCGAAGCTCGCGGGCGCGCGTGAGGATCGCGTCTTCCAGCTTCGTCGAGGTGTCGCTCGCGACCTGGGCATCGGTCCAGGCACCCGAGGCGTCCCTGGTCTGGCGGAACACGGCGACCTTGAGGCCGTCGGCGCGCAGATTGCGATCGAGGATGTAGACCGTGACCTTCATCCGCTCGTTCGGGGCCTGCGGCGCGCTGTACCAGTCGGTGATCACCACGCCACCGAACGGATCGGCCGAGGCGAGCGGGATGAAGGACAACGTGTCCAGCGTTGCGTGCCACAGGTAGGAATTAACACCCAGAGTTCGCGTGCCACTTCCGGCAGAAATCGACGTCGCGCCGCCGGTCTCCGGCATCGCATTGTCGGAGCCGCAACCTGCCAGGGCGATGGCGAGGACACACACGGTCAGGAAACGCATCGAGCCGCTTTCGTTAATGGACGCCTGGACGGCGCCGTTCGCGCGTCCCCCCTGGGCCGCGCTTATAAATGGCCGTCACAATCGGCGCAACCGGCGGCACCGCATAGGAAATCGCCCGGATGTGCTAAGGAGCGGGATAACGAGAACGGGGCAAGGGAGCGCAACAGCCGCATGAGATCACCGCTTCTTGCCGGCGCTGCCGTTTTCCTTCTTTCAGCCGGCGGCGCCCGGGCCGCATGGGACGACTGGAGCCTCCAACCGCTCACCGGCGAGCTCGGGGACCTGAACTACTCGGTCGGCGGGCAGCTCCAGGGCAGCGTCTTCACCGCCAACCAGCCCGGCACGTTCTCGACCACCGGCGGAACCGGTGCGGCGCAGCTCAACGCCCGCATCGAGCGCGACTATGACAGCGGGCTTGCGATCGCGCTCAAGGGCCAGTTCGAGCTCTTTCATGACCGCCTGTCGAGCGACAACTATGGCGGCGACCTCGTCGCGAAGACCTATGTCAGCGTCCAGACCGGGCTAGGGCGGATCGACGTGGGCATGTCGGACGGTGCCGCCTATGCGCTCGCGATCGTCGGGCCGGCGGTCAACGGCGAGGTCTCGATCGACAATCCGAACGCGACATTCTTCCGCGATCCCTCGACCGGCGGGCGGGCCTTCATCGACCTGTTCGCGCTGAACAGCGCGGTCGAGAGCTCGCTCAACTACGACAAGATCTCCTATTACTCGCCGCGGCTGTTCGGGTTCCAGATCGCGGCGTCGTTCACGCCCTCGGAGGCAAAGATCGTCGTTCCCTTCGCCAACAACGGGCCGAACGTCGCGAACCGGCAGCGCTACTTGTGGGAGGGCGCGGCGAACTACAGCGACAGCTTCGGGCCGATCACGCTTGGCGTCTATGGCGGCGTGACCGTGGGCCACAACGACACGAAGACGCCAGGCCATGCCGGCCTCACCGACTGGGCCTTCGGCAGCGAGGCGGACTGGAACATCGACGACGATACCAAGTGGTCCATCGGCGGCGCCTACCGCCAGGCGAACACCTATGCCTTCGACATCAACAATGCGCTGGCGAGCGGCGCGACGCAGAGCATGCATCTGAGCAGCGTGCTGAGCTACGGCTCCTGGTCGATCGGCGGCGAATTCGGAAACGGCGCCGCCGATGGCGCGTTCGGGCTGCCGACGCTCGGCATGCACGCCTACATGGTCGACGCGGCCTATGCCGTGAACTCGAACCTGCAGATCAGCGGCGGCTGGCAGCGGCTGAACTACCACAGCACCGCGACGTTCTATAACGGCCTGCCGCGGATCGAGATGGACGCATTCTTTCTGCATGCCGCATTGAATATCTGAGCGCCCTCCGCACCTGACGGTGCCAAGGGCACCTCCCCCTTTCAGGTGGCGAGGGCGTCGATGGCGGCGATGCCGACGAAGCCGTGCAGAAGACGGGCGTTGCGCGCATCGATGCCGCCGAGCGCATAGACCGGCACCTTCGCCTCTTGCGCGATGCGGCCGGCGCGGACCGCGCCGAGCGGCGCGCGGCCCGGATGCGATCTGGTGACGAAGACCGGCGAGAGGAGCAGCGCGTCGACGCGGCTTGCCGCGAGCACCGCATGCAGATTATGAGCGGCAGCGGTGATGAGCCAGCGCGGGTGACGCACGCGCCAGTGCGGCGCCTCGCACGCGTCTGCTTCGGGCAGATGAAGGCCGTCTGCGCCGGTCGCGGCCGCCAGCGCAGCATCGCCGGCGATCAGGACGACCAGCCAGCCCTGGAGTTGGCGAAGCGCGCCGGCGATTTCGGCCCGCCTCGCGGCATCCCTGGCGCGAACGATCACCATCGACCCCTTGGGCAGAGCGCGCGCGGCGGCGAGCGGATCGGGCAGCCGCTCGTCATCGGTCATCAACACCAACGACGGCAGCAGCCCGGCGCCGGCATGTGCCGCGTTGAGGCGCGCGGCGGCGCTTGCTAGTTTCCGGCGCTCAAGAGCACTGCTCACATGACCCCCGAACAGATCAACGAGAACCTTACCGCAATTGTGGCGCGCATCGAGGCGGCGCGAAAGGCGGCGGTGAAGCCGGCGGCCTCGACCACGCTGATCGCCGTCACCAAGACGCAGACCCGCGAGACGATCGAGCCGGCGCTGATCGCGGGCCAGCGCGTGTTCGGCGAGAATCGGGTGCAGGAGGCGCAGTCAAAATGGCCGGCGATTCGCGCCGAGTATGACGATGTCGAGCTTCACCTCATCGGCCCGCTGCAAACCAACAAGGCGCGCGATGCGGTGATGCTGTTCGATGCGATCCACACACTCGACCGCCCGAAGCTGGCCGAGGCTCTGCGCGCCGAGATGGACAGGGCGGAGCGCACGCCATTTCTGTTCATCCAGGTCAACACCGGCGAGGAACCGCAGAAGGCGGGCGTAGCGCCGGGCCAGGCCGACGGCCTGATCGCCCACGCCCGCAAGCTCGGACTGCCCCTCAAGGGCCTGATGTGCATCCCGCCGGCGGCCGAACCGCCGGCGCCGCACTTCGCGCTGCTTCAAAAGATTGCGCGCGACCACGATCTGCCGCTGCTGAGCATGGGCATGTCGGCCGACTTCGAGACGGCGATCCGCTTCGGCGCGACGCATGTGCGCATCGGCAGTGCGATCTTCGGCGAGCGCGGCTGATCAGTGCAGCGCCGTCGCGGCGGCCGCGCCTGCGACGTTCATGCTGCGGCGATAGGCATCGGCGGCGCGTTGCGCAAGGCTCGGGTCCGTGCCGTTGCGCTTCAGAGCCGTGAGGAGCGCGTCCTCACCCGGAACCGAGACAGCGTCCAGTACCGCAGGCGTAACCGTCACGGGCCCGAGCAACGGGGTCGGATCACGCGAAGCGACGGTCGCCGGTGGCGGCGACGCGGTGGCGATGCCGGTTGCCGCCGGCGTCGAGGATGACGGCGCGAACAGGTCCTCGGCGAACGCAAGCATGGTGTCGCCGACGCTCTTGCCCGTGATCTTCTCGAAGATGGAGTCGGCCAGGGAGCCGAGGAAGCCGGTCACGCCGCCGTAGAGCATGTCGCCTGCGATCTTCGGGAAGGTCTTGATGTGGTCGCCGGTAATGGCCCGGTAGATCGTGCTGACGATCGGAATGTGCTGCAGCGGGTTGATGAGGTCGAGAAAGTCATCGAAGGTCGCACCGCCTTGTTCCGGCGCAGCAGCAGCCGGTGTCGCCGCGACGGCGGCGGGCGGCATGACGGCGGGAGCGGCGGAGACGACGGCGGCCATGGCCTTGGTGCTTTGCAAGCCCCTTGCCAGCAAAAGAGCCAAGGAACCGGCGGGCCTGCCGGTGAAGGCGGCAATTTCTGCCGGGAACACATGGCGGCCGCGGCGCGATCAGAGGAGATGGCCGGCCTTCTCGGCCTTGGTCCTCAGATAGGCGCGGTTGTGCTCGTTGTCGGGGAAGGCGTGCCTGACGCGCGCGACGACGTTCACCCCCGCCGCCTTCAGCGCCGCGACCTTCTGCGGGTTGTTGGTAAGCAATCGCACCGACTTGTAGCCCAGCAACCGCAGCATGCGCGCCGCGATGCCGTATTGCCGCTCGTCCGCCTCGAAGCCGAGGCGCTCGTTGGCATCGATCGTGTCGAACCCCTGGTCCTGGAGGCGATAGGCGCGCAGCTTGTTGATCAGCCCGATGCCGCGGCCTTCCTGCGCGAGATAGAGCAAGATACCGCCGCCGGCCTTCTCGATCGCAGCGATGGCACCGCGGAGCTGGCTGCCGCAATCGCATTTGAGCGAGCCGAGCAGGTCGCCGGTGAAGCACTCGGAATGCAGCCGCGTCAGCACCGGCCTGCCCGTCGGCGGTGCGTTGACGACGATGGCGTAGTGCTCCGGTCCGCCGTCTTCCGGGCGAAAGGAGACGAGTTCGGCCTTCTCCGCACCCTCGAGCGGCACATGCGCGCGCGCGACGACACGCAACGTCCGGACGATCTCGTCGTCATAGGCGAAGATGTCGGCCGCCGAGAGCGTCGCGGCATTTGCAGGCGCACGGCGTGCGCTTTCGACGAGCGCCGCGGGAAGCAGACCGGCGAGCTTCGCAAGCTTGACGGAGGCGGCATAGGCCTCGGGCAACGCTCCGCGCACGGTCTCGAACGGCCCTTTCAGCGGATAGGACAGATCGTCCGTCGGATCGGCGATGGCGCGCAGCGTATCGAGATCTGTGCCGGGCGGAAGGGCAAGCGCGACAACCTCGGGCGTGTAGAGCCGGATCTTCAGCGTTCGCGCACGCGCATGGCTAAGCACGAGACGCGATGCGCGAGCGGCCTTCCATGCGCGCGGCGTTAATGTTTCAGCCGCATGTGCGAGCGCGGCGCCCCCCGAGCCGCGGATCACGACTGGCCGGCCGCGGCGGAAGGCATCGACCGCGACAATGACGCGATCGACGATCGACGGCTGGCTCTTCCGGGGCCTGGCAACAACGCGGGGCTTCATCCGCTTTCCACATACACCCGGCCCCCAAAACCGGATAGAGTCACGCCGCCCCTTGATCCCGGACCAACACCGACATGCCCAGCGCCAAGCGCGTCCTTCTGGTCGATGACGATGCCATGCTGCGCCATTCGCTGGCCGAGCAGCTCGCGGCGGAAGGCGCCTATACCATCGTGGAAGCCGCAAATTGCGCCGAGGCGCGCGAGCGCGCCAAGGACGGCCTCTACGAATTCATGATCCTGGACGTGGGTCTGCCGGACGGCGACGGGCGCGCGCTGTGCCGCAGCTTCCGCGACAGCGGCGTCAGTGCGCCGATCCTTCTGCTGACCGCTGCCGATACCGACGACGACACGATCGCGGGCCTTGAATCCGGCGCGAACGACTACGTCACCAAGCCGTTCCGGTTCGCGGTGCTGATGGCCAGGGTGCACGCGCATCTGCGCAGCCATGGCGCGAGCGAGGAAGCTGTCTACCGAATCGGTCCCTATACCTTCCGCCCAAGCGCCAAGGTCCTGCTCGATCCGCAGGAGAAGAAGATCCGGCTGACCGAGAAGGAGACCAACATCCTCAAATTCCTCTATCGTTCCGGCGAGACTGTGCCGCGCGAGACGCTTCTGCACGAAGTGTGGGGCTACAATCCGGCGGTCACGACGCACACGCTGGAGACCCACATTTACCGGCTGCGCCAGAAGATCGAGACCAACCCGGGACAGGCGCGGATCCTGGTGACGGAAAGCGGCGGCTACCGGCTGATGCCCTGATTTCGAGCGCAGGCCACTAGTTTGTTCCCCTTCCGTTTCGGCATGGGACCCTCGCAAAATTAGCGTTCGTGTCTCACTAATGGGGACAACCTATGTGTCACTTGCGATTAGTGACGCCCATAGGAGGCGGAAGAGACATGCGTAGCGGTATTCGTTCGATGGTTACGGGCGCGGCGGTGGCGGCGCTGCTGGTTCTGCCGGCAGCGGCCGGCGATAGCGGCTGGGTCACCTGGCCGACGCAGAGCTACAACGCGAACACGCTCCGCGTGGACGACGTGGTCGGCAATGTGCGCGTCAATGTCGCCGACGGGCCGATGAAGGTCGACGTCTCCGGTTCCAAGGAGATGGTCGGCGGCCTATCGATCAAGAACGAAGGGAACCTGCTTCACATCACGGGCAGCGAGATGCCGAGCTTCGGGGTCTGGGACTGGAAGAAGTGGTTCGACTTCTCCCACATCCACGAGGACCACACGACCGGCAAGCTGTTCATCAAGGTCACCGTTCCCAAGGGCACGAGCGTGCGCATCGATGACCTCGTCGGCGACGCGACGATTGGCGACACCTATGGCCCGCTCCGGCTCGAGACGACCGCGGGCGATGCCACGGTCGGCAAGGTGTCCGAAGCGCGGATCTCGACCGCCGGCTCGGGCAAGACCTCGATCTCCGAAGTCGGTGGCGAGCTTCGGCTCGAGATCGCAGGCTCGGGGCGGATCACCGCCGGCCGCGCCGGCAGCGTGAAGGCCGACATCGCGGGCTCGGGCGACGCCCAGATCGGGACGATCGGCGGCGGCGCCAGCATCGACATCGCGGGCTCGGGCGACTTTACCGCCGCCAAGGTGAGCGGGCCGGTGCGCGTGAGCATCGCGGGCTCCGGCAATGTGAAGATCGCCGACGGCCTCGCCGATCCGCTGCGCGTCGACATCCTGGGCGCGGGCGACCTCTACTTCGGCGGCGTCGCCGTCGATCCGCGGATCAGCGCGATGGGCTCGGGCAATGTGCGCATCAGGGCTTATCGCGGAAAGCTCTCCAATGACGGCATGGCCAACGTCCAGATCGGCGGGATGCCGATGCCGCCGACAGCGCCGATGCCGCCCATGCCGCCAAGCCATATGGGCCATCCGCCGATGCCCCCGGCGCCGCCCGCTCCGCCGGGACACCACGGCGACGATGACGACGACGGCGACAACTAGGGTTTGCTTGAGCTAGCACAGATCCTCCCTCGCGAAAGCGGGGGAAGATTCTTCATTCGTGCCGGAGCGCCTCGATCGGGTCGAGGCGCGCGGCCCGGCGCGCCGGGAAATAGCCGAAGGCGACGCCGACGCCGGCCGCGAACAGCACGGCGATGATCACGATGCCGGGCTGGAAGATGAAGGGCAGCGACAGCGCGCGCGCCAGCGCCGCCGAGCCCAGCAGGCCGAGAAGGATCCCGACGATGCCGCCCGAGGCCGACATCACCACCGCCTCGATCAGGAACTGAAGCAGCACATCGCGCGCCCTGGCGCCGATCGCGAGCCGGATGCCGATCTCGCGCGTGCGCTCGGTGACCGAGACCAGCATGATGTTCATGATGCCGATGCCGCCGACGAGAAGGCTGACGGCGGCGACCGCGGAGAGGAACGCCGTGAGAATGCCGGTGGTGGAGGCCACCATCTGCGAGATTTCCTGCATGTCGTTCACGGTGAAGTCGTCCGCCGCGCCGGGCACGATGTGACGGCGGGCGCGCATGAGGTCGGTGATCTGGCCCTTCACATGCGCGATGTCGCGGGCGTCGGCGACCGAGAGCCAGATAACGTTGACCGCAGTGTTGCCGGCGAAGCGGCGCTGCACCGCATGCAGCGGCATGATGATGGCGTCATCCTGGTCCTGGCCGAAAGTCGACTTGCCCTTCGCCTCGAGCACGCCGATGACGTCGCACGAGACCTTGTCGACGCGGATGCGCTGGCCGATCGGGTCGCTGTCGCCGAAGAGATCGGTGCGCACCGTCTCGCCCAGGATGCAGACCGGCTTGCCGGCCCTGATTTCCGAGAGCGAGAAGTCACGGCCGAGCGCTACCGGCCACTCGCGCGCCACGAAAAAGGCGTTGGTCGTGCCCGTGAGCTGCGTCGGGCGGTTGCGGTTGCCGAGCACCGCGACCGCCGAGCGGGTGACAGAGGGCGCGACGGCGGCAAGGCCGGCAATGTCGCGCTGGATGGCCTCCGAATCCGCTTCCTCGAAGTTCGTCGCCGTGGTCAGCGGACCGCGGCGGGTGCCGGGCGCGATGAAGAGGAGGTTGCGGCCCATCGAGGCAATCGTGCCGGTGACGCTCTGCGTCGCGCCGTTGCCGAGCGTGACCATGGCGATCACCGCCGCCACGCCGATGACGATGCCGAGCGTGGTGAGCCCGGCGCGCAGCAGGTTGTTGCGGATCTCGCGCAGCGCCAGCAGGAATGCGTTGAGCATCATGGCCGGCAGCCCGTGTCGGATTCGATGTGGCCGTCGCGGAAGCGGACCTGGCGCCGCGCGTAGGCCGCAACCTCTTCCTCGTGCGTCACGACGACGATCGTGAGACCGCGCTGGGCGTTGAGCGATTTCAGGAGCTGCATGATCTCGTGCGTCTTGACGCTGTCGAGATTGCCGGTCGGCTCGTCGGCGAACACCACGGCGGGGCTGGTGACGAGGGCGCGGGCGATGGCGACGCGCTGCTGCTGTCCGCCGGAGAGCTCGGCGGCGGTGTGATGGGCGCGGTCGGCGAGGCCGACCTGCGCCAGCGTGTCGAGCGCCATCCTGTGGCGCTTCGCCCTGGGCACATGCCGGTAGATCAGCGGCAGCTCGAGATTCTCGATCGCGGTGGTGCGCTTCAGGAGATTGAAGCCCTGGAAGACAAAGCCGAGATAGTGGCGGCGGAGCAATGCGAGCTGGTCGCGCGTCATGCCGCCGACATCGACGCCGCGGAAATAGTAGCGGCCGCTGGTCGGCGTATCGAGGCAGCCGAGGATGTTCATCGTGGTCGACTTGCCCGAGCCGGACGGCCCCATCACCGCGACGAATTCGCCGTCATGGATATCGAGATCGATGCCGCCCAGCGCCACGACTTCGGCTTCGCCGGAGCCGTAGACCTTCCTTACGGACCGAAGGGAGATGAGGGCTTGGGCTGCCACGGATGGCCTTTGATGTCGGTGACGGCCTCGTCGCCGGGCTTGAGATCGCCGGATAGCACGACGGTCTGGCGGCCGTCGGTGGCGCCGATCCGAAGATCATGCGCCTTGAGCGTATGGCCGTCCTGGATCCAGACGCGCCCCCAGGTGACGCCGGACTGCGGCGGCGGCAAGGGTGGCGCCGTGCTCTTGATCGCATCGGGCGGCACGAAGCGAAGGGCCGTGTTCGGCACGAGCAGCGCGTTGTGCACCGTCGCGGCGTCGAGCTCCGCCGTCGCCGTCATGCCGGGCTTGAGCAGGCGCTCCTTGTTCTGAACGAGCAGCACGCCCTCGTAGGTGACGACACCCTGGACGGTCTTCGGCGCATTGTGGATCGAGACCAGCTTCGCCTCGAAGCGCCGGGCAGGATAGGCGTCGACGGTGAAGTAGGCCGCGGCGCCGGAGCGCAGCAGGCCGACATCGGCCTCGTCGATGTCGACATCGAGCTCCATCTGCGACAGGTCGCTCGCAAGCGTGAACAGCACCGGCGTCTGCATCGCGGCGACGACCGTCTGGCCGGCCGAAACCTTGCGGTCGAGCACCACGCCGTCGATCGGCGAATGGATCGTCGCCTTGGTCAGCGTCGTGTAGTTCGAGTTCACCTGCGCGCGGGCGAGGCCGACGCCGGCGACGGCGCGGAGATAATCGGCATTGGCGGCGTCCATCGCCTGGCGCGAAGCCGCGTTGCTGCGCATGAGCGCGGCGGTGCGCGCGCGCGTCTGCTCCGCCTGGACCAGCGTCGCTTCCGCCTGTGCGAGGGTCGCGCGCGACTGCGCGAGCGCCGCCTCGAAGGCGAGCGTGTTGATGCGCGCCAGCACCTGGCCCTTCTTCACGTGGTCGTTGAAGTCGACGGCGATGAAGTCGATGCGTCCGGAGACCTCGGCGCCGACATCGACCTGGTCGCGCGGCGCGAGCGTCCCGGTTGCGCTGACAGTGAGCGCAAGGTCGCCGCGCGCGACGGGCTGGGTGACATATTCCGCCGCCGGGCTGCCGCGGAACAGCATGCTCGCGCCGACGATCACGGCAACGATGCCGGCGGCGATCCAGATCCACTGCGTGCGAGTGAAGCCGGGCGCGGTCAGGCCAGCGGCGCCAAGGCGGGCGAGAAGGTCGCGATCGGCCTCGGGCCGCGTCTCGTGAATGCCATCCGTCAACGGGCCAAACCCCAGAGCCATCCCACAGTTAGTGTGCCGGACGGGCCTGCGCAATGGCGCAAAAGCCCCGAATCCCGCGGTTCCCGACGGTAAACCGACAATCTTCGATGACGCAGGGGCAGATGTTTAATGCCCGTTAACCCTTGACGCCTAGAACCGGCCCCTTCGAGGTCGGCCATGCCACGCAAACCCGACATGGAGAGCCGCAACCGGACGCGCGCGAATGCCGCGGCCGGACGCGAAGCGCCGCCATCGCCGCCGGCGAAGCCGCGCAAGCGCCGCACCTGGCCCTACGCACTGATGCTGCTGCTCGCCTGGGGCGCGATTTTCGGCGCGGTGTTCTGGTCGCACTTCCTCTCCGATCTTCCCGACACCACGAAGCTCCTCGTCAAGGGCGCGTCGCACGACATCACGGTGCTCGACGTGCGCGGAAGGCTGATCGCGCGGCGCGGGCTGACGCAGGGCGCGCGCGTCGACGTCTCGCGCCTCCCGGCCTATGTGCCCAACGCCTTCATCGCGATCGAGGACCGGCGCTTCCGCTCGCATTTCGGGCTCGACCCGATCGGGCTGGCGCGCGCCGCGGTCGAGAACATGATCGCCGGCCATGTGCGCCAGGGCGGTTCGACGCTGACCCAGCAGCTCGCCAAGAACCTGTTCCTCGATTCGAACCGCACCTTCGAGCGCAAGATGCAGGAGGCGATGCTCGCGCTTTATCTCGAGTCGCGGTATTCCAAGGACCAGATCCTCACGCTCTACCTGAACCGCGTCTATTTCGGCGCCGGGGTCTATGGCATCGAGGCCGCGGCGGAGCGCTTCTTCGGAAAGCACGCCGAGCAGCTGACACTGCCGGAAGCGGCGATGCTGGCCGGCAGCGTGAAGGCGCCGGCCAAATACAACCCGCTGGCCGATGCCGATGCCGCGATGGGCCGCGCCGGCCTCGTGCTCAAGGCGATGGAGGAGGCGGGCTTCATCGACGACAAGACGCGGATCGACGCGCAGGCGACACGGCCGCGCATCGTGCGCGGCTCGGGCACGCCCGGCGCAGGCTATTTCGCCGACTGGGTCATCAGCCGGCTGTCGGGCTATGTCGGCAACGCCGACGATTCGCTGATCGTCGAGACGACCTTCGACCTCGACGCGCAGGCGCAGGCCGAGCGCGCCGTGGCGCGCGGCCTGGCCGACGACGGGCAGAAGCTGCATGCGAGCCAGGCGGTGCTGGTGGCGATGACGCCGGACGGCGCGGTGCGCGCGATGGTCGGCGGCCGCTCCTATGAAGCGAGCTCGTACAACCGCGCCACCGATGCGGTGCGCCAGCCGGGCTCCGCGTTCAAGCCGTTCGTCTATCTCGCCGCCTTCGAACACGGACACACGCCGGACGACGTGATGAACGACGGGCCGGTCGACATCCATGGCTGGAAGCCGAGCGACTACGAAGGCAAGTTCGAGGGCGAGATCCCGCTGACGCGCGCCTTCGCAAAATCCTCGAACGTGATCGCGGCGCAACTGACCGCCGAAGTCGGCGCCGACGTGGTGGCGAAGACCGCGCATCGCCTCGGCATCGCCTCGCCGCTCGAAGCCGTGTCGTCGCTCGCGCTCGGCACTTCGGGCGTGACGCCGCTGGAGCTGACCGCCGCCTATGTGCCGTTCGCCAATGGCGGGCACGGCATCACGCCCTTCGCCATCACGCGCATCCGCACCCGCGGCGGGCGCGTGCTCTATGAGCGCAGCAGTTCCGGCCTTCCCGACGTCATGTCGCCTCTGAATGCGGCGCAGATGACGCGGCTGATGGTCGAGACCGTGACCAGCGGCACCGGCCGCGCCGCGCGGCTCGAAGAGCGCCCGACGGCCGGCAAGACCGGAACGACGCAGGATTTCCATGATGCCTGGTTCGTCGGCTTCACCGCCGATCTCGTCTGCGGCGTGTGGATCGGCAACGACGACAACGCACCGATGGCGCACGCGACCGGGGGCACACTGCCGGCGCGGATCTTCCACGCCTTCATGACCGAGGCAGAAGCCGGACTGCCGGTGCGGCCGCTGGCCGGCACGCTGGTGGCGGCGACGACGCCGCCAGCCACGCCGGACGGCGCGATGCCGGCGGACGATGCGACCGGCGACGAAACCGGCACGGCGCCGGTGCCGAAGGAGAAGCCGGATTCGATCGGCGACCTCATCGGCCGGATCTTCGGCAGCGGGACCTGACGCCCAGCGTCGGGCTTAGAAACGATGTTGCGCTTTGTCGGCGTTCAGGCCGGCGAAATCGTAGCCCCCTCCCCCTCCTACGAAAATCCGAATTCAACCTGCGCGGTTGTCGGGTAAGTACCTGATCCATATGGAACATCGCCTTCCATAAGGACGGGTCGGGTACGCCCCTAGTGGCCACGATCAAGCGGCCGAGCCTAAAAGAACAAAATAGGAACATATGCACAGGATGTCAAGAAGGATTCTCGTGCGAGAAGCGATTCACCGAACCCGGTCGAGACGCCTGGGTCCCCTTCCCTTGCACCGCGCTGTGGGCGCGCTGCTCGCCGGCGATAGCTCCGAGCTACCCAGCGCCGTAACGGTGGAGCGCGGTGCCGTGCTTGCGCAGCCAGTCCTGCGGCGACTCGATGTCGGAGACCAGCACGCGCACCAGGCGCCAGAAGCCCGGGCCGTGATTGAGCTCGCGCAGATGCGCGACCTCGTGCGCCACGACGTAATCGGCGACGAATTCCGGCGCGAGGACGAGCCGCCAGGAATAGGAGATCGTCTTCCTTGCCGAGCACGAGCCCCAGCGGCTCGCAGTATCGCGCACGCTGACGCGGCGGACGCGCGCGTCGATGCGCGCCGCGAAATCGTGCGAGCGCGCCTCGAGCAGGCGCCTGGCTTCCTGTTTCAAAAAATCCATCAGGCGGCGGCGGACGTGCTCGTCGCGGCCGCCCACCGCGATCGTGCGGGCTTCGCCATCGCGTACCACCGGGCCGCGGCCGCTTTCGCTCCTCACGATGAGGTGATCGGTGCCCTGATAGGGCACGCGGGCGCCGGGGCGAAACGCGACGGGCGCCGGCACCCGGGCGAGCTGGCGCGCGATCCAGGGCGCCTCGCCGCGCGCGAAATCGAGCGCGCGGTCGAGCGCGCGCTGCGACGGCGCGACGACCGTCACCTCGCCGGTCGACGGATGCACCTTCACGATGAGGCGGCGGGCG
>Ga0335069_10006653_pt1 | contig 16766 bp, 16 predicted proteins | sample Lox_Sample_11_FD_206714 | JGI IMG/M metagenome (GOLD analysis project Ga0335069, IMG submission 206714) | Soil microbial communities from Loxahatchee National Wildlife Refuge, Florida, United States - Lox_Sample_1.1 | ecosystem: Environmental > Terrestrial > Soil > Wetlands | place: USA...
GCTGAACGACATCACCTTCAACGCCATCGGCTCCAGCACCCAGTTCAACTTCATCGCGGCGGTGATGGGTGACGACGACACGCTGGAGTGGTTCGGCGGCACGAGCAACCACAAGTACATGTACTCGGCGGCCTCGGCCGACGACAACACCGACACGCAGCTCGGCTTCACGGGCACGGTGCAGTACCAGTTCACCATCCAGAACCCGGCCAATTTGCAGCTCGGCCGTGACGCCCGCGGGATCGAGCTCGACAACAGCGAGTTCGATTTCGAGGCGCTGCCGCGCAACAACCCAACCTACTGCAACATGACCTACATCGGCGGCAACAAGCAGCCCGGCGCCGGACCCGTCAACGGGGCCAACGACGGTTCGGATTCCGGCATCCTGGTGCGCCGCGGCGGCAATCTCCAGATCGCCAACACCATCGTCCAGGACTTCGAGGACAGCGGCTTCGAGATCCGCGACGTGTCGACCGCCGCCCAGGCCTGCTACGACGGTACGTGCTCGGGCGGGACGAGAGCCGGCCTGCCGTGCTCGCAGTCGGCTGATCCCGACGGCCCCAGTGGAACCACCGGCTGCGGTGGCGGTGGAACCTGCGTGGGCGGCGACCACGTGCCCGACTCACTCACTGGCAAGGTGATGGTCTACAGCAGCGTCTTCTTCGACAACGGCGACTTCACCTGCGTCGGCGGGACCGCGGCTGGCACCAACTGCTCGAGCGCTGCCGCCATCAGCACCTGCACGACCGGCGGGGGTACCTGCACCGGCCGCGGCAATGAGCAGGCGAAGAACAACGACGGGTCGCTGGACACCAGCTCCTCGCAGACCGCCAGCCCGTGCGCCGCGGCCAACTGCCCCTGCACGTCCGAGTCCCTCTACGACATGTTCGTCGCCCACAACAACGTCATCAACTCCAACGGGACGAACGCCGTCAGCACCGGCATCAGCGATCAGTATCCGGCAATCGACAATTCCGGCTGCACCGGGCTCGAGACGCCCTTCGTCTGCTGCTCGGGCCCGGGCGCGGGCTTTTGCCGCGCCCTGCCGGACGGCCGGCCGGTCCCGAGCGGTGGCTCGTTCCCGACCCCGTTCAACTGCAAGACCCTGAGCCCCCTGATGGACAGCAATTCGACCGCCAACTACATCGGGGCGATCAATCCCGCGGCCGCCTGCGTATTGACCGGCGCCAGCGCGCACTGCGACTGGCTCTCCAAGCCGTGGATTGAGTCGGCGACTCAGTAGGGCACGGTTTACACGAACACGCTCTCGAAAGGGGGGAGGGGGCGGCCCGAGCGGCTGCTCCCTCCGCCCTGCTTCTGATCTCGGCGAAACGAAGGGGGTCGACCGATGAGTCTCAAGGTGGCGGAATCAACCGGAGTCCTTGCCGCTCTGCTCCTGTGCGCGTCCTGTTCGGGCGTGGCCAAGGACTCCGAACCGACGGCGCAGCGTCATGACCAACGCAGCGCCGCGGCCAGCGATCAATCGGCGCAGCCCGGGGTACAGCTGAGCCGACAGGCGTCGCCGGACACCGTGATCGCCGCCGGCCAGGCGGCACGGCAGAGCTTCGTGGCCGACGGCGCGCCTTCCGTCGACGCGCTGATGGACGAGTTTGTTCAAGCCCTGACCAAGAAGGACAAGGACGCCCTCGACAAGCTGCGCGTCACGAAGGCGGAATACGTCGACCTCATCGTGCCCGGCAGTGTCCCGGTGGGACAGCCGCCTCGGTTGGTGTCGGAGCAACCCAAGGAACACTACTGGAACCTGATCGACACCAAGAGCCACTACTACGCCGACAATCTCGTCGGGCAGTTCGGCGGCCGCACCTATCGAAGCCGTGAGCTCAGGTTCTCGCGCCCGAACATGGAGTATGCGTGGTACACGGCCGTCGGCCAGGTGCGCCTGGAGCTCGAGGGCGAGGACGACCGCACCTACCACCTGCTGACCGGTTGGCTGGCAGAGGTCGACGGCAAGTACAAGTTCATCAGCTACGAGTACAACGACTGATCCTCGTCACGGAGCTGTAACTTGGCCGTCACGGATCCGTAACACCTCGCTTGGTAACGATCGGATAGAATTCGTCCCGAACACGCCGCGCAGAGTTACGCTCGAGCTGAGATGGCGCGTCCCGCTTCCTCGGACAATTTCGATCCGCTGTTTTCTTACGGCGAATCCGAGCACGGCCCACAGCATTGGCTGGCGGCTGGCCTGAGTTCGTCGCTGATCTACCTGGTGGTGGCGATCGGCGTGGTCATGATCGGCACGGCGACCAAGCAGATGATTCAGGAGAAGAAGGTCGACGTGACCTTCGTGGAGACGGTGGTCAAAGAGGAGCCGCCTCCACCGCCCCCGCCGGTGGTCGAGAAACCCAAGCCGCCGCCCGCCGCCGCCCCGGTGATTCCCAAGGACATGAAGGTGCGCAAGCTCGACGCGCCGCCGCCGCCGAAGGAGCTGGTGGCCCCCAAGGAGATGCCGAAGGAGGCGCCGAAGGAAGTCGACGCCAGCCTCGACAAGGGGATCGCGGTCTACGGCGACATGAAGGGGCCCGGCGATGCCGCCGGGTTGGAAGGCGGCATGGAAGGCGGTGTCGTCGGCGGGCGGGTCGGCGCCATCGAGCTGCCCGAGGACGCCGATCCGCCGATGCCGGCGAAGAGCAACGTGCCGCCGACCTATCCCGAGGTGGCGCGCGCCAGCGGCAAGACCGACACGGTCATCCTCAAGGTGGTCATCATGGCCAACGGCAACGTCGGCGACGTGCAGGTCATGCGCGGCGAGGAGCCGTTTGCCAGCGCCGCGGTCGAGTCGGTGAAGAAGTGGCACTACGAGCCGGCCAAGTACAAGGGCCAGCCGATCACCGTGTACCGAATCATCAAGATCCCGTTCAAGTTGACGGTGTGATCGCGCGCCCGGCGATCCGCGAAAGGAGAACCGCATGGGTTTCAGTTGGACCGAAATGATCCGCCACATGGGTGGACCCGCGTTGACCGTGGCCGTCCTGCTGGCGGTGATGGGGCTCGCCTCGCTGACCGTCTTCTTCGAGCGCTTCTTCACCTTCCGGCGCTCGCGCGCGGCCTCGAAGCAGTTCGCCGCGGCGATCGGGGCCGATATGCAGGCGGGGCGGCTCAAAGCCGTGGTCGACCAGGCCGAGGAGTTCGCCAAGCACGGCCACCTGGCCCGCGTCGTGCGCACCGGCATCATGACGTATGCGCACGCACGCGAAACCAGCGACGTCTCCGGCCTGACGCCGATCGAGCGCACCCAGCGCCACATGGCGCGCTACATGGAGGACGTCGGGGCCGACCTGCGGCGCGGCTTGTCGGTGCTGGCGACGGTCGGCTCGGTGGCCCCGTTCGTCGGCCTCCTCGGCACCGTGCTGGGCATCATCACGGCCTTCCAGGGCATCGCGTCGACCGGCTCGGGCGGTCTGGCCGCGGTGTCGGCCGGCATCAGCGAGGCGCTGATCGAGACCGCCTTCGGCCTCGCCGTGGCGATCCCGTCGGTGCTGGCGTTCAACTACCTGAACGGCCAGGTCGTAAAGGACGAGATGCTGCTGAACAACGCCGCCGGCGAGCTCCTCGACCTCATGGAGACGTGGGCGGAGCGCGAGGTGACGGGCATCGCGGCCGCGCCGACGCTCGGCACCGTGCGCGCAGCCCGGCAGGCGGGTGAGAACGGCGGCGGCGTGACGCAGCCGCGAACGGCCGTGGGCCCGGCGTGACGTCCGACGGCATCCTCCAGTCCAAGCGCACGGCGCGGGTCAGGCCGGACATCAACATCACGCCGCTGGTCGACGTGGTGCTGGTGCTGCTGATCATCTTCATGGTGGTGGCACCGCAGATGGAGCAGGACATCCCGGTGACCCTGCCGGGCATCTTCAATCCCGATCCGGACATCGAGGGGCAGGCGGCGCCGGAGATGGTGACGATGACCAAGGACGGCGAGTTCCACATCGACAGCCAGAAGTACGATCTGGACGGCGCCATCGCCCAGCTCAGCGCCATCCACTCGAGCGATCCCTACAAGCGCCTGGCGCTGCGCGCGGACGCAGGCCTGAAGTACAAGGACGTCCGCAACGTGTTCTTCCGCATCCAGGAAGTCGGCTTCCCGGGGACCTCGCTGATGGTCAGCCACCGCTATCAGGCCGGACGGGACGCCGCGGCGCCGGCGAGCGCGCCGGCGGCGGGCGAGAACGGCCAGGGATCTGACTCCGGTGCGGCGCCTCCTGCGGCGAGCGGCGCGCCGCCGGACGCGAGCAGTGCCCCGGCGGACGGGAGTGGCGCACCGGTGGGCGCGAGCAACGCGCCGGCGGACGCAGCGGCCCCGTCGGGCGCAGCGGCGCCACCTGCGCCGGGTGCAGGGGGTTGATGCATGGCGATGAACGTAGGCGGTGGCGGCGGCGGGAAAAGCGTGACGCCGAACATGAACGTGACCCCGTTGGTCGACGTGGTGTTGGTGCTGCTGATCATCTTCATCGTCATCACGCCCCAGCTGACCAAACGGTTCTGGGTGCACACGCCGAAACAGGAGAAGAAGGAGGTCGAGAAGCAGGACCTGGTCAAGGATCCGTCGCCGCCGCTCGTGCTGCGGGTCAGCAACGACAAGCACCTCAACATCAACGGCGCAGAGGTATCGTTCCAGGAGGTCCCCGAGCGCCTGCGCCGGATGTTCGCGGCGCGCGACGATCACGTGCTGTTCTTCGATGCGGAGGACGACGTCGACTACGGCTTCGCCGTCGAGATCCTCGACCAGGCACGCGCGGGCGGCGCGGTGACCATCGCCCCGCTGATCACCAAGCTCGAGGCGGAACCCGAAGCGGCGCCTGCGCCTCAGTGATCACCGGCGGGCGCCGGAGGGGATCCGGCTCCCCGGCATCGCGTCTCGCCTCCCGCACCCGGCCCGTCTGGCCGCGCCCCGCCCACTTGGGATAAGCCATCGGCGGGAGGCGAGGGACGGTGATGGCTGACAAACCGGTTCGCTGGCGGCGGCGCCTGTTGCTGGCGGTGATTCTGATCGTGGCGGTCGGCGCCGCAGGGCGCTTCTGGTTCCGCCGACCCGGAGTGCCGGAAGGGAGTTGGGTTCTGCTCGATCTGGAAGGCAGCTACGGCGAGGACGTGCAATCGGACAGCCTCTCCCGACTGCTCGGCGAGCACACCATGTCGCTGCTCGACCTGCTGCTGCTCATCCGCGACGCCGGCGACGATCCGCGCGTCGCCGGCATGGTGGTCCGCATCCGCCCGCTGGCGTTCGGATGGGCCAAGGCCCAAGAGATCCGCGAGGCGCTGCTGCGCTTCCGCGCCAGCGGCAAACCGCTGCACACCTATCTCGAGCTCGAGCTGAGCGGCGGCACCATGGAGTACTATATCGCCAGCGCCGCCGACCACGTGCACGTGCCGCCGGGCGCGGCGGCGCCGGTGACCGGCTTGCTCGCCCAGTTCGTCTTCCTCGGCGGGGTCTGGGAGAAGCTCGACATCGACATGCAGGTGCTGAAGATCCGCGAGTACAAGACGTTCGGCGACATGTTGCAGAACAAGGAAATGTCGCCGTACCACCGCGAGATGGCCAACTCGCTGCTCGACAGCGTGTACGGTCAGCTCGTCGACGGCATCGCGGCGCAGCGCAATCTGGAACCGGCGTCGGTGCGCGCAGCGATCGACGCCGGGCCGGCCACCCCGGACGAGCTGGAGAAGGCCGGGCTGGTCGACGGAGCCGAGTACCTCGACGAGCTGCGCATGGCGCTGGTCGGACCGACCGGCACGTTCCTCGATGCCGACGACTACGCCGCCCACCGGCGGCCGCTGCCGGCGCAGCCGGCGGTCCATCACCGGATCGCGATCGTCTACGGGGTCGGACCGGTGACCACCGGCGAGAGCCGGACCAGCCCGGTCGACGGCCAGGGTAACATGGGGTCGGATACCCTGGTCGAGGCGTTCGAGGACGCTGCCAAGGACGACCAGATCGAGGCGATCGTTTTCCGTGTCGACAGTCCAGGCGGCTCGGCGCTGGCGTCGGATCTCATTTGGCGGGCGACCCGCGCAGCGGAGAAGACCAAGCCGGTGATCGTCTCGATGTCGGACGTCGCCGCCTCGGGCGGCTACTACGTGGCGGCCGGCGCCAGCCGCATCCTGGCGCTCCCGGGGACGATCACCGGGTCGATCGGCGTCGTGCTGGCCAAGCCCAACGTGAGCGGGTTCCTCGCCAAGCTGGGGATCAACACCGCCGAGCTGCAGCGCGGCGAGTTGGCCGGGATGATGTCGCTGACCGAGAGCTTCAACCCCGCCGAGCTCCACCGCATCAACGCCACGATGGAGTACGTCTACGATCAGTTCGTCGACCGCGTCGCCAGCGGGCGCAGCCTCGACCGACAGCAGGTCGACGCGATCGGCCGCGGCCGGGTGTGGACCGGTGCGCAGGCGAGCGAGAACGGGCTGGTCGACGAACTCGGCGGCTTCTTCGCGGCGATCAACGCGGCGAAGGCCGCGGTGCACGTGCCGACGGAAGAGAAGGTCGAGCTGGTCTTCTACCCGCAACACCGCAACCTGATCCAGCGGCTCGCGCAGCTGATCGGCACCCGCGTGACGGAGGCAGCGCCGTTCTGGTGGCGCGAATTGCTGCGCGCCGCGATTCCCTGGCGGTTCCCGGCGGGCAGCATTCTCACCCTCATGCCCCAGGACATCTCGATTCGTTGAGCGATCGGAGGACGGATGAACGGCCGGCGTATGGCAACCGCGGTCACCCTGCTCGGCGGCTGGCTGCTCGTGCAGGTGCCAGCCAAGGAGATGAAGCTGAGCGACCCCGGGCATCCCGATGCCCCGATCACCCAGTACACGAAGATCCGGGAGTTCGACGACTACGATCAGTGCGAGTTCGCGCGCGCCAACGCCCTGCAGGACGCCATGAGCGAGGGCTCCGACGCCATGGCGGCACAGTCGTCCCAACTGCGCTGCGTCAAGGCGGAGAGCCTCCCCGCCGCTCGGCCGACGCCGGCGGCGAAGCCCTGAGCGCCGGCTTCACGCCTCGACGCGGACGCCGTGCCAGAAGGCGACGTAGTTGGTGATCTCGCGCGCGGCGTCCTTGGGCAGCGGATAGTACCAGGCCGCGTCCGCGTTGGTCTCCCCGTCGACCACGACGTCGTAGTAGCTGGCCGTCCCCTTCCACGAACAGACGGTGTGGGTGGCGCTCTCTCGCAGGTAGCGGCGCTCGACGCTGTCGGGCGGAAAGTACTGGTTCCCTTCGACGACGATGCACCGGTCGCTCGCCGCGATCACGGCGCCGTTCCAGATGGCGCGTGGCATGCTCGGCCTCCCTTTGGCGCCGCGATGATAGCGCGAATCCCCGGCTCCGAGAACCGACCGGGCGCCCGTTGCGCCACGCGCGCGCCCGCCCATGGGCCGTCCCGCCTCAGAAGCCGAAGCGCTTCATCATGCGGTAGAGCGTCGTCCGCTCGATCCCGAGCGCGCGCGCGGCGTCGACCCGGTTGCCGCCGGCGGCCGCCAGGGCCGCGCGGATGCGCGCCGCGGCGGCACGGTCGAGGCAGTCCTGGAGCGTGCCGTCGGCGGAGCCCGCGGCGGGCGGCTGGGTCAGCGGCTCGAGCAGGAGATCGTCCGGCGTGATCTCCGCGCCGCGCGCCAGCACGACGGCACGCTCGACGGCGTTCTCGAGCTCGCGGACGTTGCCGGGCCACGGGTGGGCGAGCAGGACCTGCTCGGCCTCGGCGCCGAAACCCAGGCTGCGGCCGGTCTCGCGCTGCTGGCGGTCGAGGAACTGGCGGGCCAGCGGGAGGATGTCGGCGCGGCGCTCGCGCAGGGGCGTGAGCTGGATGGGGATGACGTTGAGGCGAAAGAAGAGGTCCTCGCGAAAGCGGCCGGCCGCGACCTCGTCGCGCAGGCTGCGGTTGGTGGCACAGACGACCCGGACGTCGAGCCGCCGCGGCGCCGCGCCGCCGACGCGCAGGACCTCGCCTTCCTGCATGACGCGCAGGAGCTTGGCCTGGAAGTCGCCGCCGATCTCGCCGATCTCGTCGAGGAAGAGCGTCCCCCCGGCGGCGCGCTCGAAGCACCCGGCGCGGGCCGTGGCCGCGCCCGTGAAGGCGCCCTTCTCGTGCCCGAACAGCTCGCTCTCCAGCACGCCCTCGGCGAAGGCCTTGCAGTTCACGGCGACGAAGGGCTTGCCGACGCGGTCGCTCCAGTAGTGCAGCAGGCGGGCGACGAGCTCCTTGCCGGTGCCACTCTCGCCCTGCACGAGGACCGTGGCGCGGCTCGGCGCCACCCGCCGGACCAACGCCAGGAGGGCGGTGCTGGCGGGGCTCTCCGCGACGATCGCCTCGGGGGCGTAGCGGCCGGCCACCTCGCGGCGCAGCTCGCGGTTCTCGCGCTCGAGGCTGGTCAAGGCCAGGGCGCGGGCGACCAACGCGCGCAGCTCGTCGTTGTCGAACGGCTTGGCGACGTAGTCGAAGGCTCCCTCGCGCATGGCCGCGACCGCCGATGGGACGCTGCCGTGCGCGGTGAGCAGAATGACCGGCAGGGCGGGGCGGGACACGCGCAGCTGGCGCAGGAGATCGATGCCGTCCATCTCCGGCATCTTGAGGTCACTCACCACCACGTCGGCCCCGCGCGCCTCGATGGCTTCGAGCGCCGCGGCGGCGCTGGCGCACTGCTCGCAGTCGTAGCCATCGCGCCCGAGCGCCATCGCCACGACCGCGGCCATGCGGGGCTCGTCATCGACGATGACCACACGCGGCTGCATGGCGGGATTGTCTCGCAGCCGATGCCGTCGCTGCAACCGCACGGGGCGGTGCCGCCCCGCCGCGTTTTCGCCCGGCCTGGGCGGCGTCGCTCCGGCTCAATCAGCCGGCAGGCGGAGCCGCGCTCGTCGGCGCACGGCTCACCGAAACGACGCCGCCCAGGTGAACGGATGGAACGGTGCGCTCAGCGGGCCAGCGACGGCGCGCCGACGCGCGGTGCCGCAAACGGGATCGGCTGCGGATCAGCGCTCCCGGCTGGGGAGTCGCCGGCTGGGGGTGCCACTTCGACCGCGACCTGCGCCCCCGTCTCGATCATCTTGGGCAGCCAGCGAGAGGTGTAGCGCGCGAAGGCGCGCTGATCGCCAGGGTCGAGCAGCACGGAGATCTGCAGGGCCCCGTCCTCGCGCAGGCTCTGGCGCAGGTGCTGCCGGAGCGTCTGCAGGTTGTACGAGTTGACCTCGGCGATGAGGTGAAAGACGTCGTTCGGTGTCCGGATGCGTGCGTGAAACATCAAGTCCTCCTATCGTGATGGTGAGCCGCCGGGCGTCTCGGCGCGTGACACCGCGGCGGCAGGGATCCGCGGCCGCACTCCCGCAGCGCGGGAGGAGGACTCAGAATGGCGGGACGGCGTCGCTCGGGGCCGGAATCTTCTGGCGGCGGTCGACGCGCCGGCGCAACCCAAGCTCGGGCGGCGGAGCGACAACCGAGGCCCAGCGAACGGTGGGAGCAGTTTGCACTTCGGACGCGCCGCCGTGGACGGCACGCAGGGGTTGGGGGGCGACGTCCTGATCGTCGACCGGCTCTGCCGCCGCGGCGAGCGAGCCGAGCGCCGCACGGCGCAGGGGTCGAGAACTGTTCGGGTTGAGCGGCCGCATTCCCGCCAGCCCCAATGCAAAGAGCAAGACTGCCGAGATCACCGGTCGGGCGCGGCCGAAGTTCTCCCGAGTCATCACACTGCCGCTGACGCCTGCCGAGCGCGCTTATTCGACGCGTAAGCCGGATTTCTTTTTCTCTTCACTCGGGCTGCCCAATTTACCGGCGATGCCCAAGAAGTGAGCAGCGCGCCCCCGCTGCGGCGGATGCTGGAGCACGAATCGGGTGCAGGATCGCGTCGAATCAGATTGCTGGCATCGCTGTTGCTGATCGCCGGACCGGTGGCACCAACCAGACACTCCAAAAAGGGGGAGGTCATTATGCAGCTGAGGAAGATGATTTGGTTCGGCGTGGCGGTCGTGAGCATGGTGTGCCCGCGGCTCGGTCACGCCCAGACGATCGACGAACGCATCAGCATTCTCGAGGAGAAGATCAAGGAGCGGGCGGCGGCCCTGCCGTTCGACTTCAACGCCCTGATCGCCACGGACTACCAGTACAGCTTCAACACCCCGTCGTCGCACGACGTCCGCTTGCACACCTTTGTCCCGAACGCGCCGACGTTCTCGATCAACGACGCGGCACTGTTCTTCGGCCGCAATCGCGACGACGAGCCGTTCGGGTTCCAGCTGTCCTTCGACTTCGGCCAGACCGGCGCGACGGTCAACGGCATCAACGAGAGCACGCCGGGCTTGCGCGAGGCGTATCTGCTCTACAAGTCGCCGATCAACTTCCCGACCTCCGACAAGGGGATCACCTTGAAAGCCGGTAAGTTCGTCACCCTGCTCGGCTACGAGGTGATCAAAACCCCGACCAACTTCAATCCGAACATCTCCAACTCGATCCAGTTCGGATACGGCGTCAACTTCACGAACGTCGGCGCCATGGCCAACGTCCCCGTGGCCGACTTTCTCAGCTTCGACCTCGGCGTCATCAACGGGTGGGACGACCCGACCGACAACAACAGCAGCCTGACCTTCATGGGTGGCATGAGCCTCACGCCGATCGACTGGTTCTCCTCCTACATCGCCGGCAGCTACGGCGCCGAGCAGCCGAACAACAACGGCTCGAAGATCGGATGCCTTACCGCCAACGCGACGTTCAAGGCGACCGACTTCCTCACCTTCGTCATCGACGGCACCTGGGCCGCCGAGAACGACATCACCTTCAACACCAATGGCAAGACCGGGACTGCCAACTGGGAAGGGCTCGCCGGCTACGCGATCTGGCAGATCACCCAGCCACTCCAAGTCGTCCTGCGCCTCGAGACCTTCAACGACCCGGAGGGTGTCCGCACCGGTGCGAGCGTGAATCCCAACGCCCCCCAGGGCGCGGGGACCGTGTGGGCCCTCACACCGACGATCGCCTATCAGCTCGCCGAGCACCTGTGGGCACGCGCCGAGTATCGCTACGACCGGGCGAGCCGCCGCTACTTCGATTTCGGCGACCTCAACCAGGATGGCACCTCACCCGTCCGCCGGACATCGAACGTCATGATCATGGAGGGCATCTTCGCCTTCTGAGTGTGAGGGAAGGATCTCATCGCAGAGAAGAGGAGCCGCACATGAAGAAGATCGAAGCCATCGTCAAACCCTTCAAGCTGGATGAGGTGAAGGAGGCGCTCGGTCGGCAGGGCATCCAGGGGATGACCGTGTCGGAGGTGAAGGGCTTCGGTCGGCAGAAGGGCCACACCGAGCTCTACCGCGGCGCCGAGTACGTGGTCGATTTCCTGCCGAAGATCAAGATCGAATTGCTCCTCGACGACAAGGACGCAGCCTCCGCGTGCAAGATCATCGAAGAGACCTGTCGCACCGGCCGCATCGGGGACGGGAAGATCTTCATCCTGCCGATCGAGGAAGTGGTCCGCATCCGAACCGGGGAGCGCGGCTCGGACGCGATCTGATCGCGTTCCGCACCGCGTGGAGCTGAGTCAAGGCCCGCCGGCCCCGCTGGGGCGGCGGGCCTTGTGCTGTGTGGCTCGCGTGGTCGCGCGCCTGCGTCTGGTGGCGCTGCAGCGCGTCGGCGGTCGGCGCGAAATGCTGCGCCCGACGGCACATCGCGATCGCGTTGGGCGACGCGGCGCGCGGCGGTTGCCCCCGCGCTGTGCGCCTGCCCACCCACTGGGCACATACGCGCACGTGACGAGCGACTGCTCGTCGACGGCGGCGCACCAAGACACGGCTGGCACGCAGCGTGCTCGCTCTCTGCTCGCAACCGCGGAGGAATGATCATGCGTGCCAGTTTCTACGAACGGTTGTCAGCGCTCGATCAGTCGTTTCTCGCGTTCGAAACGCCCAACGCGTACATGCACGTCGCGGTGACGGCGGTCTTCGAGCCCGGATCGCTCACCACGCCGCACGGCGGCGTGGACATCGACCGCATCCGTCACCACATCGCGGCGCGTCTGCGACTCATCCCCCGCTACCGGCAGCGCTTGACGCAGACCCCGGTGTCGAGCGACGCGATCTGGGTCGACGACGACCAGTTCGACCTCCTCTACCATGTGCGCCATGCCAGCCTGCCGCGCCCCGGTGGCGAGCGCCAGCTGCAGCGGCGCTGTGCGGAGATCCTCGAGCGGCCCCTGGACCGCCGTCGGCCGCTCTGGGAGATGTGGATCATCGAAGGGCTGAGCGGCGGCCGCTTCGCGATGCTCGCCAAGGTGCACCACTGCATGGTCGACGGCATCGCCGGCGTGGATATCCTCGCGGCGTTGCTCGGCACGGCGCCGTGCGAGGATCCCGAGCCGATCGAGCCGTGGACGCCGCGTCCCCGGCCGAGTGACCGCGCGCTGCTCGCCGACGAGCTGCGCCGGCGGGTCGCTGCGTCGGTTGGGTTGGTGCGCGGCCTGCGCGCCGCCCTGCGCGCGCCCGGCCGGGCGGGGCGTGACCTCGGCGAGCGAGCCACCGCCTTCGTCCGCCTGCTCAGCCACCTCGGTCGGGTCCCGAGCACGCCGTTCAACCAGCCGATCGGCCCGCACCGGCGGGTCGACTGGCTGTCGGTCGAGCTCGCCACCATCAAAGCGATCCGCAACCGCCTCGGCGGCACGATCAACGACGTCGTGCTGACGACCGTTGCCGGCGCGGTCGGGAGGTTTCTGGCCCGCCGCCGGGTCGCGTTGGAGGGCGAGTTCCGCACCGTGGTGCCGGTCAGTGTGCGCGGCGCCGACGAGCGCGGTCAGCCGGGCAACCGCGTGTCGGTGTGGCTCGCGGCGCTGCCGGTGCACGAGCGCGACGCGCAAGCGCGCCTGGAAGCCGTCTGTGCGATGACCGAGCAGCTCAAGGACAACAAGGAGGCGATGGGCGCGGAGATCGTCACCCAGGCGGCCGAGTGGACCACCGCCAACGTGATCAACCTGGCCACGCATTTCATCAACAGCGCGCGCCGCTTCAACCTCATCGTCACCAATGTCCCCGGGCCCCCGGTGCCGTTTTACCTGCTGGGCGCGCCGATGGTCGCGATCTACCCGCATTTGCCGCTGTTCGAGAACCAGGGTCTCGGGGTGGCGCTGCTGAGCTATGCGGGCACGCTCTACTGGGGCGTGGCCGCGGACTGGCATCAGATGTCCGACCTCGGCGACTTCATGGGCGACATCGCCGAGTCCTTCGACGAGCTCCGCGCCGCAGCCGGAGTGGCCGCGGTGGCGGTGCCGGCGCCGCCGCAGGCCCCGCCCCCGGCAGCCCGGCCGCCGCGCCTCACCGTGCACCGCGGTGCGGCGGCTACACCGTCAGCAGCGGAGGGAGCCGCTCGAGGCACAGGCGCACGAACGCGCGCAAGGTCTGGGGCTGATGGTCTTCGGCGCGCACTCCCAGACCCCAGGTCCGATACAGCCCGCTCTTCCCGATCGACAGGCCGACCAGGCGACCTGCGGTGATTTCGCTGGCCACCGTCCAGCGCGGCACGACGGCCAGGCCGAGCCCGGCCTGCACCATGCTCGAGACGGCGCCGAGGTGGTCCATCTCCATCACGATGCGGGGGAAGACGCCGGCCTCCAGCAACATGCGCTCGACGATGTGATAGGTCGAGCTGCGCCGCTCGTAGACCAGCAACGGCTGGTCGGCGAGCTCGCGCGGCTCGATGTGCCGGCGCGACGACCACTCGTGCGAGGGCGCGGCGATGACGACCAGCTCATCGCGCCCGATGTCTACCAGGCGCAGCTTGCTCTCGGCCACCGGCAGGGTGAGGAGGCCGACGTCGAGGTCGCCGTCCAAGAGGCGCTCGATGGTCAGGCGCGAGGGGCCGCTCTGCACGCGGAGCTCGACGCGGGGAAACTCGTCGTGAAACGACTGCAGGACGCTGGGCAGCAGGTGCTCGCACGCGGCGCCGCCGGCGCCGATGCGCAACACCCCGCTGCCGGACCCCTCGTACGCAGTGAGCACGCGCTGCGCCTCGTCGACCTTCTGGAGGATCTGTCGCGCGTAGTGGAGCAGGATCTCGCCGGCCGGGGTGGGCCGCACGCCCTTGCCGGCCCGCACCAACAGCTTGACCCCGAGCTGACGCTCCTCGGCGCCGATCTGTTGGCTGATCGCTGACTGGCTCAGGCCCAGGCGCCGTCCGGCACGGGTGAAGCTGCGCAGGTCGACGATGGTGACGAACGTGCGCAGCAGCTTGGCGTCGAGATCCTGCTTGCGCCGCTCGCTCGGAATGCGTGGCGATCCATCGGTCGACGGATCGTGGCCGGCGGCGGTTGAGCGGGTTGGCTTCATGGTGGCTCACTCCAGGTGATGGATCGAGATTAGCTGAATCGATGAGAGACGTTCGTTCTGATGATTGTCGAGGCCTGCGGTGTCATGCTCAAAGCATGGGCAGCCCGCAGCGTGGTCGATCAAAGCATGAGCAGGCAGCCCGGGCTCGCCGACCGGAGCCGCCGAGTCCCCGCCGTCGGACAACGAGCGAAAATACCTGTGAGATCTGACGCATCGCGCACCCCTGCACGGTCCTCTGCCGGTGCGGATCGCCCGCACCAATGTGGGAGAGAAGCAGGACCGATGCCAGGTCGAGGGCGTTCATGTCACGGTGCGTCACGGTGCGTCAGACGGGCTTGCTCACGACGAAGGCGGTTGCCTAGCGCATGGGCATGGGCAGCAGCCTGCGCGACGGTCAAACGCCCCCAAACCCGGAGCCGCAATGTTGGCACGAGCGGTGCTGCTGCAGGGTATAGACGCACGATCCTCGCGTCTGGAACGCAACGCGGGGAGTCACAGCCGCTGCCCACGGATGTGACTCCCCGCCCCCCCTTTCGAGTGGTGGCGTGGTTGGCAGAGCCCTCATTGTTGACGACGATCGGTCGATCCGCTTCGTGCTGCGCGAGGCGCTGCGGGCGCGCGGCTGGACGGTGGAAGAGGTCGACGACGGATCGGTGGTCGAAGAGCAGCTCGAGCAGCAGCGGTACGATCTGCTGTTGCTCGACCTCTACATGCCGGGCATGAACGGCTTCGAAGTGCTGCGGCGGATCCGCCGCCCGGAGGCGGGCGTGCGGCCGGTCCGCAAGACGTCGCCGCAGGTGGGCATCATCGTGCTGTCGGGCGAGGCCGGGCGCGAGGGGTTGAGCTTCGCGGCGCGGCTCGGCGCGAACAAATGCCTGGCCAAGCCGTTCGAGATCGCCGACGTGCTGGCCGCCGTGCGCGAGATCACGCCCTAACGGCGAGCGCGGCGACCGCCGCGCGCAGCGCGGCGGGGAGCGCGGTGGCGCTCCAGGTCCAGCGGCTCGAGGCGTGCAGGACGCGCGTCGCCCCCCGGGCGAGCGTGCATTCACTCGTGAACCCGGAGGCCTCGGCGGCGCTCGTCCAGACGGCCGCCTCCAGCTGATCGTCGTACTGCGCCTCGGCGAAGTACTCGATGTCGTGTCGCTGGACGCGCAGGCGCGGCGCCCGCGCCGACGGATCGATGCGCCAGCCGTGCGCCGCCAGCGCGTCGCCCACCGCCTGTTCGACGTACACGGCGTAGTGTGCCACAGAGTCGAGGTCGGCGAGCTCCACGCGCCGTTTCAGGCGCGCGGCGTGTGGCGGCGCGACGGCGGGAGCGCGCGGCGGCCGCGGCTGGGCGACGGCGCCGGGCATGAGGCGCTGCTGCATCTCCTCGGGCGGCCGCGCCGGCGCCCCGCGGGCGAGGTCGACGTACACCCAGTCGGTCGCGCCGCGCGCCACCAGCGCCGGCTCGCCGGCCCGCCGCACCTCGTACTCGCGCTGCGAGCGCACCCGACGGATGTCCGACACCCAGGTGCGCACATCGAGGCGATCGCGGTACAACGCCGGCGCGAGGTACTCGACGATGGTGCGGCGAATCACCCACAGCGTGCCGGCGCGCTCGTACCACTCGACGTCGAATCCCGCCGCCGCCGACGCATCCGACGCCGCCTGCTGCAGAAAGCGCAGCAAGGCGCTGAAGCGCAGCTCGCCCCAGGCGTCGAGATCGTAGATGTTCACCGGGAACTGGGAGGTGTGCGACAGCATGGCGTGGGGGCCCGCGGCGGTGAACCGGCCGGTAGCAGCCAGGACGCGACGGCGCGCTCAGCGGCCGATCAGCTCCGGCATCGCGGCCAGGTCCTTGCTGATGTTCTTCTGGTGCGCCTCGAGAGTCCCGCCGCCGATCTCGAGCAGCTTGGCGTCGCGCCACAAGCGCTCGACGACATACTCGCCCATGTAGCCGTACCCGCCGAGCACCTGGATGGCGCGATCGGCGATCTCCTTGGCCACCCGGGCGGTGAACAACTTGGTGGCGTCGGCGTCGACGCGGTTGCCGTGCTGGTCGAGGTCGAGCCGCCGCGCCGTGTCGTAGACATAGCAGCGCGCCGCCTTGTACTCGGCGTACGATTCGGCGATGTGGCGCTGGATCTGTCCAAACTCGCGGATCGGAACGCCGAAGGCTTTGCGCTGGCTGGCATAGTCGACCATCACGCGCAGGCAGCGCTGGGCGATGCCGAGCGACATGGCGGCCAGGGTGAGCCGCTCGAGCTCGAGGTTGCGCATCATGTGCAGCATGCTCTCGCCCTCGCCGCCGAGCAGGTTCTCCGCCGGCACGCGGCAGCCGTCGAAAACCAGCTCGGCGGTGATCGACGCGCGCACGCCGAGCTTCTCCTTCAGCCGTTGGCCGAGCGCAAAGCCGGGGCTGTCCTTCTCCACCACCAGGGTGCTGATCTGGCGCTCGCCGGTGCGGGCGTAG
>Ga0335069_10006654_pt1 | contig 16764 bp, 13 predicted proteins | sample Lox_Sample_11_FD_206714 | JGI IMG/M metagenome (GOLD analysis project Ga0335069, IMG submission 206714) | Soil microbial communities from Loxahatchee National Wildlife Refuge, Florida, United States - Lox_Sample_1.1 | ecosystem: Environmental > Terrestrial > Soil > Wetlands | place: USA...
ACCCGGCGCGACCTGCAAGAGCCGCGCCGGTGATGGGGCACCTTAGTCGAACCGCCCCGCCGCGTGCGCCAGCATGGTGTAGACCTTGCCGGTGTCGGAGGTGAGATAGTTCCGCGCCACTTGCGGGCCGCGATCGCCGCGCGAGACGTCGTCGAGCAGCCGCTCGAATTCGTGGATGTAGTGCTCCACGGTCTGGCGGAATTCCGGATCGGAGCGGTATTTGCCGCGGATCTCGTCGAACGCCTTGGCGCCTTGCGGCGTATACAGCCGCCGGCTGAAGACGCCGCGCTCGCCGCGCTTGTAGCGGTCCCACAATTCGGCGGCCGCGTCATGATCGATCATCCGCGCGATATCGACTGAAAGCGAATCGATCGAGTCGACGGTGTCGCGTTGCTGCTCGCGGGAAGCGGCTTCGCGCGGCGGCATCTCACGCGGCATTTCGCGTGACAGGCCGGCCTGCGGGCTTTCTTCGCGCGAGGCGCGGGTCAGCAGGTCGGACAGCCAGCCGCCGTTGCGGCCACTATTGCTGTCGTCCTTGCCGCCCGGAACCGGGCTCAGATTCGGCGGGCCGGACCGGCGCGGCATGCCGGTAATGTCGCGCGGCGGTGCTGGCTGATATTGCTGCCCTTGCGGCCCCTGCGGCGCCATCTGCTGCGGCATCACGTCGGGACGGATCGGCCGAGCCTGCGCGCCGCGTCCGCCGCCCGCGGCATAGAGCGGCTCGGCTTCGCGCCGCGCCGGCTCGACGGCGTCGAGCGTGCGGCCGTGGCGGGCGACGATGCGGTTGAGTTCGGCCAGCGCTTCGATCTGGTCGACAATGACGCGCCGCATCTGCGCCGCGCTCTCGGCGGTCTCCTGCGGTAGCTCAAGAATGCCCCGGCGCATCTCGTTGCGCGTGGTTTCGAGCTCGCGCTGCATGTCGGCAGCCATCTGCTTCATGCCCTGCACGACCTCGGCGAAGCGCTCGGTGGACTGATTGAACACAGTCTGCACTTCGGTGAGGGCTTCGTCGTAGACGGTGTTGAGCGCCTCGCTGGTGCGCTTGCGCTCGTCTTCCGAGCTCTTGCGGACCATCTCGTATTGCTGCTCGAGCGTCTGCAGACTGTCGTTGCTGGTCTGGGCGATGATGCCGGCGATTTCACGCGCCCGCGTGGTCGCGGCATCGAGCGATTCGTCGAGCAGGCCGGAGAAGCGCTCGAGCCGCTGGCCGAAATCCTCGGTGCGGGTGTCGAGCGTCGCCACCAGCGCATCGATCGTGGCCTGCCGCGCGCCGACCGTTTCCTCGGTCTTGCGGTTGCTGGCATCGAGCAGTTCGACTGCTTCGCTCAGCGTGCGGCCATGCGTGGAGAATTGCTCGGCGAGGTCGCCGAGATTGGTCAGGACGTTGGCAGTCACGTTGTTGAAGGAGCCGAGATGCTGCTCGATCTTGCCGGTGGTGGCGCCGCTCTTGGCGGTGAGCTCGTTCATCGCCGACACGAATTCGGAGATGCGCGCGGCCATAGTGTGCTCGATCGAACTCATGTTCTCCTGAGCGCCGCTCAAGACTTCCTGCAGCAGGATATTGGCTTCGCGCAGGCGTTCGAACAGGGCGGTGGAGTCGGAGCGCAGCATGGTGTGCGTCTCCATCATCTCCGAAATCGTCGCCGTCGCCGTCTGCTTGGACTGCTCGATCGCCGTCCGGGTGGCCTGGTGCAGGTCGTCCAGCGTGCGCGTCAGCGTGAGCTTGGCGCCTTCGGTGACGCCGTGGGCGCCTTCCTGCAGCTGGCCGAGCGTGCGAGTGACCGAAGCGGTGGCGTTGAGGCTCGCGTCATTGATCAGGCGCGCGATCTCGTCGCTCTTGTCCATCATGGTCTGGGTGAAGACGAAGCCCTTGGCCTCGATCGCCTTGACGGTCTGATCGGTGATGCGCCCGACCTCGTTGGCGAAGCCCTGGCTCTTGGTATTGAGCGCGGTAATCAGGCTGCTCGACTTCTCGTCGAGCGTGCGCGTCATCTCGTCGACGCGCTGGCTCAGCGCGGTGTTGATCTCGTTGGCCTTGCCGACGACGTTGCGCGACACTTCCGCGCTCATGCCGACGAGCTTGCGCTCGGCCTCGGCGGCGCTGCGGGTGATCGAGTCGGTCGCGGTCTGCGTGCTCTTGGCAATGAGATCGGCGGCGCCGGCGGTCGATTTGCCGATCGCTTCGTTGGCGACGGCCGCGCTCTTGGTGATGACGTTGCTGAGCGTGCCGGCGCTGCGATTGAGCGACACGGTGGCTTCGGCGGCGCTGCGGTTGAGCGTTTCGGCGGCCATCGCGGACGCCGCCGCGGTCTTGCCGAGCGCATCGGTGGTGTTGGCGGCAAGCTCGGTCAGCGCGCGTTCGGCGCCGGCGGAGTTGTTCTTGATGGTTTCGGCGATCTGATCGAACCGCGCGCCGAGCTGTTCGGCCGCGTTGCGGCTGCGCGCCTCCATCTGGCTCACCACCGCCTCGGCGCGGCTGCCGAGCAGCTGCTCGAGATGGGCGACGCGGGTGTCGAGCGTGTGGGCGACTTCGAGCGCGCCTTTGCCGAGCGCGGTATCGATATTGGTGATGCGGTCGCCGATCGTATCGGCGAGCTTGACCGTGCGGGCGTCGATGGTCGTGGTGATATCGCCGATGCGCTTGTCGAGCGTGGCGACGACCGCCTTGCCGCTTTCGTTGAGCGCCTTGGAGATTTCGACGATGCGGGCGGAGAGGGCGTCGGTCAGGCTCTGCGAGCGGCCGTCGACCGCTTCCTGGAAGCGGGTCAGGCGCTGATCGAGAACGCTTGTGACTTCGTTGGCCTTCGCGGTGACGCGGTTGTCGAAATTATCGACATAGCTGCGCATCGACTCGGAAACGTCCTGGGTGCGCGCGCCGAGGCGCTCGACCAGTTCGGCGCCGTAGGTCTTCACGGTGCGGTCGAATTCGGCGAGATGCCGGGTGATGAGATTGCCCAGCGTCGAGGAGTCGCGCGAGATCCGCTCGCCGAGCTCGGCGCCGGTGTGGTTGAACATTTCCTCGAACGCGGCGAGCCGGGTCGTGAGCATGTCCTTGACCGCGTCGCTGCGCGTCGTCAGCACGCCGGCGACATGCTCGGCGCTCTGGCGCATCGATTCGCTCATATCGGTGCTGCGCGCGACCAGCGACTCGGCGATGCCGTCGGCAGCTTCCTTCATCCGCGCCGCCACTTCGCCGCCGCGCAGGTCGAGATCGAGCAGGAGCGAGTCGCCGGACGATTTTAGCGTCGAGTTGACCTCGTCGGCGCGGGTCGCGATCGTCTCGGCCAATTGGCTCGACGTGTCGATAATGGCGTCGGTCAGTTCCTGGGAGCGCCCGATCATCAGATCGACCACCGCGAGCGACTTCTCGGAGAAGCCCTCGGTGACGCGGTCGAGCCGCTCGATCATCATGTCTTCGATGCCGGTCGCGATCTCGGCGAATTCCTCGCCGATGTGATTGGTCTTGAAGTTCAGATTCGCGGCGAGGCGCTCGCTGGCGGCGGCGATCGCGCGCGAGGTCTCGTCGCTCGCGGATTCGAGCCGGTCGAGCAATTCGCCGCCGCGCTCGCCCAGCTGGACGATCATGTTGTCGCCGATCTGGCTGAGCTGCGTGGTGATGTTCTCGCCGCGCTCGGCTAGCGAATGGGTGATCCGCATCGCCGCCTCGTTGACCTGCTGGCCGACGAGTTCGCTGATGGTGGACAAATCCTGGGTCAGATCGATCTGCACATTGTTGATCGCCGAGCGGACCTGCTCGGCTTGGCCGACCAGCGTGTCGCGCTGACTGGCAAGTTCCTGCAACAGACCGCGGATGCGCACTTCGTTGTCGCTATAGGTGCGCTCGAGCGCTGCGACTTCGCTCTGCACCAAAGCTTCAAGCTCGCTCGCCCGCGCCAGCGCCCGTTCGACGCCGTCGCCCATGGCCGCGACTTCGCGGCGGATCGCCTGGCCGACGGTGACGATGGAATCGCGCGCCACGGCCTCGGGCTCGGCAAGCCGCATGGCGACCCCAGCCATGGATTGCGCGATCAGGCGTAGCTCTTGGGCCCGCGACGCCATATGCGCGACGCCGAAAAAGAAGATCATCGGAAGGAGCGCCGCAGCCAACAGGCCGATCATCAGCGCCGCGGGAGAGCGGCCCGGTCCCAAGGCCGCGGTGATGTCGGGCAGGAAGGCCCACGCCAAGAACCCGCAGCCGACCAGCCACGCGGCGGAAAACGCGGTGGCGACGAAATACGAGGAGCGCACCGGGCGCCGCTGTAGCGCCCGCAGCACCTGGCCGATCGATTGCTGGTCGTCATTGGCGGCCTGGCCGGCCAGCGCCGACAGATCGCGCGTGCCGATGGCGTCGGTGTCGTCGTGGATCGGTTGCGGCGCGGCTTGCGCGGTGGTCTGCGTGGATTGGCGGCGCGAGCGCGCATCACCGGCAAACAGGTCCGCCATACCTTCCGGCCTGCCCTCGGGCTGCGCGCGTCGCTCCTCCTGCGCCTCAGGCAGCGCCGTTTCGTCGTCGTCCCGGATATTGAGAGCTTCCTGGATCGCCGACAGCGCCGCTTCCGTCGGATCCATCATCTTCTTCGGGTAATTGGCCATTTCGTCGTCGCCTCGCGTGTTACGCCTGACTAGGTCGGCCCGAGCAAGGCTTGGGGATATCCGCCGCCGGACATCACCGAGCACTCAGGGCCGCGCCACGAGCGCGTCATCGTCACATTACTCCCCGGGCGAGGGCGTGCCCCAAACATGCCCTCAAGTCCCACTGCCACGGACCATCCTATCGCCCTGGCAGATCGAATAAAACCGGTTCGGTAACCGTCCTTTAATCATCGTTAACGTATTGTTGACCATGTTTTCGCGGGGTTTCCCGCAAATATTACCGTCAATTTGCGGCCAACATTGCGGCCAGCTTGGGGCCGAGCCGTCCTTTGTGTGCACGCGGCCCGAGATCCTTAGGTGCAGATGGCCTGTCCGGGTCCGGCGTAAGAATTTGCTTACCATTGCCGTGAAACATCGGGAGCGCTGCAAAAGCGCGGGCGATGCGCATTCTGGCGGTCGGCGGGAGGGTTTGCGTGAGCGGATCGAGTGCTGTGGCGTCGCCGGACCGCGAGCGAAAGCCGACGGTTATTGACGAGACCCACCTTGAACGCATGACGCTCGGCGACCGCCGCCTCGAGCGCGAAGTCCTCGAACTCTTCGTCCGGCAGACCACAATCATGCTCGGCCGCATCGTCGGCGCCGACCCGGCCATGGCGGCGGCGTCAGCTCATACGCTCAAAGGCTCGGCGCGCGGGATCGGCGCATGGCGGGTCGCACGCGCGGCCGAATTGGTCGAAAGCGCGGTTGCGGGCGAGGGCGGAGCGGCTGCGATGGACGAAGCGGTGACCGAGCTCAAATCGGCGAGCCTCGAAGCCTCAGCCGCCATCGGCGCGCGGCTTAGCGGGCTCGTGGCCGAAATGGCGCGCGCACGCTGATCCTTTTTCCCGCCCCGCACCGATAGGTTCATTTCAGGACTGGCCGCGGTGTCGGGAAAATCTTTCTCCGGCCCGCGGTCGGGTGCTCTGGCGCTGCCCGGCGTGAGCGGATAGAACAGGCCCCGCCCAAAGACTTTCCCCCGCCTTCGAGTTCAATCTCAATACAAAAACCTCGGTCATGGCCAAAATCACCTTTATTGATTCCGGCGGCACCGCCCGCACCGTGGAAGGAGAAGTCGGCTCCACTGTGATGGAGACGGCGATCAAGAACGGCGTGCCCGAGATCGAGGCCGAATGCGGCGGCGCCTGCGCCTGCTCGACATGTCATCTTTATGTTGACGACGCCTGGTGGGAGAAGGTCGGCGAGCCGTCGCCGATGGAAGCCGACATGCTGGACTTTGCCTTCGAGGTGAAGCCGCATTCGCGCCTGTCGTGCCAGATCAAGGTCTCCGAGGAACTCGACGGGCTGGTGGTCACGACGCCGAGCCGCCAGGCCTAGACGGAACCGCCGGTTGCCGGCGGTGCCTCTCGATTTTGCCGCTGCTTTTCGTTGTCGCGCGGCTCTTTCATTAATCAGGCTGGCGCGCTAGACAATCGCCTTCCCCGACAATTTGCGAAAGCCGAACCGAGCCTGGATACGATATGAGCGAACCTATCAAAACCGATGTTGTGATTATTGGCGCCGGGCCGGTCGGCCTGTTCGCGGTGTTCGAGCTCGGCTTGCTCGATATGAAATGTCACCTGATCGATATTCTCGACAAGATCGGCGGCCAATGCGCCGAGCTCTATCCGGAGAAGCCGATCTACGACATTCCCGGCATCCCGATGACCAGCGCGGCCGGTCTCGTCGATTCCTTGATGGAGCAGATCAAGCCGTTCAATCCGCAATTCCACCTCAACGAGATGGTCGAGAACGTCGAGAAGATCGGCGATCCGCTGTTCCGCGTCACGACCGACCAGGGCAAGGTGTTCGAAGCCAAGGTCGTCGTCATCGCCGCGGGCGGCGGCTCGTTCCAGCCCAAGCGGCCACCGATCCAGGGCATCGAAGCCTATGAGGGCAAGTCGGTGTTCTATTCGGTGCGCAAGATGGAGGCGTTCCGCGACAAGCGCATTCTGATCGTCGGCGGCGGCGACTCTGCGCTCGATTGGACCCTTAATCTGGCGCCGATCGTCAAGCACCTGACGCTATTGCATCGCCGCAGCGAATTCCGCGCCGCCCCCGACAGCGTCAACAAGATGATGGCGCTGGTCGGCGAGGGCAAGATCGATTTCGTGACCGGACAGGTCACTTCGCTCGCCGGCAGCGATGGCCAAATACAAAAAGCCGTCGGCAAGGGCACCGACGGCTCGGCCTTCGAAATCCATTGCGACGCGATCCTGCCGTTCTTCGGCCTGACCATGAAGCTCGGGCCGGTGGCGAATTGGGGCTTCGAGCTCAAGGACAACGAGTTCATTCCGGTCGAAACCGCGAGCTTTGAAACTAGCGTGCCCGGCATCTTCGCCATCGGCGACATCAACTGGTACCCGGGCAAGCTGAAACTCATTCTCTCCGGCTTCCACGAAGGCGCACTGATGGCGCAGAAGGCGCACCGCTATATCTATCCGGAGAAGCGGCTGGTGTTTCAGTACACCACCAGCTCGACCAGCCTGCAGAAAAAGCTCGGCGTCGCGCCCGAGAAACAGCCGGCCTGAGCCGCAAACTCTGCGCGCATCGCTATCGCGAGGGCGTCAGGGGCTGCGGTTGGCTGGGTACTGCCTGACCTTGCGGGGTGAACCGGTACGGCGTCACGTTCCCGGTCCCATACGAACCTGACGGGGCCTGAGCCATCTTATGCGTTTTGTGGTGATGAACCTGACCGGTTCCGGCCAGCACGGGCGTTGCAACAAGGACCAGTGCTCCTAAAATTGTGACGAAGCTCTTCATTTTTCTGCTCCTCCTCGAAGAGTTGGCGCAAATCGTTTTAATGATGCGCATTTTCTCAGAGGCGGAATTGATCTCAGTCAACCGAGTCTGAGCGTGGATCAGTCTATGAATGCATCCCAGCCGACAGCATTCGAAGATGCTGGCTACGGCACTTCGTCGTTGAAGGACCCGCCATTACACTGACGTCGCGAATGCGCTAAGCAGGGGATGGTCGACTTACGGCGTCCGCGGTGGTGGCGCGCCGGCGGCAGGCAGAGGCACAGGCGGCGGCGCCGACATTGTCGGCGGCGGCAACGCTTCAGTGCTGAAGCTCGGCGGTGGCGTCAAGCCGAGCACGCCGCGAACGGCCGGCAGCGCGGCATCCGCCATCGCCGCATAGCCTTCGGCGCTGGGATGCACGGCGCCGCCGTAGACGGCGGAGAGCACGCCCCATAGCGCGTCGTGGATGTCGCTCGGTTTGAGCACGGCCGGCATGCCTTCGGGATAGGTCATGGCGACGAAATAGCTGTCGTTCGCGGTTCTGATCCAGCGGCCGCGCGGCATATAGGGCTGATAGTTGCTCGGCGGTTCGCCGCAGGCCATCGGATTGTCCGGCGCCGTGTTCGGATCCTCGGAAAAGCTGTTGCCCGTCTTCGAGAAGCAGTTGCGGTCGAATTCCGGATCGGTGTCGGCGCGCACGCACATGCCGTGCCGCGCGAACGCCTGCTGGTGGCTGTCGACGAAGACCATGCGCTCGGTATTGGCGTCCTTGCACGCTTTGCTGCCGTCGCAAGTCGCGAGCACCCGCAGCTTCGGCAGGAATTTGTTTTCGACGAATTGCGCCGCCGCGCGCAGCCGATCCGAGTCGGCGCCGAAGGCCGGATGCACGTCGAGCCCGTCGCGGCCGCCGGGGCAGGGCTGGGTCTCGCTCTGCATCGCCGGATTGCCGTAGGACACGTAAACCACGCGGTTAAGATTGCCGCCGACATAAGGCTTCAGCGCCGTGCGCAATTGCGAGAATTCGCCCGGCAGATCTTCGTCGAGCGCGGCCTGGGAATCGGCGACGCTGGAGATCGAGCCGCCCTGTTTGAGCAGGAGCCGTTCGGCGAGCGAGTCGACGATGACATTGGCGACAAGGCCGGCGAAATTCACGTCATTGGCGCCGACCGTGAGCAGAACCATGTCGAGATTGCGGTTCGGCTGCTGCTTGCGCACCGCCGCCATGATGTCCTTGAGCTCGCCGAACTGCGCCGGCGCAGTACCCGAACATCTTTCGATTCCGGTCACCCACGGACAATCGTCGGCGCGCTGGCCGGAAAACATTCCGGTGGCGATGGTGGCGCCGGTGCAGGCGAGGGGAACGAGCGTCACCGCGATATGCGGCTGCTCGACCGCGAGCGCGAGTGTGGTGCGGACCTGATAGCTGTAGAGCGAACGATGGCAGGCCGGGTTCATCCAGCGTGCGCCGTGGCGCGCCCATTCGCGCGCCGCGGTGGGACTTACCGAGCTTATTTCGCACGAACGGTCGTCGGTATAGCCGGCGCGGCTCGGCCGATAATACTGACTCACGCCGCGGAAGAAGCGCCGGAAGCAGAAACCGCCGTCGAGCTCGACGGCGGTATCCGGATTGCCCTCGCCCGCGGCGATGGAATCGCCGAGCCCCGCGATCAGTACATCGCGGACCGCGATCTCGGTGGCGACGCGCTGCGCCGTGCCGTCGCCGAGCGGAACGTCGACGGTGGCGACCGTGGTCTTGCCGGAGCGCACGCGCAGCCGGACTTCCTGTCTGCACGGCACGCTGTTTGTGCGCACCGGGCCGTCACCGTCGTCGAAATTCCAGACACAGGTCGCGTCCTGCGGCACCGGCCCGGTGAGACTGACGCCCACGGAATGATCCTTGGGATTGAGATAGCTTTCCTTCTCGCCGTCGCGGGTGCAGGTGTCGACTAGTTCGCCATAGCCGTCGAGGCAGAGATTGCCGACGATGTCTTTGGCCCAGCCGAGCCCGTCGCTTGCGGTCTCAAGCCGCCGCTCCTGCGCCAAAATGCCGTCGCCGCGGCTTTGCACGGCCAACCGCTGAAAATCTGCTTCGTTGCGGAACAGCCGAAACCGGTTTTTCACCTCCCATTGGATGTGAAAATCGCCGGTGCCGGCAAGCTGGGCAAAAGCCGGCGCGGACGGCGCCAAGCCGGTAATAAGTCCGATACCGAATCCGAGGATAAGGAGGGTGCGCATGGCCGGGGACGGGAACGTTATCTGACCTTCTAGCACCCCGGTTGCGGCGGAAATGTGAGGGCGGCACCATCCCGGTGCGAGCCGCGTTTCATAGAGAAATAGCCGAAGACGGCAAATATTAACAGGCAAGAAACATGGCAAACACCGCGATCAAAAAGCAATGCTGCGTCGTCGGCGGGGGACCGGCCGGGATGATGCTCGGCTTTCTTCTGGCCCGCGCCGGCGTCGATGTCGCGGTCTTGGAAAAGCACCAGGACTTCTTTCGCGACTTCCGCGGCGACACGGTGCATCCCTCGACGCTGGAATTGATGCACGAGCTCGGCCTGCTCGACGAATTCCTCAAATTGCCGCATTCGACCGTCGCGCGCCTCACCATGCAGATTGGCGACGAGCGCCTGCAGGTGATCGACCTGACCCATCTGCCGACCCAGTGCAAATACATCGCGCTGATGCCGCAATGGGACTTTCTCAATTTTCTGGCCGGCAAGGGCAAGCGCTACAAGACCTTCGATCTGCATATGTGCGCGGAGGTCACCGATCTGATCGAAGAGGGCGGCCGCGTCACCGGCATTCGTGCCAAGACGCCCGACGGCGAATTGGACATTCGCGCCGATCTCGTCGTCGGCTGCGACGGCCGGCATTCGACGGTACGCGCCAAAGCCGGCTTGCAGAGCGACGATTTCGGCGCGCCAATGGACGTGCTGTGGTTTCGCATCACCCACAAGGCCAATGACGATCCCGAAACTTTCGGCCATATCGAATCCGGCGCGCTGCTGGTAATGCTCGACCGCGGCGATTACTGGCAATGCGCCTATGTGATCCCCAAGGGCGGCATCGAGAAGGTGAAGGCGGCCGGCATCGAGGCGTTCCGCAAGCGCGTGCTCGAATTGTCGCCGTTCCTGGCCGACCGCATCGGCGAGATCAAAAGCTTCGACGACGTGAAGCTTCTGACCGTGACCGTCGATCGCTTGAAGCAATGGTGGCGGCCAGGGCTGATCTGCATCGGCGACGCCGCGCATGCGATGTCGCCGATCGGCGGTGTCGGCGTCAACATCGCCGTGCAGGACGCGGTCGCTGCCGCCAATCGCCTCGCCGCACCGCTCAAAGCCGGCAAATTGACCGATGCCGATCTGCAGGCGATCCAGGACCGCCGCACGTTCCCGGCAAAGATGACGCAGCGCATTCAGCTGACGATGCAGAACCGGATCATCGGTCCGGCGCTGCAGGGCAAGGAGCGGCCGAAGCCGCCGCTCCTGTTCAAGCTGATGGACGTGTTTCCGGTGCTGCGCCGAATCCCCGCGCGGCTCCTCGGGCTCGGCGTGCGGCCGGAGCACATTCAGACGCCGGAAGCGGCGCCGACCGCCTAGAAAAAGCTCAATCGTCATTGCGAGCGAAGCGAGGCAATCCAGCGCTTAACCGCGGTTCTGGATTGCTTCGTCGCTTCGCTCCTCGCAATGACGAATCTCAATTCTTCTGCTGCAGCTCTGCCGCGGTGCGGGCGAGGATCTCGGCCAGCCGCGCTTCGGCGTCCGGGTCGCTTTCAAGCCGCTTGGCGAGTGTCTCGCGCAGATGCGTGACGGCAGCCTCGACGAGCGGCGGCAATTGCGTGTCGCGCTCGCCGCGCGTGCGGCGCCAGCGATTGACGCGCTCGCCGACCGCAGCGAGGCGATCGAGCACCACTTTGATGACGTCGCGGTTGGCCTCGAGATAGGCTTTGCCTTCATCGGTGATGGTGTAGAGCTTTTTCGAGCCCTCGGTCGAGCCGGTGACATAGCCCGCTTCTTCCAGATAGGTCAGCGTCGGGTAGACGATGCCCGGGCTCGGCGAATACCAGTCGCCGGTCCTTTCCTCGACCAGCTTGATGATCTCGTAGCCGTGCCGCGGCGCTTGCGCGATCAAGGCGAGCGCCAGAAGCCGCAGGTCGCCCTGCGCCAGCATGCGCCGCGCTCGCATCATCTCGTCGCCGCCCATGCCGTCGGGGCCTCCGAAACGTCCGCCGAAATCACCGCGGCCAAAGCGGCGGCCAAAACCGCGACCATGCCGGCCTGCGCCCCAGCGCTCCTCGCGCGAGCCACATTCGCCATGCTCTTCGCGTTCGCCGCGATGCCGATGTCCATGATGTCTATGCATTATTGGGTCTCTCCCATTTTAAGATATATCGAAAGATAGATCATACATAGCTCTAGCGCAAGATATATCTTAAGAAATATCTTTATAGTGAAAAACTGAGGAATAGCAGCGGCTTGGGGGCAAAACCGCCTGTTGCTGAGTCAACAGGGTCATAGCGGGGCGGCGCCAGCGCGGATTAGGATGGCTCGATGTTCACCGCCTTCTTTCATGAGCTCAAAGCTGCGGGCGTCCCGGTGACGCTGCGCGAATATCTCACGCTGATGGGAGCGATGGAGAAGGACCTCGCTGGGCGCCGCGTCGAGGACTTCTACTATCTGTCGCGCGCGGCTCTGGTGAAGGACGAGCGCAATCTCGACAAGTTCGACCGCGTCTTCGGGCACTTCTTCAAGGGTCTCGATCTGATCGAACAGGCGCTGACCGCCGAAATCCCGGCCGAATGGCTGAAGAAGCTCACCGAGAAATATCTAACCGAGGAAGAAAAAAAGCAGATCGAGGCCATGGGCGGTCTCGACAAGCTGCTTGAGACCTTGCGCAAGCGGCTCGAAGAACAGAAGGGCCGCCACCAGGGCGGCAGCAAATGGATCGGCACCGGCGGCACGTCACCCTTTGGCGCTTACGGCTATAATCCCGAAGGCGTGCGCATCGGCCAGGACAAGAACCGCAATTTCCGCGCCGTGAAGGTCTGGGACAAGCGCGAGTTCCGCGATCTCGACGGCGATGTCGAGATCGGCACCCGCAACATCAAGGTCGCGCTGCGGCGCCTGCGCAAATTCGCCCGCACCGGCGCGCCTGACGAGCTCGATCTCGACGGCACCATCAAGGGCACCGCGCACAAGGGCTATCTCGACATCCTGATGCGGCCGGAGCGGCACAACACGATCAAAGTGCTGCTGTTCCTCGATGTCGGCGGCTCGATGGATTGGCACGTCAAGACGACCGAGGAACTGTTCTCAGCCGCCAGGACCGAGTTCAAGCACCTGGTCCATCTCTACTTCCACAACTGCCTCTATGAGAAAGTATGGCGGCAGAATGCGCGGCGCTGGACCGAAACGACGCTGACCTGGGATGTGCTGCACACCTATCCGCACGACTACAAAGTCATCTTCGTCGGCGACGCCTCGATGTCGCCTTACGAGATCGTGGCGCCGGGCGGCTCGGTCGAGCACTTCAACGAAGAGAGCGGACAGACCTGGATGCAGCGCGTGATCTCGACCTATCCGTCTTGCGTCTGGCTCAATCCGATACCCGAGCAAGACTGGGAGATGACAGGCTCGATCCGCCTGATGCGCCAGATTCTTGGCGGCCGCATGTATCCGCTGACCATCGAGGGCCTCGACGGCGCGATGCGCGAGCTGAGCAGATAGAGTCCTCGTCGGCGATTTTGCTCTACGGCATTCCGACCAGCGATGTCCCGCCGTCGAGCGTGATGATCTGGCCCACCAGGGCGTCGTTCTCGGCAATGAACACTGCCGCATGCGCGACTTCGTCAGCGTGCACGTAACGGCCGATCGTGGTGGCCCGCGTGCAGGCCTGGATGACCTCGGCCGGCGCGCCGGCCCAGGCCGGCGTCTCGGTATATCCGGGCGCGATCGCATTGACGATGACATTCGGCGCGCTCGATTTGTTCAGCGTCGCCGAGATGCTGCCGAGCGCCGCCTTGAAGGCCGAGTACTGCAGAAAATGCGGTTCGCCGGTGAGGAGATTGCCGTAGAGCGACGTGATGTTGATGATCTTGCGCAGACCCGGCGATTTCAGCGCCAAAAATGCGCGGCTTACCTGTACGGCCGAGAGCAGGATGTTCTTGTACTCGTATTCCCAGACCTCGTCGTCGCCGATCTCGCCCGGCCGGGAATCGCCGGCATTGTTCACCAGGACATCGATCGTCCGCGCCGTCTTTTTGATGTCCGCGAACAGCGCGGCGATCTGATCGCGGTGCATGAGATCGGCCTGGTGCAGGCTGCCGGTCGAGCACGCCTTGATCTCGTCAAGCGTTTGCTGCGCTCCGGCTTTGTTCTTGCCGTAATGCACCAGCACATGCGCGCGCTTTTGCGCGAAGGCCATCGCAATAGCCTTGCCGATGCCGCTCGAAGCGCCGGTGACGAGGATGGTTTTTCCCTGCAGATTCATGTGCGCTCCAGCTACCGCGCCAGGATCGGTACGGCTTCGTCGGCGAGCAGGCCGCCGGTGATCTTGATCGGATCCCACGGCGCCTTGGCGGCGATGTCGGCGCTCGTGATCATGATCTGATTCATCTTTTCGCCGATCTGCGCGACGGAGGCGGCATAGACCATGCGGCCGATGCCGCACCAGATGATCGCGCCCATGCACATCACGCACGGCTCGCCGGACGTGTAGAGCGTCGCGCCTTTGAGCGCGGCCGAGCCATGAACCGAGAGACAGCGGCGGATCGCGACCATCTCGCCATGCGCCGTCGGATCGTCGTGCGTCTTGCCGAGATTGCGGCCCAGGGAAAGAATCTTGCCGTCCTTCACGATCACCGCGCCGAAAGGATAGTCGCCACGGCGGGCTTCATTCAAGGCGATCTTCATGAAGCGGATGTCTTCGGCGCTCGCAGTGCTCTGCGCGGGTGCGGCGTTTTCCGCCTGGGCGTTCGACGCCGACAACTCGACTGCGGACAGCATAGTCGTGGACGCAAGCGCAACGACGAGGTTGCGGCGGTTCAGGAGAGAGGCCGTTGCATGGGAATTGCAATGATCGTGACAAGCCATGGGACTCCTCGGAAGTTTGGCGCGGCGGCGGGATCGGGTGAATTCGAAAATCATGATCGGGTGTGCAGGTTTATAATATGTTTCAGGCCGCTTAGCACTGAACATTCACCGCGCTGATGAACATTGTGCTGATGAACCCACGACGGCGTTTCGGCGACTAATGTAACAGCGCTGCGTCATGCGGTATTTCGCGATGCGACAGGATGCCGGTCTTTGCGTGAAGGTGAGCCCATAACGTCGGACAAGACGCCGCGCCCGATACGGCGCAAATGGACGATGCCGCCCGGATGGGGAGGCGCGCCCGCGAAAGGCCGCGTTGAAAACCACGGTAGCGCGCAGACAGCCGGCGCCCCGGACGCGTCGCGACATACCTCCCGGAACAGCGTCGGATATTACACAAGCCGGTTCATTGCCTACCTGATGCTTTCCAGCATCGTCGCTCTTTTCGTCGGATCACGGTTTCCCATCGATCTCGCCGTGTTTTTGTTCTTGACCAACGATGACTTCATTTTGTGGGTGCTGGTCAGGACCGGGATTCAGCTCATCCCCGACACGCTCGGCACAAACTTCGTCAGGTTTTTTGTCTGGCTGATCGGATTGGCGGTTCTGCTTGGGGTCTGGAGCGCGTCCGCGCCCGCATGGCTGTCGTCATGGCTGCCGGCGCAACCGCCGGCCGGGTCGTGGTGGTGGGCGCTTGCCGCCCTGGCTGCCGTCATAGCCGTCGTCGAAACCGTTGCGACCGCTGTCGTCAAAAGACTGCTGCCGCGGCTCGGGATCGCCCGGGACAGCCTGCGCTGGACACTGGCCGATGGCGCCGTTCGGCTTCTCGTACTCGGCGCGGTGATAGGCCTGATGGATCTCCTCGGCTAGGCATCACGGCCGCCGAACTGGTTCGGCTATCACTGAGCCGGAAGTTTGCTTGGGCTGTTGCCAAGCCCATCACGGCCTCGTCGTCAGATTATTCCATCGTCATATAGGATGGGCTGTGCAACAGCCGAGAGGAGCCCCCGATGTCGGCCGAACGTTTTGATTTTCCCAATCCGCAGGGCCAGACGCTGGCCGCGTTGCTTGACCGGCCGGACGGGCCCACGCGCGCGGTGGCGCTGTTCGCGCACTGCTTCACTTGCGGCAAGGACAACAAGGCGGCGCGCTTCATCGCCGAGGGCCTGAAGCTGCACGGCATCGCGGTGCTGCGCTTCGATTTCACCGGGCTGGGCGCCAGCGAAGGCGAATTCGCCAACACCACCTTCTCCTCGAATGTCGACGATCTGGTCGCCGCCGCCGATCATTTGCGCAAAAATGTCGGCGCACCCGCGATCCTGATCGGCCACAGCCTCGGCGGCGCTGCGGTGCTCGCGGCGGCGCACCGCATTCCCGATGCGCATGCGGTGGTGACGATCGCGGCGCCTTTCGATCCGGCCCACGTCAAAGGCCTGCTCGGCGATCACATCGACGAGATCAAGGCGAAGGGCGAAGTGGAGGTGACGCTGGTCGGCCGGCCGTTCCGCATTCGCCGCGTATTGCTCGACGATGTCGCGGAGCAGAACCTTTCGGCCCGGATCGCCAGTTTGCACAAGGCGCTTCTGGTCTTCCATTCGCCCACCGACGACACCGTCGGCATCGACAATGCCAGCAAGATCTTTCTGGCCGCAAAGCATCCCAAGAGCTTCATTTCGCTGTCCGGCGCCGATCATCTCCTGCGCCTGCCGCGGGACGCGCGCTATGTCGCCCATGTCATTGCCGCCTGGGCCGAGCGTTATCTAGAATTGGAAGCCGAGAGCAGGCCCGAGGACGGCGAGCCCGGCGAGATCGTCGTGCGCGAGACGCGAATGGGCAACCTGCAGCAGGAAGTCATATCCGGCCGCCATCACTTTCTCGCCGACGAACCGGCGAGCGTCGGCGGCATGGACACTGGTCCGGGCCCCTACGATCTACTGCTGGCCGCGCTCGGCGCCTGCACCTCGATGACGGTGCGGCTCTATGCCGATAGGAAGCAGTGGCCGCTCAAGCGCACCACGGTGAAGCTCAAGCACGGCCGCATCTACGCCAGGGACTGCGCCGAGTGCGAGACCAAGGAGGGCATGATTGACCACATCGACCGCGTCATCAGCTTCGAGGGCGAGCTCGATGCGGAGCAGCACAAGCGGCTGATGGAGATCGCCGACAAATGCCCAGTGCACCGCACGCTGACATCGGAGGTGGACATAAAGAGTTCGGAGGGAACGAACGTCTGGGAATGAAGTGCCAAGCAAAAGATCGGTTGGGCTTGACCTCGAGGCAATTATAGGTTGCATTAATG
>Ga0335069_10006655_pt1 | contig 16761 bp, 13 predicted proteins | sample Lox_Sample_11_FD_206714 | JGI IMG/M metagenome (GOLD analysis project Ga0335069, IMG submission 206714) | Soil microbial communities from Loxahatchee National Wildlife Refuge, Florida, United States - Lox_Sample_1.1 | ecosystem: Environmental > Terrestrial > Soil > Wetlands | place: USA...
TCCGATGGGTTACGCGGTGGGCGTGGTGATGAGTATCGCGGTGCTGACGCCAGTGACGCTGATCGTGCGCGACCCGCACTGGGTGACGGTGTTCTCGCTTCCGTTTTGCGTCGGCCCGATTCTGTTGGCCATGCTGCGGGTGTTCCCCAACGCCGTGCGTCTTGGCGCGCGCACCGACTCGCCCGCGCAGCAGAGCGCGTTGGCGCGCGCCATTTGCCGCGATCATTTCGTCTGCTTGGGAAGCATCCTGCTGTTTATCGCCTTGCAGCTTTTGGTCATCTGGAGTTAGCGCGACAGGTCCGACCGTCTACTCGATCAGCCCGGCCAAGCGACTCGCGGCCAACGCACCGACGGCGTCGACGCGACGGATCGCGTCACGTAACTCATCGGCGAACGCGCGCCGACGTGAAACGAGATCCGCGGTGCCGGGGTCCAAGAGATTGCGATTGCGGGCCAAGCGCAACGCGGTCTCGAAGAGCACTTTCGACACCGACTCCGTGCTGCGAATGCGCCGCTGCAGACGATACTGTTTGCCCCAGGCCAGGCACTGCGACAAGAACGCCTTTTCATCGAACGCGACGTCGGGGGCTCTCTGCGCCAGGGCGTCGGCGACCACGCGGTAGGCTTCGAGGAACGGGCGCAGCACGCGATGCGCGCTCAACGGCCGGATGCGTCGCAGCAGCGCGTGAATCGCCGATGCCCCGCCGCTCAGTCGGGTCTCCCACTCCGGATCATGCAAGCGCATTTCTTCACGCAACTCCCGACGGAACTCGTCCTTTTCGGCGAAGAAAAACTCGAACTTGAGCAGATCGCGAAGACGCAACGCCTCATTCCAAAACTCGTCCGGGCTGCTCGCCCCGACGCCCGCATTCGCTCCCGGCGATCCGGGAGCCAGAACCTCCGCCGCGCGCAGCAACGCCAACTCGGCGATCGCGCCGGTGACGAAGAAATGAATGATCGTGTTGCGGTAGTACGCCGCCGTGAGGTGTTGATCGGGGCTGATCATGTAGACCGCCTCCGAGCCTTCGGCGAAGCATGAAACCACGCCGTTCTCGACCAACGATTCCAGCGCGCGGCGTACGCCGTCGGCGGTGTCGAGGCCCAGCTCGCCGGTGCTCGGCAACCCGCGTCGCCGGACGTAGTCGAACAGGTTGCGCAACGCCGCCACCGTTTCGTTCACCGTCAGCGCGCGATCGACCATGCCGAGCAGCGCAAGCGTCACCAGCGAGGTCGGCGTGATCGGGGTCACGCGGTTGACTCGCACCGCGACTTCGAACGCGAGCTTCTGCAGCGCGAGGTTCTGTTCGTCGGCCGCCGGCTCGGCCGAGGGATTGGGCGGCCCCAGCGTCTTCGCCAGCGACAACGGCTCGCCGAAGCGGATGTGGATGTTGCCGTAGCGCCGCCGCAAACGGCGCACGACACCGAGGAACCAACTGAAGCTCTCGCGTTCTTTGGCTGCGCCGCGTTGCTCGGCGACGTACTCACTCACATCCTGAATCTGATCGTAGGCGATCGACACCGGAATCAGGAACACGTCGTCGCTCTTGCCGCGCCGATACGCGTCGACGACGTACGCCAGCATACCGAAGCGCGGCGGCAGCAATTTCCCCGAGCGCGAGCGCCCGCCCTCGATGTACCATTCGAGCGAGAACCGCTTCTCGATCAGGTAGTCGATGTATTGCCGCAGCACGAATTTGTAGACCGCGTTGTCCTTGAAGGTGCGGCGGATGAAGAACACGCCGCTGCGGCGCATGAGCGGACCCATCGGGAAGAAGTTCATGTTGATGCCGCCGGCGGTGTGATTCGGCGGCAGCCCGTTCTCGTGCAGCGCGTACTGCAGGACGAGGTGATCGAGGTTCGACTTGTGCGACGGCAGGAACACCACCGGATGCCGCTGCGCCAGCGCGTAGATGGTTTCGAGCTGGCCGCGGTCGTAGTGCAGCGCCTCGCCGTAGCCCTGCGTGTACATGTAGCGAATGATGTGGGCGACCAGATCGATGACGTAGGTGCTGTGGCTGGCGGCGATCTCGCGCAGGTAGCGCGAGGCGTCGCGCGTGACCTTCGCCTCGTCGCGGCCGAGTTCGCGCGCGAGCTGCGCCAACCCACCGCGACACCCCGGGCGCGAGAGAATGTCTTCGTGCACCAAGCGCGGCACTTTGTAGCGCGCCCCGCGCAGCCGGCGCTCGGCGCGTTCGAGTGCCAGCGCGGCTTGGCGCGCGACGAACTCGGGTAGGCCGGTGGTTTGCGCGGCGTCGACGCCGCCGGCGCGATGCCAGCGTTCGCGCAGCTCGGAGGCCGGCGCGGGATCGCCGGCCACGACGCAGCAACGATCCGGATGCCGCCGGAGCGTCCACGCCTGCCGCAAGCGACCGGGATCGCGTGGATCGCCGAACGTCAGCAGATCGGAGAGCCGCACATCGCGCACGCCGTCGCGCTGCGCCGGCTGCCACGCGACCCGCACCGGTGCGAGCAACGGGTCGTCGCCCGCTGCCAGGCGCGCCTCGAGGTGCGGATCGAGCTGGCCGTTGCGCCGCCCGCGCGTCGGCGGAATGGGAATCTCTTCACAGGCACCGTCGGCCTCGGGGCGATGGCGGGCGATCCAGTCGTGGATCACGCGCTGTTCGAGTGGGCTCGCGGCATCGACAAGAAAGACCACCGGTCGCCCACCCGCCGCCGGCCAGCCAGGTTCGGTCGTCGACACGTTCTTCTCTTAGATCGGAGCGGCGTCGAATGTCCAAGGTTGCAGGCCTGCCCCCCCCCGAACGCGATCGGAGATCGCGTTCCACCTATCGGTCCGTTCAATCGATGTCGCGCGACCTCGGGGGCGCTCTCATCGGCAATTTCCGGGCACGCCGCCGGAATCTGCGGGCAGCCCCTCGAACGCGCCACCTCAATCCGAGAACCGGCATCGCTCCCGATCGCGCGACCGTGCGTATGATCTCCGCGTTTGCTCGGAAACAGACAGGACTGTTTCAGAATAATTTCTACGTAGATCTACGTAGTCTCATGAAGCATCCGATGTTCGTGACATATGTCGTCGTGTGCTGAGTTCAAATGATACCTGCCAACCGCGCAACGATCTGTGGATCTGTCAATGAGCGTGAGACCCGCGAGGAGCGAGGAGAGTAGGGTGGCCAACTCCCGGCGCGGACAAGCTGATGTCCACTATTCCAGACTTCGGCGCCGAAGCGACTCCACGGCGCTGGTCACCTGCGGCCACGGCGTCATGTCGACAGTCGCGTGCACGCTGAGCAGTAGCCGGGCACGTGACTTGCGCCCTCAGCAAACACGCCTAGTCGGAGGGAGGCACCTATGACCAGACACTGCACTTTGACGGTACTGCAGACGGAGGGGCACCTCGCATCAGTGTGCTCATTGACGAGCGTTCAACGTAGCGGCCGTCGCAGGACGCCAGCGCACTCGGCGATCGCCTGGCGCGGCATCGGTCGATTTCTTGCGCTGCTCTTCGCGAGTGCGGTGGCGAGCTGGGCGAGACCGACGGTTGCCCAAACGCTGACAAATGGCAGCCTGACCGTGGCTATCCGCTCCGACAACGGGGCGATCGGTTCGCTCACCTTCGGAGGGTCCGATTTCTATAACCCCGGAACACCGGTGTCCAACTGGGGCCTCCAAGTCGGCACTGACACCTCCACTTTCGCACTGAGCCGCACGAATGGAGGGACCGGCATTCCGGTTACGGTCACCGCGATCTCCGGCGGCGTGCAAGTCTCTGGTACCTACACGAGGGGCGGCGCAAATGTCGCCTTCACTCGCACCTATTCTTTGGTGCCCGGTTTGAACGTTCTGCGTATAACGACCGCGTTTACCAACAACGGCTCCGATATCACGCTGAGCTACTTCGACACGTTTGACCCGGATCAAGGGATAGGCGCGGGACTCGGCTACGATACGTACAATGATGTGATCGGTTCGACGGCGCGAGCGTCGGCAACGAACGATCTCTCCGTCATTATGGGTTCAACCGATCCCAATGTGACCGTCGCGGCGGGCGGGCCGTTTCAAATCAATAGCGGCTCTCTACTGAACGCGTTTTTCGCTTCCCCGGTCGATGAAAACGGCGCGCTCGACGACGAGGGCATCCATATCGGCATTCGCTTTTCCCTTGCGGCCGGCGGAGGCCGAACGTTCGCGTACGATCAAGCATACGGCGTAAGTACAGCCGCCGCCGCTGCCGCGTACTGTTCGAGCAACGCAGTGGGGGACAGCGACGGCGACGGAATCTGCGACGCGGTCGACAACTGCCCGACCGTTTCGAATCCGGGGCAAGAAGACAGCGACGGCGACGGGATTGGCGACGCGTGCGATGCGTGCGTCGGACGCGGCGCCGCTGACTCCGATGGCGATGGGATCTGCGATCTCGCGGACAACTGCCCGGCGGTGCCGAACCCCACGCAAGCCGATACTTGCCACAGTGGCGTTGGCGACGCGTGTCAGCCGGATGCGGACGGCGACGGTATCCCCGACGCCTGCGACAACTGCCCGGCAGTGCCGAACCCCACGCAAGCCGACACTTGCTACACGGGCCACGGCGATGCGTGCTCGCCGGACACGGACGGCGACGGCATTCCCGACGCTTGCGACAACTGCCCGGCAGTGCCGAACCCGACGCAGACCGATACCTGCTACAGTGGTATCGGCGACGCGTGTCAGCCGGATACAGATGGCGACGGTATCCCCGACGCTTGCGACAACTGCCCGGCGATTGCCAACCCCGAACAGCAAGACAGCGATGGCGACGGTATTGGCGATGCATGTGACGCGTGTGTCGGACCCGGCACCGTCGACTCCGACGGCGATGGTTTCTGCGATCTCGCGGACAACTGCCCGGCGATTGCGAATCCCGGTCAGGAAGACGGCAACCACGACGGTGTCGGCGATGCCTGCAGCCCGCAGGTTGTCATCTCAAGCATAGGCCAAGACGGCGGACCGACCCTGGAACTCAACGCCACCGTATCGAGCCCGACTGCGCTGGGGCTGACCGGCATGCTGGTCATCGGTGATTGCACCAGTCTGGTGGGCGATCTCACCTACGCGTGGCTGGCGACTTCGTGCGGTGCATCGCAAGATACGTTCGAGCTAACCATCAACGGGACCACCGTGGCGACCGTTGCGCCTGATCCGAGCGGCGCCTCGTGCACGTGCCAGCCTCCGATGATCGGTACCTACACGGTGCCACTGGGCACGGCATTGCCACTGCTTGTGCCGGGCGTGAACCAACTCGGCGTGAGGAAAGCCGGCACGGGCGCGACGTACATCGCGTGGGCGTATGCGACGATCACGATCGGCGGCTCGCCGCAGCAGGTCGGTATTTTCGATCAGAACGGCGGCAACAGCTACGGCAACCCGGATTTGTGCGCGTCGGGATACACCAACGGTGCGGTCAACAGTCAGGCGACAACACCAAACGTGGGCACTGCGTCAATCAGCCAAGCGTGGAGCGGCGACTTGCCCTGCACGCTCGATCTCTCGTCTTTGACTCCGAACGCCTGCTACACGCTGGCCATCAGCGCCAGCGACGGCGTAGTCGGCTCGCCCTCGCTCGCAACGCAAAACTTCTCCCTGACTACAGAGACCAGCTTGATCCGCATCTACAGCAGCGCGTGCCCGGCGCCGCCGAGCTACGCCTGCAACGCGAGCCCGCAGTGCGCCAGCAGTTTCTGCGTCGATGGCGTCTGCTGCAACACGGCGTGCGGCGGCGGCGCGACCAACGACTGCCAAGCCTGCAGCATCGCCGCTGGCGCGCCGGCCAACGGAACCTGTGCACCGCTGACCGGCACCCCGTGCACCGACGGCAACGCCTGCACACTCAACGATACCTGCCAAGCCGGCACCTGCGTCGGCAGTTCGTCCTGCGGTGACGGCGTGCTGCAAGCCAGTTGCGGCGAGCAGTGCGACGACGGCAACCGGAACAATCACGACGGGTGCAAGAACGACTGTACGCCCAACACCTGCGGCGACGGCGTGGTCTACCGCGGGGTCGAACAATGCGACGACGGCAACCACACCGCCGGCGACGGCTGTAGCCCGACCTGTCAACTCGATGGCAAAGGCCACAACTGCCTGCACACGATTGCCAACCAGAGCCGTGGGCTGGCCACCAACGACCTCAATCTCTGGCAAGCCTGCCTCGACCGCGTCGCCGGCGGCAAGCTCGCCTGCCAGAGCAACCAGTGCGTGCTCAATCCGACCAGCGCGACCCCGACGATCGTGGCCGCGTCTAGTTGCACGGTCGGCACCGACTGCTGCCCGGACTGGGACGACACCAATTCGTCCAAAACTACGGCCACCAAGCTCAGCACCAAGGCGGCGAATGCTATCAAGTCTATCAAGAACGCCTGCTCGATTAACTCGGGAGCCGACAAGACCAAGGGAACGACCGACGACACCTATCTCAGCCCATCGACGCTTGGGTTCGAGGGCACCTGTCTCGACGTTGGTGGCGACTGCGGGACGGTGTCGACGACGGTGCTGTTCAACACCCATGGCACCGGTGACGATCTGCTCACCTGTGTGCAATGCGCGGCCGAGGCCTTCAGCATGAAGAGCGCCATGCCGCTCTATCCGTTGGCCGGCAGCACCAAGGCACAAGTGAGCTGCGAGAAAGGAATCGGTTCAAATGCGCGGGCGGCGGAGGACCAGGACTTGGCGCTGCGGCAAAGCTGTCTCGATAAAGTGGCCGACGGAAAGATCGCCTGTCACAGCGGGCAGTGCATTGTCGATGCGTTGACGAAGGCGCCGATCACGGTACCCGCCGACCCGCCGTGCATGGTCGCGGCGGATTGCTGCCCGAAGTACGACAACGTCAACGCGATCAATGCCACGCAGGCGAAGCTCGACAAGCAAGCCGCCAAGACCACGACGGCGATCCAGAATGCCTGCCGGATCAGTGCCGGCCCGGACAAAGTCAAGGGAACCGGCGACGACACGTACCTCGATCCGGCACCGCTGGGATTCACCGGCCTGTGCGCCGACCCGTTCGGACAGTGCGCCAGCATCCCGCTGTCGCCACTCACCCAAAGCGGCACGGGCAACGATTTTACCGACTGCGTTGCGTGCCTGACCGGGACCGCCGCTGACCGCTTCACCTCGTTCTTCGAGCCGCTGCATCCCTAACGACGGCTCAACCTCACCTGCCTGCGTCCGAGGCCGCGCATCTCGCGCGGCCTCGGTGCGTGTTGCGACGGCGCGCGCCCGCCGGGGGCGCGCGCCGAAATTTGCAAGGCACCCACCCCCATCCCCCCAACGCGCTCGGAGAGCGCGCGCCACCTGCTCGGAGATCGGGTTCCACTGCCTCGGCTGGACTTCAGCCCGCGGACTGGAATATCTCCGCCGCATGAGCGCGCATGCCGAGCTGACGCGCGAGATCGATGACGGCCCAGGGGGCGCGCGCATCGGCGCGTTCTTCGACGTCGACCAGACCCTGATCGCCGGCTTTTCGGCGTTCGAGTTTTTGCGCGACGGTGTGCGCACCGGCCTCATCAGCCCCGGGGACTTCCTCGAAGCCGCGATCACCACCGCGCAGTTTCAACTCGGGCGCGTCGGCTTCTCGGGTTTCGTCACTGAAACCACCGATCTGCTGCGCGACCACACCGAAGACGAGTTCGTCGCGCTCGGCGAGCGCATCTTCACCGAACGCCTCGCCGCGTCGATCTATCCCGAGTCGCGCGCGTTGGTGCAGGCGCACGCACGCAGGGGTCACACGGTCGCGGTGGTGTCGGCGGCGACGCGTTACCAGATCGAGCCGCTGGCGCGCGATCTCGGCATTCCGCACGTCCTGTGTACGCGACTCGACGTGCGCAACGGCCGTTTCACCGGCGAGCTGATCCGCCCCACCTGCTACGGCGACGGCAAGGCGCACGCGGCGCGCACATTCGCACGCCAGCAGCGCGTCAGCTTGACGAAGAGCTACTTCTACACCGACAGCGACGAAGATCTTCCGTTGCTCGACATCGTCGGCAATCCGCGGCCGACCAATCCCAACCGCCGCCTCGCGGCGATCGCGGCGCAGCGCGGCTGGCCGGCGCGCCGCTTCACCAGCCGCGGCACGCCCGGCGTCGCCGACGTCGTTCGCACCTCGCTCGCGGTGGGTAGTTTGGTGCCATCCTTCCTACTTGGACTTCCGACCGCGATGCTCGACGGCGGTTGGCGGCGCGCGGTCAACATCGCCACCACCACCTGGGGCGAGCTCGGCACCGCGCTGGCCGGCATCGACCTGCAGGTCAGCGGCGAGCACCACCTGTGGTCGCACCGGCCGGCGGTGTTCATCTTCAATCACCAGAGCGGCGTCGACGTGATGTTGCTGTGCAAACTCTTGCGGCGCGACATGGTCGGCATCGCCAAACAAGAAGTGCGGCGCAATCCGATCTTCGGTCCGGCGTTCGCCCTCGCCGGCACCGTGTTCATCGACCGCTTCAATCGCGAGAAGGCGATCGAGGCCATGCAGCCGGCGATCGATGCGTTGCGGCAAGGCTTGTCGATCGCGATCGCACCCGAGGGCACACGGAGTCCGACCCCCCGGCTCGGGCCTTTCAAGAAAGGCGCGTTCCACCTCGCGATGGCGGCCAGGGCGCCGATCGTGCCGATCGTCTTTCGCAACGCGCTCGATGCGTTGCCCAAGCACGCGGTCGTCGTGCGGCCGGCGACCATCGAAGTGGTCGTTCGCCCGCCGATCGCGACGACGCATTGGAAGCCTGAAGAACTTGACCAGCGCATCGCGGACATTCACCGGCAGTACGTCGAGACGCTCGGGCTCGATTGAATTCCCGTTCGACTCCGGTCGGCGACTTCGGCTATAGGCGCCGCATGGAGCTGCGAGAGATTGCGAAGGATGTGTACGCCTGTTTGCAAGAGGATCGCGGACTCGGCACGAGCAATTCCGGCCTGATCAACCGCGACGGCGGCTTGGTGGTCGACACGTTCTGGGATCTGCCGCACACGCGGCAACTCATCGAACAGTACGCACGCGTGTCAAGGCAGCCCGCGCGACGGTTGGTCAACACGCACCACAACGGCGATCACTGCTGGGGCAATCAATTGTTTCGCGGCGCCGAAATCATCGGCCATCGCCGCTGCGCTGAAGCGTTCGGGAAGGAACGACCTGAATCGATGCAACTGCTGCGGAACGCCGCGGGCAGCAGCAATCCCGCGGTCGCGGCGCTCGCCAAGTCGCTGGCGGCGTGGGACTTCAGCGGCATCGAACTCACCCCGCCGACGCGGTTGATCGACGACCGCCTGGATCTCGATCTCAACGGCACCACCGCGCGCCTGATCTACGTCGGGCCGGCGCACACGACCGGCGACGTCATCGTTCATCTGCCGGCGCAGCGTGTAGTCTTCTGCGGCGACATTCTGTTTCGCTTGTGTACGCCGATCGGTTGGGAGGGCACGTACGCGAAATGGATCGCGGCGCTCGACCACATCGTTGCGCTGGCGCCGGACGTCGTCGTTCCGGGGCACGGCCCGTTGTGCGGCATCGAAGGCCCGCGTGAGATGAAGGCATATCTCGAATACGTGCGCAGTGAGTCGCGCCGCGGATTCGATGCTGGGCTGTCCGCCCTCGACGCCGCGAAGCGCATCGACCTTGGCCCCTACGCGGGGTGGACCGAGCCGGAACGCATTCTGTTCAACGTCGAGCGTGCCTACCGCGAATTCCGCGGTGAGCCGTTCGATGCGCCGATCGACGTGCCGGCGATGTTCGCCGGTATGCACGAGCTGCGCGTGTCACACTAGACTCGAAAAGGCACCTAGGCCGCGCCGAGACTCCTTCTCTGGTTGCCGCTTTTGGCGACGGGGGAAGGTCGGGATGGGGGGCCAACTCGGCGCGGCGCAGCCCGTCAATTCACCACGTGGATCGGCCGGCCATCGAGGAAGGCCGCCACGTTGGCCACGGTCGTCTCCATCAAGCGTCGCCGCGCCGCCAGACTTGCCCACGCGATATGTGGAGTGATCAGACAGCGCGGCGCGGCGAGCAGTGGATTGTCGGCGCGCATCGGCTCGACGGATACGACGTCGACGGCCGCGCCGGCAATCGCCCCCGCCCGCAACGTGTCGGCGAGCGCATGCTCGTCGACCAGTCCGCCGCGCGCAGTGTTGATGAAAAACGCCGAGCGCTTCATGCGCCGGAGCCGCTCGCGATTCACGAAGTGCGTGTTGGCGGCGGTGAGGGGACAGTGCAACGTGACGACATCGGCCTGCGCGAACAGCTCAGGCACGTCGCGCCACGCAAACGGCGCGAACCCGGGTACGTCGCGCCGCGTTCCGCCGGCAGCGATCACGGACATGCCGAACGCGTGCGCCAGTTCACCGACGCGGCGGCCGATGCGGCCGAAGCCGACGATGCCCATCGTGAGTCCAGCGAGTTCGATCGGTGGCGCCTTCCAAAAGCAGAAATCGCTTGCGCGCACCCATTCGCTCGCGTGTACGGCGGCGTCGTGCTCTCCGACGCGCGAGGCCAGTTCGAGCAACAGGGCGAAGACGTGTTGCGCCACCGAGTCGCTGCCGTACTCGGGCACGTTCGACACCGGGATGCCGCGCTGCCGGGCGGCCGCGACGTCGACGATGTTGAAGCCGGTCGCCAGCACCGCGATGAATTGCAGCCGCGGCAACTGCGCCAGCGTTTCCGCGGTCAGCGGCGTCTTGTTGGTGAGCACGATATCGGCGTCGCGGGCGCGATCGATGATCTGGCCGGCGGGCGTGCGATCGAAAACCCTCAACTCTGCGAGCTGGGCGAGGGTGTCCCACGGATTGTCGCCGGGGTTGAGCGTGTAGCCGTCGAGAACGACCAGCTTCATGCGCGGTGTTTCGCGCATTCACCGGCAGGCAGCAAGTGCGCAGGTGATCGTCGTCGCGGTTGGCGCCACCGACGGATTTGTGTACTGCTCTCGCCGCGGAAGGAACCTGACGATGGATTTCACCTTGTCGGACGATGACCTGGCACTCCAGCAATCCGTTCGCGACTTCGTCGAGGAACAAGCGAATGGCTGCTGGCGCGAGATCGACAAGACCGACGTGTTGCCGCCCAGTCTGCTCGGCGGCGCGCGGCAACTCGGGTTGTTCGGTCTCAGCATCCCGGCCGAGTACGGCGGGCTCGGCCTCAACGTGGTGCAGAAGACCCTGGTGCACGAGATGCTCGGCCGCGGACCGTGGGGGCTGGCGAGCTACATCAGCGTGCACACCGGGATCGGTTGCGTCGGCATCATCCGCTTCGCCAGCGAGCGGCAGAAGCAGCACTACCTGCCGAAGATGGCGGCCGGTGAGTGGTTGGGGTCGTTCGCGCTGACCGAACCCGGTGCCGGGTCCGACGCTGGTAACCTGCAGACGCGCGCCGAGCGCAAGGGCGACAGTTGGATCATCAACGGCCACAAGACCTTCATCACCAACGCGCCGCACGCGCACCACTTCTTCGTCTTCGCCCGCACCCACAAGGGCATCACCGCATTCCTCGTCGATCGCGACACGCCCGGCGTGCAGATCGGGCAAGTCTTCGACACGCTCGGCCATCAAGGCTCGCGCATCTCCGAGATCGTGTTCGAAGACGCGCGCATTCCGGCCGATGCGCTCGTCGGTAACGAAGGCGAAGGATTCGAGTACGCCAAGCGCTGTCTCTCCGAAGGGCGTACGACATTGAGCGGTCGCTGCGTCGGCGCGAGTCAGAAGGCGATGGAATTGGCACTCGAGTATGCCGAGCAACGGCAGACGTTCGGCAAGCCGCTCGCCGAGCATCAATCGATCGCGTTTCGTCTGGCGCAAATGAGCGCGCGCACCGAAGCCGCGCGCCTGGTCGTGTATCGCAGCGCGTGGCTGCTCGATCGCGGCCAGCCGGCGATTCGCGAGTCGTCGACGGCGAAACTGTTCGCCGGCGAAGCGCTGTGGCAGACCGTCGATGACGCCGTGCAGATCCACGGCGGCAACGGCTACGTCCGCGGCGAGTACATGGTCGAGCGCATCTGGCGCGACGCCCGGATCGTGCGCGTCTACGACGGCTCGAGCGAAGTGCAGCAGATCGTCATCGCCGGCCGCCTGCGCAAGGGTGACGTGCAGACGAGTTGGGGGTAAGCCTATCATTGAAAATTCGGTGGCGTACGCCGAATTTTCACGGTAGTGATTGCCCGCGTGCGACATCTGCGCGCGCTCCGCGGCCTGTTGGCCCGTGGATGCGCGCGGCGCTTGAGGATCTTCGACTGACCGATCTCACGGTGGTCCATGCGGGCGCGGAAACCTTTCCGCTGGCTCGTCGCGTGCGGGCGGTCGCCGCGCGCCGGTTGGAAGAGGATCTCGCCTGACGGCGCTCCACGGTCTCGCCGCCCGCCCGAGGGGTGCTAATGCAGGTCGCGTGAAGGAGCGGCGGCGAGGTGATCCAACCGGGACGCTCGACGGAAAGCCGTTCAAAGTCTCAATAACCGCGATTGGATCGCGGCGTTCTTTGCGACGCTCGGATACCAGACCGATGCGCGCATTGTCCAATCGCCGACGAATCTCGGCGTGACGAACGAGCGGCCGCACTTCTGCGCCCTCGCCAAGCGCCGTCCTGAGTCGGATTGTCCCTGACGTTCGCGCTTGACCCGACGCGCCGGCTGGTCTAGTTACTTAAGTATATGCTTAATCATCAGGCGGCCCAGCTCGACGCCGCATTCCGAGCCCTGGCGGACCCAACTCGGCGGGCGATCCTCGACCGGCTGTCCCGTGCTCCGGCGAGCGTATCCGATCTTGCGGCGCCACTGCCGATGTCGCTCCCCGCCGTCCACCAGCACCTCCAGGTTCTCGCAGGCTCGCGGCTGGTGATGTGGGAGAAGCGGGGTCGCGTGCGCTGGTGTCGTCTCGACGCCGCGGGGTTCCGGGCGGTCGAAGACTGGGTACTCGCGCGTCGAGTCGCATGGGAGCAACGCCTCGACGCTCTGGCCGCCCATCTGAAGAACGAAGAGGCAAAAGGGAGGAAGGGCCATGGAAGAGCGAAGCGTCGTCCATGACACCGTCGTTGTGCGCCGATCGTACAACGCGAGCGTCGAGCGCGTCTACCGAGCGTGGACCGACAGAGCCGAGCTTGAGCGCTGGTACGTACCAGGCGACGAGAGCTGGACCGCGAAGATGCTGACGCATGACTTCCGGGTCGGCGGCGGCAAACGGTTCACGTTCGGGCCGCCGAACGAGACGTTCGTCGAAGACTGCCACTACGTCGATATCGTGCCCGAGCGTCGCATCTGTTACGCGATGACGATCGCGCGCGGGGACACGCGCATCACGGTATCGATGGTGACCGTCGAGTTCGCATCCCAAGGCCAGCGCTGTGACATTCGGGTGACCGATCAGCTGGCGATCCTCGATGGCAGTGACACCGCGAAGGATCGCGACCGGGGCTGGGGAGAAACACTCTACAAGCTGTCGGCGGTCGTCGGTTAGCGTCGATCCAGCGAAGGCCGGAATCTGACCGTCGCCTGAGCCTGGGCTACGTTCGCCTCGCCGCAGGTGGCGGGTGCGCTCCGTTCGCGGGAATGCCGCCAATTGAGCTTCCGGGCTAGCAGCTGACCTCTGTCGGCGATTTCCATTCCCGACGCAACATAAATTGGCCACACGGGGGCAACAAATTTCCCGAGAGGAGGTCGTCTATGTTCGATCGGATTTTCGGTAAACTCTGTGCCGTTGTCCACCACAAGGCCGCACCGTATTCTGCCGAACGCGAGCGGTTCCTGGAGCATTGTGTCGAGCAAGGCTAGACGAGGAACTGGCCTCAAGAAGGTGGCAGCGACGCCTGCTGGTTGCCGCCTATGAACTCCACACGCATGCAGGGCTTCAAGCCAGCCCGCAACACCGTGCGGAATCGCCGGTGGCATGTCGAGCGCTTCCTTGTATGGCTCAACGAGGGCAATCGCGCCCTGCGTGATCTGCAGTTGCGGGACATCGACGCCTTCTTCAATGCGTTGCACGCCAAGGGACTCTCGCGGGTCACGATCAGAATCTATGCAAATCGCGTCCGAGCGTTCCTGCACCATGCGGAACGGCGAACGTAAGTCCCCGAAGCAGTGCGCCGCACACTCGTAACGACTCGCCTCGCAGCGGTAGAAGCATTGCCTAAGTGCTTCACTGGACCACTGGTAGTATCGAGCGCCGCCAGTATGGTGCCGCGAGTATCGCGTACCTTCCATCGCGCGCGAACAGAGTGATAAGATTCATTTCACGTAGGGAGCAAACATGCCAGACGAAGACGAGTTGGTTAAGCGCATCACGGTGGACCCGAAGGTATTCGGGGGCAAGCCGATCATCCGTGGTCGACGCTTGGCCGTGGAGCGCGTGCTCGGCACGCTGGCGGCTGGTGACAGCCCTGAGACAGTGCTGCCCGGCTATCCGTGGCTTGAGCACGAAGATATTCGCGCCTGCCTTGTCTATGCGCGCCGTCTGGTTGGGCACGAACGCGTCGAACCGCTGCTGTTGAACTCGCAGTGATGAAGCTTCTCCTAGACACGTGGGTGTGGGGCGGTGCCAAACGCGAGCTTGTCGAGGCCGGACACGACGTCATCTGGGCGGGAGATTCGGAGGAAGATCCGGGCGACGAGCAACTGCTCGCTCGCGCGCGAGACGAGGGCCGTGTCATTGTCACCCTCGACAAAGACTATGGCGAGATCGCGATCGTTCGCGGCCAACCGCACGCGGGGATCGCTGCGCTTGGTGAACTATTCGGCCACGCGTCAGGCCGCGATCTGTCTTCACGTGTTGCATCTCCACGGCCCCGCACTTGAAGCTGGCGCCATCGTCACCGCCGAACCTGGGCGGCTTCGCGTCCGGCCACCGGCAGTCTCAGAGGAGGGTTGATGAGCGCGTCCGGAGCTCTAACCGGCATTCGCATCGTCGAATGTGCGCAGGACATTGCCGGGCCGTTCGCGGCGATGTTGTTGGCGGAGCAGGGCGCGGACGTGATCAAGATCGAGCCGCCGGGCGGCGATCGGGCGCGATCGCTGCCGGGCTTTCATGTGTGGAATCGCAGCAAGCGCACGGCGGTCGCCGATCTTGCGACCGACGCCGGCCGCGAGCGGCTTCGCAGCCTGTGTGCCGGTGCCGACGTGTTGATCTCCGATTGGTTTGCTGATCGCCCAGCTCTCAAGTTCGAGGCCCTCGCGGCCGGCAACCCAGGGTTGATTCATTGTTGGATGCCGCCGTTCGGCAGTCGCGGCGAGGCCGCGCAGGCGGCGGCGCATGACGATTTGATCGCGGCGCGCGGCGCGTTGATGGCCAGTCAGTGGGCGTATCGCGAGGGGCCGGTGTTCCTCACCCTTCCGGTGGCGAGTTACGGCACCGCGATGCTGGCGGCCGGTGCGGTCTGCGCGGCGCTGCTGGCGCGCGCACGCGACGGACGCGGGCAGCAGATCGAAGTGTCCTGGCTCGCCGGCGCGCTGGCCATGCAGACCGGTAGCGTCGTCGACCATCCCGCGTTGCAACGCGTGATGCAGATGGTGCGCGATCCGCTCGGCGTGATTCCGATCTACCGGCTCTTCAAGGCCAGCGACGACTGGTTGTTCATCGCCTGCGGCAACCCGACCTTCTTCAACAAGCTGTGTCTGGTGTTCGAGCGGCCCGAATTGGTTTCGGATCCGCGCTTCGATGGCGCGCCGTGGGCAATCAGCCCGGGGTACTGGGAGGAAATCAAAGCGCTCGTGCAGTCGATCGTTGCGACCCGGCCGCGTGCCGAATGGCTGCAGCGGCTCGAAGCAGCCGACATCCCGTGTGCGCCGGTGCTGACGCGCACCGATTTTCTCCGCGATCCACAGGTGGAGCACCGCCGTCTCTGCCCCGAGATCGACGATCCGCAACTCGGCCGCAGCATCCAGATGGGCGTGCCGGTCGATCTGCGCGACACGCCTGGTGCGATCCGGTGCCCCGCCCCGCAGCTCGACGACGCAGTGACGAGTGACCAGTGGCGAGTGAGCCGAACTCCGGCGATCCGCGATCCGCCATCCGCCATCTGCGAGGCCAGTGGCCCACTGGCCGGTCGTCTCGTCTTGGACTTCACCAGCTACATCGCGGGACCGTCGGCCGGGATGCAGCTCGCGCTGGCGGGCGCCGAGGTGATCAAAATCGAGCCGCCGAGCGGCGATCCGTTTCGTGCGTTCGGGTTCGGCTTCTACGGATGGAATCAGAACAAACGCGGTGTGGCGTTGGACTTCTCCAAACCCGAGGCGCGCACGGTCGTACACGATCTGGTGCGCAAGGCGGACGCGTTGGTGGAGAATCTCCGACCCGGAGCGACGCGCCGACTCGGCGTCGACTACGAGACCGTCGCCACGCTCAACCCGCGGCTGGTCTACGGCAGCATCACGGCGTTCGGCACCAGCGGCCCGCGCGGGCACGAAGCCGGCTTCGATCCCTTGCTGCAGGCGCGCAGCGGCATCATGGCGGCGCAAGGCGGGCACGGCGGCGATCCGGTGTTTCTCGCCTGTGCGGTGTGCGATTACGCGGTGGGCTTGTTGGCAGCCTTCGGCGTCATGGCGGCGTTGTATGCACGCGAACAGACCGGCCGCGGACAATTGGTTGAGACGTCCTTGGCGCAAGCTGCGTTGACGGTCCAGTCGGGTGAGTTTCTCTTCTACGAGGGCAGACCCGATATGGAGAACGGCGGGCCGGACCTCATCGGCCGGCATCCCTTGCGACGCGCCTATCGCTGCCGCGACGGCTGGATCTTTCTCAGCGCGAATGCCGCACACTGGCCTGGGCTGCGAACCATCGCCGTCCCAACCGCGAGTGAAGTCGATCCGA